>ENA-OQCS01000493-OQCS01000493.1-human-gut-metagenome-genome-assembly--contig:-NODE-493-length-21947-cov-4.946700_pt1 | contig 21947 bp, 28 predicted proteins | sample MGYA00242757_ERZ504575 | MGnify/ENA primary metagenome ERZ504575 (study PRJEB26092, sample SAMD00036297) | human gut metagenome | host: Homo sapiens | study: EMG produced TPA metagenomics assembly of... | reverse complement strand
GGCGTTTCTGGGGCGTTTACAGCCCTTTCTTAAATTCCTCCACCAACAGATCGCTCAAAGCCTGTGATGGGAGTATTTTGACCGTTATATGCCCCTCCGGTACGGTGTCCCACCACTTGCGGATCGTGGGATAGGTCAATCCCGTTTCTTTTTTACATTGGCTTTTTGCCCCATCTGGATGCTGTTGCCGCCATTCATAGACTACCATCGCCGCCGATGGGCGACCACCACCCGAAACAGGCTCTCCAATTTTCGCTTTAACCTCACGAACACCACGAGCAAACTGTAAATGCTGCTCCTGCTTTCGCCCGTTTCTCTTGTTTCTTTCAATGCGAACATCAGTCAACGCTTCTATGTCGGCAATTGTGAAATTGTAATACTCCTTGTCGTATGCCTCCATTGCGCTCTTTATATCGTCCTCAGTCAAAGCATTCTCATGCTTCACCATCTGCAGATCCTCAAAAGCCCGTTTCATGTCCTGCCGGAGCTGCTGCTTCGACACACCACATTTATAGGCATAGATTGCAAGCACATCAGAAAAAAATACCGATGCCGCCCTTTATCTCACCTATCTGCCGCAGCCACCAATGGTAAAGCGCATACGGATCATCACCATGCACCTTTCCGGCAATATCCCATTGCTTGCGCGTCTTTTCTCCCTTTACAACAACACGCTCATACCACTCTGGATATGCCTCCCTCGCCTCGGCTCTTGTCATTTTGGACGGGCTGAACGGTTTGTTTACATCCACCCTGTTTTCCAGCTTTGCATAGGCATTCAGATAGTCCAATGTCACCCGTTCTCCGGTGCGGAATGCGACCAGCTCCGTCCCATGCTTGTCATTGACACTACCCACCATTCTGAACGCTGATTGATAGACTGATACTGTATTGACTTTACCTGCGAAGTTCCCCCATACTCCCACATCCGAAAAGTGAGGTCATATTTCAGACTTTTAAGCTGGATTTTTATATTCGGGTATAGGTCAATCGGCTGCTGGAAAACATAGTAGATATGCAGCCCTGTTCCCGACAGAACAAGGAAGTCGGCATCGGCAATCGGCGCAATCGCTCCGGATCGCCGCCGAAGCGCAAAAAGAGATTTCGCAGCTCCCCAAGACCAACGCCATCCAAATCGAATATCAGAGCGTGCATCCTCTGGGCGTTTCCAGCCTGTTCTCCCGTCTGCGATAGACAAGACCACCGCACAGAGTAAGGCTGTTTCCCTCGACAAACTCCATGTAATCCTGTTCCCATGTGTCGTTATACATTTTTCTGCGACGGAGCTTCTTCCCCTCGTCCCCTCCGGCGCAAGCCAGGATAACATCTTTCCCGATCGAAGAGCGGAGCTTGGCTTTCAGCGCGTCCGGCAGCGAAAGCCGGAAGCTTTCATTTTCAAAGCCGGTTTCACTCAGCTTGCCAGGAATAAGTTCATCTGTGGTGTGCCGATAAAGCTGGCCACAAAGAGGTTGACCGGAGCGGCGTAAATCTCCTGCGGGGTACCCACCTGTTGGATCACACCCTCTTTCATGACAACGATCCGGTCCGCCATGGTCATGGCTTCGGTCTGATCATGGGTAACATAGATGGTTGTCACTCCAAGGCGCTGCTGCAGCCGTACAATCTCGATTCGGGTGGAATTTCGCAGCTTGGCATCCAGGTTCGACAAGGGTTCGTCCATCAGAAACGCTTTCGGCTTGCGGACAATGGCACGGGCCAGCGCCACCCGCTGCTTTTGGCCGCCGGACAGCTGCTTGGGCAGACGGTTCAGGTATTCGGTAATTTCAACCGTATCCGCAGCTTCCAGCACTTTATCCAGGATAACCGTGTCCTTTTCGTGCTGGACTTTCATGCTGATGCCCACATTCTCGTAGACCGACATGTTGCTATACAGGGCGTAATCCTGAAAGACAATCGCAATATCACGCTCTACCGGGGGGCATTTGTTAACGACTTTTCCATCCAGGATCACTTCTCCCGAACTGATTTGCTCCAGACCGCCCAGCATTCGGAGAACCGTGGATTTGCCGCACCCGGAGGGGCCGACAAACACGATAAATTCCCCTTCATCAATGGTAAGGTTAAAGTCGTGAATGGCATGGAAGCCATTTGGGTAAATCTTATTAACGTTTTTGAATTGAATTTTTCCCATTTGCTCTACACGCCTCCGATTTTATGAACAATACGCTCGAGCTTCTGCCGGAGAGCCTGGCGTTTTTTCGCCTTGGCTGTGCCGGTCACTCCTGCGATGATTAAGAGAACGGATCCGATCAGGTTGGAAACAAGCAGAATCGTCTCGTGTGCATAGGGCTGGAGAAATACCGGCACGATCAAGAACTGCCTCACAAGGAAGTACACCCCAACGGCCAGTGTGATCACGGCCCATCGCGAACTGTACACATTGATCTTCACTGCACAGGTAAATACCAGAAACAGCACGAAGATATTCACGATAACTGTTAAACCCATCCAGAAATTAACGGGCATCGAATCCAAAATCGTGGTGACATATACAAACTCGGCAATGATCGCCAGGAGCGTCATGGTGTAAGAATAGCCGTTCGTTTTATAAAGCGTCACATAGGTTTTCTTTTCTTCGGGAGGAATGGATTTCAGCATACTCAAACACCCTCCTTTTTCAAGCGGACAAATGTCAAATGGCTCGCAGTCAAATCGATCGCCAATGCGCCGCACACCAAGATGTAAAGTGCGTTAAACACCACTCCAAGCCGGAATGTTGTAAACTGCAGCTGATAGTTTTCAAGCCCCTCCAGAGACAGGTACTGAAAATCCAATCCCTGATAGTAAACAGAAATTGCTTGTAAATTCATGATCGAGTTGCTGCGCCATAACAGCAGGCAACCATCAGCAGCAACATTACAACCAATGCAAAACGATCCGGAACACAAGACAGAATCTCCAGAAAAACGATCAGAGCAATCCCGATCACACCCACCAGCGACCAGGCAAAAATCTGGCGGTTAAACGTCTGAAGGATCACGTCGTGGAACATTGCGATTTCTTGGTTCTGCGGCAGTTTCAGTCCAAACAAATCACTATATTCCGTCATAAAGGCCAGGGCAAACAGAAACATTCCGATGGAAGCCAGAATATACAGCACAGAAAGGATCCGCTGCCCTTTGAAAAGTTTTCTCATAAGTTCCTCCTAATTCTGTATTCCAAAGGCCCTGCCCCGAATACAGTTTGCAGAGTTCAGTTTGCGGCCTGCATCGCTGCATAGGCCTGCTGGTAGGCCACAACATAGTCCGCGAGATTGCGCGCCTCGAACTGTGCCAGATACTCCTCATAATTGGCCGGAATCGTAATTCCCTGCGGGGGATTGTTGCGGGTCTTGTACCGTACGATGTTAAACATCTTTTCCACGACGTCATCTTCATCCATGGCAGTGGTTTCAGAGATCGTCTCTTTCTGCCGGAGCGTCAGGGAGAAGACCGGCGGAATCATCTTGTAATAATTGGGGTTGTCGCCCTTGGGGCCCTCGCCGGCGTAGGTTGCAAAGGTCGTGGTGGAACCCTGGAGCAGCACCCAGCCCTCAAAGCCGCGCTCGGAAGTATACTGGTACTCAAAGCCGATGTCTTTCTGGTATCCAATGGGGATCAGGCTACCCATCCAGTCCCGCATAAAGGTGGACAAATCGCCCTTGGCCACCGCATTGCAGGTGTCCACCATCCACTGGTTAAACTTGGGATAGGAGGTCCCATCCGGACCCTGGTAGCTGCCGTTCTCCTCCAAGTTCATCGGCAGGCCGTAGTTCTGGAGCGTGGAACCCTCTTCGGTGAAGAAGTAGTCAAACAGAGCGCAGGCGCGGCGCAGAGTCTTTTCGTCCGTGCAGCCCGCTGCCGAAATTGCCCAGCCGTCGGGTTTGATGGCGCGGCCGTTGTCGATGAAGTACTGCCACACGCCGTTCACCTTGGCGACCGGCGGCAGAATCACCACAACATCGCTGTTCAGCGAGTCCGCAGTGGAGGATGCCTGCCAGTCGAAGGTGATAAAGCCAAAGGAAGGCGCGTCACTGGAATCCGTTCCCCACAGAGTGCTGCGGAAGTTGGTCTTGTTGGTCAGGTCATAGCAATCGGAGTAGATCAGACCCTCGGCCTCCATATCAGACAGATAGCACAGCACATTGTACATGCCCTCGGTGGAGTAGGTGTATTGCACATTATTATCTGCATCAATGTACCAGCGAGCGGTGTAGGAGTCCGCACTGTGTGCTTTCACGCCGTCAAAATAGGTGCTAAGGCGCAGCAGATCCTCCCGATAGCTGGACTGACGGGTGAACATGGGCCAGACCGTATCCGCTCTTCCGTCGGTCAGGTAGCCGGGGTTTGCCTTGATGCAGCGCATCAGGGCCACCAGCTCGTCGATGTCGTAGGCGGCCTTCTCGCCCAGGAACAGCTCGGAGGGAGAAGCGTAGTCGTAGTTGTCCTTGATGTACTGGACGAAGGTCCTGGTCAGAGTTTCGCCGTTTTTCACCGAGAGGGCGTTCTGCAACTCCACAATGTTCTGATCGGTCTTTTTGGTAATGGTGACGCCTTCCATGGGAGACACGCTGCCGCCGTTAGCACCATAGCGGGCATTGGCCCCGGCATAGAACCCCTTATAATAGCAGGTCAACTCTGTGTCGGTGTCGTAAGCGGCATCATCCACATCCAGCAGCATCACGACCCAGCTCTGGCGGGCGCAGAACGAGCGAGCAAAGTTATTCAGTTCTGCAATGTAGGGGATGTGATAAATGTTGCCGTCATATGCGGTGATTGCACGTCGAACGTCAGGATTCTCGTCCAAATAATTCTGGAAATTGGGCAGGTAACCCTGATCCATCATCTGGCTCAGATTGACAAATTTGCCTCGGTGCCATAGTACATCAGATCATCTGCGATGGAGTTACCGCCAAAAATATTTGCCTCTGCAAAGTTGGTGGTGGAGGCGGTATCGATCATCTCGGTAGCCTTCTGGTCCTGGGTGGTGACATCGGTGACGGTCACATTCAGCACCTGCTGCAGGTGGCTCCACACCGGCTTGAGCATACCGGCGGTGACATTGGTGCCGTCGGGCAGATTCAAGGGAGACTCCTGGTTATAGGTGATGGTCCGGGATTTGTTGCCCGCAGCATAGTTGATTTTCAGGGCGATGTTCTCGCTGAGATCCAGCTCAGCGCCGGGGCGGACCCGCTGCTGGCTGGGAATTGGCCGTGCTCTGGGCCGCCTTTTCTACGACAGACGAGCCGCAGCCCGCCAGAACTGCCGAAGCAGCGGTCACAGACATGAGCTTTAAAAAATCACTCCGTTTGATTTTCATGTTTTTCTCCTTTTCTTCTACAAAAGTGTTATTCTTTAAAAAGTTATCCTTTTACGCCGCCGACGTTGACGCCCTTGGCAAAATATTTCTGGATATAGGATAAATGACCAAAACCGGGATGATAGAGCAGACGATGATTGCATAGGCCAGGCTGTCTGCTGAATAGGAAAGAACTACCGGGGATTCGTCGTACAGTTTCTGGTAGTTTTCGATCAACTGCCGCAGATAAACCTGGAGGGGCTGCTGGTTCGGATCGGCCAGGAGCATTCTCGACCAATAGTAACCGTTCCAGCGGCTGATGGCATAGAACAGGGTCACCGTTGCAATACTGGCCGTGGACATGGGCACATAGATCCGGGAGAACAGCTGGAATTCGGTAGCGCCGTCCACCAGGGCAGCCTCTTCAATCTCCTTGGGGATGCTGTCAAAATAGTTCCGCAGAAGGATGATATTGTAGGCCTGCACGCCAAAGGCAATGATCATGCCCCAGCGGTTGTCCACGTTCATGCTCTTATAGTTCAGATAAAGCGGAATCATGCCTGCGCTGAACCACATGGTGAACACCAGCAAAAAGTTCCATTGACGGCGGAACTTGAGCTTTTTCTTTTGCAGGGCGTAGGCACCGGTCAGAGAGATAAACATACTCCACGCCGTGCCAACCACCGTATAGAACAGGGTGTTTGCATAGGCAATCCAGAAACCCTTGCTGTGGAGCACCATGTCGTAAGCCTGCAGGGTCACATCCTTGGGCAGGAGCACGATGCTCCCGCTCTCGTAGGCCACCCGGCCGCTGATGGAGACGCTGAACGCATACACGATCGGGTAGAGCGTCACGGCTGCAAAGGCGATTACCAGCAGATACGCACATACTTTAAATATTTTTTCGCTTCGGTTGAGAAGGTCCATCTTTCTTTTCCTCCTTTACCACAAAGATGTATCCGAAATATTCCGGCTAATTGTGTTTGCCCAATCACCAGCGCAAAGGCGATGAGAGAGTTAAACAAGCTAACCGACGCACCAACGCCATAGTTGCCGAAAGGATACCGATGCGTTGTTCAAAGGTAGACAGAACGTCTGCGGTCACATAGATGTTGGAGTTGTACATCAGCAGGACGCGCTCATAACCGATAGACAGCATGTTGCCGATTCGCATAATCACCATGATAATCAAGGTCGGTGCCATGCCTGGGATCGTGACATACCGCAGCTCCTGGAGCTTATTTGCGCCGTCCACCTTCATAGCTTCATACAAGGTGGGCGAAATACCCATGATGGCGGCAAAATACACAATCGAGCTGTAGCCGCTCTCTTTCCAGATTCCAACAGCAATGTACAGTGGACGGAAATAGTTCGCGTTGGAAAGCAGCGAAACGCCCGGTTCAATGAGGTCCAGCCTCTGGAACAATGCCGCCAGAACGCCTGTAGAGTTTACGCCGCTGTACACCAGCATGATGGTAATGCTGGTGATGGTAACCTCAGACAAAAAGTGGGGCAGATAGGTCGCCGTCTGGGTCAATTTCCGGACAAAACTGTTGCCAATCTCCGCAAACAGGATAGCCAGGATAATCGGCACAGGGAAACCAAATACCAAGCTGTATGCGTTAATTACAAAGGTATTCCGGAACGCCTGCCAAAACTGTGTCTGGTAGACACCCGATACCAGGGTCATAAAGTTTGCAATGCCTTTAAAGTCGCTGTTCCATACGCCCAGGCTGGAGTCAAATCGTTTAAAGGCGATGAGCAAACCGCCCATCGGCTTATAGGCCACAGTGCAAACCAGATCACCACCGGCAACAGCAGCACATAAATCTGCCAATCACTGGCCAAAGACTGCAAGAGCTTTTTGCCGTGCGGCTGTCGCATCTTAATTTCAAGTTGATCCATTCTTTGTGTCGTCCTCCTTGTCGTGCGCCCAGAAATACCGCTTGCAATCCGTTTGCGCCAGGCATTTCGGGCAAATTTTTGCTGGGATCCCGCTATCTTACAGTGTCACCGCCTTTCTTCTGTACTGCATTCAACTTTGGCATCAGACTCATTCAAGTACTGAGTAGTTGCTTCATCCAGCCTGCTCCATATTCTTTGTGCAGCACCGCCGCAGCGACCACCAAAGCAAGCAGACCAGTCATGCCGTTGCTGATCATCATCACCAAACCCATCGCCTGACCGCCCGCAAGCGTTGTACAATGCTGGAAGAACAGGAGAATCGGAATCCGGAAAACAAAGAGTCTTGCGAAATTTACATAGAAGGACAATTTGGTATATCCAAAGGCATACAACAGTGCCATAACTGCCGAATGGATCGCCAAAATACGTTTGAGATCATTTCGAGAGTAAAGATCTGTGCAATCAGTTCTGCAAAGGCCACATCCCCTTTGGAGAAACTCGCAAGGATCGGATCCAGAAATACCCAAGTCAAAATGAATCCCAAAACGCCCCAGACAAAATCTACTATAAAGAACACACCGAAAAATTTTCAGGGCTCGCTGTGGATTTCCATGGCCGATGTTCTGTCGAATCAAAGCAGCCCCACCATCTCCAATGCTCCTGCCGGAACCGTAGACAGAGCGCTGACGCTGTTTGAAACGCCCAGCGCACCCACAGTTTGGGTGCCGTAGTTCACGCCAACCGAGTTGACGACCACTTTGCCTGCACTGAAGGAGAATTTTTCGGCGATAACCGGAAGGGAAATGGAAACGATTTTTTTGACGATGTCGTTCTTTAGCCTGACATATCGGAACGACAGCCCAAAGACATCTTCAGGGTTACGCAGATTATAAAGGCCGATTGCTGTTACCACCAGGTTGGAAAGTAGGGTGGCCACTCCAATCATGACAATCCCTTGGTGGAGTACCAGAACAAAAAAGGCGGAAAACGAGAACTTGGTAAGTGCATTGCAAAGTTAATCCGCATGATCTTGGAACCATTCCCACGGGCCTTTTCAATGGCGATATAGACATTATTGAAGAAGGTGAAAAACAGATTCAGCGCAGTGATCCGGTAGTAGTTCAATCCGATTTCCACAAGCTGGGCGGGAGTGTTTGCCAAACGCAGAATAGGCCTAGCCCCCAGGATAAGCCCTGCCACCAGGACAAGGGCAGCGGCTCCAGCCATAAAAAAGGTGGTATTTACGGTGGTTTTTAACCTCTCATACTCCCCAGCTCCATACAAACCAGCAATTAGAATCCCTGCACCGATGGAAAGGCCGGTCCCCACCGAGACGATGGAGTTGTTAAGCTGGTTGAAAAACGACACCGCCGAGACGGATTCAGGGTTGATCTGAGAGGTAATTACAAGATCGAACACCCGAAACAACTCATTGATCAGCTGGAACAGTGCCATGGGCAAACAGACAGAAAGAACTGCCTTGGGGATATTTCCCTCTAAAAAGAATTGCCTTTTTTTAAGTTCTTTTGGATCTACCTGCAAGCCCATGTTGATTCCTCTCTGCATGGTTCTCAATTAAGAACCCGGTTCATTTATCGGAGCAATAAAATAGTGGTTCATCCAGAACCACTATTTTATATGATGACTGATGAATCGTTAAGTCTTTGCGGTTTGTATTTAAGAACTAAGTTCCGCATTTTTAGTATATACAAATTCGCCTGATTCTGTCAACCCGGTTTTTCTTTTTCTCGCATTTTGACAAAGATTCAACTTGCGAATTGTGCAACCTGTAGGGGATCATAAGAATCTCACTGAATCTTTTGAGCCTGATCATGGATCTTGGTCTGATACGTCTGCGTGAGTTTCTATGGTATCCTTCAAAACCATTCGTGCACATACGGCAGCCCCCTCTCTTTAGGCACTTTAGGCAGGAGTGCTTGACGACAGAACGATATAATGATAATATACATTCTGGATTAAAGTTGATTTGGCCTGGAGGAGGATGTAGTAAATCATGAATCGAACCGTTGAGCGCACTTTGGCAATCCTCAAAATTATTGCCAATAGCGAGCATGGCATTACCCTGCAGGAAATTGCCAATCAAATGGACATGGCAAAAAGCAGTGCTTTTGCAATTGTCCATACCCTATTGGAGTTGAACTACATCAGCACGGTTGAAAACAATGATAAAAAATACTGCTTGGGGGTCGAGACTTTTGCGCTCGGATGAAGTATGCTAACAATCAAAGCCTCGTTCAGCAGTGTGTCATTCATCTCCCCGGGCTGGCTGAAAAATACAACAAGACTGCCTTTCTTGGCATATTGAACGGCTCCAATGTGGTTTATCTTTATAAATATGTCGCAGAAAACGCACGGCTTGCCACCTGCTCCATCGGCTCCAGCAAGCCGGCCCACGCGACAGCTCTGGGCAAAGCGCTGATTGCTTTTCTCCCACCCAAAGCGCAACGCACACTGATTGATAACATAGAACTCACCTCTTATACCGATCAGACCATCTCTTCTAAAGAGGGATTTATTGCACAGTTGGAACAGATTAAAAAGCAGGGTTATGCAACCGAATTTGCTGAATTGGGCCACTTGACTGCGTGTTGCAGTGTTCCGATCCTTGATTCTCAAGGTAACGCTGTAGCTGCAATTTCTCTGGCAGATATCGCTGAATCAAACGAAAACTATCTCCAGATGGCCAATGACCTAAAGGCTGCTGCGGCAGAAATTTCCAAAATTGTGGCCTACACACAAAATTGATTCCCAAATTATAAATCAAAATTCCCGGCTTTTGGTACAGTGGACAGCCTGTTGAGCTGTTTGCCTCCGGTGGAACTTCAGTAAAAAACGAACGGTTCTTTTGCTGAGGTTCCATTTTTTATAAATTTAAATTTTTGACCGCTCAGGACTTGCATACAACAAAAACGTTACAATAGACTCGTCTTGAATCCACAGTAAGAGATAAAAATCATTTATATAGATGATTTTCTCTGGCATCCGGTTTGTTTTGTCCTCTAAAATGTCACTTCCTGTATTGAGCTGCGCACAGCAACTCGGAATAAGCTTGTATTCTCCCCAACAGAGTGTGGGCAACATATCCACTGTCTTTCCTGATCAGCAAGGCTTTGCCGCTATCCTCAATAGGATGGTTGGCCTACCGTAGCACCTACCGAACCGGATGAAGCATATTGACTTTTATACTATTTCTCGGATGTGACCGGATATACGAGGACAAAAACATGAAAAGGAGATTGATTGAGTACCAACTGAGCCCCGGCAACCAGAACTTGGTTCGCCGCCGACTGTATCTTTGCACTCCGACCTTATGGCGCAGCTTGCGACTGCGTTGCACTGTGTCGGAGGGCTGGCTTATGTACTTTGATTCTTACATCACAGGAAAACGCATCCAGCAGCTGCGCAAAACCAAAGGCTTAACGCAAGAGCAATTTGCCGTAAAGCTGAATATCAGCGACCGCTATTTGGGAAAAATCGAGCGAGGGGAAGGCACTGCATCCATAGATTTGTTGGTAGAAGTAGCCATTTCACTGAACACCACCTTAGATTTTTTGATTCTGGGCGTATTGGACACTCCACGGGAAAGGGAGTTGAATGCGCAGATCAAGAAGCAGAATCAGAATATCCAGAACTTCAAAAGTAAGCTGAACAGCCTTATTGATGAGCTGGATGCATCTGCATCTGTATAACCACCATAAAGAAGTCGAGAAGCAATTCTCGGCTTCTTTTTTATGCCTTTTTTCTGACGCATCTACGAAAAACCGGAACTGGTAGTTCCGATTTTCGAGAAAAATCCGCTCAAAAAAGTTGCAAAACCGGAACTACCAGTTCCTTAAAAAGCAAGCGATTCTACGATAAACTATTGTCACAGCAAGGGCAACACCCCAGACGGGAAGATGCCCGAAGCTGGAAGCCGTACCTTGAAAACTGAATATCATTCCCTCGGACAAAACAATGATACTTCCGTAATTCGCGGCCCGGCCATAAAGAAGGCGGGGTGCTGAAGAAGCCAATGTGGAGTGTGGGTGCAAGTCCCCACTTACCGAGGTGCATTCCAGATCCAACGGGCGTCGAGGACAAATAGGTTGGAAAAACTTAAAGCAAAACTTCAAAGCCCACCACCGGGATTCTTCTGAATCAGGGCAGTGGGCTTTTTCCATACCGAATATTCATTCTGATGACACGGAGGTAATGATTATGAGCCGTACTTTTACCCACAAGACCGATGAATTGACCCTGACCACCCTCTGCCCCCGCTGCCTGAATGCCTTTCGGAACACCCGTGCATCCGTGTCCGCCGTGCAGACCCCTATCAGCTCACCAAGGAGCCTTGCACCTACTGCCAGACCAACTTCGGCTACGACTACTACATCCAGCCCACCAGCCCGAAATCCACCTACTTTAAGAAGGGACGGTTTGATGATGAATCTGAATGCGCTTAAGATCGACCGGAGTTTCAGGGCAAGATCCCGCCGCTGAACGCCGAGGAGGAGCACATCTTAGAGCAGAATATGATTCAGGAGCGGCGGCTTCTGAATCCGCTCATCATCTGGAACGGTTACATACTGGATGGGCATTCCCGGTACCGCATCCTCAAGCATCACCCGGAAATCGCTTTTGAAGTGAAGGAAATCCAGTTGCCTGACCGTTATGCTGCACTGGCATGGATTTGTCAGAATCAGTTGGGGCGCAGAAACCTTGACCCGGAACGCCGGAAGTTCTTGATGGGGAAAGCCTATGAATCCCAAAAGTTATCTGACTGGGGTGAAAATCCTCAAAATCGCAATAAGCAAAGCGGTCGATTTGCTCCATGTGGTCAAAATGACCACATGGACACCCACCTCCGCACCTGCGAAAAAATCGCACAAGCGAATGGTGTCAGCCCCAAATTTGTCCGGCGAGCAGAAAAATACGCCAACGGTATAGATGCTGCTGAAGCTGCCGTCCCCGGTGTAATGGAGGAAATACTGACCGGGCATATCAAGGCTACCGATGCCGAGATCACCGCTTTGGCGCAAACCCCAAAAGAAGAAATCCCGGCAATCATCAAGGAGCTGCGCAAACCCAAGAAGGACCGGAAAGCAAAGAAGCCGACAAGCCCGGAAAAATCCGATGATGCTGCCGATGATGCTGCTGATTCCAATGAAGTCCTTACCGAGAGCGAAATCACCCCCGTAAGCAATTCGCCCCCGGATTTCAAAAGGAGTATCCAAGGTCACAAACGCTGTCTTACCGAGAAGATCGAAAACGACTTCGGCAATCCATTGACAACCGCCATCATAAAACGACCGTTGCGAACGGCTCAATTATGATGTGCGAAGTTCAGGCGCAAAGGAGGATTTTATCCGCCGCTGGAATCTCGTATTCAAAGACTATCCCGATGTTTTTGAAGACACCGACTGCCGAAGTGCCATTCTTTTTCTGATTGATGACACTTCTGCCTATCTTCAGACGATAAAGGAGAGAGTGCTATGATGATTTCTAATCTGAACCTTGCCAAGCTGCCCGAATGTGTTTGCGAGATCTACAATGGCTCCAGCCGTTCTCTGAGCCTTCCTGTAAAACGTTGATGCTCTCGCCTTTATCGGCATACTCCTTTTTCCAGCAAGAGCCGCCTGCGATAAACGGGCGGCTCTTGCTACATATAGAAGGATAGGAGGTCTGATCGCTATCATACCAAAAGACTGGAAATACCTCAGAGGGGACATTTACTATGCAGACATGGAGCCACACATCGGCTCCGAACAGGGCGGCACCCGCCCTGTGGTGGTTCTGCAAAACGATGTAGGAAACCGCTATGCGCCCACCCTTATCGTGGCGACGGTGACTTCCCGCACCGAGAAAAAGAGATACCAGCCCACACACGTTCTGATAGCCCACAATACGGCCTTTGAAAAGCATCTGTGGTTCAACTGGAACAGATCTTCACGATAGACAAAAGCCGCGTACAGCGCTTCTTAGGTCGGCTTACGCAGGATGAAATGCAGGAGATTGAGAAAGGCGTTGTTTCCAGCCTTGACCTCAATGAACTGTTTTTCAAAATTAAAACTGTTAGTATATAAAAGGAGGATTATTTGGGCGAAGAAAACCTGAATCCCCGTGATGCGTACCGTGTGATGCTCCGGGATTACCCGGATGTGCTGAACATCGACCAGATGTGCGAGATATTGAGCGTCAGCACAAAAACCGGGTATGCGCTTTTGAAAAGGGGAGCGTCCAGCATTTGAAGGTCGGGCGCTCCTACCGCATCCCCAAGGCACATCTTTTAACTTATCTTATCGGATTCGCACCCGGCAACATGGTTCGGGCGTGACATCCTTGCATTCTCTCCTGCCGTTGGGTACACTGATGGTGTCAGCGGCAGAAGTTACATATTCAAGTGGATGCAAAGACAGGAGGTAACACTATGGTAGCAGGGCATCTGCAAGAAAAAAAACGACTTCTACTACATCGTTCTGAGTTACAAGGACGCAGACGGAAAGCGAAAGACCAAGTGGGAAGCCACCGGTCTGTCCGTCAAGAGGAACAAGAAGAAAGCCGAGGCTCTTTTGCTGGAACGTCGGCGGAACTTCAGGGTTTCCACCGCACCTGCGGAGATCCGCTTAGACGATGACATTCTCTTTTCGGACTTCATGCTGAAATGGCTGGAAGTCACGAAAAGCACTGTCCAAATCACGACCTATGCAAGCTATCAGGGAATGGTGGAGCGTGTGATCGTTCCCTATTTCCGAAAGCGCGGCATCAAACTGGTAGACCTGAAAGCCACCGACTTGCAGGATTTCTACAACAAGCAGCTTGAACGGGTCAAGGCAAATTCGGTGATCCATTATCATGCAAACATCCACAAGGCGTTGAAGTATGCGGTGAAGATCGACTGATCCCCACCAACCCGGCGGATAAGGTCGAGCGTCCAAAGAAGAATGCGTTCAAAGGCAGCTATTACAGCGCCGATGAGATTCATGCTTTGACAGAGATCGCAGAGGGAACCAAGCTGGAGATTCCAGTTCTGCTGGCATCCTTCTACGGCCTGCGCCGCAGCGAGGTACTGGGTCTGAAATGGGATGCCATCGACTTTGAAGCCAACACGCTGGAGGTCAAGCACATCGTCACGCAGGCATCCATCGACGGCAAAAAGGTTCTGGTGCAGGCAGACCGTGCAAAAACGAAATCCAGTCTGCGGACGCTGCCCCTTGTGCCGCCCATCCGTGACCGCCTGCTGATGCTGAAAGGCCAGCAAGACACCTACCGCCGCCTGTGCGGTAATAGCTACAATCGGGAGTATCTGGGCTATCTGTGTGTGGACGAGATCGGGAACATCATCCGCCCCAACTACGTTTCCGAGCAGTTCCCGAAGCTGTTGGAGAAAAACGGTCTGCGTCCTATCCGCTTCCACGATCTGCGTCATAGCTGCGCCAGCCTTCTTCTGGCAAACGGCGTTCCCATGAAGCAGATTCAGGAATGGCTGGGTCACAGCGACTTCTCCACCACCGCCAACATTTACGCCCACCTCGATTACGCTTCCAAGCTCTCGTCTGCACAGGCGATGCTGGAAGGGCTGGCTATGGCAATGCGTCAGCATGATGCCATACGCCCCAAAGACAGGGTGGACGGGCGATGTTCCGGCAAAAAAGAATGGACAGACGAATAAAATTCATCTGTCCATTCGATTTGGCGGAGCATCAGGGAGTCGAACCCTGGCACCGGTCTCCCGGCCTATCGCATTTCGAGTGCGACCTCTTACGACCACTTGAGTAATGCTCCAGATATTAAATTTTTAGAATGCTCCGTGCATTCTGGGAAAACTTTGGAGAGAATTTCAGGAGAGAACGGCCGAAAATCGTTCACTCACGAAGTCGGAAAACCCGCATGAAACCTAGCAAAATCGGAAATCCACTTCCAAAAAGCCAGTTAGATTTCGAGTCGTTCTCGTTACGACCGCTTCGATACATCTCCAAGTATATTTTCATGGCAAATTTACGATTTGTATATTGCAAATCGGCCTTGAAACTTGGAACAGTTGCTGTTAGAATATTGTTAGAAAACGCATCGTTCAGACAGGCTTTGAAGCCTGTCAGGACATCAAAATTGACGTTCTCTCGTGTGATATGGAGACATTCGGCGAAGCATCCACTTGGATTTCGAGTCGTTCTCGTTACGACCGCTTCGATACATCTCCATATATTAGCCTTTACAGTATAGCAAAAAAGCGGTTTTCCGTCAACACTTTTCTCCCGTTACGGCACGCACGGCTGCAAGCCATACGCAGCCGTGCCGTTTTGCGTTGGGGCAGAAAGCGCGGTTTCTTTGCAAAAAAGGCTGTTCTTTTGGGCGGGAGCCGAGTATAATAGGAACGATATTTTTCAAATTTGAAGTACAGAGGAGAGCATTCCAATGGCACAGGCAAAACAAGATATGGGCACCGGCAGCATCAAAAAGCTGATGCTGCAGCTCATGATCCCCGCCGTGGTGGCGCAGGTGGTGAACCTGCTGTATAACATCGTGGACCGCATTTACATCGGCCACATTGCGGGCATTGGCGCGGCAGCGCTGACCGGCGTGGGGCTGTTCACACCCATTCTGATGCTGCTGAACGCTTTTGCCATGCTGGTGGGCGCGGGCGGCGCGCCGCGCACCGCCATTGCTCTGGGGCAGGGCGACAAGAAACAGGCCGAAAAGATCGTCTCCAACAGCTTTACCGTACTGATGTTCTTTGCCGTGGTGCTGACCATCGGCTTCTATGCCGGGGCACCGGTGCTGCTGCGGCTGTTCGGTGCCAGCGATGCCACCCTGCCGTACGCCCTGAGCTACAGCCGCATCTACATTGCAGGCTCGGTGTTCGTGCTGGTGGTGCTGGGCATGAACCCTTTTATCACCACGCAGGGCTTTGCCAAGACCAGTATGCTTACCACCGTGATCGGCGCGGTGATCAACATTATCCTCGACCCCATCCTGATCTTCGGGTTCGGGCTGGGCGTGCGGGGTGCGGCCATTGCCACGGTGCTCAGTCAGGCTGTGGGCGCGGCATGGATCATCCGCTTTCTCACCGGAAAAAAGACCATCCTGCGCCTGCGCAGAGACTACCTGCGCCCGGAAAAGCAGATCATTCTGCCGGTGCTGGCGCTGGGCATCTCCTCGTTTGTGATGCTCTCCACCGAAAGCCTGCTTTCCATCAGCTTCAGCTCCAGTCTGGCGCGGTACGGCGGCGATGTGGCTGTGGGTGCCATGACCGTCATCACCAGCGCATCCCAGCTGTGCACGCTGCCCATTCAGGGCATCTGTCAGGGCGGACAGCCGGTGATGAGCTTCAACTTCGGCGCAGGCAAGAAGGCCCGCGTCAAGGAAGCCTTCCGTTTTCAGCTGACGCTGTGCGGGGCTTACACCTGCTTGTTCTGGCTGTTGATGATGCTGTTTCCCGGCGCGGTGGCGGGCATTTTCACCTCGGACACCGCACTGATCCAGTACACCACGTGGGCCATGCGCATTTACATGGCGGGCATTTTTGCATGGGCTTCCAGATCGCCTGCCAGCAGAGCTTTATGGCGCTGGGGCAGGCTAAGGTCAGCCTGCTGCTGGCCTGCCTGCGCAAGATCATTCTGTTGATCCCCCTCATCTTCATTCTGCGCATGTTCTGCCGGATGCAGTGTTCGGCGTGTTTCTGGCCGAGCCGGTCAGCGACATTCTGGCCGCCACCATCACCCACCACCACCCTTCTTTGCCCGGTTCGATAAGATCCTCGACCGCGGTGCGGCTTACGTATGATCCCCATGCAAGAACGCCTGCCGGGCCATTGAGCCTGACAGGCGTTCTTTTTATGCATCTTCCGTGATTATTTTCCGCCGGGAAAGGAACACGTCCTTATTGAAGGGCGAGACATACGTGCACTCATACTGCACCGCCTTGATGCGGCTGTAAACAAAGATCCTTCCATCCCGCAGTACACCACGGGAAGTGATATCCATGACCGGCAGCCCCTTTTTGCAGTGCAAAAGTTCGGCGTGCTCTGCATCCAGTGCTGCTGCATGGTAGTTGGTAATAAAGTAGGCAATGCGGTACTTCTGCCGCAAGGCATAGCTCTGAATAGAATCCTCCAGCACCTCCCGGTTCAGCTCCGGAAACAGCGCACAGGGCATCCAGCCAGTTTCTACCTGACTGATCTCATACCGCACGATACGGATGCGGCGGAACTCCCACAGGGTCTCGCCGGCTTCAAGATTGAACACCCGGCGCAGCTCCGCCGTAGGCTCCACCTGCTTCAGGTACAGAGTTCTGGAACGCAGCTCCTCATAGGGCACTTCGGTAAGGGAATTGTAGACCATGGGATGCCCCAGTGCCTTTTTGTTGATATAGGTGCCATCACCCTGTGTCATATAGATCAAACCAATGGATTGCAGCCTTCCCAGCACCTTCTGGATCGTGAAACGGGAAACGTGATAGATCTCTGCCAATTCCCGCTGGCTGGGCAGCTTGTCCATTATGGTCTTGCGCTGAAAGATCTTGCTGATGAGGTCTGTAACGATGAACTCGGTCTTTTGGCAGTCACAGGCAGTATCCTCCTTGGGGTCTTTTGCTAAGGATACCACACTGGGACAAAAAGTGCAAAGTCCTGCACATTATTGAAAGCGGTCGGTCACGGTGTCACCAGCGTACCATCGGGATACGGCTCTGGGTCCACTCATGGGGACGGTAGCGCACCGGATACTTGACGATCTCCTTTTCGTCGATATCCACACCGATGCCCGGACGCTCAATAGGGTAGAAGTAGCCGCCTTTTGCCTCGTTGTAGCCGGGGAACACTGCCTTGATCTTGTCTTTCAGCTCGATGTTCTCCTGAATGGCGGCATTATGCAGATGGATGTTCAGGTGGGTATTCACCGCCACCCCGATGGGGGTAATGTCCGATGGGGTGTGCCATGCGATACGCACACCAAAGGTTCGCAGAAGTGCGCCAGCTTTACCGCCGGGGTAATGCCACCCAGCTGGGAAACATGGCAGCGCAGGTAGTCCACGCGGCGGTTCACGACCAGTTCTTTCCATTCCATGGGGTTATTGAACAGCTCGCCGGTAGCAATGGGGGCCGCACACTGGCTGCGCAGCTGGGCCAGCCACTCGTTCTGATCCGGCGGAAGCAGATCTTCGAGGAAATAGGGAGCGTACGGTTCCAGCTCTTTGGCAAACCGGATCGCCTGATTTGGGGTCAGCCTTTCATGCACATCGTGCAGGATGTGGAAGGAGCTGCCGTACTTTTCCCGCAGCTTGCCGAACATATACACGGTGTTGCGCATGTAGTCGTCCTGGTTAAAATAGGTGCCGGGCAGGGGGTTTTCCGGGGTATTCAGCTCGTCCGGGATCCCGCCGTAAAAGCCCAGCTGGCAGCGGATATGACGGTATCCCTCCTTGTAGATGCGGTCCACCTCGCGGTATAATCCTTCCAGATCATCCGCCACGGCGTGGGTATAGGCCGGAATGGCGGTGCGTGCTTTGCCGCCCAGCAGCTGGTACAGCGGCATATCTGCCAGCTTGCCCTTGATATCCCACAGCGCCATGTCGATGCCTGCCACGGCGTTGTTCAGCACCGGGCCGTTGCGCCAGTAGGAGTTGACCATCATCAGGTTCCACAGGTCTTCAATATCGTTGGCATCGCGTCCGATCAGGATGGGCTTGAGGTAATCCTCCACCGCGCATTTCACCGCCAGCGGCCGCTGCTGGAAGGTTGCGCAGCCCACACCATAAACGCCTTATTCGTGAGCACTTGACAGCCACCAGATTATGACGTTCCGGGTTCGTGACAAAACATTTGATATCTGTAATGATCGTAGGTTTCATAAGAAGCACACCTCTTTATAGCAGATTGAAAAGGGTTTGCATTTTTACTTGCAGAACTATTCAATCATACCTTGGGCGGCAAATCAATTCCTGCTTTTTATTTGGCGAAAACCGCAAAATAAAACAGTCCAATTTTTGAAACTAAATCATTTAACAGCATGTTATCGTTGCTTTTTGAAATCATTCCAGAGAATGGTATGTTTTACAATGAAATTTTTCCGTGGTATATTAGCGTCACAACGCACGTGCTGGATTTTCGCTTTGGAACACAATCAAGGAAAAAGGAAACCGAAGAAGGAGGCTCTCCCTTATGGAAAAGACTGAAGTCGTCGCAAAAATCATCGAGTATGTCGGCGGCAAAGACAATGTTGTGAACACTTGGCATTGCATGACCCGTCTGCGCTTTGAGCTCAAGGATACCAGCAAGATCCAAGAGGACGCCATCAAGGCGCTGGATGGTGTCATTGGCGTGCAGTTTGCCAAAGGCCAGCTGCAGATCGTGCTTGGCACCAGCGTCCATAAATATTATGACATTGCCTTGCAGATGCTGGATCTGAAGGAGGATATCGCAGCTCCCGCCCAGCCAGAAAAGAAGAAGGACTTTATTTCCTGGTTCATGGATATGGTGTCCGGCGTATTCGGCCCCATCGTGCCCGCCATTGCCGGTGCCGGTATGATCAAGGGCCTGATGGGCGGTCTGGTGGCTCTGGGCGTGGTTTCCAATGCTACCGATACCTATAAGATCATTGATATGCTGGCAAGCGGTGTGTTTACCTTCCTGCCGTTCTTCATTGCCGCATCGGCCGCAAAAAATTCAAGACCAACCAGTATCTGGCCATTGCCATTGCCGCCACTCTGATGTACCCCACCATGGTGGATGCTGCCAAGCAGGCGAGATCAGCAACTTTATGTTTGCAGGCATCCTGCCCATTCCGGTATTCAACTATTCTGGTTCGGTCATTCCCATCATCTTCGGCGTATTTGCCTGAGCTATATCTACAAGTGGGTCGATAATATCGTTCCCGAAGCCGCCCGCACCGTTATCACCCCCACCATCACCCTGTTCATTTCCGGCTTTTTCGCTCTGACTGTCATCGGCCCCGCGGGCATCTATATCGGTAAAGGTCTGGCATGGATGCTGGATGTGCTGTTCGGTATCTCTCCCATCTTTGCCGGTGTCGTCATGGGTCTGATCCGCCCCGCTTCCATTCTGGTGGGTATGCACCACGCCATGACTCCCATTGCGCTGGAGAACTTTGCCACCAAGGGCTACGACATGCTCATGCCCATGATGTTCATTGCAAATCTGTCCATTGTGGGTGCCGCCGCAGGCTGCTATTTCAAAGAAAAGAGCCAAAAGGAACGTTCCATCGTTCTGTCCTCCGTTCTGTCCGGCATTCTGGGCATCACCGAGCCTGCTCTGTTCGGCGTGCTGACCAAGTACAAGAAGGGTTTCCTTGCTGCCACCATCGGCAGCTGCGTGGCAGCGCCTTCATCGGTGCCTTTGGTGTGCGCCTGTACGGCTATATCACCTCCAGCATTTTCAGCATTCCCGCTTATATCGGACCTTACTTCATCTACGCCGCCATCGGCTGGGTCATTGCCTTTGGCTTATCCTTTGTTCTGAGCTACCTGTTCGTGGTCAAAATGGACCGCAGCTGATCGCTTTTTCAAATCTCCCACGATAAAAAACAGGGCCGCCGCACATCGTTTGTGCGCGCCTGTTGGCGTTCTGTTTTTATTTCCCCGCCAGCAGAATGGCCAGCACGGCTTTCTGCACATGCAGGCGGTTCTCGGCTTCGTCAAAGATCTCTGGTGCGTGCTGCTCGAACACCGCCGAGGAGATCTCCTCACCCCGGTGGGCGGGCAGGCAGTGCAGCACCATGACATCGGGCTTTGCGCTTTCCAGCAGCTTGCCGGTGAGCTGGAAGCCCACAAAATCCCGCAGGCGCTGCTCACTTTCCGGCGTGCCGGGCTTGGCGGTGTTCCACACAGCCGTTGCCACCACATCGGCGTCCTGAATGCCCTCGGCAGGGTCTGCGGTCAGGTGGAAGGCGCTGCCGTACTTGTGGGCGAACATCAGCACATCCGCCGCCGGGCGGTAGCTCTGCGGGCAGACGCAGGTGACCTGCATCCCAGCCAGCAGTCCGCCCACGATGAGGCTGTTTGCCATGCTGCTGCCGTCGCCGACAAAGCAGAGCTTCCGGCCCGCAAGGCTGCCCCGGCGCTCCCGAATGGTCATCAGGTCGGCCAGAACCTGGCAGGGATGGGCGTAATCCGTCAGGCCGTTGATCACCGGCACACCGGCCAGCTCGGCAAACTCTTCCAGATCGCTCTGGCGGTAGGTGCGCCACACCACGCAGTCGTAGTAGCGGCCCAGCACCCGGGCGGTGTCCTTGAGGGGCTCACCGCGCCGGCCTGCAGCTCGGCGGTGTTCATGTAGTTGCCCAGACCGCCCAGCTGGTACACACCCACCTCAAAGCTGGTGCGGGTGCGTGGATGCCTTGGAGAACATCAGGCAACCGTCTTTCCTGCCAGCAGCGGGGCCGTGCCGCCCAGCTTCTGCTGTGCCTTGAGCTGGTCGGCCACATCCAGAATGTGGGTCAGCTCGGCAGGGGAGAGGTCGCTCATTCTCAGCAGATTTTCATGCCTGCTCCTTCGGAGCCGTCGGCTCCATCTTGCCCAGCACATCGCTCAGGATCTCCAGCGCCATGTCCACATCGTGCTCGCTGAGGGTCAGCGGCGGCAGCAGGCGCAGGCGGGTCTTGGCTGTCAGCAATTTGGCTCTTGTCTAGAAGGCCAGCTTAAACTAATGGAAACAATGTGTATGCCAACCATGTTTAATGATATTTTAGAATTTTCACATGGTATGCACAGATCTTTAAATACATCTTCACATG
>ENA-OQCS01000492-OQCS01000492.1-human-gut-metagenome-genome-assembly--contig:-NODE-492-length-21964-cov-1.665568_pt1 | contig 21964 bp, 30 predicted proteins | sample MGYA00242757_ERZ504575 | MGnify/ENA primary metagenome ERZ504575 (study PRJEB26092, sample SAMD00036297) | human gut metagenome | host: Homo sapiens | study: EMG produced TPA metagenomics assembly of... | reverse complement strand
AACCGGTAGCTGATAGCTGTATCAGTCCTCATGAGTGATAAAGCGGATACGGCCAATTCGGGCATCAGTTCAACCTACTAGAAAACCGGTTGTTGTAACGGTGGTGGCACCATAAATGGTAAGTTTTAATACTTGGTTTACACGATGATATTGTTGGGCGCCAAAATTATAACCGGCTATGGGTTGCATACCTTGATTCAGCCCCATCACAATCATGACGAACAGGAAAACAATCCGGTTTACAATACCAAATGCGCCAATGGCCAGATCGCCATCATATTCTTTCAAACCTTTGTTAATGAAAATTACAATGAAGCATGCTGCCAGATTCATCAGGAACGGAGACATACCGATAGCGATGGTGTTTTTTACGATTGTACCGCGCAGTTTGTAAATGCCTCGGCGGAGATGAAGCAACTCGTTCTTGTTGGTGAAGGTCTTGAATTGCCACACCAGTGAGATGATTTGGGCCAGAATGGTGGCAATGGCGGCACCCTGGATACCCCAATGGAATAGATAGATAAAGATAGGGTCAAGGATGGTATTGATAATTACTGTGGTGATGGTGGCTATCATTGCTTTTGTGGATGCCCGAAGCGCGTAGTAAGCATTCAGTCCCAAATACATGTGGGTTATAACATTGCCTAGCAGGATAATGACCATGTAGTCTCGTGCATAGGAGATGGTATCCGGGCTTGCCCCGAAGAAGTAGAGAATAGGATCAAGGAAAAGCAAGGTTAATATACTGAATCCTATACCTATAATAAAGTTCAGCGTAACTACATTGCCCAAAATATTTTGGGCGGTGGCATAATCTTTCTGTCCTAATTTTACGGAAACTAATGTGGAGGCACCCACACCGACCAGTGAACCGAATGCAGCCGCCAGATTCATCAGTGGGAAGGTAATAGCCAGTCCTGAAATAGCCAAAGGACCTACACCGTGACCGATGAAGATGCTGTCTACCATATTGTATAGGGAAGATGCCGTCATAGCGATAATGGCGGGAATTGCATATTGTAAAAGTAATTTTCCGATTGGTTGTGTTCCCAATTCTGTGGGGGTTCCTGTTTTTGCCATACTTTATTTCTGTCTTTTTACCTGTTTAAACTGAATTTGGCTGCAAAGGTACACAAAAAATGAGTGTGAGGGAAAAGTTTGTTTATCTTTGCATCTAAAAAATAAACGGAATAGAATTAATGAATAGTCAAAAAGGAATAGTGGGCTGCTTGCTATTGGCATGCACCTTACAAATGCCGGCACAAGTAAAAACGTATAAGTATCGTGTAAACTTTCGCGATAAGGCAGAAACAACCTATGCATTGGACAATCCTTCGGCTTATTTGTCCGAACGTGCTTTGGAGCGTCGCATGAGGCAGAGATTGCCCGTTGATTCTACAGATCTTCCTGTATGTCAGAGCTATATAGATATGCTGGTCGGAAAAGGAGTATGTCCTGTATCCAAAAGTAAGTGGAACAATACAGTGGTGGTGCAGGTATCCGACACATCGGTTATTGATAAAGTGGCGGCATTGCCTTTTGTGGCAGCTGTCCGGAAAGTGTGGACAGCTCCCGACAGTATCCCTGCCCGCAATGCCGACCGTAAAAAAGAGGTGACCAATAAGGTGACAAAGAGTAATAACTATTATGGGGATGCGTGGCGGCAGATTGCTGTTCATCATGGGGACAGTCTTCACGCTGCAGGTTTTCGTGGGAAGGGGATGCAAATAGCGGTCATTGATGCCGGTTTTTATAATGCTGATGAGATCAGTGTTTTCAAGGGAATGGACTTGTTGGGAACACGCGATTTTGTAAATTCTCACTCGGATATTTATGCCGAGAACTATCATGGCATGAAAGTGTTATCTTGTATGGCTGCCAATAAGCCGAATGTATTGGTCGGCACAGCTCCTGAAGCTTCGTATTGGCTTCTCCGTAGTGAGGATGATGATACGGAACAGCCTGTGGAAGAGGATTATTGGGCGGAAGCTTTGGAATTTGCCGATAGTGTGGGAGTGGATGTGGTTAACACTTCATTGGGATATTATGAGTTTGATGATACGACCATGAATTACCGGTACCGTGATTTGGACGGGCATTATTCATTGATGTCTCATTCCGCTTCTTTGGCTGCCGATAAAGGATTGGTGTTGGTATGCAGTGCCGGAAATTCGGGGCGTGGCACATGGAAAAAATCACACCTCCGGGAGATGCGGAAAATGTTATTACAGTGGGGGCGGCAGACCGGAATCTGGTTAATGCTGATTTCTCTTCTGTGGGAAATACTACAGATGGCCGTGTAAAACCGGATGTGATGGCGGTGGGAGTTGCTTCGGCCGTAGCGGGTAATGATGGAACGGTTTCTCATGCCAATGGTACTTCTTTCGCATCGCCTACATTGTGCGGGTTGGTAGCCTGTTTCTGGCAGGCTTGTCCCTGGCTTACTGCCAAGCAGGTGGTGGAGGCAGTGCGGAATGCAGGAGACCGTAAAGAGTATCCGGATAATATTTACGGTTATGGTGTGCCTGATATCTGGAAAGCTTGTCAAATAGAATTAGAGAAGAAAAAATAATGGAAGAACATCCTCTTTCTTTATATGAACTGAATGCGTTGGTTAAGCGTAGCATTCATGCTTGTCTGCCCGATACTTATTGGGTTCAGGCAGAGCTGAGTGATGTACGTTCCAATTATTCCGGTCATTGCTATTTGGAATTTGTACAGAAAGAGCCACGGGGGAATAATCTGATAGCTAAGGCAAGGGGGACTATTTGGAGCAATGTCTACCGTCTGCTGAAGCCTTATTTTGAAGAGGAAACCGGACAGGCTTTTGTTGCGGGTATTAAAGTGATGGTGAAAGTGACTGTGGAGTTTCATGAATTATATGGTTACTCGCTTACTGTGCAAGATATAGATCCTACTTATACATTGGGGGATATGGCGCGTCGCCGTCGCGAAATCTTGAAACAACTGGAAGAAGAAGGTGTGCTGACTTGAATAAGGAACTGGAGATTCCTTTGCTGGCGCAACGCATAGCCGTTATTTCCTCGGCTACGGCTGCCGGTTATGGTGATTTTTGTAATCAACTGGAACAGAATCCTACGGTTTTGTCTTTTATCCGCATTTGTTTCCTGCTATTATGCAGGGGGAACGGGTAGAACAATCTGTCATTACTGCATTGGATGCTATCCATGCCTGTCGTGATGATTGGGATGTCGTGGTTATTATCCGTGGCGGAGGCGCCACGTCCGACCTTTCGGGGTTCGATACATATGAGTTGGCGGCTAATTGTGCTCAGTTTCCTATACCTATTATAACCGGTATAGGGCATGAGCGTGACGATACGGTGTTGGACTTTGTTTCTCATACTCGTGTCAAGACACCTACTGCTGCTGCCGAGTATCTTATAAATCATTTGCACGACACTGCCAAGGTTCTTGAAGATTATGCATCGGCTGTACTTCATACTATCTCTACCGTATGGAACGGGAAAATACCCGGTTGAACCGGATGGTAGAACGTATTCCCATGCAGACGCGGATGAGGCTGAAAGAGGAACATTATCGCCAGGAACGAATCATGAAACATTTGGAAGTAGGCCTGCAATCCCGTCTGACAAAAGAGACCCATTGTTTGAAAATGGTGGAGACTCAGTTGGGCATCGTTTCACAGCGTCGTCTGGTAAAGGAAAAGCATCGGCTCCAACTTTTTGGAGCAGGAATTGAAGGCGGCATCTCCCGAAAATTTGTTGAAAAGGGATATAGTATCACGCTGAAAAATGGCAAAGCGGTGATCGATGCTTCTGCATTGCAGCCGGGGATGAACTTACCACTCGTTTTGCCAAAGGAGAAATAAAGAGTATAGTAACTAAAAAATAAAACGAAGTATGGCAGCAAAGAAACAAACCTATGAGCAGGCAATGAAACGTCTGGAAGAAATCGTATCACGCATAGATAGTAATGAGTTGGATATAGACAGTTTAAGTGTAAATCTGAAAGAGGCACAAGAGTTAATTAAGTTTTGCCGGGATAAACTTTATAAAGCCGATGAGGAGATAAAGAAAATGTTGGATAATAATGTTTCAATGTGACAATATGCTAATGTGCCAATTGGCTGCGCTATATTCTGCATGGCATATTTGTACCTTAGCACATTGACATATTGGCAAATTATAAAAGCTATAAATAAAAAAGCTGTTTTGATTGGAATTTGCAAATATAAAACGTAATTTTGCTCTCATTCGTAAATAATAACATAATTAAGATACACTATGAAAGAGATTGATTGGGCAAATCTGTCCTTCGGCTATATGAAGACAGACTATAATGTACGTTGCTACTATCGTGACGGTGCATGGGGAGAGTTGGAACTTTGTTCGGAAGAAACGTTGAATATTCACATGGCCGCCACTTGTCTGCACTATGGGCAAGAAGCGTTTGAAGGGTTGAAGCTTATCGTGGAAAAGACGGTAAAATCCGTATTTTCCGTCCTGAAGCCAATGCGGAACGTTTGCAAAGTACTTGTGACGGTATTCTGATGCCGGAACTTCCTACAGAAAAGTTTGTGGCCGCTATAAAGAAGGTGGTGAAAGCCAACGAGCGTTTCATTCCTCCATACGAAAGTGGTGCGGCTCTTTATATTCGTCCGTTACTGATTGGTACAGGTGCTCAGGTGGGGGTTCACCCTGCCAATGAATATCTGTTTGTGGTATTCGTAACTCCGGTAGGTCCTTATTTCAAAGGTGGTTTTTCTACTAATCCTTATGTTATTATCCGTGAGTTCGACCGTGCCGCGCCTTATGGAACCGGACGCTTTAAGGTGGGCGGTAACTATGCTGCCAGCCTGCGTGCCAATAAGAAAGCCCATGATTTGGGATATTCGTGCGAATTCTATCTAGACGCCAAAGAAAAGAAGTACATTGACGAGTGTGGTGCGGCTAATTTCTTCGGCATTAAAAATAATACTTACATTACACCAAAATCATCTTCTATTCTGCCTTCTATAACGAATAAGAGTTTGATGCAGCTGGCCGAGGATTTGGGTATAAAGGTGGAATGTCGTCCGGTTCCTGAAGAAGAACTGGAAACCTTCGAGGAAGCGGGGGCTTGCGGTACGGCGGCTGTTATCAGTCCTATCCAGCGTATTGATGATTTGGAAAACAAGAAATCGTACATTATCTCTAAAGATGGAAAGCCGGGTCCTGTTTGTACAAAACTGTATAACAAACTGCGTGCTATCCAGTATGGTGATGAACCTGATACACATAATTGGGTGACAGTTTTAGACTAATAGAAAAATAGATTCTTATGAAAACAAATTCAGAATTGAAGAATCGGGCAATCGATGCGTTGACCGGTAATTGGGGATTGGGTGCGGTTATTACCTTGGTTTATGGACTGGTGATGAATACCCCTACGCTGCCCTATCGTATTATGGAGTCGGTGGCTTCGTCTTCCTTTAGTCTCATCGCTTTGTTGCTTTTGCCATTGGGCTTCGGCTATACCGTCCTTTTTTTGGATGTGATTCGTGGAATAAAGCTGGATTTTGCCCGTCTTTTCGACGGGTTTAAAGACTACGGACGGATATTGGGTACAATGCTGCTGACTACAGTCTATACGTTCCTGTGGACGTTGCTGCTTGTCATTCCGGGCATCATGAAGTCCTATTCATATGCCATGACGCTCTTTATTCTGAAAGATTATCCGGAGTTGCAGTACAATGCTGCCATAGAGAAAAGTATGGCGATGATGTCCGGTCATAAGATGAAGATGTTCTTGTTGGATTTGAGCTTCATTGGTTGGGCTATTTTGTGCTGTTTTACTTTGGGTATCGGTTTCTTGTTCTTGGCTCCCTATGTAGAAGCATCACATGCTGCCTTCTATGAAGATTTGAAGAAAGAATTGGGAGAGTCCGTTGAGGCAATTTCTGAATAATATAGAAAATAGAAAGAGAAGAAAAATAGACCTGCAAGTGAATTGCAGGTCTATTTTTTTTCTCTTTCACAGGATATTCCTACCTTTGCCTGTGGAAACAAATAATGATAGACTAATTTTCATGGGAAAAGGAAAACTGGAGAAATTTGCTGATATGCGGGAGTATCCGCACGTGTTTGAATACCCTTATTCGGTGGCCGATAACGTTACGTTCGATATGAAGGGGAATTGGAACCGTGACTTTTTTAAGAACGATAATCCGATAGTTCTGGAACTGGGATGTGGACGAGGTGAATATACCGTAGGGCTGGGAGGTATGTATTCCGATAAAAACTTTATCGGTGTAGATATAAAAGGGGCCCGTATGTGGACCGGTGCGACGGAAGCGCTGAAAAATGGCATGAAGAATGTGGCTTTTTTGCGTACCAATATCGAAATCATCGATCGTTTTTTTGCTCCGAGCGAGGTGAGTGAGATATGGCTGACTTTCTCTGATCCACAGATGAAGAAAGTGACTAAACGTCTTACTTCCACATACTTTATGGAACGTTATCGCAAGTTTTTGAAGCCGGATGGGCTAATTCACTTGAAGACCGACAGTAATTTTATGTTTACTTACACCCGCTATATGGTAGAGGAAAACAAATTGCCGGTAGAGTTTATGACCGAAGATTTGTATCATTCCGGTTTGGTGGATGACATACTAGCATCCGTACCTATTATGAACAACAATGGTTGGATCGTGGTTTGAATATAAAATATATGAAGTTCCGTCTGCCGCATGAGAAGGAGTTGCATGAACCCGATGTGGAAATAGAATTGGATGAGTATCGCAGTTACAACCGCAGTAAACGAAGCGGGTTGAAAACAAGTAATAATAACAGAATGATGACTTTATATCCGAAATTGATTTTGGACGCTTTGGCAACAGTGGCGTTATCCCGGAACGGGAAAGAATTTGGTGGAAGCGGAGATGGTTGCCGATAATCTTCGCATTGACGGTATGTCGGTAAGCTTTTCGTTGATTTTTGAGAAACCGACCGATCCGTTTATGAAATCTATGATAAAGGCTGCCGAAACAGCTATTCATACTTATGTTTCACCTGATGTACAGGTAGCTATTGCGACAGAGAGCCGTCAGGCGGCGCGTCCCGAACCGGGTACTGCTTCCATTGGTAAAAAATGTCATTGCTGTTTCATCCGGAAAAGGCGGGGTGGGCAAGTCTACTGTGGCGGCCAATCTAGCTGTGGCCCTAGCTAAACTGGGATATAAAGTAGGTTTGCTGGATGCTGATATTTTCGGTCCTTCTGTGCCTAAAATGTTCCAGGTGGAAGATGCCCGTCCTTATGCTGAGCAGATTGACGGGCGTGATTTGATTGTGCCGATTGAAAATATGGTATCAAGTTGCTTTCTATCGGTTTCTTTGTCGACCCTGATCAAGCTACTTTATGGCGTGGAGGGATGGCTAGTAATGCTTTGAAACAACTGATTGGAGATGCCGCATGGGGAGAACTGGATTATTTCATATTGGATACGCCTCCGGGCACCAGTGATATTCATCTGACTTTGGTGCAGACTTTGGCTATTACGGAGCTGTAATCGTCAGTACACCTCAGCAGGTGGCTTTGGCTGATGCGCGCAAGGGAATCAATATGTATACCAATGATAAAGTAAATGTACCTATTTTGGGACTGGTGGAGAATATGTCATGGTTTACTCCTGCGGAACTTCCTGAAAATAAGTATTACCTTTTCGGAAAGGAGGGTTGCAAACAGCTGGCAGAGGAAATGAATGTGCCTTTGTTGGGACAAATTCCTATTGTGCAGAGTATCTGTGAAAATGGTGATAAAGGAACTCCGGCTGCTTTGAATGAGGACAGCATTACCGGGCGTGCATTTATAGAGTTAGCTGAAAATGTTGTGAAGCAGACCGAGAAGCGTAATGCGGAACAGGCGCCGACACACATTGTGGAGATGAAGAAATGATTTAGGAATATATTTTTAAGATGAAAAGAGACTGTTCGGAACAGCCTCTTTTCTGTTTTTATGCTCTTTATTGCAGTTTGAAAGTTACAGGAACAGTGTATCTGCAACGTACTGCTTTGTCTTTTACAGTTGCCGGCTTCCATTTTGGCATGGATTTTACAACCCGTGCTGCTTCAGCATCCAGTTCGGGGGTAATGCTGCGTACTATGCTTACATGGTCTACCGAACCATCTTTTTCAATAACCATCTGTACGATTACTTTACCTTGTGCTCCCTCCTTTTGCGCTGTTACGGGATATTTTATGTTGCGTGCCAAATATTGCAAGCAGGCTGTCATACCTCCGGGGAATTCAGGCATATTGTCTGCTATCTGGTATACGGGGTCTTCTCCGACAAGAAGTAATCTCATCAGTTCCGGATTTTCCATATCTTTGATGGGGCAGAGTTCTTTTACCGTGAATTTTCCTTCTTGATAACCTTTATGGTTAATGGCAATGGTTTCGCCTACTCCTACTGTTAACTGAGCTTCTCCGTGAGCGTTTGTCGTGGCTTTGGCATTTGTTGAAGAAGAAATAAGTTCTGCTCCTGCCAGTTGTTGGTTATCATTATTAGATATTTGTAACTTGACCCGTATTTGTTTGCCGGCTTTGATGTAAGCGGCAATATCATCATCAGTATCAAAGATGGCAGTAACATTTGGTTTGTTTGCTGAAAGTAGAAGTGATTGATGTTTGGAACTTTTAGGAGAGGAAACGTCTAGGGAAACATACTTGGGAGTCGTCATATCCACTTCTATGGTAGCTTTTCCTTCTGCATTGGTTTTGAAAGTTTTCACTTCATCACTCGGTTTGATTTGCAGAGTAACATTAGGTTGAGGCTTACCTTCACTATTGGTTACGGTAATAGTGAAAGTCACTAGACCTTGTACTGTGTTGACAAAAGATGCCACTTCTTCCCTTTCGGGGCGTGGGGTGCTTTCTTCCGTGGAATAGATTAACCTTTCGGCTGTCCGTGCCACGGTTTCAATGTTGCTGACCAAGAGTAGAGCAGCAGTCAGCGGTGCAAACAAGGCATATTTGATATGCCCTGTGGTGCGGGTTCTTTTTGTTCATCATTTTAATTCTGTTTTTTAAGTGTGATAAGTTGAAATTATTATATAAACCGGTTTGTCTGTTTTGGTTGGCTAATCCCAAAAGGTGATATTGATATGCTTTCTTATTTGTGCCGGATTCCATTACTTTATGATCGGCAAGGTATTCCAAATTGAGTCTGATCTCTGTTTTCAGCAGCCATGCAAAAGGATTCATCCAGCAAATGATATTTACTATTTCACTGATAATGACATCTATGGAATGCCATTGGCGGACGTGGGTCTGTTCGTGCGTCAGGATTTCTTGTTTTTCATCTTCTTTCAGTCCGGGCAGATAGATGAAAATCCATTGCCAGAAAGAGAATGGATTGGCAGGTTCTGATAGACTGCGTATGGATATTTGGTCTACATTTATATTCTTGCTTTTTAAGACAAGGCGGAAAATACTGCTTAGTTGGATCATAAATCGTGCGGATAATAAAAGGATTCCAATCCAATAGACGAACTTATTATATCAAGCAGGTCGGGTGTGGGAATAGCAACAGGAGCTGTGACTACTGTGGCAGTGGAAGTATTTGTTTCTGTCAGCATCATCAGTGCGTAGTAATCTGCCAGTCATTGATGGCAGGTTGTTCTTTCACCCATGCTTGCATATCCATCAGCGGATAAAGAAAAGAGAGGGCAAGAAAACTCAGCAGTGCGATACGACGCCACTGGAAGAAAGTGTCGCGACAGCAGAACAGCTTATAGAAAGCATAGAATAAGGCGATGCCTATATTTACTTTCAGCATGTAAATGAGTTCGGGAGCTGTAGTTATCATAATATTTATGAATTTAGCAAGGTTATTTATCTTCTTCTTTTTCTATCAGGTCAATAATGTCTTTCAAGTCGGTTGCGGAGATTTTTTGCTCTTTAGCGAAGAAAGATACCATTTCCTTATACGAGTCGGCAAAATAGTTTCGGACCACACCACTTACAAATGTGCGTTTGTATTCACTTTGTTTCACTACAGGGGTGTATTGATAGGTGTTACCGAAGCGCTTGGCTGTAACATAACCTTTTCTTTTCAGGTTGGTCACTATAGACGCTACCGTAGTGTAAGGTGGTTTAGGTTCGGGAAATTTAGCAACTATGTCTTTCACGAAACATTCTCCCATGCTCCAAATATGAAGCATCACTTCTTCTTCTTGTATCGTTAGCTTTTCCATAAGAAAATGAATTGATTACGATGTTTTCGCAAATCTACGAAATTTTCGTAATAAACAAAAGGAATGGAAGTTAATTAGTGTGAATACAGATTGTGGACAAATAAAAGAACAAAGTGAAGAATCCAGCTGTGATAGATTGAAGCGGACTCTTCACTTTGGCATGAAAATGACAGATGAAGTAAAGTTTATTTTTTGTGTAGGATATAATGGTCTGCTAACTCTCCTGTTATTGCCTGTTTGTCTTGATTGAGAGCGGTCAAGGTATTCTCACCGACTTTATAATATTGCTTATCCTCTCCATTAATTAAAGTCATAATATTACCTTCAACGGAGTAAGTTCCATATTCTTTGAAAGTAGCATCCTGCCGGTCAATGTATTCTGATATCAACTCAAAAGTCTTGTCTTTTTTAATAGTCAGGGCCATGTTGATACCCGGACAGTCGGCAGCTGGAAAGGTTCCGGTGTAAGTACCGTCATAATCCAATGAATTTTCTGCATTGTGCATATCCGTTGTTTCGGTGGAGGTTGCATGGAATCGTTAGTGTTTTTGGGGTTACTGTTACATGAAGTAATCAGTAGGCATACGCATGCCAGAATAAAAAGTTTTTTCATCCTAAATAATTCATTTGGTTTTTAATTTATAAACAAATTCAGACGATATTTGTTTTGCGTCTTTTCTTAATCTCTTTTAATCTTTCGTATACATGTCTGCGGCTTAAGGTGATCTGACGACGGTATACGATGCAGGTGGTAAGGAAATAAACGCCTGTTTGTATCCACAATATCCGGTACTCTGTCAGTACATCGGTCAGTGTGGCACCCATATTGTTGATGCGTACAAAACCGTTGATGCCGAAAGTGGAAGGGAACAGCCATGAAATCACCTCCCAGAATTTAGGAATGGCAGTACCTGGCCACGAGATACCTGAGATAAATAGTAACGGCACTGAGGTAAATACGTAGATCATCATACAGGCTTCCCGATGGTGAATAAAGATAGAACAAGTCATCGCGAAAAAATGCATGCCAGTATGTAAGGAAACATGAATGCCGCTAGGGTTCCGGCTTGAGCTATTTGTACCAGGCTGAACATTTTGGGAACAAGGCAGAGCATATAGGTAGCCATGACAGCATATATCATAAGGTAAGTCAGTGATTTGCCTAAAACAATGCGCAGCGTGCCATGATAATGGCGGCTCATGGGGATAAGGTCTCGAAAACGGTTGTTCTCACGAGCAGTTCCGGCAGATAGACCTACTCCTAGCAGTAAAGTTTGTTGGATAATCAATATCAGTACGGCGGGTATCAGGAAGCTGGCAAAACCGTTCTGCGGATTGAAAATGGAAATATCCTCATACGCTATGGGAGACGTGCTCACTTCATCTTGTCGGATGGTTGTGTTGTCGGAGCGTTCTATCTTTATCTGTTTGTTCATCATCAGCGAGGCATTGGTGTTGGCTGTCAGCATGGCTTTGTAGTATAGCATACCGCTCATGTCACAGTAGATGGTGACATGGGTTTGAACTCCTTTAGTAATGTCGCGGCTGAAGCTTTCAGGAATATAGATGATGCCATACACTTTGCCGTTCTTCAATAAAGTTTTTGCTTCTTCCATATCACTGCAATGAGATACTATTTCCAAGTCGGCACCTGCATCTACCAGACGCAGGTATTCACGGCTGAGGCTGGAACGGTTGTTATCTACTACAGCAGCAGGGACTTCACGTACTGTTTCATTGGTATATATAAAGGTATAGAGAAGCGGATAGCCTAGTGGTACCAGAATGAAGAAGATAAGTACACCCTGATCCTTCACAACTGCTTTCAGCTCTTGCCACCAGATGTAGAAAAGGTCTTTAGTTCCTTGTGAGATGATATCTTTGAGTTTATATGCTCTCATAACTGCTTGCCGTTTTAGGGAATATATACATAATGTAATAGTACTGTGCGCAGTCTTTTCAGTATAAAGAAAGGCAACAGCATGAATAACATCAACGCGACTATTGAATGCCATGCGTAAATCAGCGGATATCCGTTAAGCGCCAAATCTACATAAATCAGGAAGTAGTGGCGTAACGGGAATAGATTGGCCAGTGCCTGTAACACAGGATTCATTGCCATAACTGGAAAACTCATACCCGATATGGAGAAAGAAATCACTCCCCATAGGGAGGCAGTGCTCAGTGCCAAGCGGACTGTTGTAAACAATCCGAACAGAAATACTCCGAAAGCCTGTGAAGCCAGTACTAATAACAGACCGGCAAACAGCATGGGCAGTATACCGCTATTACAGGGATAGTGCAGGAAACCGTATAGATAAACATTATAGAAGGTGCCCATGACAAAGAAAACTAAGTCTGAGGCAGCAATTTGCCGGTCAGAGCTACGGTGATGGAATTGCCTGCCATGCCCATCCATTCTTTTTGGGTGTTGGTTTTCATTTCACTTCCAATGGTATAGACGGTGGTCATAAAGATAAGCAGCATCAGAATACCTGGTATGATAGTGTTACTCAAATATACTGAATAGTTGAGCCATGGGTTGTTTAATACATGGGAGTCGATGACTATGGGCTGCAGGAACGCCATGGCTTGGTCTTCTGTAGCTCCTTTGGCATATAAGGTGGCACGGCCGATGGCTCCACCCGCCAGCTCGGACATGGTGCGCTGGTCTTTATAGAGTAATGAACCAGCTACCAGATAGGAATAGTTGGTATAAAAAGAAACCTTGGGTTGGCGGCTTGCTAATGCCTTGTCGGTAGTTCCTTTTGGAATATAGTAGAAAGCATAGATTTTCCCTTGCTGCATGGCTTTGCGGGCATCTGCGAAACTGGGGTAATGCGCTATGATTTTAGTCTGCTGAAAAGCGTCCAGATTACGGATGATGCTGCGTGTGGTAGCTGTGTTGTCCAAATCGACCACACCTGCCGGCATATCCGTAGGGAGTCCGTTCCACATTAATGTAGTAAAGAAGAGGTAACAGAACAAGGGAGCTATGATCATGCAGAACAGATATAGCGGTCTTGTGGCGATGCGGAACACTTCACGCCGGGCTATGCGGAATATACGGTTATGGACAGTATTGTTCATTGTTTGTTATTTCTCGATGATGGCACTCATTCCCGGACGAATCCGTCTGTTCTCTCTACAGGAACAGCTTTTACCTCGAAGGTCTTCAGGTCGAATTGCCCCGTAGTCTTGGTTGCTTTCCAGGCGGCATATGTACCCAGATCTTTCATATAAGTAATCTTGAATTTTATTTCTTTGTCAAAGGCAGGAATAAATGCGTTAATCTCATTTCCTACGGTAAAGTCTTTTAGGAAATCTTCGCGTACATTGAATGTTACCCACATGTCATTCAAGCGGGCCACGTTCATAATGGGGGCACCGGTACCTACCAGTTCGCCTGCTTTGGGAAAGATTTCGGTTACTTCTCCATCAGCAGACGCGGTCAGTATCGTTTCGTCTATGTAGGAAGAAACTTCGGCTACAGCACCTTTGGCACGTTCTACTTGGGCTGCGGCTGCGGCTTTGTCTTCACGTTGTGCACCGTTCTTTGCCATTTCGTATTGGGAGCGTGCAGCTTTTTCTGTAGCACTCATGGCATCAAATTGTGCTTTGGCTTCATCACGTTTTTGCGCGGACATTACGCCTTCTTCAAAGAGTCGGTTGACACGGTTGTATGACTTTTCAGCAATTTCTACTCCGGCTTTAGCTTTCTGCCATATTTCGTAGGCAGCTTGCAGTTGCTCTTGGCGGGTACCTCGTTGTGCTTTTTCATTCAAGGCTTGTGCTGCTTGTTCGGCAGCTTGTGCTTGAGAAGTTTGGCTTTTACATCGGGGGCTTCAAGGATAGCCAGTGTGTCACCGGCTTTTACTTTGTCTCCTTCTTTCACACGAAATTCCAGAATGCGTCCCGGTACTTTGCTGGAAACCCGATATTCGTCAGCTTCTGCTTGTCCCTGAATGATTTCCGGGCCTTTTCCCAATGTGAAGAAACCTATCAGCGATACAATAACGATGACTGCTGTCAGTGAAATAAATGCCAGCAAAATATTGCTGTGTTGTGATCTTTCTGCCATATCTTTTCGTTTTTAATCTTTAATTTTTATTTAAGCACTCCCATTGATTTGCGCAAATAGACTTCAGTCAGTTTTACATCAATCTGAGCGTCTATTTTGTCCGACTGGGCAGATAACCAAGCGGTTTGCGCTTCCAATACGTTACTGGTAGGAATGACTCCTTCCATGAATCCCAGTTTGGCATAGCGCAGATTCTCGTCTGCTTTTTCCAGATTTTTTTCAGCCATACTCAGGCGTTTGGCTGCTTCATTTACTTTATAGCTGGCTTGGCTTACCTGCAATTCTACCTTTTCTTTTGCATCTGCCAGTTGGTAGCGGGCAATGTTTGCTTCCGCCTTGGCAGCTTTTACCTTATACATTCCTTCGCCCCAGTTCCATATTGGAATTTGTACCATAGCGCCAACAGCCCACATGCCGCGGAATTTGCGTTCAAAGCCGTTTACCAATGAGGGATTGGTTACCATGTAGTTGGCGGTCAGAGCCACTGTAGGAAGAAATCCCGCGCGGTGATATTGACTTTTTGGTCATAAATTTTATTAGCTAGATCCAAACTTCGTAATTCTTCGCGATTTGCCAAAGCGGTGGCTACATTATCACCTACATGATATTCAAGGAGAGTTAAGCTTTCTACGTCTTCATCTGCTAAACGTATTTCATCATTTAAAGGCAGACCGCATAATTGGCATAGTACCATTTTAGATAGGCTTAATCCGTTGTCTATTTGTGTGAGCTTCATTTCGGCTTCATTCACTTTTACTTTTACACTTAGTCCGTCGGCTTTGGTGGCGACACCTTCGGTTATCATTTTATCTACATCACTGTCCAGTTGGCTGACCAGTTGCAGATAGCTCTGGGCTAGTTTTTTCTTGTTTATCAGTGAGATGACTTGCCAGTAAGCTTGGTCTGTATTCAAAATGATATCCTGCATACCGGTGGCGTGCTGTGATTCGGCCAGCTGTTCTGCGTATTGGGTGATTTTATTGTAGGCAACAATTTTTCCTCCCATGAAGATGGTTGGGTAAGGGTTACAGCTCCTGCATACATATTGCGTGTGTCGGTGCGCAGCGCATCTACCAAACCTTGTCCGACCTTGTTCAGTGCATTTCCAATACCTGGGATGAGGGGAGCAAGTGGTTGCAGTATTTGTGCGAGTTCGGGATTGGAAGCTGCCAGTTGTTGGAAGTTTCTGTATAGAGCCTTGGGCGGTAGTCCCTATCTGACTGATAACTCCCTTTTGTTCGTCACTTAATAAAGAGATTTCTTTCTGAGTGCGCATATACGTTCCTATAGCTGCAATCTTAGGAAGATAATTGGTAAAAGCCGCTTTCTTTTCATAATGTGCAGCTGTAATCTTTTCAGCTGAAATGCGCAACTCTTTATTGTTGGATAATGCTAAAGCACGACAACTATCTAAGGTGAGTGTGCTTTGGGCTGAAATACTATCTAAAACACCGATAAATAGGATAAAAGCTGCAATCTTTTTCATTATAGTGTTCTTGTTTTGTTGTTTTTTAAGTTGTTTATGCAACAAAAATAAGACAAATCTTCAAGAAAGCCATATTCTGGATGTTATTTTAAAATATTTTTATAATTCTGCAATCTGTATGTTTACTGCTTTTGCTTGGTGGAGAAAAAAACAGCCGGTTCGTTTCCAACCGGCTGTTTTATTAAATATATTGAAGGAGAGAATGTTCCTTGTTATTTCATGCTGAAAGCTTGTTGTCCTATCATGGTTCCATCAGCGAAAATATAAACATGATAAGTTCCGGCAGGCAAATATTCCTCTACGTCCCAATATACGGTTACATTTTGTTCTTCTCCGGTGTATTCTATGTATTTCTTGATGGAATAAACCAAACTACGGTTTTCGTATGGGAATGTGTTTGAAGGGTTTTTGGTTAGTATGTCATTGTCCGGTTTGGCAATACGTATATATAAAGTACGTTCACCTGTTTTGGCAGTAATATTCTTGACAATGGTGAACGAGATAGCTATCTTTTTTACATCTTTTACCTTCTTGGCTGTTTTACCGCGTTTGTTTCTAGGCTCTACACTAATTGCTGTGGCATCCAATTGAGCTGCCAAGGTGACCTTTTCATTCAGATTTTTTTTCTCTTGAGATAAATTATTGATTTGGCGGGTTGCTGCGTATATTTTTTGTTTCACTTCTTGATTTTCTTCAGCTAGTGCTTGGTTGAGTTTGTTCAGTGAATCTATTTGGATAACATAGGTGCGTAGTACGGCACGTACTGTTTTCAGTTCTTTCTTCAAACGCATGATCTCAGCTGCGTTACTGGTCTTTACTTGTCGTAATTCTTCTAGCAGCCGCTGTGTTTTCAGCTTCTCACTCTCCAGCTTTTCGCGCAAGGAATCATTGTTTATCTGTATCTGAAGTTCATCATATTGGGTGGCGAAAGTGGTATATTCGTTTTCCATTTCCAGTTTTTCCACAGCGAAGAGTTCGCTCATTTCCTTATTCTCTTTTGCTTGATGAAAAGCATAAAAAGAAACTCCGCCGATAATCACAACCAGCAGAATAATGACAATAATCAGTTTTTTGCTCTTATCCATAGTGTTACATTGAATTTTGGACAAAAGTACAATAATTTATGTAGACTGCTCGAAAAATATTATGGAAATTTTTCTTTAATTCGGAATATCATTGTAACTTTGCGGTGCTTTTAAGAAGGCGATTTTATTATCAACTTTAAACAAAATATAGAGATTATGTCAAAAGTAACCGTAGTAGGCGCAGGTAACGTAGGTGCTACATGTGCAAATGTTCTTGCTTTTAACGAAGTAGCAGACGAAGTAGTAATGCTGGACGTTAAAGAAGGCGTATCAGAAGGTAAGGCAATGGATATGATGCAGACAGCTCAGTTGTTGGGCTTCGACACAAACATTGTAGGTTGCACTAACGATTATGAAAAAACAGCTAACTCTGACGTTGTGGTTATCACCTCAGGTATTCCCCGTAAGCCGGGTATGACCCGTGAAGAACTGATCGGTGTTAATGCAGGCATCGTTAAGTCAGTTGCTCAGAATATCTTAAAGTACTCTCCTAATGCTATCATCGTAGTTATCTCTAACCCGATGGATACTATGACTTATTTGTCATTGAAAGCTTTGGGCTTGCCTAAGAATAGAATCATCGGTATGGGTGGTGCTTTGGATAGCTCACGTTTCAAATATTTCTTGTCTCAAGCCTTGGGTTGCAACGCTAATGAAGTGGAAGGTATGGTTATCGGTGGTCACGGTGATACTACTATGATTCCTTTGACTCGTTTTGCTACTTACAAAGGTATGCCTGTTTCTAACTTCTTGTCTGAAGAAAAATTGCAGGAAGTTGCTTCTGCTACTATGGTAGGCGGTGCTACTCTGACTAAGTTGCTGGGTACTTCTGCATGGTATGCTCCGGGTGCAGCTGGTGCATTTGTTGTTGAATCTATTATCCACAACCAAGGTAAGATGGTTCCTTGTTCAGTTTATTTGGAAGGTGAATACGGTGAATCAGATATTTGCTGTGGTGTGCCTGTAATCTTGGGTAAGAACGGTATTGAAAAGATCGTTGAATTGCCTTTGAACGAAGAAGAAAAAGCTAAATTTGCTGCAAGTGCTGCTGCTGTTCGCAAGACTAATGCTGCTTTGCATGAAGTAGGTGCTCTTTAATAAGAACAAACTATAATTTTATATGAAAGCCGTTTTTTCTGTGAAATGAGAAAGCGGCTTTTAATTTGTATAGAATCTTTGAAAAAGTAAGTGAACTTCGTGAGAAAGTAAAGTGGGCTTAAATGGCAAAGCAAGTGGACTTACTTGTCTCGCGAAGTTCACTTACTTTTTGTGTTTCTGAAATGAAAACGGCAGGAAGATTTTCTCCTCCATCAGTCCATCGGGTAAAGGGGTAACCGGGATAAGGGTAGGAGCTGTTTCATCTATCCATTGGTTGAGAAGCCGGTAGATGGGAATGTCTTCCTTATTCATAAAAGTACCTGTGTATTGGGCATTTTTAGACAACTGATTACCATCGTCATTTTTTCCGATAAAGGTTATTTTTGCATTATCATAGTAGTTGTGGATAAAGAAAGAGTTGGCAGCTATACCTGCGAATAATCCTTTGGTCGTAATTAGATCTATGTTATAGACATAACAATTTTCAATGTGCGCTCCATCCGAAGCTTTCCCGCATATTCCACCATTGTAACTCTCTCTGTTCTTTATTATGTTGTTGGCAGAATAGCAGTTTGCTATCAAACCTTGGGCCTGGCTGGAACCTGCTATTCCACCGGCTGGTCCTGCTTTTATTTTTGAATTTGCGTCATAAATGATTTGGGTGTTGGTAACATAGCAATTGGTGATTTCCCCTGTTGAAGTTCCTGCTATGCCTCCTGTATTGGCTGATTGGTTCGTTTTGGTTGGATTGGCTGTAATTTGGCACTCTTTAACGAAACAATTTAGTATTTTGCCTTTATTGCGTCCGACTAAAATGCTTGTACCTTCTGCTGTGCTCTTGCTTTTTGATGTGATAGATACTTTGCTGGATTCGATATGAAGATTTTTAACTATGCCGGTGATATTGACAGCTCCGAATACACCTGTGGTGCCATTGCTGGAATTGATAGGTATATTGTAAAGGGTGTGATTTTGTCCGTCAAAGATTTGGGAAAAGTAATAGTTTGTTTGGGCATATCCTATTTGCTTTAACTCAGTACAATCCACATCTTTAAAATCAATGTCATTCAATAAATAATAAATGGTTATTCCATTCATCGTTTCTCCGAAATCGTCCAATGTTTTTCCTTTGTATTGGGTAAATGTATTGCTATTAATAAGTTGGCTGAACGCAATCCAATCTTCGGCAGTAATAATTCCCGGAGTTTTTTCAGATGTCTTTAAGTGATAAGTATATTCTTTGTTACCAGTAAAAGACTTTGTTTCTAGTTGTGTTGTATATTTCTTTCCATTCGTCACCATATTTATGGCGATGACCATGTTTTTGACAGGAGGGACTATAAACGAATAATTCCGGAAGGAGAAACTTGGGCAATAGTAGTCGTATGTGTTTCATTATCCGCTGGAACTATTTCAGCGGATTTTGGGATAATAGAAGAAACAGCAGGACATGTTATTTCTATTTTCTGAAGATTGGTCTGTAAATCTCTGTCCAAATACAGTGTCAGAAGAGAAAATAAATGTTTGAACTGTAAATGGATGGAATTTCCGGCTGGAAATTCATCCTTGACATACAGTATGTCTTCCAACGAATTGTTTTTATAAAGATTTTCTTGGATATAGTCCAAATCAGGATAGACAGGATATAGCGCCGTAATATTTGTTTTTCCTGTTATGTCACTCCAGCTAAATTCATTTTCTGCTTTCCATTGGTTGTCCATATAAGTCAGAATTCTGTTGTCTATTTGAAGACTGCCGGAAGCATTCAGCAGGATTTGATTGCCGGAGTTAAAAGTGGAAACAGGGGAGCTTTCTGTGAAAGCTGCTTTGTATGTATTGCCTGTGAGTACTACCTCGATATCGGCCCCTGTATAAACAAGATTGTCGGTGCAGCTTTGCAAAGCCAGGACCGACAATCCTATTATTAATGAGTTATATTTCAACTGAATAATGTATTAATGAAAATTGCTTTATGGTTCAGGTATTGTGAATTCCCTGTCAGCAAAGAGTTCCATTAGGCCGGATATCTGTTTGAGTCGTAAAGTTCGTCGGCATCCATACCAATATTCTTTTTTATCCATTCGTCACTCATTCCGGCTTTGGTCAGTTCTGCCACGATATCTACCATCAATTCAATGCTGTGAGTGCCGCGGGCGCGGTTGTGGCGGATAGTGCTTGCCATTCTGTTTGAAAGGTCTTTTTCTATAACGACCACGGGAAGTAAACCTTTTTCTCGTTCGAACACACGTTTTGAAGTTTTAAGCACACAATAACGATGATACCCGTCTACCAGTCATATATATCTTCATCGGGAATATAATAACATACACAAGGCATAGTATAGCCATCTTCCCAAATGCTTAATTCCAGCAACTTCATTTCAGGAGCAGCTACGTGGTTTGGATTATAACTGTTGGCACGTACCTTTTCCACCGGTACTCTGTGCACGTGATACACAGGACTTTCGAATTCTTCTTTCATTTGATAATGTTTTTATATTTCTGCATCACTCTGTCTCTTCTTAACTTTTCTTTTTTAGTTAGGGCAAATCCCATATATTTACATACATGGTCATTTTTCAGAATGCAAATACACATACGTTTATAAGTGGGGATTTCTTTGAACTCTGCGATGTCTATATCGTCTAGATAATCCATTTGAACAGGAAGTTTGTCTGTCTTGTAGTTTGTTTTCTTTTGTACGTAGAATTTTATGCCCAAATCAGTTAACTTGCGTATAGTTGATAAATCTAGGCATCCTCCTTGTATTTCCAGAATTCCCGGCTTACTCTTAGTTTTTCCAAATAAGACTGTTTGGTTTCTTCGGGTAACGTATCTAACAGGAAGTACATATACTCTTTCCATGTGTAGCCTTCTGGTAATTTGATGTTTTGCCATCCCATGGCACGGGTTCCACCATAGATTCCGGTAAAGTTTACTCCGTTTACTCGGCCTAGCATTCTCCCCCAAGTATTGGGATCGATGGCTTTGTATAATTTCAAGGTTTCCTGTGCTGTGCTGAGGAACGGACTGGCTACACGTTGTCTGTCCAAAGGTACTCCGGCTTTATAATAAGCTCGTACATTTGTTGAATGGCCATTTGAAACGGGCGTATGCTGTCCATATATCTTCGGTAGTCCAGTCATAGATAGGGTAGGCATTGTATAAATCGTATCCTAGTCTGCGGGTCCACATCAGGTTGTGATAGCTGTTCAGACGATTGTTACCATGAATAGTTCTCCATCGGTCTAGGCTCTCTTGAGTTCGGATGCCAACCAGGCAGCAAGTGCGTACTGCATCATGTTTTTTATGGTACCACGATGCAAATGAAGTCTGGAAAGTGTAGTCCCACATTTCCTCATTGTAGAATGGGAAATCTTCTTTCTTATAACAGTTTTTAGGCATAGGCCTTACCCAGTGGGCGTGCATACTTTCGTCCCAAGGGCGCCAATAGGTTTGAAACATAGAAGCACAAGTCACTACTTTGAAAGGGACACAGACATGGTAGATTTCCAATATATCCTGATTTTCTCTGAACGTTTGTTCCACATACTCTGTGGTCATTTGATACTGTGCTTCATAGTCCATGTGGTATACTCCGATTTTCCTGTCCAGATTATGCTCTCTGATATATTGGATACATAAATTGAGCAAGACACCACTATCTTTCCTCCAGAAAAAGAAACATAGATATTATCAAATTCGTTGAATAAGAATTTGAGCCTCTTTTGAACGAGTTGATAAACATTTTCCCCTTTAGTTCTTTTATTATTCATTTTTGTTCGTGTTGTAAATCATTTTAATATAATTAGTCCAGCGGTGTTCGGTTTGAAAACCACAGTTGGAAAAATTGCTTCGTGTTTGGTTTGAACAATTGCATACAAATTGTTTTTAGGCTTTACTGCTCCCAACAATTCAACCAGCACTTCCTGATCATCGTTATGGACATAGTAGTTGTTAATGACATAACCGCCACTTTTCTGCTCTACAGGGACAAAAC
>ENA-OQCS01000491-OQCS01000491.1-human-gut-metagenome-genome-assembly--contig:-NODE-491-length-21976-cov-2.226830_pt1 | contig 21976 bp, 30 predicted proteins | sample MGYA00242757_ERZ504575 | MGnify/ENA primary metagenome ERZ504575 (study PRJEB26092, sample SAMD00036297) | human gut metagenome | host: Homo sapiens | study: EMG produced TPA metagenomics assembly of... | reverse complement strand
CAGAAAAGTTGTAAGATTTCAGAAAAAAAGACAATGAGGATAGAAGAAGAAAAGCAAGAATAAAAGATGACAGGGGCAAAAAGAGAGGTAAATAGGAAAAAACAATGAAATTTAGATGGAGGTTAGAGCATACCATGGAACAGGTGATAAAGAAAAGACTGCAGCAGGTGATGGATGCATCCGTTGCAAAAGGAGAGACACCGGGCTGTCTTCTGATGGTGATCAAAGACGGAGAAGAGCAGGTTTATCTGGAGAGCGGATATGCGGATATCGAAGCGAAAAGCCGGTTTCCCGCGATAATATTTTCCGTCTCTACTCCATGAGCAAACCGATTACCGCGACGGCCATGATGATTCTGGTAGAGCGCGGAATCGTCGATCTGGCGGATCCGGTCAGCAAGTATCTGCCGGGCTTCCGGAACCCGGTTGTATGTACAGCGGATGGAAGATAGAAAAAGCGGAGAGGGAGATCCTTCTGGAGGATATTATGAATATGACATCCGGGCTGACGTACGGCGGAACGGATGAGACGGGACGGCAGACCGATGCACTTTTCAGGAGGTGATCCACGGACTTAAGGAAGAAAACGGCGGAACGATCAGTACAGTAGAATTTGCAAACCGTCTTGGAAAAGTCCCGCTTCTGTATCAGCCGGGCCAGTCCTGGAGTTATGGAACGTCGGCGGATGCCGTAGGTGCGGTGATTGAGGTGGCAAGCGGCATGCGCTTTGGGGATTTTCTGAAAAAAGAAATTTTCGAGCCGCTCGGCATGAACGATACCGATTTCTGGGTTCCGGCAGAAAAGCAGGATCGTCTGGCGAAGGTGTATGACTGCAGGGAGGGACAGCCGTCCGTCCGTTATCTGGACAATAACCTTGGCATTCAGAACGATATGGCGTACCGCCCGGCATATGAGGCAGGCGGAGCAGGCCTTGCATCTACTATCGACGATTATGCGAAATTTACGCAGATGCTGCTGAACGGCGGCACCTACAACGGTGTACAGATTCTCCGTCCGGCGACGGTAAAATTTCTGGGAGGCCACACATTAAGCGCAGTACAGCAGGCAGGCTTTGATAACTGGATCGGCCTGGAAGGATTTTCCTACGGAAATCTGATGCGTGTTCTGGTAGATCCGACGCGTGCGGTAACGCTGGGAAGCAAGGGCGAGTTCGGCTGGGACGGCTGGCTTGGATGCTACATGGAAGTCGTGCCGGAGCAGAATATGACATTTCTGATGATGACCCAGAAAAAAGATGCCGGAACGTACACCCTGTCCCGGAAGATCCGAAATATTATTTTCAGCGAATAACTTTTCATGAGAGTGATTCTCAAGTAAGGCCTTCCGACCCGTCAGATCAGACGAAAAAAGTGCCGGAAAAGAAACAACTTAACGAATCAGACGGAACATATGAGCAAATTGCTGTAAAACTACGTCGAATTTTGTCTAAAACGGATATTTGCAGTGAGACAGATGTATGCTATTTTAGTATCAGTCGAAAATGAAGGCGATTTCATTACTACTTCAGAAAAAACAGCAAAAAAGGAATATCGTGTAAGCTTTTGACCGATTTTGAAGGAAATAAAAGAAAGAATTCAAAATCATGAAAAAAAGACCAAAAAGCAGAAAGGATGCAGAAAATATGATTTCGTTACCGTTAAAGTTTGATGAAGTAGAGAGTGTAGAAGAATTTGTAAATATGGTGAAACGCCTGGATTACGACGTTGACGTAAAAATAGGACGATGCGTCTTTGATGCGAAATCCCTGATGAGTGTCCTGATGATCGCCGGAAACCCGGATGCGGTTGTGGAAGCCCATACGAACGATATCGAAGCATTTAAAAAGAAATTTAAGGATTACCTTCAGTAAGAAAAAAGTCGGAAAGGCACTGTGTGTAAGATGCATGGTGTCTTTTTGATGCACGAAAAAGCGGGTGAAGTATCTTGCCGGGGAGACGTGTACATGGTAAAATAAAGTCTATTGGGATGGAAATAAGAGAATCAAAAGAACGGGCTGATGTAGAAGAAGTTTTTCGTAAAAAAGGAGGCAAAAAGTGGAAGAAGAGAAACTGGAAAGAAGCATCAGAAAATCAGAGATTCCTGGACTTACGAGGGAAGAGGAGGAAGCGCAGCTTGAAAAGGTCATCGGAATTGCCGAGCGGAATCTGGAGCAGGCGAAGGCAGATATCCGGTCGGCCAATGAGGATCTGGCGGATCTGATGGAGACGTATGACGCGAAAGAGGCGGAAGGTCTGGCGCTCTGGAACAATGCGACGGCGAAGCTGAACGCGTATCAGCACGGCCTGGCACGGCTCGAGAAGGCGAGAAAAAAGCCGTATTTCGGGCGGATTGATTTTCAGGATCCGCGGCTTGCGTTTCCAGAGTCGTATTACATCGGACGCGTCGGTATTTCCGATGAGAAAGCGGAGCCGGTCGTGCTCGACTGGCGGGCGCCGATTTCCTCTGTCTATTATGAAAACAGCACCGGGCCGTGCAGCTATACGGTGAGCTCGGAGGGAACCTTTTCGATTGATCTGAAGAGAAAGCGGACGTATGAAATTGAAAATGACCGTCTGAAGGACTTTTTTGATTCGGATGTGGTAGCGAATGATGAGCTCCTGACGAAGTATCTGGCGAAGAACAAAAAAGCGGTACTCGGTGAAATCATTGCGACGATTCAGCAGGAGCAGAACCTCATTATCCGGCGTTCGCCGAAGACGAATCTGATCGTACAGGGCGTGGCGGGATCCGGAAAGACGACGGTGGCCATGCATCGGATTTCGTATATTCTCTACAATTACGAGGAGGACTTCCGGCCGGAGGATTTCTATATCATCGGCAGTAACCGTATTCTGCTGAATTATATTACAAGCGTTCTGCCGGAACTCGATGTCTATGGCATCCGCCAGATGACGATGGAACAGCTCTTTATCCGGCTTCTGTATGAAAACTGGGATGAAACAAAGTACACAGTGCATGGCATCGACGCGCGGATGAGAAAAACAGCATAAAAGGTGGAAGCGGCTGGTTTTTCGATCTGGAAAATTTCTGCCGTACGTACGAGGCAGAGCAGATTCCGCGGGAGCCGGTGCGGCTGGAAAAAACGGGAACATTGCTTCTGGACGCCGAGTATATTGATAACTATTGCAGGGAGCAGTCCACACTTTCCATGGAAGGAAAGATGTGCATGCTGAACGAGATCCTGCTGGCAAAATTTGAGAATGAGGTTTCGGGAAAAGAAGTGACGTTTCCGGCGCGCGAAAAAAAAGGCGCTGAAGCGGAAATACGAGAAATATTTTGGAGATGGAAAATGGCGGGGATCCATTTTTGATCTCTATTTACAGTTTCTGGAGCAGCAGGCGGAGAAAGGAAAAGCGGTGGAAGTGCCGGAAAACTCCTTTGATGTCTATGATCTGGCGGCGCTGGCATACCTCTATAAGCGGATCAAGGAAAACGATCCCGTGCGCGAGGCGAGCCATGTGGTCATCGACGAGGCGCAGGATTTCGGGATGATGGCGTACCAGGCGCTTCATTACTGTCTGCGTGACTGTACGTATACCATTATGGGAGATACGTCGCAGAATATCCATTTTTCCTACGGCCTGAACGACTGGGAGGAGTTGAAAAAGCTGATTCTGACCGGCACGTACGATGCGTTCGGCGTTCTGCGGAAGAGTTACCGGAATACGGTGGAGATCTCCGATTTTGCAAATGAAATCCTGCGGCACGGGGATTTTGCAATTTATCCGGTGGAGCCGGTGCTGCGGCATGGAACGGCGGTGCAAAAGGAAGCGTTTGCGGATGAGGCTGCGCTTCTGGCAGCTGGAGTGCAGAAGATCAAAGCGTGGCAGGAGCAGGGATATGAGACAATTGCCGTTGTATGCCGGGATGAGGCAGAAGCGGCTGCGATGGCGCGGAAGCTGAAAAATATGTGCCGGTTGTGGAGGAGGATCTCGAGACGGCAGAATTTGGCGAGGGCGTGATGGTGCTTCCGGTTGCGTATACGAAGGGACTCGAGTTTGACGCGGTGCTGCTTCTTGATCCGACAGAAGAAAAATATCCGGAGAATGACGGACAGGTAAAGCTGCTTTATGTAGCGGCAACGCGTGCGCTGCATGAGCTGGCAGTGCTGTATACGGGAAAACTCACAGGAATCCTTGCAAAGAAAGTGCCAAAGGGCCGTCACAACCAGGAATTTGCCATGGAGACGCTGACGAAGGCGAAGGAGTATGAGAAGGTTTCGCTGACGCAAAAAGAGACGCGTGAGGAGAACCGCGCGATCGGCATCCAGGAGATGGACGAGCGGAACAGCCACGGACCAAAAAGGATTGTAATTAAGCCGGAGCAGATACCGGGAAGGGCGCCTGGAAATACAAGCACGACGGGAACAGCGGTGATGCCAAAAAGCAGTACGGGCATGCGGAAAGCAGCGGCAGAAACAGGAAAAGAAATTGCCGCAAAGACGATGCAGCAGCGTGCGCCGGAAGGAGTTTCTGCTGTCTTTGCCGGTGCCGCCTACCGTGGAAGACAGGCGGCAAAGCACCGGGCAGCAGACCGGCGACTGCAGGAATACAGTCAGAAAAAGCTGAACAGCCAGAGCACATGAATACATCGCCCTACGCTTTTGGGGCAATTCCGGAAAATGAACTGCTGCGCATGAAGGGGCATTCGAGGATCAAGTGCGCGGTGAAATGGGCAAAGAAAGGAAAAGCAGCGGTTGAGATGGCGAGCATGTACGGCATTCTGCGCATCACGCCGATTACGCCGGAGGTCATCCGCATCAGCTTCGTAAAAGGTGTGACGGCAAGAGTCCAGGACACGTACTGGAAGCCAAAGGCGGATACCTCGTTCCCCTGGAGTGCAAAGGAATCGAAGACGGCGGTTCTTGTCGAGACAGAGAAGCTGCGTGTCATGGTGGAAAAAAAGGACGGCGCGGTGCAGTTCTTTACGCCGGATCACAAACTGGTTCTTTCCGAGAAACGAGACGAGCCGCGCATGATCGACGGCGGCATGACATGGACATTCTTTGACTGGAGCGGTTCCGAAAAGCTGAAAGCCAAGGGCATTCTCTCGACAGAGTGGCTGGATCTGACCGCGAAGGCGCGCTACGTCTCGTTTGGCGGAAAGCAGGCGCGGATGCCGCTTGTCGTCTCAAACCGCGGCTATGGTATTGCAGCCGCCGCTTCCAGAACGGCACTGCTGTGCAATGTGCGGACGTTTGGAACGTATCTTCATACCGCCGGGGACGGACAGATCGATTATTACTTTATTCTCGGAAAAGACCGGGATGAAATTGTAAAACAGTATAAAGAGCTATAAAAGGAGCAGACATTTCATGAAAACTCTGGTAATTGCAGAAAACCATCTGTGGCACGCGATATTGCACGCGTGCTCGGATGTGCGAAAAAAGAAAACGGAGCACTGGAAGGAAACCAGTACATTGTGACCTGGGCGCTCGGCCACCTCGTGACCTTAAAAGACCCGGAGGACTATGATAAAAAGTATAAGGAATGGAATATGGCAGTTCTGCCGATGATGCCGGAGAAACTGCAGATCAAGGTCATTCCGCAGACGGGAAAACAGTATCACGCTGTGACGACACAGCTTGCGCGGAAAGATGTCGGTGAGGTGGTCATTGCGACAGATGCCGGCCGTGAAGGCGAGCTGGTGGCGCGTTGGATTCTTGACAAGGCGCACAACCAGAAGCCGTGTAAGCGTCTCTGGATTTCGTCCGTTACCGACAAGGCAATCCGTGAGGGATTTGCCAGCCTGAAAGATGCGAAAGAGTACGATAATCTCTACCGGGCTGCTGTTTCCCGTGCAGAGGCGGACTGGCTTGTTGGCATTAACGCAACGCGGGCACTGACATGCAAATACAATGCACAGCTTTCCTGCGGCCGTGTGCAGACACCGACGCTCGCCATGATTGCACAGCGCGAGCAGGAAATCCGAGAATTTGTCCCGAAGCCGTACTACACCGTAACGGCAGCAGCAGGCGGCGCAGTATACACCTGGAAGGATGAAAATCGGGCGGAACACGGATTTCTGATCCGGAAAAGGCAAAGCAGATCGCAGAAAAAGCAAAACGGTATCCGCTTGTCCTGCAAAAAGTAGAAAAGAAGAAAAAACAGAAAGAGGCGCCGCTGCTCTACGATCTGACGGAGCTGCAGCGCGATGCCAGTGCACGGTTCGGTTATTCGGCAAAACAGACCCTGAATCTGATGCAGAGCCTCTATGAGACGCACAAAGTCCTCACGTATCCGCGGACGGATTCGCGGTATCTGACAAAGGATATTATACCGACTTTAAAAGAGCGCCTCGATGCCGTGAGTATCGGGCCGTACAAGACGCTGGCACAGCAGGCGAAGCGCCGTCCGCTGAAGGAAAAGCCAGGTTTTGTGAATGATGCAAAGGTTTCCGACCACCACGCCATTATCCCGACGGAGCAGTATGTGCAGCTTTCTGCACTTTCCAATGAGGAACGCCGCATTTATGATCTCGTGGTGCGCCGTTTTCTTGCGGTGCTGCTGCCGCCCTGCGTATACGAGGAGACTGTGATCCAGGCTTCCATCGAAAAAGAATGCTTTACGGCGCGTGGAAAGCGCATGGTCGAGAAAGGCTGGCAGGAGGCGTACGAGGATAACCGTTATGACGACGAGGACGAGGCGAAAGAAGAGGTGCGGGAGCAGAATCTGCCGCTTTTGCAGGCAGGCATGAAGTTCGACCAGTCAAAGATCAGCCTCCGGGAGGGAAAGACAAAGCCGCCGGCACGCTTTACGGAAGGAACGCTGCTTTCCGCGATGGAGAATCCGGTCCGTTACATGGAAAATCGCGACAGCAGTCTTGTGAAAACGATCGGCGAGGCGGGCGGCCTTGGAACGGTTGCGACCCGCGCAGATATCATCGAGAAGCTGTTCCGCAGCTTTCTGCTGGAGAAAAAGGGGAATGAGATCTATCTGACCTCGAAAGCACGCCAGCTTCTGAAGCTGGTGCCGGCGGATCTCAAAAAGCCGGAGCTGACGGCAAGCTGGGAGATGCAGTTAAACGAAATTGCAAAGGGAAAGAAGCGGCGTGATGCCTTTATGAAAGAGATCCGGAGCTACACGGTGGAACTGATTGAGGAGATCAAAACGGAAGAGGGAACATTCCGCCACGATAACCTGACAAACAAGAAGTGCCCGAACTGCGGAAAACGGCTGCTGGCAGTCAATGGAAAGAATGCAAAGATGCTCGTTTGCCAGGACAGAGAGTGCGGCTACCGTGAAACGGTTTCCCGTACGACGAATGCGAGATGTCCGGTCTGTCATAAGCGCATGGAGATGATCGGAAAAGGCGAGGATGCGATGTTTGTCTGCTCCTGCGGGCACAAGGAGCGCATGACAAAATTCCAGGAGCGCCGCAAAAAAGAGGGCGGCGGCGTGACGAAGCGGGATGTGGCAGCCTACCTGAAAAAACAGAAAAAAGAGGCCGAAGAGCCGGTAAACAATGCATTTGCCGCGGCATTAAAAGGAATCAAATTATAAAAAACGGAGCGTGTCTGCCAGAACGGAAAAAGCGATGGCAGGCGCGCTTCTTTTGTTAAATCGTAGAGAAAAGAGTCAAAAAAATAGATTGTTTTATGCAGAGTTATGCCGTAAAATAGAAACAAATGGGATAGAAAACCAAAAATTCTGAAAATAAAAAACAGGAGGTTTTTCAATGAAACAGACAGATTTGGAAAAGCTGCTGGCGGATATGTCGCTGAAAGAGAAAGTGGACCAGATGCTTCAGTTAAGCGGAGCATTTTATCTGGGAGATGAAAACAGCGTCCTGACCGGTCCGGCAAACGATATGGGAATCGGAAAAGAGGATCTGGAGATGGCAGGCTCCATTCTGGGAGCAGCAGGCGCCGATACGATGAAAAACTGCAGGATGACTACATGGCAAAACAGCCGCATCACATCCCGATGCTGTTCATGATGGATGTCATTCACGGCATGAAGACCATTTTCCCGGCGCCGCTGGCGCAGGGAGCCACTTTTGATCCGGAGCTCTCCGGCGAATGCGCATCCGCAGCTGCAAAAGAAGCATCCGCAGCCGGACTTCACGTTACCTTTTCCCCGATGGTGGATCTTGTGCGCGATGCAAGATGGGGCCGTGTCGTGGAATCCACAGGCGAAGATCCGTACCTGAACAGCCGCTTTTCCGAGGCGATCGTAAAAGGCTTCCAGGGCGATGATTTAAAAACACCGGGAAAAGTTGCCTCCTGCATCAAACACTTTGCAGGCTACGGCGGAGCAGTCGCAGGAAGAGATTACAACACCGTAGAGCTCTCAGAGCATACCTTCCGTGAATTCTATCTTCCGGCATACAAAGCAGGCATCGATGCGGGCGCAGCGATGGTGATGACATCATTCAACACGATCAACGGCGTTCCGGCGAGCACCAACAAATGGCTGATGCGCGATATCCTGCGCGGCGAGACGGGATTTGACGGCGTGCTGATTTCTGACTTGCAGCCATTCTGGAAACCGTTGCCCACAGAAGCTCGAAAGATGCCGCCGATGCAGCGAAAAAAGCGCTGGAGGCAGGCGTGGATATTGATATGATGACATCCGTTTACGCCGCAAACCTCTGCCGTCTCGTAGAAGAAGGTGAAGTGGACGAGCATCTGATTGACGAGTGCTGCCTGCGGATTCTGGAGCTGAAAAACAAACTGGGACTGTTTGAAAATCCATATAAAGATGCGGATGCCGAGAAAGAGAAAGCATACAACCTCTGCCCGGAGCATCGTGCACTGGCGAAAAAAGCAGCGGAGGAATCCTTCGTCCTGCTGAAAAACGACGGTGTACTGCCGCTCGACACTGCGAAAAAGATCGCATTGTCGGCCCGTATACCAACAATCATGAAATCAAGAGCAGCTGGTCCTTCACCGGCGACAGCAAGGACTGCGTGACGATTCAGGAAGCAGCCGAGAAAGTATTCGACGCATCACGCACCACGTATGCAGAAGGATGTCCGGTTATCGGAAACGATGTGGAGCTGATCGGATTTACCGAGACGACACCGAAAAAATACAGTGAGGAAGAGCTTGCTGCCATGGAGCAGAGCGCACTACAGGCAGCAAAAGAGGCCGATCTCGTGGTAATGCCGATGGGTGAGCATTATCTGCAGAGCGGCGAGGCGACCAGCCGTGCCATGATCGATGTGCCGGAAATCCAGATGGAGCTGTTCCACAAAGTGCTGGCCGTCAACCCGAATGTGGTTGTCGTTCTGTTCAACGGCCGCCCGCTGGATCTGCGGGAAATCAGCGCGAAAGCAAAAGCCATTCTCGAGGTATGTTCCCGGGAACGAGGCGGAAGCGCTGTTGTGGATGTTCTGACCGGAAAGAAAAATCCGTCCGGCCATCTGCCGATGAGCTTCCCGTACTGCGTGGGCCAGGCGCCGGTCAGCTACAACGAGTATTCCACCGGAAGACCGAATCTGCCGGGCATGAAAGAGCGGTTCCGCTCCAAATATCTCGATATTCCGAACGCACCGCTGTATCCGTTTGGTTACGGACTTTCCTATACCACGTTTGATATTTCCGCGGTAACACTGGATCAGAACGAGATGGATAAAAACGGCAGAATTGCAGCGCATGTGACCGTGAAAAATACAGGTGATACGGCTGGCTGTGATGTTGTACAGCTGTACATCCGTGATGATTATTCCGATGTGGTTCGTCCGGTGCGAGAGCTGAAAGGCTTCCGAAGAGTAGAGCTTGCTCCGGGCAAAGAGCAGGAAGTGACCTTCTATATTACCGAAGAAGATCTGCGCTACTACCGTCTCGACGGAACCTTTGGAAGCGAGCTGGAACGTTTACCGTATTTGTCGGTGACAGCAGCACGACGGAAAACAGTGCGGTATTTACACTGAAATAAATGCAGCAGGAAAAAGGAGAAAACTTATGGAGAAAACAACGAAAAACGGAATCCACCGCATCACACAGGCAGGCGGAAAAACGATTGCCTGGGCGGAGGAGTCCGGTGTAAAGGTATTGGAAAAAGATGGATATTACTTTAAAGATCTTGCAAAAACTGGCGAACTGCTGCCGTACGAGGACTGGCGTCTTTCCGATGAGGAGAGAGCCGCAGACCTTGCGGGCCGTCTTTCCATCGAGGAGATCGCTGGCCTTATGCTGTACTCACCGCACCAGGCCGTACCGCCGATGCCGGGCGGTCCGTTCCAGGGAACGTTTGACGGAAAAACGTATCTGGAATCCGGCAAAGAACCGTATGCGATTTCCGATCAGCAGAAAGAATTTCTGGAGGACGAGCATATCCGCCATATCCTGCTGACGAACGTGGAAAGCCCGGAGATTTCCGCAAAATGGAGCAATGAGCTGCAGAAACGGCAGAGACACTGCCGTATGGTATTCCGGTCAACCTCTCCTCCGATCCGCGGAACGGAGCAAAGGATTCCGGCGCGGAGTTCAAGAGCGGCGGAAGCGAGATCAGCAAATGGCCGGAGGGCGTTGGTTTTGCAGCCTGCTTCGATCCGGAAGTAGCCGGACAGTTTGCAAAGGATGCCTCCCGTGAATACCGGGCACTCGGCATCACAACGGCACTCGGACCGCAGATCGACCTCTGCACCGAGCCGAGATGGATGCGCTTTGTCGATACGTTAGGCGAAGAAAGTGGAGATGTCCAAAAAGCTTACCAAAGCGTACTGTGACGGTATGCAGACAACGGAAGGGGAAGCAGACGGCTGGGGAAAAGACAGCGTCAACACGATGGTCAAACACTGGCCGGGCGGCGGCACCGGAGAGGCCGGACGCGATGCACACTATGCATTCGGACAGTTTGCCGTTTATCCGACCGGAAATTTTGAGGAGCATTTAAAACCGTTTACCGAGGCAGCCTTCCACCTGGACGGACCGACCGACTGCGCATCCGCGGTTATGCCGTACTACACCGTATCCTACGGCGTGGATAAGAAAAACGGCAAGAACGTCGGAAACTCCTACAGCGAGTACCTGATCAAGGATCTGCTGCGCGGAAAATATGAATTCAAAGGCATTGTCTGCACCGACTGGGGCATCACCCAGGATCCGGAGAAGACGATTGAGGGATTTGGAAGCCGCTGCTACGGCGTGCAGGATATGACCGAGGCAGAACGGTGTCTGCTGGCGATCACAAACGGCGTTGACCAGTTCGGCGGAAACAGCGAGTCCGGTCCGATTGTCGAGGCATATAAGATCGGCTGTGAGAAATACGGCGAGAAAGCGATGCGTGAGCGCATGGAGCTGTCCGCCAAACGTCTTCTGATCAACATTTTCCACTGCGGCTTGTTTGAGGACCCGTATCTTGATCCGGAAGAATCCGCAAAGATTGTAGGATGCGAAGAGTTCTGCCGCCATGGCTATGAGGCACAGCAGAAATCCATCGTCCTGCTGAAAAACAGTGCGAAACGTGCACCGGAAGGACAGAAGGGTGTGCTGCCGCTGAAGAAAGGTTTGAAGGTTTATATTCCGGAGAGAAAGATCGGACCGTCCAAAGCGTTCTTCCGCATCGATCTGCCGGCAAAAACCGAAGATCCGCTGCCGGATGGACTGCCGTCCAAGTACGGTACACGCGTGGCATCACCGGAGGAGGCCGATGTGGCGCTGGTATTTATCGAAAGCCCGGCATGCAACCCGTATTCCACCGAAGATCTTGCGAACGGCGGCAACGGCTATCTGCCGATTACACTGCAGTACCGCCCGTATACGGCGAAAAAAGCGCGTGAGGTGAGCATTGCCGGCGGTGATTTCCGCGAGAATTTCACGAACCGCAGCTATCTTGGAAAGACAAACACTGCCTACAACGAGGCTGATCTCGACAATATTCTCGAATGCCGCCGCGCGATGGGCGACAAGCCGGTGATCGTCTGCGCAACCGTCAACAACCCGATGGTGATGCATGAATTGAAGCCGAAGCCGATGCGATCATCGCAGAGTTCGGTGTTTCGAGAGCCGCTGTGCTCGACGTTGTCTTCGGCGGTTACAACCCGACCGGCCGTCTGCCGATCCAGATGCCGAAGGATATGGATGCGGTTGAGGAGCAGAGTGAGGACCGTGCGTTGGATATGGAAACCTATATTGACAGCGAAGGACATAACTATGACTACGGTTATGGCATGAATTACGAAGGCGTTCTTCCTGCATGGAAAAAGTAAAAGAATAACAGAAAACCTGATCGGCACCGGGACTGCGTGTGTTTCGGTGCCGATATTGGAAACAAAAGACAGAATAAGGAGGACTTAAAAAGAGATGATTGTTCCAAAATATTTCGAAGATTTCGATCACCTGCATGTGAATACCATGCCGAACCGTGCCTACTACATTCCGGCATCCCGCCGCATGGAGATCTGGTGGAGAACCGGGAGCGTCGGACCGCTTTTTCCTGCTTTCCGGCGACTGGAAATTCCGCTATTTTACCAGTGTTTACGATGTAAAAGAGGAGTTTTTCGCAGAAGGATACGACACTTCTGCATTCGAGACGATTCCGGTGCCGTCCGTCTGGCAGAATTATGGCCATGACCACCATCAGTATACGAATGTCCGCTACCCGTTCCCGGTGGATCCGCCGTATGTGCCGTATGAGAACCCGTGCGGTGCGTACGTGAGAACGTTCGAGTGGAAAAAACAGGAGGAAGCACCGAGGGAATTCCTGAATTTTGAGGGCGTGGATTCCTGTTTCTACGTGTGGATGAACGGCAGCTTCGTCGGCTACAGCCAGGTGTCTCATTCTACGAGTGAATTTGATGTAACAGACTTCTTAAAAGATGGCACCAACACCATCGCCGTACTGGTGCTGAAATGGTGCGATGGAAGCTATCTCGAGGATCAGGACAAATTCCGCATGAGCGGCATTTTCCGCGATGTCTATCTGCTTGCAAGACCAGAAAAAGGCATCCGCGATTACTTTGTAAAGGCAGCGCCGGACGCATCGTACCAGAATGGAGAAGTTTCGATTGCGATTACCTGGAATGACGGGGAACCGCAGGAAGGAACAGCAAAGCTGTTTGATGCAGAAAATCATCTTGTGGCAGAGGCAGCGTTTGGCGGCGATACGGTTCAGATGCATGTAAAAGATGCACATCTGTGGAATGCCGAGGAGCCGTATCTGTATACGCTGGTGCTGGAGACGGCGGGTGAGGTGATCACGGATCATGTCGGCATCCGTGAGATCCACGCGAAGGACGGTGTGCTGTACCTGAACGGCGTGAAGATCAAATTCCACGGAACAAACCGCCACGACAGCGATCCGGTGACGGGATTTGCAATCAGCCTTGCACAGATCAAAAAGATCTGAAGGTAATGAAAGAGCACAACATCAATGCGATCCGGACCAGCCATTACCCGAATGCGCCGTACTGTTATCAGCTTTATGACCGTCTCGGTTTTATGTCATCGATGAGGCGGACAATGAGAGCCACGGCACAGAGGCAATTTATGCGAATTACACGGGCTGGGAAGAGTATGCGAAGAACTGGAATAAACTAATTGCGAACAATCCGGTATTTACCGAGGCAACCGTAGACCGCACACAGCGTTGCGTAGAGCGCGATAAAAACCGCCCGAGCGTTGTCATCTGGTCGATGGGAAATGAGTGCGCATACGGCTGTACCTTCGAGGCGGCCTTAAAGTGGACGAAGGAATTTGATCCGACGCGTCTGACGCACTATGAGTCGGCACGGTATGTGGATGATCCGAAGAAATACGATTACAGCAACCTCGACCTCTACAGCCGCATGTATCCATCACTCGAGGAGATCAAAAAAAGAGCTGGTGGAGTACGGGGATAAGCCGTATATCATGTGCGAATACTGCCATGCGATGGGCAACGGCCCGGGAGATCTTGAAGACTACTTTGAACTGATCCACAGCGAGGAGAAGATGTGCGGCGGCTTTATCTGGGAGTGGTGCGACCACGCGATTGATATGGGAAAAACGATCGAGGGAAAGAAGATGTACGCGTACGGCGGCGACCACAACGAGTATCCGCACGACGGCAACTTCTGCATGGACGGACTTGTTTATCCGGACCGCACACCGCATACGGGACTGATGGAATTTAAAAACGTGTATCGTCCGGTGCGCGTGACGGGATATGATGCCGAAAAGGGTACACTGACCATCAAAAACTATATGAATTTTGTGAATCTGAAAGATTACGCTGTGCTCGGCTATGAGGTGCTTGTGGACGGCGAAGTGACGGAGAGCGGCAAGATTACAGATGAAGCACTGCTGGAGCTTGCGGCAGGCTGTGAGAAGACGATTCCGCTTGCCATTTCCGTGCCGGAGCAGGGAAAATGTGCGCTGAAGGTTACCTGGTATCAGAAACAGGCCACTGAGGTGCTGCCGGAGCAGTTCGAACTGGGATTTGAAGAAGTTCCGGTGAAAACGAAAGACAATCAGAACCAGAAGGCAAAAGAGATGATGAAGCGCCCGGAGGGAACGGCTTCGTTTGGATGGAAAGAGGACGATCATTATCTGACGGTATCGACGGAACAGTTCAGCTATACCTATAATAAGTTCACCGGCCTGTTCGAGGAAATGTGCTATGCCAACCAGAATCTGCTCGACCGCCCGATGGAGCTGAACATCTGGCGTGCGCCGACAGACAATGACCGCAATATCAAGAATACCTGGATGCGTGCTCAGTATGACCGCACCGTGACGCGGGCGTATGAGACAACGGCAAAAGAAGAAAACGGCTGCGTGGAGATCGAGACAAGCTATTCGATTTCGTCTCCGGCTCTGCAGCGGATCCTTGCAGGTGTGATCAAATGGACAATTTACAGCGACGGAACGACCGATGTCCATGTAGAAGCAAAGAAGACCCGGTATTCTCGGTTCTGCCGCGTTTTGGCCTGCGCCTGTTCCTGCCGAAATCGTTTGCAAAACTGACCTACTGCGGTCTCGGTCCGGTGGAGAGCTACGTGGATAAGCACCAGGCAAGCTATCACGGCGTTTTCCACAGCACACCGGCAGAACAGCAGGAAGACTATATCCGCCCGCAGGAGAACGGCAGCCACTACGACTGCGATTATGCAAGTCTTGCCAGTGATCGTGCGGTATTGACGGCAGTGGGCGAGAAAACCTTCTCATTCCAGGCATCTATTTACACGCAGGAGGAGCTGACCGCGAAAGCCCACAACTATGAGCTTCGGCCGTGCGGAAGCACTGTTTTCTGCATCGACTACCGCCAGGCCGGGATCGGATCGGCAAGCTGCGGACCGATGCTGCTGGAAAAATATCAGCTGAAAGAAACCGAAATCAGCTTCGATGTGCGGCTGAAACCGAAACTGCTGTAAAGTGTAGAATTTGAAAAATAAGAAAAAGCGCTGTGCCCTCTCTCTGAAAGGTGAGGGAACGGCGCCTTTTTAAATACAGGATTATAATGGACGAAATTATAATTCAAATCCAATCCAGGTGATTCTGGAAAGAGAAAAGGGAAGGAGAAAATTAAGCATGAGTGAAATTACAAGAGATGAGGCATTTACTTTATTAAAAAAATACAACAAAGATCCCTTCCATATTCAGCATGCGCTTACCGTAGAGGCCGTGATGAAATGGTATGCAAGAGAGCTTGGCTATGGGGCAGAAGAGGAGCACTGGGGTATTGTCGGACTGCTGCATGACATTGATTTTGAGCTGTATCCGGCAGAGCACTGCCTGAAAGCACCGGAGCTTCTGCGGGAAGGCGGCGTGTCGGAAGATATCATTCATGGTGTCGTTTTCCATGGCTGCGGCATTACCATTGAGTGTGGCGTCACACTGGATGTGGAGCCGGTGCATGAGATGGAAAAAGTTCTGTTTGCAGCAGATGAGCTGACGGGACTGATCTGGCAGCTGCGCTGATGCGCCTCGAAGAGCACAAAAGACATGGAACTGAAATCCCTGAAGAAAAAATATAAGAGCAAAGGCTTTGCGGCTGGATGTTCGCGGGAAGTCATTGAGCGGGGCGCCGAGCAGCTTGACTGGCCGCTGGAAAAACTGCTGACTATGACAATGCAGGCCATGGCTGACAGCGAGGATGAGATCAACCGGGAAGTAGAAGCGGAGCAGAACGCATAAAAACTGCCCGAATTTCAACAGAAAAAACTGGAATTCGGGCAGTTTTTTTATGCATGGCGCATCTTTTTCCCAGGCATTACCATTTCTTTTTTCGTCAGACGGTAAAATTCTACATGATTTCCAATGAATTTTTGAACCAGAGATACGGTTCGTCCCGTCATAAAAGCACAGAAGAAAGTTCCGATGCCGATTCCGTAAAGATGGTGAAGGATTACAAGGGACAGGATTACGGTCGTTGTCAGACAGGTGAGATCAAAGGTTGTCTTGATCTGGTTATACTTTTTATGCAGAAGTTCCGACAGATCCCGCGGAAAAATATCGGTCGGGACAATCGGCAGCAGGCAGTTGTTGGCGAGGCAGATGCCGAAGCACATCAGAAGAAATCCGGTGAAAAAGCAGACCACATTCAGCGACAGAACATTGGCAGCAGGGTAACCCAGGTATTGTGTACATCGATCATTTTTCCGAATCCGATGCCGACAACAAAAGAAAACAGATAGCCGGGACAGAACGAACGCTTCAGGACCATCAGGGTGATGACAAGCAGCGTTTGAAAGATATAGTTCCACGTTCCGAAACTGAAAACTGGAAACGCTGTGCTGAGGATGAGCGGCACGGAGGAAATTGTTGAAATTCCAAATACGCTTTTTGACATCAGATCAATGGCAAGAGGGTTGATCAGAAGCACGATCAGAAGCGCCGCTTCGCCTGGAAGATGAAATTTTCTGGTATTCATGAGTAAAAATCCTTCTTTCCTGAGAATGAAATTACGTTAAGGTCTTGAAACTATGCTTATTATAGACACAGAAACCGATAAAAACAAATGATTATTTTGAATGAATTGATTCTAAAATTAAATGAAAAGTGGTATGATAGATGCAGAACAGGAAAAGAGGCTATCTATGAATATCGAGTATTTAAAATATTTTTGCAGAGCTGGCAAAACTGCAGCACTACGGAAAAGCGGCAAAAGCGCTGAATATTTCCCAGCCGGGGCTCAGCCATGCGATCAAGACACTGGAGGACGAGTACGGTGTTCCGCTCTTCCAGAAAGAAGGACGAAACGTGAGCCTGAGCCGCTACGGAAAAGAATTGATGCAGGATGTCGAGGAGATTCTGGACGCATATCTTCGAATGGAGGAGCGGGCGGCAGGCCTCGGACGGAAGAAAAGACAGTGCGGATCGGAACCGTATATCCGCTCGCGGCAGGAACAATACCACATATGCTGAGGGAATTCGGCGCGACCTTCCCGTTTATCATCTACAACCGCCTGACCCCAGAGATCGAGGAGGGTCTGCTGGATGGAAAATACGATATCGGCTTCTGCTCAGAACTGCTGAAATCCGAAGAACTCGAATATTATCCTCCGGGAATCTTACATCGCGGCCGCGTCCCGGAAGGTCATCCGCTGGAGGGGAAAGAGAACATCACACTAAAAGAAGCAGCCAAGTATCCGCAGGTCATGTTTTCCAGGACGAGCGGCTTCCGCAGCCTCCAAGAGCAGATCTTCGCCGAACAGGGCATCCAGGTAAAACCCGTGTGTGAGGCCGAAGAAATCGAAGTCATCACCGGCCTTGTGGAAAATGGTTTTGGAATATCTATCCTCCCTACATGGACATCGTCCGCCTCCATCACATCACCGCAATCCCGGTGCAGACCTCAAGCTGGAAATCAAAATTCTACATCGCCAGAAGAAAATACGGAATCCGCACAGCGCAGGAAGAGGCGTTTTTTCAGCATTGGAGGAAATGACGGGCAGGAAATTTTATGGTATAGTAAAACAAAATCTAAGTGAAAAAGGTGAGATACAAAATGATCAGTGAAAAAATTTTTGAGCTAATTCTTCGAAACGGCATGACCCAGAAAGAATTCTCCGAAGAAACCGGAATTTCCCAGAGCACCATCAGCGACTGGAAAAGAAAGGGCACGAATCCGTCGGCGGATAAAATACTGAAAATCTGCGAAGTGCTGAAGGTTACGCCGTATGAACTTCTGGGGGAGAATGAGACAGAGCGAAATGCGGGAAATCCGGAAATGAGCGCAGGAAATGAAACAGAAAAAATCATTCTGGAAGGCTTTCGGAATCTGTCAGACAGAAAAAAAGAACGAATCCTGGGATATCTGGCAGCATTGCAGGAGGATTAAGATGAAACAGAAACCATCCTATCTGCCAAAGAAATATAAGTATTCTGCCCGTTCCGGCAATCTGAAAGCGGAGGCAGTGGGGGTTGTGAAAGGGGAGAAGCATTTTCCGGTTTTTGAAGGAGATGTTGTTTTTAAACCGCTTACAAAATCTAACCGCTGTCTACGCCGCTGTTCGCCTATGCTGAGGTTTTCTGGTCATGGGTGATTGATGCGTATTTTATGCCGGCGCCGCAGTATCAGCTTGCGTTTTGCGAAGGGTATGAGGCGGAGGTGGAGAAATATTACGATTATGGAACAGTTTCACCGATGATTTACGGGGAAGGAGAACATCTGCTGAATCTGCTGGAGTTCTTTCGAAAATATCCTGACGACAAGTCATATTGATGACTACGTCAATTACTGCCAGATGTTCTACGACTACACCGAAATCCTCGAATCCGACTATTTCCAGACCCACCCGGCGATGGCGGAGGAGCTGGTACTGCAGATTCTCGTTTCGATTTTGAAAGGCGATCAGAACTACCATTACGAAAACATCGCATTTGTCTGCCGTGAAGACGATAAGATTCTGCGTCTGGCGCCGATGATTGATCATGAGTTTTCAACATATTTCATGTTCCCGGACAGTATGCCGCGCAGATGTACTGGTTTGAACAGCTTGCGCGGTCCATTCAGGGGGATGAAGTACAGCTGGGAGAGTTTGATTATCTGACGAACGAAACAGAACGTCATCTGATGGAAAAAAGCGCAACATGTCTGCACAAAAATCTGATATACATCAGAGAACATTATCCTGAAGTCTGTCAGGTGTTTCTGGAAAAATTGAGCAGACTGGAAAAGAATCTAAAAGAAAAGAAAGAGCTGTTTGAACTGGAAAAAGGCCCGGGCTACCCCGAGACGGCCAATTCAGATGCTTATCTGATCGGCAAAGCACGGTACAAAGACCATGACGAAAAAAAAGCCAGAGAGTATGAAGTGAAATACAGCGGAAAAGAAAAGCAGATCAATTTGAAGTCGTAAACAGCGTATCGGTTTATGAAATTAAAAAAATTATGCAGCAGATGCGGGAAATCCTTGAAAAATAAGCATCTGTAACCGCCAGTTGACACATTTCCAGCCCGATTTGGTAGAAGGCAACCGGAAAAAATGATAGGATTTGAAGCAGAAACAGCCAATCCATTTCCAAAACAGAAATGAATAGAATGGCTGTGAGCTGCAGCAAAAAGATTACTGAAAAAGAGCTGGAAAACAGAAGAAAACAAATATGATTTTGGCAGAAAAAATCACAGAAGCGAGAAAGAAAAATGGATGGTCACAGGAAGAGATGGCGGAGAAACTTTCCGTCTCGCGGCAGGCGGTATCCAAATGGGAGAGTGCACAGTCCACGCCGGATTTGCAGAAAGTGCTCCGTCTTGCTGAAATCTTTGGTGTCAGCACCGACTATCTGTTAAAAGACGAATTAAAATCAGAGACAGGAACAGAAATACTGGAATACGCCGCAGAGGAGTCATCCGTGCGGAGTGTATCGATGGAAGAAGCAAACGCGTTCATGGAATGGAGACGGAAAACAGGGCCGACACTCGCCGGAGCTGTTGCGCTCTGTATCATCAGCCCGGCGCTGCTGATCTTCCTTGCCGGACTTTCCGATTCCCATATAGAAAACATCAGCGAAAACATGGCAACAGGAGCAGGCATCTCCGTTTTGTTGTTGCTGGTTGCCGCTGCTGTTGTGATTTTCGTATCCTACAGTATTCACGGACAGCAGTATGAATATCTGGAAAAGGAGAGAATAGAAACTGCCTATGGTGTAACCGGCCTTGTTCAGGAACGGAAAAAGGACTACGAAAGCACCTTTACCAGAGGAATCGCCGCCGGTGTTACCCTCTGTATTCTGGCAGTTATCCCGATGTTCGCTGCCATTGCATTCAGCCAGCCGGACTACATCATCACAGCCACCGTATCCATCCTGCTGCTTCTGGTCGCCGTTGGTGTCTTTTTCATTGTGCGGGTCAGCACCATAAATGGAAGCTACGTCATCCTGCTGCAGGAAGGCGAATATACACCGGAAGAACAACGATACAAAAAGAAAACAGAAGTTTTTACAACCGCCTACTGGTGTATTGTCACCGCCATCTATCTTGTATGGAGCTTCCAGACGAGAGAATGGGATAAAACCTGGATCCTATGGGCTGTTGCCGGTGTTCTGTTCGGCGGTGTGAGGGCAGTTATGCGGGGCAGAATAAAAGAAAAATAAAAAACAGAGAAAAACGATTTTTCTGTCGCAAAATCCCTCTCTGACGTGTTAAAATAAAACATAATACGTTTGGCAGAAAAGAGGGAATTGAGTATGAAATATGCCTACAAAAACGGAAAAATCCTAAACGGAACGAAAGATATGCAGGTTCAGACCGGTCTGATCATTCTGACGGAAGGAGAAAAATCGCAGCGATTGTCCCGGAAGAAACCAGACTTTCCGGCTATACGGAGATAGATCTGCAGGGAAAATACATCATGCCCGGACTGATCAACATGCATGTCCATCTCGCAGGCAATGGAAAACCGCAGAAGAAGCAGCGCGACAACGCAAAACTCGTCAAAACCCTGATGAGCAACAGAATTTCCCGCGCGATCGCCTACCGCATGGTAGCAGGCTTCGCAAAAGATGAACTGCTAAGCGGCGTTACCACGATCCGCACGGTCGGTGGTCTTGGCACTTTCGATACACGGCTGCGCGATGAAATCAAAGCCGGTAAAAAGACCGGCCCGAGAATCCTTGCCGCAAACGAGGGAATCTCTGTACCGGGCGGGCACATGGCAGGTTCGGTAGCGATCGCAGCAGAGAGTATCGATGCGGCAGTCGCCCATGTAGATGAGGCAAAATGCGAAAATGTCAACCTGATCAAGCTGATGATCACCGGCGGTGTGCTGGATGCCAAAGAAAAAGGCGTTCCGGGAGAACTCAAAATGGCACCGGAAATGGTAAAAGCCGTCTGTAACCGGGCGCATGCACCTCGCTATCAAGTCGCCGCCCATGTCGAATCCGCCGCAGGGTGTCCGCGTGGCACTGGAAACGGTGTGGATTCGATCGAGCACGGTGCAAAAATGGATGACGATATGATTCGCCTGTTCAAAGAAAAGAATGCATTTCTATGTACGACACTGTCCCCGGCCCTGCCGTATGCGCTGTTCGACCGTTCCATCACCAACGCAACTGAGATAGAGCAGTTCAATGGTAACGTTGTTTTCGAAGGAATCATAGATTGTGCGAAAAAAGCCATCGCCAACGACATCCCCGTCGTCCTCGGAAACGATGTCGGCTGTCCGTGGATCACGCAGTACGACTTCTGGCGGGAACTCTTTTACATCCATAAATATGTCGGCGTCTCCAACGCCTTCGCGCTTTACACCGCAACCGCCCGCGCCGCCGAAATGGCCGGAATCGGAGCCGAAACCGGAACCATCGAGCCCGGCAAATCCGCCGATCTTATCGTGACCGTCGAAAACCCGCTTGAGGATCTTCGTGCTCTCCGCAAGTAGAGATGGTCGTCACACAGGAAGAAAAATCGATCATCCTCAGGTAAAAATCAATCCGGTGGTCGCGGCAGAGCTGGATCAATTTCTGGTGGAATAAAGGATACGACGGAGAAGACAAAAAAGATGGAAGAGAACAAAGAATCACAGGAAAATTTACAGGAAAAAAGAGAACAGGCTCTTTTGGAGGCTTCATGAGGAACGGACAGAAGAAGC
>ENA-OQCS01000490-OQCS01000490.1-human-gut-metagenome-genome-assembly--contig:-NODE-490-length-21992-cov-2.248525_pt1 | contig 21992 bp, 43 predicted proteins | sample MGYA00242757_ERZ504575 | MGnify/ENA primary metagenome ERZ504575 (study PRJEB26092, sample SAMD00036297) | human gut metagenome | host: Homo sapiens | study: EMG produced TPA metagenomics assembly of... | reverse complement strand
GATATTGAAATGAAATTTATCACGCACAGGTGAATCATCTGGAAATCCAATGGGTTCCGAATGGAGAGAACGGTCTTTCCTGGAAAGTAGAAGACGCGGAAGGAAAAAACAGAGCTATGCGAGAATCCGTGTAGCATCGGATGCAGCGATGGAGCATCTGCTGTTTGATTCCGGAGAGGATGATAAGGCGAGCAGTCTTTTCTATCCGGTGAAGCTGGATCTGGAGCGAGAACGCGGTATTACTGGAACGTGGAAGCGGGCAGTGATGCCGGGGAGACGGCGGTGAGTGAAGTACAGTTTTTTGAGACCGGAAAACGGAATGAAGCATGGACAGGAAAATGGATTTCCTGTGACAGTAAGGAGAACCGTCATCCATATTTGAAAAAGAAATTGTTCCGGCAAAAGAGGTAGCGAAGGCCAGGCTGTATGTCTGCGGACTTGGACTGTATGAGGTGTATGTGGATGAGAAGCGTGTCGGGGATGAGTACCTGACGCCGTACAGCAATGATTACAATGAATGGGTACAGTATCAGACGTATGATGTGACAGAGGAGGTTTCAAAACAGGGAATGCTCCGTGTGCTGCTTGGAAACGGCTGGTACAAGGCGCGGTTTGGATTCAGTGCGTTTGAGGACAAGGGATTTTACGGCAATGAGTGGAAGCTGATTGCGGAGCTGCATCTGACGTATGCGGACGGTTCGGAAGAGGTGATTGGCACGGATGAATCGTGGCAGGTGCGGCGCAGTAAAATTGCATTCTCGAATCTTTACGACGGTGAGCACCGGGACGACACGCTGTCGGAACTGCCATTGGAGAAGGCGGTTTTTTGTGAGGCACCAAAAGGAGAACTGACGGAACGCATGAGCCTTCCGGTGACGATTCATGAGACGTTTGAACCTAAAGAACTGCTTCATACTCCGGCCGGCGAGCTGGTCTTCGATATGGGGCAGGAGTTTACGGGAATTTTCAAGCTGCATGTCAACGTGCCGGCAGGAACCAAAATTCATGTTCAGACAGGTGAGATTTTGCAGCGCGGCAATTTCTACAATGACAATCTGCGGAGTGCAAAATCCGAATACATCTATATTTCCGATGGAACCGAAATGGATCTTGTGCCGCATTTTACGTTCTACGGCTACCGTTACGTGAAGATCGAAGGCATTCCGGATCTGAAAAAAGAGGATTTCACGGGTCTTTCTTATTACAGCAACATCACAGCGACAGGCTGGATGAAAACAGGAAGTGATTTGGTCAATCAGCTCATCAGCAATGTGCGCTGGGGCTTAAAGTGCAATTTTGTGGATGTTCCGACCGACTGCCCGCAGCGTGATGAGCGCATGGGATGGACGGGTGATGCGCAGGTGTTCTCGCCGACGGCGATGTATCTCGAAGATACGTATGCATTCTATGCAAAATACCTGTACGACATGGCAAAAGAGCAGAGCGTGCTCGGCGGAAAGGTGCCGCACGTGGTGCCGTCGTGCGGCGTCGAGGATGCAGCGTGTGTCTGGGGCGATGCGGCGTGCATCATTCCGTGGAATCTGTATCTGTTTTACGGGGACAAGAGCATTCTGGAAGATCAGTTTGTGAGCATGAAATCGTGGGTGGACTACATCACGAAAGTGGATGGGGACAACCATGGCTGGAGATATGTATTCCACTTTGGCGACTGGCTGGCGCTTGACAATCCGGTGCAGGGCGCTGAGCAGGTCATGGGTGCAACGGACGAGGAGTTTATTGCAAACCTGTATTATGCGATCAGCGCAGGAATCGTGGCAAAAGCGGCCGGTGTGCTGGGATACCGCGAGGAGCAGGAGAAGTATCAGAAGCTGTCCGAGGAGCAGTTTGCTGTGGTACAGGAAGAATATTACAGCGCAACAGGCCGCTGCTGCATCAAAACACAGACGGCGCTGCTGCTGACGCTGAAATACCATCTGTCAAAGAACGAAGAGCTGACAAAACGGCAGCTTCTGAAGCTGTTTGAGCAGAGTAACCACAAACTGAAGACGGGATTTGTCGGAACACCATTGCTGAACAATGTGCTCACCGACAACGGCATGAATGATCTTGCCTACGAACTGTTGCTGAACGAGGAATTTCCGGGTTGGCTTTATGAGGTTAAGCTTGGTGCAACTACCGTTTGGGAACGCTGGAATTCCCTTCTTGCGGACGGTACGATTTCCGGCATCAGTATGAACAGTATGAACCATTATGCTTACGGCTCCATCCAGGAATGGATGTTCCGTCACGTTGCCGGCATCAACACGATGGAATCCCATCCGGGTGTCAGGACCGTACAGTTTGCACCGACGCTGAACTGGGATTTGAGGTATGCAGAGGCAAAATATGATTCTGCATCGGGAATGTACAGCATTCGCTGGGAGCTTTCCGACAAAGAGCACGTGACCATCACCATGGATGTTCCGTTCGACTGTACCGCAGAGGCCGTACTTCCAATGGTTGCCAAAAGTGAAAAAGAAGCGGTTGCAGAAGTGCTCGGATCAGAAGAAAACGGTAGATACCTGCTGGAGCCGGGACACTATGAGGTAAGCTATCAGTTTCCGGTTGGAAAGAAAAAAACGGCAGTATGTGGTGGAATAAAACCGCAGTTTTTTCAAAAAATAAGAAGCGAGGTGAACGCTGCAATTTTGCAATGGGACAAAATGAGAAAATTGTTCCAATTATTATGAAAAGAATATAAATAAAAACAATAATTTGGAAAATATACAAATTCATTTGTCTTATGAAAACGTTTATGGTACAATCTGACTAAGCGGTTACAAAAATGAAGTGTGTTTTGGAAAAAATGAAACAAGACACAGATCCGAGGGTCTGACAAAAAGAGGCGGCAGAAAGGGACAGGATATGAAGAAGTGGACGGGGATGATTACCAATCTCACAATGTTGACACAATTCGGACTGTCCCTTGTGACGCCTCTTTTTCTTTGTCTGGCACTCTGCTGGTGGCTTTGCGACCGCTTTTCGGTTGGAACATGGATTTATCTGCTCGGCTTTTTCTTTGGGATCGGAGGCGGTGCCGTGACAGCCTGGAAATTCGGGCAGAGCGTTCTGCGGCATCAGAAACGCATCGAGACGGAGCCGGACGGAAAAAAGAAGAAAAAGCGGGTGTCTTTCAACCGACATATTTAGAACGTGTCTGAAAATTTTCACAGTTGACGAAGATCAAGTGGCAGAGAAAAGATTTCAGACTGATTTTAAGGGGAAAAATCTCTTAGAAAGGAAACAAGGCGATATGAGCAATTTCGGAGACAAGGTCCAGCCGGCCGTAAAAAAGGAGACGAAAATGTTGCCATCTATACTGTTGTCGGCGTGGTTGTGATGTGGGTCGGGTTTCTGATCCTGCACCTGATCTGGCCGGAAAAAATCCCATTTGACTATCGGGTGATCCTCGGGGGAATCGGAGGCGGTGCCGTTGCGGTGCTGAACTTTTTCCTGATGGGCATGGCAGTACAAAAAGCAGTGTCCGAGACAGACGAGGCGGGAGCAAAACGGCGGATGCAGGCAAGCTATTCGCAGAGAAACCTGATGCAGATGCTCTGGGCAATTCTGGCGATTGTGCTTCCATGCTTTCAGTTTGCCGCAGGAATCCTGCCGCTTTTAATTCCGGGAACGGCCATCAAGCTGAAGGGCATAAAAAAACAGCATAAAGCGCTGAACCTGATCTTTGGCGAAAGCCGCAAAGACGGGACGGCGTTTTTGAACCGAAACTGCGAAGCAGTGATTCGGTTATGAGCAAGCAGCGAAGCGGATTGTGAAGATCCGCTTTGACAAAAGGTTCAAATTTTTTATTTTATCTCATACAGAGGAGGTGAGAAAAGAGAATGGAGGTTGATATCTCCGGTGCAAAAGTCTTTTTTTACGATCCCGATCGATTTTCCGCTGTTCGGGAAAATTCAGATCAGCGAAACGCTGGTGGTAAGCTGGATTGTAATGGCACTCATTACCGGACTTTGCATCTGGCTCACAAGAGATTTGAAGATACGGAACATCTCCAAACGCCAGGCGGTGGCAGAAATGATTGTGGAGACCGCAAATAAATTCGTCATCGGCAACATGGGAGAAAAATTCCGGTATCTGATTCCTTTTGTGTCGGCGCTTTTCGCGACCAGCGTTGTCTCGAACCTGATCAGCCTGATCGGACTTCGAAGTCCGACAGCAGATCTTTCTACCGAGGCGGCCTGGGCTGTTGTGGTTTTCATCATGATCACCACACAGAAGATCAAAACCAACGGTTTTGGCGGATATCTGAAGGGCTTCACGACTCCGATTGCGGTTATGACACCGTTTAACGTTTTGTCGGAGCTCGCAACGCCGATCAGTATGGCGTGCCGTCACTTTGGAAACATCCTTTCCGGCGTTGTTATCAATGCCTGATTACGGATCTCTGGCACTGGCAAGCGGAAAGCTGCTGGGACTGCTTCCCGGCGTGCTCGGAAGAACCCTTTCACAGATCCCGATTCTGGACGTCGGTGTTCCGGCTGTTCTGTCGGTCTATTTTGACTGGTTCTCCGGCGTGATGCAGGCCTTTATTTTCTGTATGCTGACTGTCATGTACATTGCGAATGCAGCAGAAGAAGGCTAAAGAGATTAAAAAATGAGGTTTACAAAAAGAAAATACAGGAGGAAAACAAGATGGATTTTCAGATTTTAGCAAAAGGTATCGCTCTCGCAGGATGCGCAATCGGCGCAGGATGCTCCCTGATCGCAGGTATCGGACCTGGTATCGGTGAAGGTAACGCCGTAGCAAAGGCACTTGAGGCAATCGGACGTCAGCCGGAATGCAAAGGTGATGTAACAAGTACGATGCTTCTTGGCTGTGCGATCGCAGAGACCACAGGTATTTACGGTTTCGTAACCGGCCTGCTTTTGATCTTCGTAGCACCGGGAATGTTCATGAACTTCCTGAAATAGTTGCAAGGAGTAAATGATTGCTAGGAGGAAAGAAACTATGCAGGTTCAGGAACTGGTAGGAATTGTCCCCTGGACTTTTATCGCACAGATCTGCAACCTCTTCATCCAGATGTATCTGATCAAACGGTTCCTTTTCAAACCGATCAATGAGATGCTGGAAAAACGGCGTGCGGCAGCCGATGCGGAGATCACAGACGCAGAGGCGGCAAAAAAAGAAGCCAACGCCATCAAAGAGGAATATGAGCAGAATATGCAGGAGGCCAAGGCAAAGGCCAACGAGATTCTCGAAAGCGCCAGAAAGACAGCGACGCTGCAGAGCGAGAAAATCGTAAAAGAGGCTTCCGAACAGGCAGCTGCCTGAAAAACAAGGCAGAAAAAGAGATGCCCAGGAGAAAAAGAAAGCGGTCAATGAAGTCAAAGGCGAGATCGGCGGCATTGCCATGGATATTGCCGGAAAGGTCATTGAACGTGAGATTAATGAAAAAGACCATGAGAAGCTGATAGATGAATTTATATCGAATGTAGGTGAAGCATCATGACAGAAACTGCCAGAGTATACGGTGGGAGCCTGTATGAGCTGGCCGCAGAGGAGCATCTCGAAGAGGAAATCCTTTCCGAGATGAAGGAGATCCGAGCTCTGTTCCGGGAAAACTCGGAGTATCCGCGCCTTTTATCGGAGCCTTCGATTCCGCGAAAAGAGCGGATCGGGCTGATCGACGCGGCATTTGGCAGCCAGGCGGAACCGTATTTGGTCAATTTTATCAAACTACTGTGTGAAAAAAAAAATCTTCTCCGTGAATTCGGCGGATGCAGGAAGCATTCCAGCGCAGATACTACGCAGCCCACAATATTGCTGAGGCAGTTGTGACGAGCGCAGCATCCCTGTCGAAGGAACAGGAAGAGCTTCTGAAGAAAAACTGGAAACAATGAGCGGAAAAACGGTCGTGATGGAACTGAAAACCGATCCGTCCGTTCTGGCGGGTGTCCGCGTGGAGCTCGACGAAAGCTGTTTGACGGAACCGTAAAGGGACGTTTGGCCGAGCTTTCCAGAAGAATCAGCGATACAGTGGTGTAGGAGGAAAACATGCAACTGAAACCAGAAGAAATATCCAAGGTCATCCGCAGCCAGATCAAATATTATGAAAATGCGATCCGGCAGGATGAGACAGGCACCGTTCTGATGGTCGGAGACGGAATCGCGAGAGCCAGCGGTCTTTCGAACTGCATGGCAGGCGAGCTGCTGGAGTTTGAGGATGGAAGCTATGGAATGGCACAGAACCTCGAGGAAAACAGCGTATCTGTCGTTTTATTCGGTTCCGGCGAGAACATCAGCGAGGGACAGCTTGTAAAAAGAACGGGAAAGGTCGTTTCGGTTCCGGTCGGAGAAGGTATGATCGGACGCGTTGTCAACGCGCTCGGCCAGCCAATCGACGGCGCAGGCCCGATTACGGCAGCAGAGTACCGTCCGATTGAAAGCCGGCACCGGGCATCTGTGAGAGAAAAGGTGTTAATCAGCCGCTGCAGACCGGTATTAAAGCGATCGATTCCATGGTTCCGATTGGAAGAGGTCAGCGAGAGCTGATCATCGGAGACCGTCAGACCGGAAAGACAACGATCGCAACCGATACCATTCTGAACCAGAAAGGCAAGGATGTGATCTGTATCTACGTTGCCATCGGACAGAAACGTTCGACAGTAGCGTCCTTAGTAGAAAATCTTGAGAAGAACGGCGCAATGGCGTACACCATCGTCGTGGCAGCGACGGCATCCGAAGCGAGCCCGCTGCAGTATATCGTACCGTATTCCGGCTGTGCATGGGCGAGTACTTTATGTATCAGGGAAAAGATGTGCTGATCATTTATGATGACTTAAGTAAGCACGCGGTTGCATACCGTGCACTCTCATTGCTGATCCGCCGTCCACCGGGACGTGAGGCTTATCCGGGAGATGTTTTCTATCTCCATTCCAGACTTCTGGAGCGTGCCGCAAAACTGGACGATGAACACGGCGGCGGATCCATGACGGCCCTGCCGATCATTGAGACCCAGGCAGGCGATATTTCCGCCTATATTCCGACGAACGTCATCTCCATCACAGACGGCCAGATTTTCCTTGAGACAGAGCTGTTCCACTCGGGCGTTATGCCGGCGGTAAACCCTGGCGTATCCGTATCCCGTGTCGGTGGAAATGCGCAGATTAAGGCGATGAAGAAGGTAGCCGGAACTCTGAAACTGATCTATTCCCAGTACCGCGAGCTGGCAAGCTTTGCACAGTTCGGATCCGACCTGGATGCCGATACAAAGGCGCGTCTGGAGCAGGGTGTGCGTATCGTGGAAGTATTAAAACAGAACCAGAATGCACCGGTTCCGGTAGAAAAACAGGTTGCCATTCTTTATGCGGTAACGAAAGGAATTCTGTCAAAGGTTGCAGCTGAGGATGTCCGCGCCTATGAGGACGGACTGTATACCTGGCTTGATACCGATGCAGAGGGTGCTGCCGTGATGCAGGAGATTTCCGCAACCGGAAAACTCGAGGCAGATACCGAAGAGAAGCTGAAAAGTGCACTCGAATCGTATACCGAAAACTTTATCAATACAAGACCTGCAAAATAAGGAAAGAAGGAGGAGCCTATGGCTGCAAACATGAAAGCCGTAAAGCTGCGGATCAAAAGTGTCGAAAGCACGATGCAGATTACCAAGGCGATGGAACTTGTAGCGTCCTCCAAGCTGCGAAAAGCGAAGGAGCGGCTGATACCTGCGTCCGTATTTTCAGGAGCTGTACCGCACTTTGCAGGATATTGCAAAAGGAAACACGGAATTTTATTCCATTTATGCAAAAGAGGCAAAAAACGAGAAATGCTGCTACGTGCTGGTTGCCGGAGACCGCGGCCTTGCGGGTGGATACAATGCCAATCTGTTCCGATGCTTTGAGCCGATGCCAAAGGAAAAGAGATCTGTGTGGTTCCGGTCGGTAAAAAGGCAGTGGAGTATGCAAAATCCCGGAAGCTGGACATTCTGACGGACAGCTTTGCCGAGATCGCAAATCTTTCCGTGGCAGACAGCTTTGAGATCGCGCGCGCACTGTGCCGTGAGTTCCGGAAAGGGACCTTCGGACATGTGGAGCTTTGTTACACAAAATTCGTGTCGATGCTGTCGCAGATGCCGGTTTCCGTGCCGATCCTGCCTCTGATTGACATTGCAAAAGAGGACGGAGAGAATCCGGAAGCGAAAAAAATCCGAAATCTGATCCTGTATGAGCCAAACGGTGTCGAGGTATTCGAAGCGATTGTGCCGGAATACTTAGGCGGCCTGATCTACGGCGGTATCTGTGAGAGTGTGGCAAGTGAGCTTGCGGCACGCCGTACCGCAATGGAGGCGGCAACGGGAAATGCAGAGGAGATGATTGAACAGCTCAATCTGTATTACAACCGTGCCCGTCAGGCAAGCATTACGCAGGAGATCACGGAGATCGTCGGCGGTGCGGAAGGCGTGTAAGAGTGGAAACAAGAAAAGTGAGGAGAAGTCGTTAAATGAGTGAAAAACACATTGGCGAGGTTGTGCAGGTAACGGGTCCTGTTCTGGACATCCGTTTTCCGGAGGGTGAGCTGCCGGCACTTCTGAATGCCATCGAGATAGACAACCACGGCGAGAAACTGGTTGTGGAAGTGGCGCAGCAGACGGGCGACAATATGGTTCGCTGCATTGCCATGAAGTCCACAGACGGACTTGTCCGCGGAACGAAAGCAGTCGACACGGGCGGCCCGATCGCCGTTCCGGTCGGAGAGGAGTGCTTAGGCCGCGTGTTCAACCTGCTCGGTGAGACCGTAGACAATAAGCCGGCACCGGAAACAGCAGAAAAATGGCCGATCCACCGCGATCCGCCGTCCTATGAGGAACAGGTTCCGGCAACGGAAATCCTTGAAACCGGAATCAAGGTCGTTGACCTGATCTGCCGTATGCCAAGGGCGGAAAAATCGGTCTGTTCGGCGGTGCCGGCGTTGGAAAAACAGTCCTTATCATGGAGCTGATCCACAACGTGGCAACGGCACACGGCGGACTTTCCGTTTTCACCGGTGTCGGAGAGCGTACCCGTGAAGGAAATGACCTTTACAACGAGATGAAAGAGAGCGGTGTTATCGACAAGACAGCACTGGTCTATGGACAGATGAACGAGCCGCCGGGAGCGCGTATGCGTGTCGGACTTTCCGGCCTTACCATGGCAGAATATTTCCGTGATGTGAAAAATCAGGATGTGCTGCTGTTCATCGATAATATTTTCCGATTTACGCAGGCAGGTTCCGAGGTTTCGGCTCTGCTTGGCCGTATGCCGTCCGCAGTAGGATACCAGCCGACGCTGGCAACCGAGATGGGCGCACTGCAGGAGCGTATTACTTCCACAAGAAAGGGATCCATCACATCGGTACAGGCTGTTTACGTGCCGGCCGATGACCTGACCGACCCGGCTCCGGCAACAACGTTTACCCATCTGGATGCCACGACGGTACTTCCCGTGAAATCTCCAGCCAGGGTATTTACCCGGCTGTTGATCCGCTCGATTCTACCAGCCGTATCCTGACACCGGAAATCGTAGGCCATGAGCACTATGAGGTAGCACGTGCCGTACAGCAGGTGCTGCAGAGATACAAAGAGCTGCAGGATATCATCGCCATCATGGGTATGGATGAGCTGTCCGAGGAGGATAAGCTGACGGTCAGCCGTGCCCGTAAGGTACAGCGTTTCCTGTCCCAGAGCTTCTCGGTAGCGGAACAGTTTACCGGTATGGAAGGAAAATATGTGCCGTTAAAAGAAACTCTGCGCGGATTCCGCATGATCCTTGACGGCGAGTGCGATGATCTTCCGGAGAGCTGCTTCCTGTTTGCAGGTACCATCGACGAGGTATTTGAAAAAGCAAAAGCACTGAATCAGTAAAGGAGGAATGACGTATGAGTACATTTCCTTTACGTGTCGGCACGCCGGACGGACTTCTCTATGAGGGTGACGTAGCGCGCGTTGTCTGCAGAACCATCAGCGGCGACCTGGCAATTCTGCCTGGGCACTGCAATTACTGCACTGCACTTGGTATGGGCGAGGCGCATATTGTGCTGGAGGACGGAACGAGAAGAAATGCCGCCTGCATCGGCGGAATGCTTTCCATGATGAACGGGTCTGCCGTGTCCTGGGCAACGACCTGGGAGTGGGAAGAGGATATTGATGCAAACGCGCCGAGGCTGCCAAACACAGCTGAGCAGGCGCTGGCAAACGGCGGTCTGACAGACAAAGAATACCGTATTGCCGAAGCAAGCTGCAGCGTGCGCTGGTGCGGTTGAGTGTAAAAGAATAAAAAAACAAAAAAAGCCTTCGACGAATCTGGGAAAATCCGATCGTCGAAGACTTTTTTATTTTAAGGGTGCTTTTTAAAGAGCAAAAATTCCGCAGATTAAAAATCCCGCTACGGCGAGAGCAGCACTGATCAGGACGTAAGGAAACTGCGACACGGCATGTGACATATTGTCAATCTCGCAGGTCGCGGAGGAAAGAACCGTTGCGTCGGAATAGAAGCATGCATGGCTTCCGAAAACACCGCCGGATACGACAGCGCCAAGCGCCAGAAGTACATTAGCATCAAGGGCGCTGGCAAGCGGAACAACGATGGAAACGGCTACGGCCTCAATTCCCCAGAAAGAGCTGGTGACAAAGGTCAGAACTGCAATGACAACAAAAATAATAGCTGCCAGTGTTTTGGCATTCATATACGGAACACACAGGTTGATGACGTATTCCGAGAGTCCCATTTCGCCGCAGGCAGTCTTGATCATAAAGGATGCAAGAAGAATGGCGAGAACCGGAAGAATATCTGCAAAGCCGGCAAAGAACAGTTCCACGTACGCGTAAAGGTCATTTTTTCCGCGGAAGATAAAGAATCATACAGGAAGCAAGAGCAAGAATAATCGCCTGCATCATATCCTGTGTGGCTACTGTCACACCGATCAGAATTCCGATGGGGATCAGAAAATCCAGTATATTTCCGGCATTGGTATTTTCGGGCGGGTAATCAACGCTCATTCCGGCCATGGCAATGTCAACGGAAGGGGCATTGTGCATTTTTGGATGCTCCGGTGTCTGCTCTTTCTTTTCCAGATCGGTATAGGCATCTTTCATTTTTCCGAGCTTTGGCATCAGTTGCAGGCAAACAGAATCACAACCAGAAGTGCAGCCATGGGATAAAACATATAAGGAAGCACTTTTAAGTAAACACTCATACCGGTGGAAAAGCCCATATTGAGAATGTCCGGTTCCTGAATAAAAACACCGGAATAAAAAACTACCCAGGTGGAAAAGGGAATCAGTGCGCAGACAGGTGCACCGGTTGAGTCAATGATATAGGCAAGCGCCTGGCGTGGGACTTTTCGTTTATCACAGACATCCTTCATACAGGTTCCAACGGTCATGATGTTGAGATAATCATCGACAAAAATAATGATTCCGAGAAATACCGACATCATCATGGTGATCCGTTCATTTTTACAGAAGCGGCTTAACAGGTTGGAAAAACCAAGTGTTCCTTTTGCCTCGCGGAGCAGGAAGATGAAGCCTCCGAACAGTCCGCAGAGAAGAAGAATATACTGGTTATCTGCGTTGCTGATCTCCGAAAGCAGCAGATCACACCAGGTCCGATAAAAGCCGCTTTGTACATGATGAGATAGCAATCAGGTTCCGAAAATCAGAGCTTCGAAAGATTTTTTCGTTTTTAATGCAAAAATCAGCATCGCCGCAGGCGGCAGCAGACATAAAACTCCATATTGCATAGCGGTTCTCCTTTGTAGTTAGAATATGTGATGCAGCGCACCGCTGTAGGAAGAGTTACAACAGGAAGAGACAGAGCTTTACTGTTTCGTCATGATACGATAAGTTTCCGGCCGTCGATCACGGAAAAGCCCCCAGGAAAAACGTTCTTCGCGCAGGGCATCCAGATCGAAGGAGGCGTACAGGATTTCCTCGGTATCTCTTCCGGCAGATGCCACAAGTTCACCGGTTGCATCGGCAATAAAGGAAGAGCCGTAGAAAGTAAGAGAAGAGGACTGGCCGCCATTTTCTTCACAGGGCGTTACGGTTTCGGTACCAATCCGGTTTGCAGCAGCAACCGGAATAAGATTTGCGGCAGCATGTCCCTGCATGACGCGCCGCCAGTGCCCGCTGCTGTCTACATTCAGGATCGGCTCACTTCCGATCGCGGTAGGATAGAGCAGGATTTCAGCTCCCTGAACAGCCATACATCGTGCTGTTCCGGAAACCACTGGTCCCAGCAGATGCCGACGCCGACGGTTCCAAAACGTGTTTCAAAGACTTTGAATCCCGTATCTCCCGGAGTGAAATAGAATTTTTCCTGATAAAAATGATCGTCCGGGATATGGGTCTTGCGGTAAACACCAAGAATGGATCCGTCTGCATCGATCATGGCAATGGAATTAAACAGGCGCTGAACATCTCTTTCATAAAAGCTGACCGGAATCACGACTCCAAGTTCTCCGGCAACGGCCTGAAAACGCCGGATGGCGGGATTTTCTGTCAAAGGCAGGCATAATCATAATAATCGTATCGCTTTTCCTGACAAAAATACGGTCTTTCAAATAATTCAGGAAGAAGGATGAGATTGGCGCCGTTGGAAGCGGCTTCACGGACCATGGTCTCTGCTTTGTCTATATTTTCCTGTACCTGGCTGCAGCATGAAAACTGCAGTGCGGCAATTTTTATATTTCTCATAATCTGTTTCCTCTTTTCTTTGCCGGAATCTGCTGGGTAATACAGTGAATGTTGCCTCCGCCGGTCAGAATGACGCGTGCATCGACAGGAGGATCCGTCGATTCGGAAAGCATTTTCCGAGAATTTCTGCAGCCACGGTATCGTTTTCATCGCCGAAACGGGGAAGAAGGACACAGTGATTGGCAAGATAAAAATTGATATAGCTGGCGGCAAGGCGTTCCCCGGCTTCCCGTTGATCTTCGCCAGCTTCAAAATCATAGCGAGAAGATCTTCTTCTGTAATACAGATGGGATGCTTTGGAATGGGCAGCTTGTGAATTACAAAGCTTCGTCCCTTCGCGTCAACGGTATGGGAGAGAAGATCAAAAGCGGCCCTGCTTCTGGCATACTGAGGATCGTTTTCGTCATCTGTCCAGGCAAGAAGTACTTCTCCTGGCTTTACAAAGCAGCACATATTATCGATATGGCCGTTGGTTTCATCGTTGTAAATACCAAAAGGCAGCCAGATGATTTTTTCGACCGAAAGATACTGACGCAGCTTTTCTTCAATTTCCGCTCTTGTAAGAGAAGGATTGCGCCCCGGACTCAGCAGACATTCTTCGGTCGTAAGCAGGGTTCCTTCCCCGTCAACATGGATGGAGCCGCCTTCCAAAACAAAGGGGCGGGCATTATAGAAGGAATCTCCGAGAAAACTGCAGATTCGTTCCGGAACCTCACGGTCATGTTCAAAGTGGGAGTACAGACCGTCATACTGGCCGCCCCAGGCGTTGAATTCCCATTGAATGCCTCTTCGTCCGCCCTGATCGTTGACCACAAACGTAGCGCCGGTATCTCTTGCCCAGGCATCCTCTGTCGGGGCTTCGATCAGATGAATCCGGTCAGAGGAAAGCAGTTCCTGTGCCGATGCTTTATCCTGTGGCCGGACGAAAAGATAAACCTGCTCATAAGCGGCAATTGCTTCTGCAATTTCTGCAAATGCCGCTCTTGCCGCTTTTGCCCCGTAATTCCAGGAACCGGGACGCCACGGCCAGATCATCAGCGTGCCTTCGTGGGGCTCAAATTCGCCCGGCATGTAAAAGCCATCGGCTTTTGGGGTTCTAAGACAATCGGTTTTTGAAATCTTCATATCCAAACTCCTTTATCATTCGGCAGTTTCCAGCTTTGTCCATCACCGCGATGGAAGGGAGTGGGATTCCGTTAAAGGTATTGGTTTTTACCATCGAATAAATCGCCATATCTTCAAAATACAGTCTGTCACCGATCCGGATTTGGGAATCGAAGGAATATTCGCCGATTACGTCGCCCGCCAGGCAGGTATTGCAGGAAAGGCGGTAGGTATAAGGCTTTTCCCCAGGCAGTCCGCTGCCTTTGAGCGGAGGGCGGTACGGCATCTCAAGCACATCCGGCATATGGCAGGCAGCGGAAGTGTCAAGAATTAAAATTTTTCCGTTATTTTCAACAATATCGAGAACTTCCGTGACATTGTAGCCTGCGTTTAAGGCAACTGCTTCCCCGGGCTCCAGGTAAATCTGAAGACCATACGTTTCTTTCATATGGTTGATACAGGAAATCAGGCGTTCGATATCGTAATCCTCACGGGTGATATGATGTCCGCTCCCATGTTAAGCCAGTTCATTTTAAAAAGCCACTTGCCGAATTTTTCTTCCACGGCGCGCAGCGTGGTTTCCAGATCATCCGAATTCTGTTCACAGAGGGTATGAAAATGAAGACCGTCCACAAGATCGGCCAGTTCGTCTGTAAAATCGCAGGCGCGGATGCCCATGCGGGAGCCGGGCGCACAGGATCATAAATCGCATGGCCTTCCTGCGTGGAGCATTCCGGGTTGATGCGAAGTCCGGCTTTTGCGGTTCCGGAAGCCTTAAGTACGGGGAGGTACGTTCGGAGCTGCTTTTCTGAATTGAAAATAATATGATCGCAGATCTGTGCGAGCTCTTCCATATCCTGCGGGCGGTAGGCCGGAGAATACACATGATTCTCCAGCCCCATTTCTTCCTTGCCAAGCTGCGCCTCATAGAGTCCGCTGGCAGTCGTTCCGCTGATATATTTTCCAATCAGCGGATATTCCGAAAAACAGGAAAAGCATTTCTGAGCCAGCAGAATTTTTGCACCGGTGCGTTCTTCTACCTGGTGCAGGATCTTTAAGTTTTCTTCCAGTTTGCCTTCATCAATGACAAAACAGGGAGTTGGCAGTTCGTTTATCTTATACATAGGCTTAATCTACTAAAACAGGATTTTCTACGACCTTCCACGGAAGCCCCCACTTGTTGAGTGCTTCCATATACGGATCCGGATCGAATTCATCTGTGGTGTAGACACCCGGCTTGTTCCAGAGACCGCTCACGACCATCATGGTTCCGATCATGGCCGGAACGCCGGTGGTGTAGGAGATCGCCTGAGACTCTACTTCCCGGTAGCATTCCTGGTGGTCACAGACATTGTAAATGTAAATGCTTCTTTCTTTTCCGTCCTTGATACCGGTAAAAATACAGCCGATGTTGGTTTTACCCACGGTGCGCGGGCCAAGGGTGGAAGGATCCGGGAGAAGCTCTTTTAAAAACTGGATCGGTACGATCTGCTGTCCGTTGAAGGTAATCGGAGTGGTGGAGAGAAGTCCTACATTTTCCAGACATTTCATATGGGTCAGATAGCTCTGGCCGAAGGTCATGAAAAAGCGGATTCTTTTTACGCCCGGGATATTTTTTGCAAGAGCCTCAATTTCTTCATGGTGAAGAAGGTACATATCCTTCTCGCCTACCTCATCGAAGTTATATTCCCGTTTGATCGACATTGGCGGAATTTCTACCAGTGGCCGTTTTCCCAGTAAGAGCCGGGAGCGGATACCTCGCGGAGGTTGATTTCCGGATTGAAGTTGGTTGCAAACGGATATCCGTGGTCGCCGCCGTTGCAGTCCAGAATATCAATCGTGTGAATTTCATCGAAATAGTGTTTCTGTGCATAGGCTGCAAAGACACTGGTGACGCCCGGGTCAAAGCCGGTTCCGAGAAGACCGGTGATGCCGGCTTCCTTGAAACGGTCCATATAGCCACTGCCAGGAGTAATCAAAGTAAGCAGAAAAGCCAAGCTCTTCGCATCTCTTTTCGTAGATTGCACGCCATGCCGGATCATCCGTATTTTCTGCTTCGTAATTTGCAGTATCAATGTAAGGAACCTTACATGCAAGGCAGGCATCCATAATGGTAAGATCCTGATAAGGAAGAGCCAGATTTAATACGGCATCCGGCTGATACTGTTTGATTAAGGCGATTAATTCTTCTGTGCAGTCGGCATCCACCTTTGCTGTTGTGATAATGGTTTTTGTGGTCGGAGCCAGCTTTTCTTTTAAAGCATCGCACTTGGAAAGGGTGCGGCTTGCAATCATAATTTCAGAAAATACTTCACTGTTCTGGCAGCATTTGTGAATGGCTACGGATGCAACACCGCCGCATCCGATGATCATAACTTTGGACATTGTTTGGTTCTCCTTTTTCAGAAAATGGTGTTGGGTTCATCTTTGGCAGGTTATCTAAGCACGAAAAAGACAGATGACGTGCATCATCTGTCTAAAAATCGAAATTTATACATGATCGTATTGTGCAAACTTCAGGGGATGGACAAAAATCCAGGCTTCCCCCTGTTTTCCTATGCAGAAATATATAGTCACGTACTCTTATTGACCGTTTCATAAGATGATGTGCTCGTCGTAGAGCATCGATTATAAAGTAATCAACTCATAAAATTGCGCTTTTAACGCAATCAATAATGTGGCTCTTAACCACGCTCGGCAACTACCCCTGCCTGTCCGTCGGTTTTTTACCAGGGGCATATATTTTGCATAAGAACAGAATTGTTCGCTTGCAGTTCCAAATTATAAAGTGAAATGACATGGATGTCAAGAAAAATTTGTGAAACTATTCAGAGCCATGCGAAATGGAAGAAAAATCACAAGGTGATCCAGTAACGCTCCAGTGTTTTGTTTTCATCGGCACGATAAGCGGTGCCGTCGAACCGGCCGCCATTTTTCAGGATCGTTCTGCGGCTTCCTTCGTTGGTATCCAGGCAGCAGACCAGAATTTCGGAAAGGCCGAGGCTTTTGCAGTACGGCTGCACATTTTCAGCATCCAGGAGGCATAGCCTTTTCTGCGTTCCGACGGGCGGACGGAGTAGCCGATATGGCCGCCCAAGTGCGCAGAAATCGTTCAGGTAGTGGCGCACCTGAATCATGCCGACAAGGCGGTTGTCTGATTTGCGGATGCACAGAAACTGTGTTGCGAGAACCATGCCCTCCGGCAGAGTCTCCTCTCTGGTATACCGCATGGTATCTTCAAGATACGCCTTCATATCATCAAACCGGCGAAGCGGTCCGCAGCGTCCATGGAATCGCTGTTTTCCAGAAAATCGTTCCGGTAGGCGGCGAGCTCGGCGAAGTATTCCTCCGACGGTTCAACTAACATCAGTTCATCGTTCATCCTTAGCATTTCTCCGGTTCCGGATACTCGACGCCGAAGGTCTCAACGGTAACGGTAGCCATTCTCTGCGGCTGCAGCGGTTTGTCGCTGTAGTCGGTGTTGACAGATGCGATTTTATCTACGACTTCCAGGCCTTCTGTTACTTTTCCGAAAGCAGCGTATGCGCGTCCAGATGCGGAGCAGCTTTGTGCATGATGAAGAACTGGCTTCCTGCGCTGTCCGGGAACATGGTACGTGCCATGGAGAGAACGCCTGGGGTGTGTGCGAGGTTGTTCTCAAAACCGTTCTGGGAGAACTCACCTTGATGCAGTAATCCGGGCCGCCGCGCCTGTGCCTGCAGGATCTCCGCCCTGGATCATGAATCCCGGGATGACGCGGTGGAAGATCAGGCCGTCATAGAAGCCTTTTTTTACCAGACTGATGAAATTGTTTACGGTGTTCGGCGCGATTTCCGGGTAAAGCTCTGCTTTCATCACATCGCCGTTTTCCATAGTAATTGTAACGATTGGGTTAGACATAATTGTTTTCCTCCTGATTTTTAAACGATTTCTTGATAAGACGTAAGCAGCCATTTTCGAAGAAAAATGAGCGGATTACGAATGTTTTTGATGATTGCTGGAGTGCAAAGCACGTAGCAATCTGGTATCAAAGGGGTCAACCCCCTTTTTCAGACACGCTCCAGGAATGTCTCATGGATCGCACGCATTGCCTGATCTGCGTATGCTTCGTCGATCAGGGCAGTGATGCGGATTTCCGAGGTGGTAATCATCTCGGTATTGATTCCTGCATTGGCGAGCGCGCCGAACATTTTGGCAGCCACGCCCGAATGGGAGCGGACACCGGCTCCGATGACGGAAATCTTTGCCACGTTCTCATCATAATCCAGCTTTTTGATGCCGAGCGAATCCTTATTGTCGTTCAGCACATCGATCGTGCGCAGCATATCCGGCTTTGCAACGGTAAAGGAAACGGACTTTGTGCCGTCCTTTCCGAGTGACTGGATCATGACATCGATGTTCAGATTGTTCCGATCCAGTAAATTTAAGAGGCGGAACGTGCTCTCCGGATCGTTGCCAAGGCCTGCAACACGGATTTTTGCCACATTTTTGTCGGCAGCCACGCCACTGATTAACATTTTTTCCATTTTGGTTTTCTCCCTTACCATCGTTCCGGAATTCCGGTTCAGACTGGAGCAGACCAGAAGTTCCACGCCGTATTTTTTTGCGATTTCCACGCATCTGCTGTGAAGGACTTTTGCGCCGAGCGAAGCCATCTCCAGCATTTCATCGTAAGTTACCTCTTCCATTTTGCGCGCATTCGGTACAATCCGCGGATCTGCGGTGTAGACGCCGTCTACATCCGTGTAGATTTCACAGACATCCGCGTGCAGCTCTGCCGCAAGGGCAACCGCAGTCGTATCGGAGCCGCCGCGTCCGAGCGTTGTGATATCATCGTATTTATTGATCCCCTGGAAGCCGGTGACAATGACAATTTTGTTGTCATCCAGCTCTTTACGGATGCGCTCGGTGTCGATCCGTTTGAAGCGCGCGTTCTGATAATCGGAGGTCGTGTGCATCGGTACCTGCCAGGCATTTAAAGAAACAGCACTGACGCCCATCTGAATCATGGTTATGGCCATCAGGGAAACGGAAACCTGTTCACCGGTGGCAAGAAGCATATCCATCTCGCGGCGGGACGGTTTTTCCGTAATCTGTTTTGCGGTTGCAATCAGTCCGTCCGTCGTTTTTCCCATCGCGGAGAGAACGACAACGACCTGGCTTCCGGCCTGCTGTTTTTCGATGCAGCGCTGTGCTACATTGCGGATGTGTGCAAGATCTGCGACGGAGCTTCCGCCAAATTTCATTACAGTCAGCATAACAGTTTTGATCTCTTTCTTTTTTGATTTACGCGGACAAAAGCGCAGAGCGTGTTTTACCGCGTTTTCCGGGCCGAAAAAACAGGAGTGGGACGTTTTTGGGCCGCGAAACTCTGATACATAGTATAGCGAAAACAGATAGAAAAAGCAAGGAAAAGCACAAGGAAAAGCGGTTTCGTTCTGCGGTTGTATTACCTTTTTGTTTGTGTTAAAATGATAGGCAGAAAAAGAGGAGAAGAAAGCATATGATCATAGAAACAAATTCTGCGTCGGAGACGCTTGCCCTTGGCGAAAAGCTGGGAAAAGCGGCGAAGCTGGCCAGATTTATACATTAAACGGAGACCTTGGTGTTGGAAAAACCGTTCTGACGCAGGGCTTTGCAAAAGGACTTGGCATCACAGAGGCAGTCAACAGTCCTACATTTACCATTATTCAGGAATATACCGAAGGGCGCCTGCCATTTTATCATTTCGATGTTTACCGGATCGGTGATATAGAAGAAATGGAAGAAATCGGATACGATGATTACTTTTTCGGTGAGGGTGTCTGCCTGATCGAATGGGCAGAACTGATTGAAGAGCTGATCCCGGAGGGTGCGATTTCGATTACGATAGAAAAAGACCTCGAGAAAGGGTTTGATTACCGGAAAATTACGGTGGAATAAAAGAAAAAAATCCTGAATGTGGTGGAAAAACAAAAGGAAATCGTAAAGATTCCTGTTTCCGGCAGACTGCCAAAATGAGTTGCACAGGAAGGAAATATCGGAAAGGAAACAAAAAATTATGAAAATACTTGCACTGGACAGCTCCGGCCTGGTGGCTTCGGTGGCTGTTGTTGAAAATGACACACTGCTTGCGGAATACACCGTAAATTATAAAAAACACATTCCCAGACTCTGCTTCCGATGCTGGATGAATCTCGAACATGACAGAGCTGGATCTTTCGACGATCGATGCGATTGCAGTTGCCGGAGGTCCGGGCTCGTTTACCGGTCTTCGCATCGGTTCTGCAACAGCCAAGGGACTTGGTCTGGCACTTGAAAAACCACTGATTTCCATTCCAACGACGGCGGCAATCGCGTACAATATATGGGATACTAACAAATTTGTCTGCCCGATCATGGATGCGAGAAGAAACCAGGTCTATACCGGAGTTTACTGTTACACGGATCATCGTCTCGATACGGTCTGGGAACAGGATACGATGAGCATTGAGGCACTGGCGGAGGGCCTGAACTGCCTCGACCACGAAGTGATTTTCCTCGGGGACGGCGTTGCGGTTTACCGGGAAAATTAGAGGCACTGCTGACGATTCCGTTTTTCCTTTGCACCGGCACACGTCAACCGCCAGAGAGCGGCCGCAGTCGCAGCACTGGCTGAGGTTTATTACAAAGAAGGTAAGATTCAGACGGCAGAAGAGCACGAGCCGGAATACCTGAGAAAATCGCAGGCGGAACGTGAAAGAGCGGAGCGGGAATCTGTGAAGCATGCCGATGTGGTGAAAAAACAGGAGAACGGAGAAAAAAGCGAATGATCACAATCCGTGAAATGCAGATCGATGATCTGGAGCAGGTGATGCCGATTGAGGAGGCCAACTTTTCGATTCCGTGGACAGAAACCGGATTTTTTACATTTCTGATCCGTGACGACGCACTGTTTCTTGTAGCAGAGGAGGACGGTGAAATTTTAGGATATCTCGGAATCCTGATTTCTTTTGATGAAAGTGAGATCACAAATGTCTGCGTGGCAGAAAAAGCGAGAAGACGCGGCATCGGCATGCACTGATGGAAGAGCTGTTCCGTCGGATGCAGGAAAGAAAGGTGCGCGTCATTCATCTGGATGTGCGCATCGGCAATACGCCGGCGCGGAATCTGTATGAGAGTCTTGGCTTTGTGCAGGACGGCCTCAGGAAGGGGTACTACGATCTCCCCAAGGAGGATGCGGTGCTGATGAGCCGGACGGATGAATCGGTTCCGAAGAGATAGAGAGAAATTGTTATTGTATACGCATTTAACGCACAGGACTTTCCTTTCATTCCCAGTAGGAATGGCGGGAAAGATGTGTTACAATCGACAGGACACAGGAGAATCTGATTTCTGTTTTGTGTCAGGAACGAAGAAAGAAACGTTTTTGATACACGGGAGGAAGAAGAATGCGGAAATACAACAAAAATACAAATGAGCTGGAAGCGGCAGTGTGCAACTGCTGCGGAAAAAACATGAAAATACAGAATGGAATGCTGCTGGAGGGGATCTGCTCGGTCGACACGACGTGGGGTACTTTTCCGGGAAGGACCTGGAAAAGCATGAGTTTGATCTGTGCGAGGAGTGTTACGATCGGATTACGGCATCGTTTGCGGTTCCGCCGAAGATTTCGGAGGATATGGAAGGTTAGAGCGTGCCTGAAAAGGCTTAGTCATTTCGACTCGTTTTCGGCAGAAAGGGGAAATAGCTAATGAGGAGAGAATTTACGATTCAGTCGAAGGTGGATGGGCTGATTCTTGACGGACTTGTAGTGGAGCCGGAGGAGGGCGTGAAGCGGACGGCACTTCTGCAGCTCAGCCATGGAATGAGTGAGTATAAGGAGCGGTATCTGCCGTTTATGGAATATATGGCGGAACACGGTGTAGTGTGTGTGATTCATGATCACCGCGGGCACGGAAAGAGTGTGAAGTCGGAGCAGGACCTCGGATTTATGTACGGCGCAGGCGGCGTAGGACTTGTGGAGGATCTGTTTCTTGTCACGAAGTGGGCAAAGAAGGAGTACCCGGATCTTCCGTTTGTTCTGATGGGACACAGTATGGATCCCTGGTTGTGCGCGCATACGCGAAGGAACACGACCAGGAGCTGGATGCGCTGATTGTGTGCGGTTCGCCGAGCAAAAATTATCTGCGGCCGCTGGGGGCGGCTGTAGGACACGCGGAAGCGGCGGTGCTCGGG
>ENA-OQCS01000489-OQCS01000489.1-human-gut-metagenome-genome-assembly--contig:-NODE-489-length-22078-cov-5.345998_pt1 | contig 22078 bp, 28 predicted proteins | sample MGYA00242757_ERZ504575 | MGnify/ENA primary metagenome ERZ504575 (study PRJEB26092, sample SAMD00036297) | human gut metagenome | host: Homo sapiens | study: EMG produced TPA metagenomics assembly of... | reverse complement strand
CCGCCATCCCAGGTAGCAGCACCGCCCACGGTAAGCGGGTCACCGCCAGCACGCATCACGGCCTCCTTCTGATCCAGGATGCCGCACGCCTCCACGATGGCATCAATCACCGTCTCGGGACGAATGGCGCACCCGGGCGCGTATACGTCCACGGGAATCGCGCGGTCCACGCCTCCGATCACGTTGTAGGCATCGCGGAATACGCCGCCCGAGCACGCGCAGATGCCGCACGCCACCACGCACTTGGCTCGAGCATCTGGTTGTAGATCTGGCGCACGACGGCAGGTTCTGGGCATTGACCGACCCCGTCACCAAAAAGATGTCCGCATGCTTGGGGTTGCCGGTGTTGACCACGCCAAAGCGCTCCGCATCGAACAGCGGCGTGAGCGAGGCCAGCACCTCGATATCGCATCCGTTGCAGCTCGAGCCGTCGTAATGAATAACCCACGGCGAGCGCGACATTTTATGATCCATGGATGCCGCCTCCTAAATAAACACGTCGACGAGGATGGGCATAAGGTTGAGCAGGCCAAACACCAGCGCCACGCCCCATCCGAGCTTAAAGCAGCTGCGCCAGGTACTGCGTGCGAAGGTGTTGTCGATAAGCACCTCGACAAAGTACGTCGCGGCCATCACGACCAGGCTACCACCCAGCTCACCGGGTTGCCCCAAACAAAGAACATGCCCACCCACATCAAAAACAGCACAGTCTCGCACCAGTGCATAAGGGTCATCTTGGCCAGCGTGCCGCCGCTCATCTCGGTGGCGACGCCCTGAACGATCTCCTGATGCGCGTGATGCGAGTACGAAAGATCGAACGGCGACTTGCGCAGCTTGATGGTAAGTACCGCGAGCAGCGCGAGGAAAATGGGCGCGCTGTACACGATGATGGGGGCCGACTGCCCCGTCACGGCGATGGAATCGAAGCTGTCGGTGGCAAGGTACAGGCCCACGCTCATCAGCAGAACGGCGGGCTCGTAACTCATGACCTGCAGCAGCTCGCGGTCGGCACCGACCTGGGCAAACGGGCTTTGCGTCGAGGCGGACGCCAGCACCACAAAGATCGCGGCGAGCGTCACCATAAAAGCGCACAGCAGCGTGTTGGAGCCCGACACAAAGATGCCGCCGCCCACGACGGTAAAGATGAGCGCGCACGCCATGTAGGTATCGTCCATGGTGTTTACGCTGGCAGGGGCCTTGCGCAGCAGCTTGGCAACGTCGTAGAACGGTTGCAGCAGGCGCGGGCCCACACGGCCCTGCATGCGAGCCGAAAGCTTACGGTCAACGCCGTCGATCAGGCCGCCCACAAGCGGCGCCAGCAGGGCAAACGCCACGGTGCCAATAAAGATGCCCACGACACCCGAACCTTCAAAATACTTACCGCGCAGCACCGAGGGTGCACTCATGCAAGTCGCTCGGGCCCAATCCACGCGCAACACAGCAGCGCAAACAAGATAATGCTGCAGCACACGACGCTACCCACGGGGCCAATACGCTTCTCGCCAAGGGCGTCCTCCGAGTACCAATTGCGCTTTTCGGCCTTCACCTCATGTCCCATCGAGCCGCGGAAATGGCGGTAATTGTCGGTTCCCACACCCGAAAGATATACGTTTACGTGCGGTTTGTTGCTCACGCGGAATGACGTCAGCAGCACCACGCGATAAACGCCACGATAACCACCATCAGATACATGGCGTCCTTGCCAATAACGTACGGCACGCGGCCAAACACCATGGCCAAGTAAGGCGACACCAAACCGCTCGAGATAATCGGGAAGGCCACGCAGCACAGAATCAGCAGCGCGGCGATGGTGTTGAGCGCCATCCATTCGGTCTTATGGACATTGACCTCAACGTTTTGAGCCGTGGGGTCGACGCCCGAAAGCTTGGCGAGCCACTTGCCCCAGAAGTAAAACGTCGCGGCCGAGCCAAAGGCAAGCACCATGATCATGAGCACGTTGCCGGTCTGCGCAAACGCCACCAGGCGCCCCACTTGGACACGAGCATGCCAAACGGCGCCACAAACATGCCCATGATGCCCAGCATCATCAGGCGCGTCAGGTGCGGCATGCGGCTGAACATACCGTCCATGTCCTCGATATTGCGGCTGCCGATATGATGCTCGGCCGTGCCCACGCACAGGAACAGCAGCGACTTGGCCACCGTGTGGAACAGGATCAGGAAGATGGCCGCCCATACGGCCTCGGGCGCGCCGACACCCAAGCAGGCACTGATGAGGCCCAAGTTGGAAATGGTGGAGTACGCGAGCACGCGTTTGGCGTTGCTCTGCGAGATGGCCATGAGGGCAGCGAGCAAAAACGTGATGGCACCCACACTCGTGACCATAAAGCCAGTCACGGGATAGATGGCATAGAGCGGGCTCAGCTTGACCATCAGGAACACGCCGGCTTTGACCATGGTTGACGAGTGCAGCAGGCGCTCGTGGGGGTGGGGGCAACCATAGCACCGAGCAGCCAAGTGTGGAACGGCATCTGCGCGGCCTTGGTGAGCGCGGCGAGCGACAGCAGGATGACCGGCATCACCAGCAGCGCGGATTGCGTGGTGTCAGCGCCGGAAAGCTCGATCATGCCCGAGATGGTCAGCGGCATGCCGTTGACGTGCAGGTAGATGAGTCCGGCCAAAAACGCGATACCGCCCAGCATGTTGAGGATGATCTGGGTGAAGGCGTTCTTGATGGCCTCGGGCGTGCGCGTGTAGCCAATCATGAGGAACGAGCACACGGTGGTGATTTCCCAGCCGCAGAACAACCACTCAAGGTTGTCGCTCGTCACGATGACGAACATGGCCGAGAGGAACAGGAACATAAGCGCCAGGAACTGCGGGCGTCGGTCGGGCGCAGTCTGCCCGCGCAGCGCAGCCTCGTGCTCGTCATGGGCCTGGAAGTCCTTCATGTAGCCCAGGGCATACACGCAGATAAGGCTGCCGACAATGCCGACGGCGAGCACCATGATCACGCTCATGTAATCCAGGTAGAGCGGCGTTGCCGTGACGGCTTCGGCCGCGGGCAGCGTCATGGCTGCAAAGGCGAGCGAGCCCACCAGCTGGACTATGCCGAGCACCGTGGTGAGCGCGTTCCTATATTTATACGCGTTGTATAGGATGACGGCGCACAGGATGACATCGATGGCGGAGCTGATGATCGAGAGCACATGCGAGGTGCCGGAGGCAACCTCAAAGCTCTGCGGGCCCGCGCCAAAAAACATGACGGCGACTACAACTGTCACCGCCATAATGATGCCGGAACCTATGAGCCCCACCGCATCGCGGGCGCGGTCACCGCGCGCGAGCAGCATGCCCAGCGCCGGTACCAGCGGAAACAGGGTAAGGAAATACAGTAGCGTCATACCATCACTCCCCCATGCAAAAACGCTGCAATTGTTTAACGTTATAGCTCAATTGAGGAGTAGCGGCGGCGGGTTTTCGGTCAACTGGGGAGTTTTGTACGTGCGGGGTAAGGAGTCTGTCCGCATTGGAGCAGAGGGGCGGCAAGAAAAATGCGCCCCTGTGGGCGCACCATCCCGTTCGCTATTCCGCCTTTTTACGCGCGGCTTGCGGCCGCGCGGCTTATCGACCAGCGCGGACTCACCGCTCTCGCGATACTGGCGGCACCAAGCCTTGACTGAAGACTCGCTGGGAATCTTGTGCTTGATCATAGCCTCGCGAACCGTCAGGCCGTTTTCCAAACGGTCCTTAACCACGGCGAGCTTTACGTCGTACGAATAGGTGTGATGACGAGCGCCCGCGTTGAGCACGGCGTCGGCACCGCCCACGGCATATGCGCGGGCCCACTGACGAGCCGTGGCCTGGGGAATGCCAAGCTTTGCGGCGAGGGCGCGGTGACCGACCCCCTCTTGGAGGATCTCGACGGCGCGCTGCCTAACCTCGGGCGCATGCGTGCGAGTCCTAGTTGCTTCCGACATACCTGCCACTTCTTAGCCTTAACCGTTAATTTGCTTTCTTACGTGCTTGTTAGATAGTAGCATTTTGCTGTTCCCGCGTAACAGTTAATTGAAAATCGCAACGGCGGCATCTGGGTATTTGCCATTCATTTGCAACAGTTCTTTAGGTTTTATTTACGCAGCTAGTTGGCTCGCGGCTCATTGACGGTGTTTTACCAACCAGATTGGTATCTTTTTGTTTAGCTGGTATGGTTTGTGCAATTATTAACCCCTCGTCAGTCCGCACCTAACATGTCAGCTTTCCACTTGCTTCCCAACTTTCCACTTAACTTTCCAGCTTTCCACCTTAAGTGGTAAGTTAAGTGGAAAGCTGGAAAGAAGTTGGGAGACCGAAGCATGGGCGACGGACAGCCCTACTTCGCGAGTCGATACCGTTGTCGCGGGCTGCGCGGAGCTCCATCGCCTCAATCTTGCCCGCACCAATCAAGCCTTTTATGTGGTTGGAAACGGCGCTCCTGCTCAAACCCGAAGCGTCGGTGAGCTCCTTGGTCGAGGCCGAAGAATGTGTTGCCAGGTAATCCAAGATTGCCTCGTCCACATGCCCCACAGACGTCACCTGTTCCGCCCGCATTATCTTTCGCTTATCGAACGTCAACGAAAAAGAAACTGTCGAGTTCTTTGGTTCGGGCGGCAACATGTTTGCCCGCTCGAGCTGCTCACCTATCTCCTGATAACCAGTGCCGCGATTTTCGACCACGTAGCCACCGTCTGGGTACGGCGTGGTCTCGAGGATATTTGAAAGGAACTGGTTTCTGGATGACGAAACCCCAGAAACTCCCAGCGAATCGATCGTTACGTCGCCGTACAGCCCGCCGGGATTGAGAATCTCGACGCGGTCGATATACAAGTTGACCTGCACTTGTGAGCCGCGCGCGGCGGAAGAGTAGTCGCGGTGCATGAGCGCGTTCGCCACCGCCTCGCGCAGCGCCACGGGCGGATAATCGGGCACATCTTTCCGGAACGCGCCCTCGATAACCGCTGCGTTTCGGGTGTTTCTCGCAACGGCGGCAAGCACGTCCTCAATCATGAAAGGGATCGGACCCAAAATGGTCTGAGAATCCACAAAACGCTTGTTATCACTTACTCGCTGCGTTTTTGTGGTCCCAGGGTACGCCGTAAAGGTCACATTGAGACGTGGGAAGAACTTTTGCGGAAACCGTCCCATCGCGACAATTGCAGCAAGCGTCGGCACGATTGCGTCGTCCACCCTTTTGGTCACATGCAGGTCAAGGAGAATCTCATCGTCGCTTCTGGTGCCCAAAGCCTAGGGTGTAGCTCGCGCTGCGTTTTATAAACCCTTGCAAAGATCGGCGTCAAGGTCATCGAGCGTGCACCTTCGACCGGCTCGTCGTCGTATGTAGGCTGAACATGCTCCTCCATAAAGCGATCGATTTCGTAGGGAGTCATGCGCCGGTCGCCGTCGCCCGTACGGATAAAGGACGAATCGTACATTCCGCGTGCCGCAATATAGCAGGGTTTATCGCGTGGATGCATTTCTTTGATGCGCGCGCAAAGCACCAGCTTACCCTCGAAGGGGAGCACTTGGATATCCGGCCTCACAACGGGCGTCAGCTTTTCACATGCAGAAGAGAGGGCGTCTTGCATCTTGCGGGCATCAAAACCCTCGACGGGCATAAACCCGTTCTTTTCGGAAATGCCGAGGATGATAAAGCCGCCCTGCGCGTTGGAAAATGCCGAAAGCGTCTCGACGATGCTTTTGGGGAGCGCGCCCTTGGCTTCTTTTACTTCGTACTGCTGGGTGTCGTTTCCTATTGCCCGCAGATGATGGATAACCTGCGCCAACCACTCCTCATTCATGCCGAACCTCCCAACTTTCCAACTTTCCACCTAACTTACCAGCTTTCCACTTAACTTTCCAGCTTTCCACCTTGAGTGGTAAGTTAAGTGGACAGCTGGAAAGTTGGTGGAGAGCTGGGGCAGCAGTAGGCCAAGCGAACAAGAAAAAGGGCGGCAACCGGGTGGTTGCGCCCCTCGCGTAGCTAGTTGGTTTTCGTCTCGTGCCGAATGCCCTCGGTGTTGATGCGCGCTAGCGTGTACGTCACGTAGTCGGAGTGCGAATAGCCATCAAGGTTGCTAACGTTGACCGGTGTGTCGTCGACAACGTTGCCGGTCATAATATTGGCCGTAAGCACCAAGCGGTAGTTTGCGTAAGTTTGGTTCTCACCCTCAACATTCGTATTCACTTTAACGCGGAAGGCATGCTTAAAGGCAAGGCTGTTGCCGTCGCGCGTGAGGAACGCGCCGTTGGTCTTGGTGTCGGTGAACACATAGCTGTTGCCGTCGGCGGATGCCGCACCCGTGCCTAGGTAATCGCTGCCGAGCACCGTAATGTAGTTCGAGATATCGCCGACCGGAGCATAGCCGCCATTATCTTGCCGCTGCTCCAGGCTCAGCGTGTAGGTCACCGTGTTTGCGGCGTCGATCTTAGCTCGGCGCCCGTGAGCTTGCTCAGGTCGTAGGTACCCACCAGAGCGATCTCGCCGTCAGCGGACTTGAGGTCATCGATGTTGATGCCCAACTGGGATTTCTTAGACGCCTCGAGCGCGATGGTCGATGAGCCCACATCCATACGGTAGTAGCCGGCGCCGCCATCGTTGTATGCCGAGTTGCTACTGGTGCTGAGCGTGTCGGCATGCGTGGAAAGGTACGCGCGTAGTTGGGTTTGGTGTAGCGGTCGGTGCCGCTGTTCTGCGAGGCCACGATACCCGCCTGGCAGGCAGGCTCCGTCATGGTGAGCGCGGCCTCATGGTAACGGTGAAGGCGTTGACATGGTTCTTGGCGATCTCGCGCAGGCCCGACATATCGATGGGATTACCCTCAGCATCGGTAAGCACCAGTGACATGTCGCCACCGTTCGCAGTCCAACTAAGGCCCGACACCACTGGGGTCTCCTTCGTGCCGGCCAGATTCCAACCCGACCCGCCCCAGGTGTAGTAGTTATCACCCACCTTAACGTAGAACTCATACGTGCCCTGCGTGCCCGTGGGGTATCCTACCGAGTCCGCGATGACGCCATCGTGATAGGTGACAAGCACGAATCGAGCTGATAATACAGCGCGTCAGAGCTCGTGTATTGCTGGCTCGAGTCAAACGTCACGGTGTCGCTCACGTTCATGGAAAGCGAATAGGTGGCTTCCTTGAGCTCCATCCGGTTGATGCTGTCCCTGTTGTCGACGAGGTTACGCTTGTTGTCAACGAGGCTGTGCGTGTAGTTTGATGCCACGCTGTAGGTCGAGGGCGTATTCTGGTGCCCATCCTCGGCAGCCTTGCCGTCGGCTGCTTTCTTGCCTCGCAGCAGGTAGTTGATGTGCTCGTTGAGGCTCGTGTCCACCGTGGTGGCGGTGTAGCCGTTGACGCCCGCGGACCCCGCCGGCGTGCGCACCACCAAGTAGAAGTTTTCGCTCTTGGGCTCTTCCTTATCAACGGAGAGGGTATAGAACGTGCCCGTCGCGTCGGAAGAAGTGCGCGCGCGGTAGTACGCGCCATCGACCTTGGCGCCAGCCATCTTCGCGAGTTCGGCCTGGCTCTTGTCCTTGACCTCGTCATCGGCGAGCTTGACCCAAGCGCCGTCCTTGTCCTCCTTGGCCTCATCGGCCTTCACGCCCACGATTTCGCTCAGCCACGGTTCGGTGTAGTAAGCCTTGTTGCCAGCGTCCACAAACTCGGTGAGCTTGACTGACGTCGCGCCACCCGTGCCCACCGTGTAGTGATATTCGCGGCTGTTGTTGGCCGTGTCCACGAGTGTGAGCTGTGTACCCTCGGGCAGCGTGGCACCGAAGGTAATGCTCTTGTTGAGCGGACCCATAGAGCCGCCGGCTTCGAGCAGCGTGTTCCAGCCGTAATCGACCGGCTTGCCCCGAGCGCTGCCATAGGTCCAGGTAAGGTAGCCGGTCATGGTGTCGCCGCTGCTCACAAGTACGTGCTTGTCGTATTTTGTCGCATAGTCGGCAGCCTTGAAGTTCGCACCTTCGGAGTAGGTGGCGGTAAAGTCGATCTCGAGCATGCGCTTGACGATGATGGGTACCTGTACACGGTAGCTCTGGCCGGCCTCGCTAAAGGTGACCGTAAGCAGCGTGAAGCGCCCCTGCTCATTGTCCCAGTCGGTGCTCGCGCGGAATGCCATAGAGCTCGTGCCATTGTTGAGCACCTTGAGCGTGGGCGCTTGCGAGGCGGCTACGTCCTTGACGAAGGTGCCGTTATCGGCGAGCGAGAAGACCTCGGCGGTGGCGGTCACATGCGCGGTGCTGCCGTTGAGGCGGCGGGCATCGGAGAAGCCGCCATTGGTCACGATGTTCAGGTAGCTCTCCACCGTCGTGGTATCGTTGCCCGGAATCACGAGCACGGGGAAGTCAGTTTTGGCCTTCTTGCCCGAAGTAATGTTGTTAGCGTTATAGGTGCTACGCGAGCTGTCCGCGCTATAGGTGCTCGTGTTTTGGTATGCGCCGCATCATTGATGCCGGCGATGTTGGTGTAGGTGTAGCGGCCGGGAACGCGGGCACCCGCTTGGCTTTGGATGGTCGTCGCGGTGTCAATGGCGGCGCCGTCGCCAAACAGGTAGCGGTCGGTGGTGTCGCCGTCGGAGGCACGCACGCCAGCGTGCTCACGGGCCTCGTGGTCACGTACGGACTCGTTGCCGTGGTAGCAGTATCGCCTGCGCCGTAAAGCGTTTTGTTCTCGTTGGGCGCGGCAGCCGTGCCGTTGTAGTCGCCGAAGGCAATATAAGTTTTCTCGTTAACAGCAGCCGTATTCGTATTGGTCGTGTAAACCATCGGCGGCAGGTCGCTCGTGGTCTTGCCACTACCGGGCTTTACTTCCACGCCCGCTGCGGAAAGGCTGTACTTACCATCCCCCGTGTCAACCTCGCCCAAGAGTACGCCCTGGGTTTTGCCCGCATTGTAGCTATTGCTATCCATGAGCACGTTTAACAGATGGAACTGGCCGCGCCCGTCGCCCATAATGCCGCCGTTGGACCTTTCGCTAAACGTGGTGTTGGATACCTTTGTGTTGGTAACGTCAATGACGACGGATCCGCTGTTACTCGCGTTATTCGCGCCCAGCAGACCGCCGCTCCAGTTACCCTTAATCGTAGCGTTCTCGATCGCGATGTTGTTGCAGGCTATATTCACATTGCTGAAGAAGTAGCCGATAAGCCCGCCCGAGCATTTGCCGGTGCCGGCGATGCTGACATTCTTGACACTGCAGTCGTCGAACCAGTACTTGTTGGGGCTACCGCTACTCGTAACCTCACCAATCAGGCCGCCCGCATTGTAGATGCTATTGTTCGTTCCGGCCTTATCGCCGATGACGGCGTTCTCGGTGCCGTTTCCGCCATCAATGCGCACGTTGCTCATAGAAATAACGCCGCCACGGGCGCGTCCGACCACGCCGCCGGCGCCCATATGGTCATCGGAGTTCGACCCGGTGGCTAGCACGTTTACCCCAGAGATGACTGCCGTGCACGACGACTGGGCGCTGTGGTGGTGCCGATGTTGGTGTTGACCGAGATATCGCTTCTTTCGACATAGCCGAGCACGCCGCCCACGTAGGGCACTGTCCCTGTGGCAGTTATGGTCGAGTTTTTGCCAACGGTCCTTTCGCTCACCCCTGTGCCTGCGGTTGTCCACACACCGCACGCCGAGGCGACGTACCACATAGCCACCGACATTCTTCTCGCCCGTGACGTTAAGGCCAGTGTATGAGCAGTCATAGAGATACGCGGGGCCACCCGTCCCCGAACTCGACCATATAGGTTCTGTCTTCGCTCGTAGTTCTCTGGCGCGGCCCGAGCTGCCAAGAAGCCCTCCTACGCTCTTTGCGCCCGACACGGTGCAGTTCTTCATCTGCACGTTGCGGTAGATGCCGCACGTGCCGTCGTCGTAGTTGGCCGTTGCACCCGCCAAAAGGCCGGCACCGGTAAGGTCGTTCGGCGCCTCTCCTGGTTTGCTTCGCCGTTGGTGTCGATATAGGTGAGCGCTACGTTGCAGTTGCTAAAGGTGAGGTCTTTGACCTGCGCGCCGTCGTTCGCGGTGACGCTCTGCCCCACATTGGTGGAGGTGAACATCACGGTGCTGAATAGACCACCCACGCCCGAGACCTTATAGTCGTCGTCGGCGTATTCGACGACGCCGTAGGCGGTGCCTTCGGTACCCACCGTGATGGTGGCGCCGTTACCGTCGATCGTGGCTACGTGCGGCGTAATACGGTCGCGGTCGGTGCCCGGCTGGTTCGAATTGCAGGCATTGGAATAGTAGCGGCCGTTTAGGCCCACGTACCCGTGCCGTAGTCGGTCATATCGTAGGTGTCGCCCTGCTTGAACTCCAAGCTCATGCCGATCGATTTCGACGCGCACACATAGCCCGTTTGGTAGTCGCAGCGTAGGACGCCACCAGGTAGGGCGAATTTACATCGTCATCATGGTCGAGCGGGCCGTGCCACCCTGCTTGCCGGGGGCCTTCTGGTCGTCGTTTTTGGCGATTTCGAAATCGCCGGCAGCACTCTCAGGCTTGCCCACATTTGCGTAGTTAGCATTCCGTACCTTGCCATATTCCTTGTTGCCAAACAGGTAGCCGCATATCGCCGGGTCTTGCGAATCGCTGCCCCAGTAAGCCTTGGAACCGCGGAACACGCCATTATTGGAGTAGTTGGTATGTGCCGCGCCAGCACCCGCACCCGAGCTGATGATGGCCGAGAGCACCAAAAGGCCCTGGGCGTTTTTCACCATGGTCACAGGAGCCTCGGCGTTAGTGCCGAGGTACTTGTTGTCGGTGCCCGTGGTGGTGACACAGGGGGTTCCTTTTTTGTGAGCTCGTTAATCTGGTAGTTAGCGTTACCGTTTTCAACCTTACAGCCCTCGCTAAAGGCATAGCCATCAATCACGCGACCGACGTAGGGATTGTTGTAGAGATCAAAGTTGCCCTTTCCCAGACCACGAGATTTGTCACCAGTTCCAGCACGCCAGGAAGATTCCGCTTTTGTCCATATTGCGGAAATCACGCCGCCACCCGCAATGGCACCGACGTAGCCACCAATGGGAACAAGATGCGGCTTGTCGCCACCGCCCGTGACGGTAAATCCCGTTGTAGGGTTTTCGGCCGTCGTCCCATTAACGACCACGCCATCGATAATGTTATCGCCACCAAGGATGCAGCCGACAACGCCACCGAAAAACGCCGTCGGAACGCCGTCGGCATCCTTGGCAGAATAAGTAATAGTCGCCGACGCGTTCACATAGCGAATATTCAGATCGCGCACCACGCTGCCGTAACTATAGGGAATAAGGCCGCGAAGCAACCCTCGTTATTCTCTATCTTGATGGTTGCGTTTTTATTATCACTGCCAAAGTTGCCAACGATGACGCCCCTAAACGGGTTGGCCCTATTTCCAAAACCGCCAAACGATGCGCCGTCGAGAGTAATCGTATTGCCCTCAGTAGGCTCGATGCTGTAATACGCGCTCTGCATATAGCGGTGCATGGTTTCGTCGCTCAGCGTCTGCGGGGAATTGGTCGACGCGTCTCCGGTCTTCTTCTCCCATTTATTATCGGTGCCGTTCGCCTGCTTGTAGACGTACGTAACCTCATTGTCGGTCGAGTGATCGCTGCTGCGGCGAGTGCAGAGCCTACCCTGGTCGGCGACAATGGTGACCTCCCAGCCGTCAAGCGCCGTCATGTTATTAATGTAGTTGGCAATGGCATTCATCTCCGCCGCGTTTGTGACGGAATAAGGATCGCCGTAGGTACCACATCCCATTACCAGCTTTGGAATGCGCTGGTTGACTTTAATTTCGTGATACTGGACGCCATCCTCGGCGGCTTTTCCCTTGTAAACATAAGGAAGGTAGTCACCGAACCAAGGCCTGACGTCACCGTCCTTCTTACCATCAACCGTCACATAGCCGCTCACGGCACCATACGTCGCTTCGTCGTAATACCAAAGCTGCTTGCCCGGGTACTCCGTACTCCCATCAATCTCGGATCCGTAGGTCACCTTGCCCGCATCGGCATCAGCCTAGTAAAGGTGTAGTCCGCAGAGCCCGTGCCCGTGCTTCCGTAGCCAAAACTCTCCAGCAGGCTCGCATGGGTGAAGATCGTATTGTTCTCTTGGCTGGGCAAGCTGATTTGCTCAAACTTCGCCGTCACCTGATCGGCCTCACTGCCTACACCAAGCTTTCCGAACAGCGACGTAGCCGCCTTGGTGCCACTCGTGTACCCAGTAGTCTTGATATTCTTCGCGTTCAGGCTCACGTACTTCTGCATCTCGTTGATGAGCAGAGGCATATAGGCGTTAGCTCCGTGGCGCTGTTGGCGCCGTCGACAATCAGATTGTTGAGTGTAAGATCATCAATTGAGATCTTTCTAATCTTGGTGCCATTGCCGTCGCTGGACCCATACACGTAGCGGCACACGAGCGCGCCCGATGAGCTTCCGCCCGCGCCAATAGCGTCAGTAGAGCTCTTTCCGTCATTGATAACGGGCCCAACGGTACCACCCAAAGTGACGTTGCTTACTGTGAGATCGCCGTCTGCCACCGTTTGAAAAAGACCGCAGTGCATGTTCTCGTGCTGGGTGGCATCGGAGTTTAGCTTGTTGCCATTCTGCTCGGCCTTGATCTTGGAGTAGTAGAAGGTGATGGCCGCATTATTAACCGTCACCTCTCCGATCGGTTGAGTGGGATAGTAGCTGTAGCCGGCCAAATCGATTGTGCCCGTTATGGTTATGGAATCATCGAGCCCTGTCGTACCATCGGGAACGATTGTCGAACGAATACCGGCGGGAGCATAGCAGAAAGCAGACCATAAGAGCAGCTTGTCCGCTGTATCGATTTGACTGCCACTAAAGCCGCCTTCACAATTCTTAGAGGCTATGTCGAGGTTGTAGAAGTAGCGGGTATTGCCGTTCGTATTCTGGCTTCGACCGAAAGACGAGCGATTATGGTAGCTGTTGTCTTTTGTGGAATCGCCGTCCATGTCCAGCTTGTTTTTCTGTGTGTGTAGCGAAACGACCGTGTTCCAGTCGGCGTCCATGAGCTTGCTGCCGTTGTTTGGTTTTACACCGCTGCCAACCCATTCATCGAAGGACGTTACGCCCGACGCAACGATGGCCCCCTCGCCGGTGGGCACCCTATAGGCGGTATCCCAATAAGCCCTGTCCTCCAAGTACAGGCCTAGGTAGCTCTCGACGCCATATGTCGTCTTATCATCACCTTGCAGCCGCGGCAAACTAGAACGCCGAGCGTCTGAGCGGCGCCTGCATTAATCTTTGTGCCCGAGAGATCGATGGCGTAGTTGTTGATAATCCAGTGACCGCTGGCTGCGTATACAAGGCCGCCAAGCTCCTTGGAATCATCCACAGTCGCGATTATAGAAGCGTTGGTCGTTTTCAAAGCATAGGAGTTTTCACTCTTGTTAATGTTGTCATCTCCGATAGTTACGACCGCGTTGCCCCAGCTATAACCCAAGAGACCGCCCACGCCATTGAGCTTATCGCCGTTCTTTCCGACTCCCATCTTGAACGAGTTGAACGAAAGGCCCGTAATGTTAACGTCCTTTTTGGCCGAGTTGGCTATTGCCCCATCAGCCCCATAGGTGCTCTGTGCGATGCAGCCGATAAGACCGCCGACCTGGGCAATCTTGCCGCTGGTGCAATTGCCGGTTTCGATTGATCCGGCGACTTCGAGGCCCGCAACATTGAATGACGAGCCATAATCGCCCACATAACCAATGGCGCCGCCAATGCGACTATTGCCGTTAAGCGTTTTAGTTGCAGCGATGGTCGCTTGAGCCCTGCTGTTATCCTTAAACGCAACCGTAGAAGCCGCCGACACGCTGCCCGCAATACCACCAATGTTCACTTCGTTGCCGAACGTATCATCACACGCGATATTCGTTTTGCACGTTACGCCAGACAATGGCAGGTTGCCGACGATGGTACCTGCAAGCGACCCGGCATCGATAGCCGAACCGTTATCAAACTTCATGGAACCAGCGATTGTGACGTTGGAGATGGTTGCGCCGTTGACGGCCGCGAACAAGCCCAAGCGGCCGTGGCGGTAGATTTTGCCGTTGCCGTTGCTCGTGTCATTGCCGTCGAGCACAGCTTCACCACGCTTGCCGTACGGCTCGCCGACGGCAAGGTTGATTGTGCCGTTGCCATTTGTGCCGCCGCCGTTCAACGTTCCCGAGAAAACTTGCGAGCCGTCTGCACGATCCTGCGTGAAACCCGTCAGGCCCGTGCCCTTGAGATCAATAGTGCCGTTCACCGTAATGGTCGAGGACTGCAAGATGTTCGGGTTGTTTTCGGAAACGCCCTCGACCATGGAGTAGTAGCCGTTGGTTTGCCAGGTGATTGCAAGTTTGGCGAAATCCTCAACAGAGGTTAGGGTGTAGGCACCGTTAGCTGCCGTCAGCGAATCCGGCAAGGTCAACTTATGAGTGTCCACATCAAGCTTAATGAAGTCGCCGCCCAGACGAATAACTTCGCCGTAGGTCGCGATGTCGTCCGTCTTCGAGGCAGTATTGCTACGTTTGAAGGTCCAGCCCGCTGCACCCTTGTCAGCGTCAGAGCCATCGCCGACAGCGAAAATCAGCGCGTTGTGGTTCTCGTATACGAGCTGGCCCGTCGTGCTGTTTTCGGCAAAACTTGCGCCCGACAGATCCGTGATGCCGCTGAATTTGATTACAGCATTCCACGCGGAGCCTGCAATTCCCGCGGCACGGTTGCTTTGCGCCTTACCGATAGGATTGTCGCTTGTAAGTTTGAAATCTCGCACGTCAAGGACATTGCGCGCGTCGACAACGCCCACGGCACCACCGAACTTCCGGCGTCCGTTCGCGCCGAAGCATCTCCCTTGCACGCAACCGTCACGCCGTCGAGCACAACGCGACAGGCTGCGAATTGGAGTCCGCGCTATCGCCAACATAGCCAACAACACCGCCCGTATCGGACAGCTTGCCCGCAAGTTCAAACTCAATTGAGCACGTTTTCTTATCCGCATCCTTTTGGACCACAAAGGCGCGCAGCGACTCATCGACGCCTTTTGCCGTCGCAAACACCTTGCCGACAAGGCCGCCGTAGCTGCCGTTGAAGCTAACTTCTTCCGGTAAGGTGAACTTGCTCTTATACGTTCCGCCTTGCACCACGATGTCGCCATTAGAAATATCGGCCACACCAAAAAGGGCGCCGGCGCGTTGCGATGCACCAAGCGTCACAAGCTTGCCCAGGTCGAACATATTGGCTTAACGATAAATCCTTGCGCAAAGCTCACGTCGCCGATGACGCCACCGGAGCAAGCGCTGTCTTTATCGCCGACGTTGCACGCCGCTTAACCGTTACGCCATCAGCGATGTTGAGCGTGAGGTTGGTGGCCTTACCGATAAGACCGCCCGCCGCGTTTTTACCTGCGACGCTCAGCGCCGAGACATCGATGCCAGTTGGTAGGGCGACGGTGGCACCCTCCCGCGCCTCGCCGATAAGCCTCCTGCGTTGGCGCCATCGGCTGTCGCGTTGATAGTGGGGGTACCGTCGAGTTTGTCCGGCAGGGCGAGGCCCGCAAGCGTAAGCGATGCTCCTTCGGCAAGGGTGTTCACAAGCAAGCCCATGTTGCCTGCGCTCGATTGCATATCGACCGCCAGGGGGCTGTTCGCGCTTGTCGTGTAGGTGGCATTAAGTGTAAGCGCGCCCGTGACCTCGCCCACAAGCGGCGAGGTGAGCTTGCAGATGTCCTTTTCGGTATCGCTTTTGGGCGTGCCCACGGTAACGGTGGCAGCAAGCGTCTTGTCCGCGCCCGTGACCTTTGCGGCCACTATGGCTGGGCATCGGTGCCCTTCCAAGTGAGCTTTACGCTGCTGTTATCGTCACTAAGCTCGATGTTGTTGAAGAGCGTCTTGTTGACGGTCAGGGTCCTGTCGCCGAGGTTGAGCGCGCCTTTGAAAGGGTAGGCATCGCTGCCGAAGCCTGGAACGTGAGGCTACCCAGGCCGTCCACGATCTCCGCGCCGCACACGTCGAAGTCGATGCCGGTCGAGCCACCTTTGGAGATGTTCGCGTTCTGGTAGATGGCGGGATCGGTGTTGGAGATGGCGATAAGGTCGGCGTTGGACTCAAAGGTAATGGCCGTGACGGCGCCCAAGTCGTCAGTGATGACATTGCCGTCACCCAACGCGTGCCTGAGATCCTCGACAGTAGCGATGGTGGGGGCGGTGTTTGCCTGATCAGCAGCATCCGCGTCCGCGTCATCCGCTTGTTCTCCGTCAGCAGCACCCTCATCGGCAGCCGCATCGTCTTGGGACGCGTCGCCCTCCGTTGGGGTATCGCCGTTAGTGGTTCCATCGGTCGTGGAGTCCTGCGATTCGCCAGCGTTGGTAGAACCGTCGCCGCCCTCGGTGGCGCCAGCGTCGGCGCCCGGATCGTTGCGACATCATCAGATGTAGCCTGGTCAGCATCTTGCAGCGCGGTGGCCACAGCATCCTGTACGGAGCGCGCCGTGTTGCCCGCGGCGCGCGCGGCGGAGACGGATGCTCCATAACGGCGTCGAGCTCTTGCGCGAACACCTCCGTGGAGGCGCGAGCGCCTGGAAAATCATGATCGCAGTCAGGCATGCGGTTGTTATGCGCTTTGCCGTTCTCATCTGGTCCTACCTCGTTCTATCTCATGCCCCGTGCGGGGTCTCAAAATCACCGATTGCGGTTGGCCTACGCAGCCCTGCACGTAACACCGATGTCATCCCAGCTGCCGGGCGCGGTATCCGTCGCACGGTAAAAGGTAATAATCTCCGACCCGGGATCCATGGTGAACGTAACCGACCTTCCATCAAGGGTCGCGTCGGAATGATTCGTCGTCAAAAATGGGTCAAGCTCAACCTTGTCGCCCCATGTAAGCTTGATTTTTGTTGGCGCGCCCGTAACGGTCACGCGATAGTTGTAAGCGTCGAAAGCGTTGATATCCGAGTTCTTATCGACCCACTCGCCCGAAACGCCCGAAGCCGTCACCTCTGCACGTTCGGCGGGCGCAATCTTGGCGGCGAGCCATTTAAGGTTGGTGCCAGGGCTATTGGAGCCGACCTGGACCTTAACGGTGAAAGATGCTTTGTTGAGGTCCGCCTTGGAAAACGTAACCTTATAGGTATACATGGTTGCCTTGTTGGCAGGGAAGGAAAGGCCGACCGTGCCGCCCGCCGTCAGCGCGGGCGAACCGCTTATGCTCCAATCTGTCGTTCCCGTCGCCTTCACGCTCAGCGTCGCGTTAACGTCCTTGTCGTTGACCTTGTTCTTGTCGCCCAGCAGATGGTTGTAAATGCGAAAGGTAAAAGAGCACTTTTCCCCACTCGTGTCGGCGATGACGCTTCGGACGGCAATACCCTCGTCATTCAGCGTCTCATTCGTGTAGCCCGTAAGCATGTCCGAGGCAAACAGCGCCTGTGACGTGCCCGAGACAGCGACCGACTTAAGGAAGTCGCCCGCCAAAAAGGCCGTGTAAGTAAGGTGGGTACCCGCCACAATCGCGACGGCGCATAGCAGCACCGCAACCGCCCATAGGCGCTTGCGCACTTTGGAATTAGGGGCAGCAGGCTCCGCCAAGGCAGACTTCGCCGCATGATCATCAACCTGTGCAAAGTGCTTTCCGGCAGGCCTTGCGATTTCATTTTGTGCGTTCTTGTCTTTCCTCATCTGGCGCCCCTCCCTTCCTGCTATTAGTTGCCGCTCGTGCCGCGAGCGATTAGGTAGACCATGTCGGTCTCTTTGACGTTTGAGACCTTGGCACCACCCACGGTTACGCCATCCGCGTTCCACGTGCACTCAACAATAAAGTTGGTGGCATCGTTGGCTTTCGTGCCATTCCAACCGTCTAGATCGTCTTTTTGGAACACGTGGTACCGATACAGCGGACGGGCGTTTTTCTGGACGTCCTTATAAGTACCGTACGTTGGATCATTGCTGGCGAGCTCTTTAGCCAGGCCGTTTGTCTCATCCCTATTGATAAAGTCGAACGAAATTAGTTTGCCCTTACTCCACGAATACGGATTGTTGAGCCCGTCGAGGCCGACCACGGTGCCGTTTTTATCGTTCGGATTATTGACCGTCACGTGATATACGTTGATCGTCAGCCCCGTGATATTCGTTGTGTTGGCAACCTGCAGCTCAAACGCTTGACCGCCGGCAGCGGGATCGCCATTGTCGCTCTGCACACAAAACGCGCGACGAATGGTCACGGTGCCGTCTATGTTTTTAACATCGCCGCGCGACTCGTCATACGAAATCTCGACGGGCTCAATGCTTGTCTGGTTGGGACCCATGATCTTAAGCTGCGCGGGCGTTGGATCTTGCCCACCGTAGACAGACTTTTGCTGCCCACAAACCACGAGAGCGACAAGCCGATGATAAGAGCGATTGCCGCCAGCAATATCAGGACCGCAAGGGCCTGTGCGCGGTGGTTTTCTATCCAATTGCGGGCATCGCGAGGCGCGTTTGCATGGTGCTCATGAGCTCACGCCCTCCTGAGCGCTAATTCTAAGTTGGATGTATTTGACCTTATTGCCGATCTGCTCGTCGGCATTGTTGTACAGCGCCGAGCAGATGGCGGTGTCGCCGAAGGATATGTCAGCCGAAACCGCAGGAGCGTTGGCGGCACTCGTGCCGTTTGCCGCGCCATAGAAGTAGTTCGCTTTATGCGCGTTCATATCTGCCTGCAGAGCGCCGTAGTCAGACTTTGCGTCGCCCGCCGCCGCAAACAGGTTCTTGTAGTAATTCGTGTTGCCGGTAAGGACGAAGTTTTGGAAGTACTCCGGCCACACCCAGTACAGGCTGATGGTGACGGGTTTGTTCGTTGGCTTGTTCACATCGCCGTTTTCGCAAAATTCGCACTTGCGAATCTCGATCTTGCTATCAACCACGCGGCCCGAGTAATACCCGTTCTGGTCGCAGCTCGTAAAGAACAGCAAGTGGCCTTTGATCAAGCCAAGGAGCGCCTCCGCCTCGGGCGCCAGCGTTCCCCCGTCCCCAACAACGCCAACAGTGTTCGTGACCTTAAGCAAGCGCGACAGACTGATCGTGACCCCGTCCAGGTCACTCACCAGCGGCTTCACCGTAAATGTAATCTTGCCGCGAGCACCCGGGTACAGAGAGCCCGCGGTCTCGTTGTTGAGGTTGGAGCCGAGCGTTACCGTCATGGCGTCGGTCGTATCCAGGCCATCGATGGCATACTTTTCCTCGGGCGTGCGCTCGGAGCGCTCGTAATAGCCACGTGCGCGCCGGACTCACCCTCGCCCGCGGCGGTCAGCGTGTACCGATCCGCCTTCGCCCCGATCGTACCCCCCGTGGCGCTCACTCGGTTATTCGCGGCAAACCAGGCCAGACACGCAAAGATGGCAACGATGGCGGCCAACACAAACAGACCGCTCACCAGGAAATCCTTCCAGAAATCCTTGAGGGTCCGCACGTGCTCGTCGGCAGCTTGGCGGTACTCGGCCGCCGTCTTGTGCTGCTGGAGCTCGCTATGTCGGTCCATGCCACTCATCGCTTACATTTGCCCTGCTTGCGGGCTTGCCATCCTTTTCCGCTCGGTCGCGTTTGTCTGTTGTTCGCAGGTAGAGAATTCAGGCAGAATACAACACCATACGATAAGGTAAAAGAATAGCATTGACCTGCGGTTTGCTCCACAACGCAAGCCTTAATGATGTCTTAAAAGTCAAACCCTTGGTGCAAGGGGGCAGGTCACTTCGCACCAACATGGCGCAAACAAACATGACCCCCTTGCACCAATCCGTAGCGCCGGGCAGCGGACACACGGCGTGCCGCCCCTTAACACCCCACGCGCGAACGGGTATCACGTAGATACCGTCCTCGACCTCGCGGGCGTACTCACCCACCCCCACAATCACGGCCATAAACTCCGGTTCGCGTGTGCGTGAACGAGGATTTCCACAGACCTTCTTGCGAACGCGCTTGAGGCTCTCGACGCCGGCGTTCGCTTTATCTTCACTCACCTTAATCTCAAAGGCGGCCCACCGTCCGTCGGCTAGCTGCACGATAGCATCGCACTCAAGACCCGAATCGTCGCGATAATAGCGCACGGGCGTGCTATCCAGCAGGTCGAGCGAACGTGCGTAGACCGAAAGGTCGCGTATGACCAAATTCTCAAACACCAGACCAAATGTCTGCCAGTCGGCAAGCAGCGCCTGCGAGGACACACCTAGCAAGGCGCAAGCAAGGCTCGGATCTGCCAGATAGCGCTTGGGCTTGACGGTAAAGCGCCGTTTGCGCGCGCGGCGGGAACCCAACCGGGAACCTCCTCGAGAATGAACATGCCTTTGAGGGCATCCAAGTACCTGCGCACCTTGGTCTCATCGGCAAACGCTGTGGGTTCCTCCTCGGCACCGAACATATCCATAAGAATCGTTTTATACGTGGTTGCCTGTCCCAGATTGCGCGCGATCGATGCGGAGACTCGACGAGCAATATCGGGGTCGAGACCGACCGCCGGGAAGCTGCTCGAAAACGTGGTGTTGAGATATTCGCGGGCGATGAGCTGGGCGTCAGCCGAAACCATATCGATCGCCTCGGGCCAGCCGCCGCGGCAAGCGCTTCGACAAGCCCCGGCGTATCGCCATTGCACCGGCAGGCTCAAAACGATGCTCAAACAAGCCCGCCAGGCTCACCTTGCCGTTGGACTCACCTGTCTCGGCAAGCGTCATGGGGTGCATGCGGACGCGGCCGATGCGGCCGGCTCCACTATGCGCGGGCGCCTCCGCCTTTGAGCCAAACGCAGGCGTGGCGGAACCCGTGAGGATATAGGCGCCGCGCGTACCCCGGGTGCGGTCGACCTCGTGTCTAACGTAGTCCCAAATCTGGGGAACGCGCTGCCACTCATCGATAATATGCGGACGGTCCCCCAGCAACATCATCGCCGGGTCGGCACGCGCGAGGTCGAGATTCTCGTCGACATACGAGGCGGACGCCCCGTGCTCGAGCGCGGCCCACGTCTTGCCGCACCACTTGGTGCCCGCAATCTCGACCGCGCCAAAGACACGAAGGTAGCGCGCGATTTGCGCATCCACGATACGTGGGATGTATCCGTCCCGATGTAGCCTCTCGCCTGCCATGAGCCACCCCCGCAGATTTCCAGTTCCTGCTTTCTAATTCTTCTATTCCACTGTAGCAAATTCGGATTTTCGGGTGGTTGCGATTCGGATTTTCGTGTTCATATAATTCGGATTTTCCTGTTCTAAGGATTCGGATTTTCGGATGCATAAGATTCGGATTTTCTGAATCCGCTGGTCAGGGGCACCTCTTATCGACAAAAAAGGCGGGGAGCACCGATACGGCACTCCCCGCCCACTCAATACGCGATAGCTTTCTCGACTACAGCTCGTTGGCCGCGTGATATGCCGTGCGGATGGCGCTGGCAATGTCGGCGGTGCGCTCGCCCGAGCAGTCGCCCACGCAGGTCACGGGCACCGTCACGCCGTCCAGGTCAAACGCGTTGGCCTTGGAGCCCACGGCCATCACCACGTAATCGCAGGCGATCTTCACCGGCTCCTCGGCGCCGTCCTCGGTGGCGCGAATGGCCTCCACGCCTCGTCGGTAATGGCGGTCAGGCGGGTCTTCACGTGCTGCTCCACGTTATGCTCGGCAAAGTCGCTCATGATCAGCGGCAGAATGGTCTCGGACTCGCCCGCGGCAATCTTATCGAGCATCTCCACGATCGCCACCTCGCAGCCGTGCTGCAGCAGGTACTCGGCAGTCTCGGTGCCCACCAGGCCACCGCCAATGACGGTGATGCGGCCCGTAAGCTCCACCTTGCCGGCCAGCACGTCCCAGCTCGAGACGACCTTCTCCGAGTCGCACCCGGAACGGGGATGACCACGTCGTGCGCGCCCACGGCCACAATCGCGGCGTCGGCGGCGTTGAGGTCCTCAGCGGTAGCGGCATGGTTGAGCTCAACCTTCACGCCCAGGCCAGGCAGAATCTTCTCGTAGTACTCGACCGAGCGCATGATCTCGTCCTTGCGCGGAGCGCGGCCGCCAGCACAATCTGGCGCCAGATGATCGCTCGCCTCGTAGACGGTCACGTCGTAACCGCGCTTGGC
>ENA-OQCS01000488-OQCS01000488.1-human-gut-metagenome-genome-assembly--contig:-NODE-488-length-22085-cov-1.495719_pt1 | contig 22085 bp, 32 predicted proteins | sample MGYA00242757_ERZ504575 | MGnify/ENA primary metagenome ERZ504575 (study PRJEB26092, sample SAMD00036297) | human gut metagenome | host: Homo sapiens | study: EMG produced TPA metagenomics assembly of... | reverse complement strand
GAGATCCTTGCTCAACCGCTCATTAAGTCCCTTGAGGTTTGCGATCTTGTCTTTGAAGGTCTGGTTCATTTCGGACTTGAAGCCGAATTCGGTCACCGTGCCGTTTTGCACGTAGTTGCTCGGCTGGTTACTCCGGAAGAACTGGTAGCTGCCATCAACGGATAAGCGTGAGCGATTAATCATAAATAAAAGGACACAGGTTTCACGGAAGAAGACGGAAGAGGCAGATGCTTCGGACTTCTGTTTCGTGAAACCTGTGTTTTTTATAGGCGTTTTGAAAATTAGTAGAGAATATGGAAATTGTATATTTGGTTGTTGGCGTGATAGTAGGAGGACTGCTGGGTTATTTGTGGGCTGCGAGGAAGTCCGTTTCTTTGCGGTCGGAGTTACAGATGAACCAACAGCATGCTCAGGATTTGCTGAAGGCGGAAAAGGAACGTACTGAATTGCTGATTGAGCAGTACCGGAAAGAAACAGAGAGGCTGCGTGGACAGGTAGATGAACTTTCCGGGAAATGGGCAGAGGCAGGTCGTGCACTGGCTACATCACAGGCAGAGCGTCGCAACCTGGAAGAACGGTTGGAGAATCAGAAGGAAGAAGTGGAGAAATTGCGGAAGCAACTGAATACGGAGTTTGAGAATATGGCCAACCGGATTTTCCAGCAGAAGACGGAGGCATTCAACCGGCTTAGTTCGGAAACCCTGAGTAACTTGTTGAAACCTTTTGGAGAGAATTTGAAAGAATTCAAGCATCAGGTGGAAGAAGTGTACGATAAAGAATCCAAGCAACGCTTTTCTTTGGAAGACCGTATCAAGGAACTGATGCAGCTGAACAAACAGATTAGCGACGATGCCAACAACCTGACTCGTGCCTTGAAAGGAGATTCCAAGATGCAGGGAAACTGGGGTGAAATGATATTGGAGACTATCTTGGAAAATTCCGGTCTGAGGGAAGGGGAAGAATATTTCCGTCAGGAATTCTTGAAAGATGAACACGGTGAACCGCTTAAAAACGAGTTGGGACAGCGGATGCAGCCTGATGTGCTGGTGGTGTATCCGGATAACCGTCAGGTGATTATTGACTCAAAAGTATCGCTTACGGCATACGCAAGCTATGTGGCCTGTGAGGATGCCGTGCAGCGTGAACAGTACTTGAAAGCACATCTGGCTTCTGTGAAAGCCCACATTGATGAGTTGAGCCGGAAAGATTATTCCAGCTACAATGTGTCTTCATTGGATTTTGTAATGATGTTCGTGCCGAACGAGCCGGCTTATTTGTTGGCCTTGCAGGCCGATCCGGACATTTGGAATTATGCTTACCAGAAGAAGGTCGTATTGATTAGTCCGACCAACCTGATTGCAGCGCTTCGATTGGCCTTGGATTTATGGAAGCGGGAGTATCAGGTGAAAAATATTCAGGACATCATCAAGCGAGGAACGGTGCTTTATGAGAAACTGGTAGGATTTACCGAGACTTTCGAAAAGATTGGAGATTCTTTACAGGCAGCTTCCACGGCTTACAAGAATGCGTTGGGGCAGCTTTCGCAGGGAAAAGGCAACCTGATTCGTCAGGCGGATATGCTGACGGAATTGGGCATCACTTCGAAAAAGAGGTTCTCCTCCCGTATCCGGCAGGAAGCGGACAGGGGCACGACACCGGTGACTCCTGCAAGAGATTTATTCTCGGAATCGGAAGAACAATAAAAAGAAGAAGCTCCATGGCCTTGAGTTGAGTGTACCATGGAGCTTCTTTTTTGTCTCATATTGAGATTAAAGTTTTACAGTGTATTGCTTGGTAGCTCCTGCATAAATGCCTGTTTGGCTGAAGTCGGCTGTGAGCGCTTGTTTCTTCTTACCGATTTTCAGTTCCACTTGAATGGGCGACTGGGTTTGTCCCGGGTCGGCAATATGCAGATTAGCCGATTTTGCGTTGATGTCTTTTACCATCAGTACGCATGGCTTGTCTACGGTAACACTCAATTCTTTATGTTTGAAAGTACCAGCTTCGAAGAAAGTCACCATCCAGACATTCAGTTTGGTATTCCGAACAGCCTGTATTTTGCATTGTTCGATAGAATTTCGATGGCATTCTCTTTCTGATAGGCTTCCATCTCTTGTGCGGAAGTTTTTCCCGGCACTACGATATAAGCGTATGAGCCGTCTTTCGGACCCACACCGTGGTTGATACCCAATGTGAAGACATCCATCTTTTCTTCTTTTTTCGACTTGCTGGTGTTGATGTCATACCAGCGTCCGCTCTGTGTCTGGGCTGTCAGGAACACTTCTTCTTTCTGTGGGAAGAAGTAGCCGATTTTGTCATGTAATACCCACTGCGGGGCTTGTAAGGTATAGCTTCCGTTTGCTAAGGTCTCTTCTTTACCTCCCTTGTCAACTAAGATGCCGTCTTTCAAGAAGCACTGGTTGACAGTGGTGTGAACCGGATAAGTGGAAGTGGATTGTATACCAGCTCCCAGACATACCACTTCGTTATCAAAGAAGTACCAGCTTTTCTTGCTCCGGTGTTTACTTCCGGATTGGTATCCATGTAAGCGTATGCCGTAGCTCCATAAATACTGTCGGAAACTCCACCGGCGTATGTGGAAGTACCTAACACACCCCATGCTTTCGGATCCATCGGTATTTTTTCCACTTGAGGAGCGGTAGTACCCGGAATATGACGCCAGTTCCATACAGGAAGATGTTAAAATACTCATCGCCTGTTTGTACAATGTTGGTACATCCGTCGGACATGAAATAGGTTTTCAGGTTTTCTTTGTTGCCGTATTCACATTTCTTAGTGCGTGTAGAAGCCAAACGTACGTCAAGTTATATTGAGGACGCACATGTAATGAGTAGTCACCTCGGAAATAATGGGTATGTGAAGCGGTTACCTGATAGTCAGCAGGCTGCTTTCGGTTCAGGCGGGCGATGATGGCTTTGTATTCATCGGCATGAGTCGGATCGATGTCAATCATTCGCTGGGCATAGGTAGTAGTGTTTCGTTTGTTCAGCAATCCCGGACGGCTTACACTGCGTCCTACCACGTCGAACGACATATTCTGACCGCGTACGGTACGGTAATAAGTCTCGCGCATGAACTTGCTGAGCAGCTTCACTTTCTCTTTATCCAGTTGATACTGTGTGCCCAATGCATAGGAAGCTACCTGGGTAACACCTTTAAGAATTTCATCTCCATAGCCTCCGATGTAAAGCTGCTCTCCATGCTGGAAATAACTGTTGTCATGTTGGAATCCTTCTTCGGTAGTATATACCACCGGATTGAAAACGTTGTCGATAGCCGTTTTCAAATCGGCTTCATTCTGTGTCAGGCAAGAACGGTAAATCCAGTGTAGAGCAATATCTGTACGGTTGGCACCTGTCCATTTAGCCGGGTCTCCGCCTGTTTCCTGAATCCGTTTCAATATTTTTGTTTCCAGTTCTTGTGGAATCTGTTTTTTCCAATGCGCATTTGAATGAGCAGCACCCCGAGTTTCTGTGGTTCGGAAATCTGATTGTGCCACCAGTTGTCACTTTCAGAATCTACGTCATACCAGTATTCTAATCCTTTGACAATTTTCTGATATAAATCTTCGTTCTGATAGTATTTGTTCTTTTCGTTGGTATATGCGTAGACAAAATCCGACAAACGTTCAATGTGTTGAATCGGAGTCCAGTTGGTCATCTGGGTATCATCATAATCAATGTCGCTAAATGAGCCGTTTTCCTGAAACAAAGCTAGATCTTTGTCAATGGAAGGATTTTTAATAGTTGTATTCCGGATTTTTTCCATAAACATTTCGTAGTCATTGTTCTGTTGATTGGACATTTGTGTAAGAATGGAAGCCCAACCGTAGCCATTGTGCAGGAAAGTGCAGCGGCTAAAGTAAGTGTTTGCAGAGGTCTGTTCATATATTTATTATGTTAGGTTTAGGTGGTAAAGATAATTATTTTTCGATACATCTCCAATAACGGAAGTTTGTTTGCGTGTAAGGCTGGATGTCAGAATTGTCAGTATGACGGCCAGGACTGTCAGGTTGTTTATGTCAGAATGTCAGTCTTTTGTTTTGGCACGCTTTTCGCAGAAAGATAGGTGCTTTAACGCATTTGATAAACGATAAAATATAAACATAAATTATAGCATTATGAACATTAAACCATTAGCAGACAGAGTCCTGATTCTTCCGGCTCCTGCAGAAGAAAAAACAATCGGTGGTATCATTATTCCTGACACAGCGAAAGAAAAACCGTTGCAGGGTGAAGTAGTGGCAGTTGGCATGGCACTAAAGACGAAGAAATGGTCTTGAAGTAGGTGATACTGTATTGTATGGTAAATATTCTGGTACTGAAATCGAATACGAAGGTGTGAAGTATTGATGATGCGTCAGAGCGATGTACTGGCAGTTTTGGGATAATTAGGTAATTAACGAATTTAAGATTAGAAAGGAAATTCACTATGGCAAAAGATATTCTCTTCAACATTGACGCTCGCGATCAGTTGAAAAAAGGTGTAGACGAACTGGCTAATGCAGTGAAAGTAACACTGGGCCCGAAAGGTCGTAATGTAATCATCGAAAAGAAATTCGGTGCTCCTCACATTACAAAGGATGGTGTAACTGTAGCAAAAGAAGTGGAATTGAGCGATCCGTTCCAGAATACAGGTGCTCAGTTGGTAAAATCAGTTGCTTCTAAAACTGGTGATGATGCAGGTGACGGTACAACTACTGCTACTGTATTGGCTCAGTCAATCGTAGGTGTTGGTTTGAAGAACGTAACTGCCGGTGCAAATCCGATGGATTTGAAACGTGGTATCGATAAGGCTGTGGCAAAAGTTGTGGAATCTATCAAGCTCAGTCTGAAACTGTAGGTGATAACTACGACAAGATTGAACAGGTGGCTACAATTTCTGCAAACAATGATCCGGTTATCGGTAAGTTGATTGCGGATGCAATGCGCAAGGTTTCTAAAGACGGTGTCATCACTATCGAAGAAGCTAAGGGTACAGATACTACAATCGGCGTGGTAGAAGGTATGCAGTTTGACCGTGGTTACTTGTCTGCTTACTTTGTAACTGATACTGAAAAGATGGAATGCGTGATGGAACATCCGTATATCCTGATTTACGATAAGAAGATTTCTAACTTGAAGGATTTCTTGCCTATTTTGGAACCGGCTGTACAGAGCGGACGTCCTTTGCTGGTGATTGCAGAAGATGTAGACAGCGAAGCATTGACTACTTTGGTAGTTAACCGTCTGCGTGGTCAGTTGAAGATTTGTGCTGTGAAGGCTCCGGGCTTCGGCGACCGTCGTAAAGCTATGCTGGAAGATATTGCCGTATTGACTGGCGGTGTAGTTATCAGCGAAGAAAAAGGTTTGAAACTGGAACAGGCTACACTCGAAATGCTCGGTACTTGCGACAAGGTAACTGTTTCTAAGGAAAACACTACTATCGTAAACGGTGCAGGTCAGAAAGAATTGATTCAGGAACGTATCAACCAGATTAAGGCTGAAATCAAGAACTCTACTTCTGACTACGATAAGGAAAAATTGCAGGAACGTCTGGCTAAATTGTCAGGTGGTGTAGCAGTTCTTTACGTAGGTGCTGCCAGCGAAGTAGAAATGAAGGAAAAGAAAGACCGTGTAGATGATGCCTTGTGTGCAACTCGTGCCGCTATCGAAGAAGGTATCGTACCGGGTGGTGGTGTAACTTACATCCGTGCCATCGATGCGTTGGAAGGTTTGAAAGGTGACAACGCAGATGAAACTACAGGTATCGAAATCATCAAGCGTGCAATCGAAGAACCGCTTCGTCAGATTGTAGCTAACGCTGGTAAGGAAGGTGCAGTTGTGGTACAGAAAGTACGTGAAGGTAAAGGTGACTTCGGTTACAATGCTCGTACAGATGTATACGAACACTTGCATGCTGCCGGTGTAGTTGATCCTGCAAAGGTTACTCGTGTAGCATTGGAAAATGCCGCTTCTATTGCCGGTATGTTCCTGACTACAGAATGTGTCATCGCAGAAAAGAAGGAAGAAAAACCTGAAATACCGATGCTGCTCCGGGAATGGGTGGCATGGGCGGTATGATGTAATCTTCCCCTTTCAGATATTAAGCAAATCCCAGTCGGAAATATTTCTGGCTGGGATTTTTTTGTGTTAGAGAGAGTAAGAGAGAATCAATATCCAGAGTTCTGCTTCATTCCTGGATAAGTATCGAGTGCAGTTTGAGGAATGGGGAGATAGAAATGTTTGTTCGGGTTGAATCCTGTCTGCTCGATAGGTATGTTCAGCAACCGGTAATATGGATAAGCGCTTCCGGTTCCTTGCAGCAGATTGATGTAGTCTTTCCATTCTGCACCTTCGATAGAGAATGCCTCGTTTAAGATGTTTTTAACTTCTGTGACTTCCATTTCTCTTCCGGTTTGAGAATAAGCGATGGCAGCCATAAGGTAGACTTCACGCAGCAGAACTGGATGAATGTAGTCGCCTCCGGGATTACCGAAATTGTCTTTATATCCTCCCCAAATAACTTCTTTACTTTCAAGATTATTTAGAGCCTGTGGGTCTAAAACGAATGCGTTGGTATTCAAAATATATTGGCATTCTTGGATAGCAGCGTCGTAAGCTCCAGAAAGTAGGGAAATCTTTGCAAGTAGGGCTCTGGCGGCGAATTGTTTCTCCGTGTCAAATGTATTTACTAAATCAGTCAGATAGTAAATCAAGTATTCTTGACTTTCCTGTGTGTCATTAGGTATGAGTTTACCATAATATCCGAACAACTGGCTTTGAATGACTCCTAAGTCAACGGTTAGATTCCAGGAGGCTTCCCATCCTTCTGCGGTATTGAGTGAAGTCAGTTGTTCCAGGTATTTTTTGCATTCGTCTATTGTTTGATAAGCAAAATCCCAGAAGTACTGGAGGTATATTCAATCATGTTATAATCAAAGCTTTTATCATATAACAGGCTGAATTCCATATTTTTGCTTTGAGTAAGGAATGTCTCAAATGATTGTTTCCATAGTGCTTCCACTTCAGGCACATTGATTTCTTCCTCTTTTATCTCTGTCATGTAGTGAGTCTTTGTCAGACTGTTTTCCGGAAGATCTTTGTAATTCACGAAGTAAGTATAAGGGTCACTGCTTACTTTATCATCACGTTTATCAGCCATCTCCGTTTAAGTCGGCGTATATTAAATTTCCGTTTTCGTCCATTCCTGCGATTAAGAAGCCGTCGTGCAGGTTAGAGAAATTTTCTTTACTAATCACATAACTCAATGTATCGCTTTGATGCTGAATAATTGCTTCACCGTTTTCATTCGTGGTGAAAGTGCCAAGCAGGTTTCCTCTTCCATCTTTTGCTTCGATGTTGACTCCTGCAAGTGCTTCTCCTGTAGGTAACTTGGTGATAATGGTGGTTGCATGTAAAGGAACCAAAGGAACCTCTGCTGTCGGAATCACTTCAGGAACGACATACACATAGCTGTTTCCGGCCGGAATTGCATTGCCTTCAATCTTACTCCATTAATTTGTACGTCATTTTCAGTACGTGTCACATAAAGTGTTTCGTTACTGATACTGGTCAGGGTACTGCCATCTGTTAAATCCTCTTTGGCATAGCGTCCTTTGACGATGTGATTTTTAATGGAAGCGGTATCCAATACGGCAGCACGGCTTGCGGTATTTTTGTTTTTACAGCAAAGACGGTCAGTTCGTCTTGTGTCAGGTCGGCTACATTCACTTTTTCCAGTATTTCTACAAACTGGCTGACTTCCGGATTGCTTTCTTTCAGTACTTCTACAATTTTTTGTACTTCTTCCTGTCCTTTGGAAGGAGGAGGTTCCGGAGTTGGGTTGTCTTCGTCACTACATGCATTCAGGAGGCATAAAGAGAAGATGCCTAACAAATAATAAGCTAATGTTTTCATAACGTATTTATTTAAAGGTTATTTTATTTTTCGCAAGCTTCCAAGAATTTAGCAGTTGCTTCTTCGTATTTTTTCTTTAAGTCATCAGACAGGTTCTTTTTCCAATCGGAAAGGGTGATACCATTTTCTTCACAGCACTTATCAATATTCTTGCTGGTTTCTGCCATAACTTTCATGGCTTCTTGCGGATTGGGATTTTCCTTGATTTTGGCAGTCGCTTCCTCAATCAGGTTCATGATTTTGTCGTATACCGGGTCTGAAGCTGGTTGAGAAACAGTTTCCTGGACGGCTTCATCAGAAGTGGATTTTTGTGCATTTCCGGAACAAGCTTGAACGGTCAGTAACATAAAGCAGGCAAGTCCTGCATAAATCAGTTTTTTCATGGTAGCAGATAATTTAGGTGAAACATAAAATAAAACAAAGCAATACTTATTTCAGTGGAATACTGAGGTAGCCTTTCGACAGGGCTTTAATAACCAGGTCGGTGGCATTCTTGGCCCCGAACTTCACCATCAGGTTTTCCGGTGCCATTCTACTGTATTCTCTGAAATAAAGAGACATTCGGATATTTCGTGGGTACTCATGCCTTTGGCTATGGCTTTCAGTACATCCAGTTCCCGAATGGTAGGAGCAGAATCGAGGGTGTCGGGTGTGTGCCCTATCTTATCTTTTTCTTTATAGAGTTTTTGGAATTGCGGACAATAGTATTTTTTCCCCTTTAAAACTGTCTGTAAAGCTTTTTGAATGTATTCTCCAGCAGAAGACTTGAATACCACGGCGTCAATGTCAGGGTGTTTCAGTTTGTTGACAATCCAGATTTCTTCGTGCATGGTGCTGACAATAATCTTGGCTTCCGGAGATTTCTGCTTAATCTGGTGAATCAGCTCAAACCGTCTATATCAGGCAGGTCCAAATCGATGATATACAGATGAATTGAATGCAGAGCGAGCAAACTGCCCAGTTGTGAACCTGTTTGGGCAGTATAGATGTGTTCTATGCCTTCAGTCTGAAGAAGCAGGCTTTTTAGGCCTTCCAGCACAAGAGGATGGTCGTCTACGATGGCTACATTCAAATTCATGCAATACTTGTCTTTTTATTTGTTAACAAAAGTACGGAACCCTCTTGAGATAATGCCCACGGGAACCCGTAGTTTTCTATAGGAAAAGCGGAATAATGATTTGTATCTTTTCTTCTTCAACTGAAATGTGTCCTTTCATTGCCATCACTCTTTCTTTCATAGTTTGTAGCCCGATACCTTTTTCTGAGGTAGAGCTGAATTTACCGTTGTGTGAATGGTGAGTTCCAGATTCGGAAGTTTCCACTCCAGTGTGAGATGGATTTCCGTGGGGGAGGCATGTTTGAGTGCATTACCGGTAGCTCCTGAATGATGCGGTAGATGTTCAGGCAATAAGTTTCCGGAAGTACAGACCAGTCGCATTCTTCGGGAAGAGTGGTCAGGGTGACTTTGCATGATGCAGAGGTCATCCGTTCTGCATAGTTCTGTAATACTTGCTTTAAAGTCGTTTCCTGGAAGGTAGGAGGAAGCAGTTCGTGGGATACACGTCGGATATTCTCCCGACTGGTGCGCAGGAGTTCTTTCCACGATTCGTTGAGTGTGGAGGCATTCATCTCGAGTGCATACAGGTCGTTGCAAACGCCGTCGTGAAGTTCTTTGGCCAGACGGTTGCGTTCTTTCTCGAGCTCTTTCAGGTAGGCACGTGTGGCATTCCGTTCCGTATCGCGCTGCAAAGTTTCGAATTCACGTTTTTGTGCTTCTGCTTCTCTTTTCTGTCGTTCGATACGGAGCTTTTGTTTTTGGATAAAGTAGAGTGAAACGAAGGCCATTATAGCTATCAGGATTAACAGAAACGTAATCTTCAATTGCAGATTCTGTTTTTCCTTTTGACGCTTTTCCTGCAGCTTCTGGTACTCCAGTTCCTTTTTCTGGGTTTCATATTTCACGGAAAGCTCTTCCAGCTGGCGACTTTTTCTTGCACGAACAACGAATCGCTGAGTGCTTGGCCAATTCCAGCGTGTGGTAGGCCTGTGGAAAGTCAGATAGTTCCTTGTAGACAAGATGAAGGTTGTTATACACGTCATATTGCAGGAACGGATAATTTTCGATGCCCGGCAGTTGCAGGATTTTCTGTGCAGTCTGAGTGGCAGCCTTCCATTCTTTACGGGTCTGCTGGACATAGAAAGTACCTGATAGTAATTGACAAGTGCCATGGTCGAGTTGACCTTAGCGGCAAGTGCATTCGTTTGTTCTACCAGTTTCTGGATTTCTGAGGCAGATGCCTGGGTGCGGAACAAGGTCAGCAGGTAGTACGTGCGGGCACCAAGTTCCGTTTCTGGCTGTTGCAGTTGCTGGGATAGGGCAATGGCTTTAGACAGATAGTTTTGGCGGCTTCGTATTCTTCTTGAGTGATGAAAATGGAAGAACAGACGGTATAAATCTGTGTGCGGAATTACTTATCCTGACATTTATCGGCCTGCTTAACCGCATCTAAGGCGTATTTTACTGCCTGAGCCGGATTTTTCATATCCAAGTAAACCGTAGCCAAGTTGTTGTATAATGTGGTGATTGCCTGTAAATTTTCTTCGTTGTTACCGGAAAGAAGGGGCGCATATTGCAGGGCTTTGTCGTAGGCAGCAATTGCTTCGGTGAGTTTCCCGGACGAGCGCAGGTAGACTCCTTGTGAAGTGTAACATGACATCATGGCACAGGTATCCTTTTCTGTCATTGCAAGTTGAAGAGCTTGTTCGATAGCCCATAGGGCAGAATCTACCTTACCTGCCTGATAATAAGTATCGGCCGTTTCTGTCAGTTTCTCTACATCCGGCTTGGGAGTGACGGAAAAAAGAAAGCCGGGAATACACCATAACAAAATGAAGATGCAGTTTTTCATAGGCGGCTGTTATTATGTGTGGCTTTTGCAATGTAGCCAAAAAGTTTGGATTATTCTATAGTTTTGTGTATTTTCATCAAGTTTTTTACGAATTACTAAAAATAATATGGTATGACGAAAGAAGATTGATGCGTAAGGCTATTGAGTTGTCAGTGAAGAATGTAGCTGAAGGTGGCAGTCCTTTTGGTGCTGTCATTGCAAAGAACGGTGAGATTGTGGCTACGGGAGTAAACCGTGTGACGCCGGATTGCGACCCGACCGCCCATGCAGAAGTAAGTGCCATCCGTGCGGCAGCTAAGAAACTGGGTACATTCGATTTGAGTGGTTGTGAGATATATACTTCTTGTGAGCCATGTCCCATGTGCTTAGGTGCAATCTATTGGGCACATCTGGACCGTATGTATTATGGAAATAACAAGCACGATGCAGCAGCTATCGGCTTTGACGATGCCTTTATTTATGAGGAACTGGATTTGAAACCGGCGGAAAGACGTCTGCCCTCAGAAGTTTGTTGCCGGAAGAAGCTATTCGGGCTTTCAGGACTGGACTGAAAAACAGATAAGGTGGAATACTAAAATGATTGGGTAATAAGCTGTAATGCCTTTATATTTTTTATGTTTCCCACGGCGGAACCGTACGTTTTTCATACCGGAAACGTAGGGTTTCGCTGTGGGAAACTTATGTTTTCCTTAGGGGAAACGTAATAAGGATAAGACTGTTTTACAGAAAAGTATGTAACGTTTTCTGTTTACTTTTGTTCTTGTTATTGCTGATTTAGAACTGTAGTGAATTCTCGCTCAAAATTAGGCGTGAAACGTTTTTCCCTAAATTTTGCCGAATTTCATCCAGTGGCCAGAAACGTCCTCCTGCCAGTTCTTCACTGGGTGAGATAGTCCGTCGAATACGGTTTTGTGCGAAAATACCAGTTCTTTTTCCCGGTCTGATTCAAATACATAATGTGTCAGCAGCTGAGAAGTAAAATCGGAAATGCCGAGTTCCTCTCCGGCTTCCCGTTTCAGTGCCATTTCCACGCTTTCTCCCAAGTCTACATGTCCTCCTACGGAGGTATCCCATTTTCCCGGTTGGATGTCTTTCCATTCCGGACGTTTTTGCAGATACAATTCTCCTTTGCTGTTGAATACATGCAAGTGGACTACCGGGTGCAGCAGCTTGCTGCCGTTGTGGCATTCTCCTCGGGTAGCGGCACCTGTGATGTTTCCTTCTTCGTCTACGATGGGAAACATTTCTTCGCTATTGTCTGTCATTGTTTCTTCTGTTTGGGGTTAGGGGATAAGTAAAGATGAATCTCCGTAGCTCAGGAAGCGGAAATCATGCGCCAGCGCGTAATCGTAGATGGGACGCCAGTTTCCTTTCACAAAAGCAGAGACCAGTAACAGCAGGGTGCTTTGCGGCTGGTGGAAGTTGGTGACCATTTTCTTGACGATGTGGTAATTGTATCCCGGTGCAATGATAATCTGTGTACTGGTGTGCAGCGCATCGAGCTGGTTCCGGTCCATGTAATCGAGAATCTGTTGCAGGCTTCTGTGGTACTTAACTCCGGATGAGTTTCGTAGGGTTGCCATTGCTGTACGTGCAGTTCCTGCTGGCTGGCATCGGGATGCTGTGACAAAGTGACACCGATGTAGTAAAGACTCTCCAGTGTACGGACAGAAGTGGTTCCTACCGCCACGGCTTCACCTCCATGTGCCAGGAGTTTCTCTATGGTTCCACGGTTTACGGAGATGTATTCCGTATGCATTTCGTGCCCTTCTATTTCTTCACTTTTCACCGGTTTGAAAGTACCGGCTCCAACGTGTAGGGTGACTTCTTCCAAATCCACTCCTTTTTTCTTTGAGAGCGTTCAATACGCGTTCCGTGAAATGCAGACCGGCAGTCGGGGCGGCTACGGAACCTTTTATCTTCGAGTAAACGGTCTGGTAAGTTTCCTTGTCGCTTTCCTGTGTTTCCCTGTTCAGGTAGGAGGAATAGGCAGTTCACCGAAGAACTCCAGAATGTCGGCAAAGGTTACTTCCGGATTGTCCCAGGTGAAATCAATCCAGTGGTTGGTGCCGTGACATTCTCCACGGGTAGCAGTCAGCGTCAGTGTCTTTCCCTTTACTGTCATTTCCTTGTGCAGAGGGCCTTCTTTCCATTTCTTCAGGTTGCCAATCATGCAGAGCCAGGCCGCATGCTGGGTTTGCTGGAAGTTGAGCACATAGTCGTTGGGTTCAATGGCTCCAGACAGAAAATCTCAATCAGCGCGCCGGTTCCTTGCGGAAGTGCAGACGTGCCTGAATGACTTCGTGTTGTTGAAAATCATGAGGGTACCGGGCTCCAGGTAGTCTGGAAGGGAGGTGAAATGTGTTTCACTGATTTGTCCGTGCTGATACACCAGCAGCTTGGACTGGTCGCGGACCGGCAGCGGAAATTTAGCGATGCGTTCATCCGGCAGCGGATAGTTGTAGTCGCTAATCTTTATATGTTTTGTTTCTTCCATGTCGTTTATTTTTTTGCAAAAGTACAACAAATAGCAGAATCCTCCTAACATAATAATTTTTTCGTGGACTTCCTTTTGCAGACTGCTGAATAATTTCCATATTCCGTGGAAAGTCGTTACATTTGTGAGTGTAATAAATTGAAGACAGATTATGAAAATAGGAGATAAAGTACGCTTCCTGAGTGAAGTAGGCGGTGGCATTGTCCGGGGATTTCAAGGAAAGGACATTGCTTTGGTGGAAGGAGAAGATGGTTTTGAAATTCCTATGCTGATTAGGGAGTGTGTGGTGATACAGACCGACGATTATAACATCCCGTTAAAATCTACAGCCAAGCCTTCTGCACCGGAAGTTGAAGAAGAGGAGGAAGAAAAAGAAAAGCCGATAACTTATCGGGCACCTGAAATCCGTGGAAATGATGTACTGAATGTATTTCTGGCCTACGTGCCGCAGGATGTAAAGTCCATATCCTCTACTGCGTTTGATGCCTATCTGGTGAATGACAGTAACTATTTTATTGATTATTTGTATCTTTCGGCAGAAGGTAAGAGCTGGACCTTACGCAGCCGGGGAACGGTGAAACCGAACATGAAGATGCACCTGGAAGAGTTTGAAAGAGTGCATTGAATGGCATGGAGCGTGTGGCCGTACAGCTTCTGGCTTACAAAGATGACCGTACTTTCTTACTGAAACAGGCGGTGAATCAGGAGTTGCGCATTGATACCGTGAAGTTCTACAAGTTGCATACCTTCCAGTCTTCTGACTTTTTTGAGGAACCGGCCTTGATTTATGAGATTGTCAAGGATGATGAAACGGTAAAGCAGGTATATGTTTCGGCCGATGATATCAAGAATGCACTGTTGCAGAAGAACGTGCAGGACGTACCGGCAAAGTTGCAGAAAAAGCAGCATGTGGTAAAGAATGAAATTGTGGAGGTCGACTTGCATATCCATGAACTGCTGGATGATACTACCGGTATGGGAAATGCCGAAATGCTGAATTATCAGCTGGATGTGTTCCGCAAGACATTGGAGGAATACAAACAGAAGAAAGGGCAGCGGATTGTGTTTATCCATGGCAAGGGAGATGGTGTATTGCGTCGGGCTATCTTGGATGAGCTGAAACGCAAATACAAGACTTATCAATGGCAGGATGCTTCTTCCGTGAATATGGTTTCGGGGCTACAATGGTTACAATACATTAAAAGATATGGGAACGTTAAAAGAAATGCTGTCGGCCGACCGTTTTGCGGCTGAGACTGGAGTGGAATTACTGGAAATCAGTCCGGGATATGCCAAAGCTCGGATGAAGGTGACTGAAAAGCATCTGAATGCCGGAGGAGTTTGTCAGGGAGGTGCATTGTTTACATTGGCCGATTTGGCATTTGCCGCTGTGGCCAATAGCCGTGGACGTCTGACTTTGTCACTGAATGCCAATATCACTTTTCTACGTGCTATCAGTGAGGGCTATGTATATGCAGAGGCTACCGAGACGTTCAATCATGGGAGGGTGCCTTTCATTGAAGTGCGTCTGGTGGATGAGCAACAGCAGTTGATTGCGGTACTGACCAGCTCCGGATACCGGAAAAGCGAAGAATTGAATATTGACGAACTGGAATAAATTCGGCGTATAAAAGAATATGTCAAACGGAGAATGCGCGTTACTGAAATGGGCATTCTCGTTTGTGTTTTGGGTTAGATTTGTTCAAGGGCCTGACTCAGGTCGGCAAGCAAATCTTCAATGTGCTCGGTACCGATGGAAAGACGGATGGTAGACTGTGTGATGCCTTGTTCCGCCAGTTCCTGGTTGTTGAGTTGGGAGTGCGTTGTACTGGCTGGATGGATGACCAGCGATTTGACATCGGCTACATTGGCCAGCAGGGAGAATATCTTCAGGTGGTCGATGAAGCGGTGCGCTTCCGTACGTCCGCCTTGGATTTCAAACGTGAAGATGAGCCGGCTCCTTTTGGGAATATTTGATAAAGGGCTGGGAAAGTGTGGTCAGGAAGTGACGGATGGTTGACCTTCTTCACTTTAGGGTGGTGCTGCAGGAAGTCTACTACTTTCAACGCATTCTCTACGTGGCGTTCCACTCTGAGCGAGAGGGTTTCCAGTCCTTGCAGAAGGAGGAAGGCATTGAACGGACTGATGGCGGCTCCGGTATCGCGCAACAGAATGGCGCGTATTCGGGTGATATAGGCCGCAGGACCTGCCACATCGGCAAAGCAAAGTCCATGATAACATGGGTCGGGACTTGTCAGTTGGGGAAATTTACCGGAAGCTTTCCAGTCGAATTTACCGGAATCCACAATGATACCTCCTAATGACGTGCCGTGTCCTCCGATAAACTTCGTGGCAGAATGTATAACGATGTCGGCACCATGTTCAATGGGGCGCAGCAGATAAGGAGTGGCAAATGTGTTGTCAATCAGTAAAGGAATCTGATGACGGTGAGCTATTTCCGCAATGCGGGCGATGTCGACAAGCGTGCAGTTCGGATTTCCTAAACTTTCAATGAATACCGCCTTTGTGTTAGGCCGGATGGCCTGTTCAACGTTTTCCGGATTTCTGCATCTACAAACGTGGTGTGTATCCCACGATTGGGGAAAGTATGTGCCAGCAGATTATAAGTTCCTCCATAAATGGTACGGGCCGATACAATATGGTCACCGGTGCGCGTGATATTTTCAAACGCATAACTGATGGCGGCAGCTCCGGAGCTACGGCCAAGGCAGCTACTCCTCCTTCCAATGCAGCGACTCGCTGTTCCAGTACACTTTGGGTGGGATTGGTCAGTCGGCCATAGATGTTTCCGTTGTCTTCCAGACTGAAACGGGCGGCCGCATGGGCCGAGTCATGAAAGACGTACGAAGTCGTCTGATAGATGGGGACTGCTCGTGCATCGGTCGTCGGATCGGGATTTTCTTGTCCCACATGTAACTGGAGGGTTTCGAAGTGTAGCTTAGTTCTATCCATAGTCGTAAGTGTGTAAAAGTGATTAAATGATACTGCAAAAGTAGTTTGTATGGTTATATCGTCCAATATTTGATGAAAATATGGAGAATTGTTCTATATAATGATGGTTTAAAAGAAAAAACTTGTAGATTTGCTGTCGTAAAACAATTCATAATAGAATAATATTCTTATGACAGAAAAACTGGATAAAGTGGATTTGCAGATTCTCCGTACGTTGCAGGAGAATGCCCGGTTGACCACTAAAGAGCTGGCGGCACAGGTCAGTCTGTCGTCTACTCCCGTATTTGAGCGGTTGAAAAGGTTGGAGAGGGAAGGATACATCAAGAAGTACATTGCCGTGCTGGATGCCGACAAACTGAATCAGGGATTTGTGGTATTCTGTAATGTCAAATTGCGTCGGATGAATAAAGACATAGCGATGGAGTTCACCCGTATCATTCAGAACATTCCGGAAGTGACGGAGTGCTATAACATTCCGGAAGTTACGATTATTTGCTGAAAATCCATGCCCCGAACATGAAATATTACCAGGAGTTTATTATTAATGTATTGGGAACAATTGACAGTCTGGGTTCGCTGGAAAGTATGTTTGTCATGGATGAAGTGAAGCATGACTATGGACTGCACATATAGGGATAGGAAATCCTTTTCCATGTATTTATTCCATAAACAGAATAAAACATAGAATATTATTCTAATTCTATCCGTCTTTAATGGGAAAAACAGTCCGTTTTTTCTAAATATCTTCCGATTGTTGGTGGATAGCACTTTTGCTTGTATCTTTGCCGACAAATTATACAAATGCGCTATGAAAGTAATAGATTTGATAAAGAATAGTAAGGAACCGTGTTTTCCTTTGAGATTTTGCCACCGTTAAAGGGAAACAGTATACAAAAAGTATATCACATCATTGATAAGTTGAGGGAGTTTGACCCTAAATACATCAACATCACTTCACATCACAGTGAGATAGTGTATTTGCCGCAGCCCGATGGAAACCTGAAGAAGACTACGGTACGCAAGCGCCCCGGAACGGTAGCCATTGCCGCAGCCATTCAGAATAAGTATGGCATTCAGGCGGTGCCTCATATCATCTGTAAGGGATTTACGAAGGAGGAAACGGAATATGCCTTGCTCGACCTGAATTTCTTAGGCATTAACAACTTGTTGTTGCTGAGAGGAGATTCTAAGCCGCTGGACATTGCAGAAAAAGATTTGTGTCTGTACCATGAGCATGCCACCGATTTGCAGGAACAGGTAAACCGTTTCAATCAGGGCATTGGACTGGATGGTTCCAAGATAGAAGGAATTGAAACTCCTTTCTCTTACGGTATGGCTTGTTATCCGGAAAAGCATGAAGAAGCTCCCAATATGGAATCCGACCTGTTCTACTTGAAAGAAAAGGTACGCAACGGGGCCGATTATGTGGTGACACAGATGTTTTTCGACAACGAGAAATACTATGCTTTCGTAGAACGTTGCCGTCAGGAAGGCATTGAGGTACCCATTATTCCGGGAATCAAGCCTGTAGTATTTAAGAATCAGTTGAATGTATTGCCTAAAGTGTTCCGCACGGACATTCCTGAAGCCTTTGCTTCTGAACTTCGTAAATGTACGACGGACGAAGAAGTGAAAGCAGTAGGTGTGGAATGGTGCAAGGCACAGTGTAAGGATTTGCTGGCACACGGAGCTCCGGGCCTGCACTTTTACACATTCATGGCATCCGACAGTGTATATAAGGTAGCCAAAGAGGTGTATTAACCTCTTTGACTTTTTACATCGCAATCCTTCTTAACCGGATACGCAGGTTGAATAATTCAGCATCTGTGTGCGGGGAAGAGGGATTGTGTGGTTTTATAGTGAGGCTATGCTCTTTTCCGTTCACCGCATCCGGAATGATGAAATCCTGACGGTAAGCTTTCTGTTCCTCGGCAGGGCGCAGCAAATAAGCCGCTTCGTCTTCAAAACGGTTATAGCTGCGAAGGATTACCTGATTCTTTCCTTTCTTCAGTGGAAGAATCACTTTTTCCGTACGGAACTTGTGCGATACGGATTCAGATGCTTGGCTATCAGTTTTCCGTTCAGGTAGACCTCCATTCCATTTCCGGCACCAATTTCCGCCAGAATATGCTGTGAACGCGGAGAGTCTATTTCTCGCATCACATAATAGCTGGATAGAATCGGACAGGAAACCTTGTCACTGTCTTTATCTGTTTTGGTCCAGGTTTTACCGGATACAGGTGCATGCTGTAAGTCTGCATCCAGTTTCTCTGCCGAATGGAACACTCCGCTGCCGGGACCACATACGTAGGTTTCTCCCAGGTAGTACCTGAAAAAGCAGTTTCTTTTATCTCTTTTCCTTTATCCAGTGTTACGGAGTAGGTCTTTCCATCCAATATCAGGTCTATTTTTCTTCCTGCTTCCTGTGAAGTGTAGATAATCTCCAATTGTTTCAACAAAAGTTGTTCGAGATTCCAGCTGTAGCCCGTAATGCTGCGGTAGTTCGTATAGTAATCAAAACAGGAGTAACTGTATTGCGGCGTAGCGTTGCGAGGAGTAAGTACGGCATTTCTGATGGTCTTTCCAGGGAACGGTTCAATCTTTTTATCGAAGGAAAGAGTTAATACGTGTATGTGTTTATCTTTGTAGGCTGAGGCCGGTACGGTCAATACTACTTCGTCACCATATTGCAGGTAAGTAGCCATTTTCCCGTCTCCTTTCTGCAGAAGATAGCCGGCATTTGCAGGGTGATTTTCCATCTGCCGGATATTTCCCAGAGAGAAACAAGTATAGGTGATTGTCTTTGCGTGTTACTTCTCCCCATGTAAACTCTTCCTGGAAAGGAGAAGCTTCCGTCTGATATACAGCGTAGCCATAGCGGGAAAGCCAGTCGCCCACCTGTTCCAACACTTCTTTCTCAAAGTCAACTACTGCTCCGTTTCCCTTCGGACCTATGTTCAGCAGGTAATTTCCTCCTCTGGAAACCACATTAATCAGGCTCCGAGTCTTTTCGCGTACCTTATTTTCTATACATCCGCGGTCCTGCCATGCTCTGTATCCCCAGGTCTCATCGAACATGGATGCGGCACTTTGCCAGGGAGCATGAAGGGTTTTGTCCGGATAGTCATTGTCTGCCATTACGCAGAAATCATACCAATCGTTGCCCAGGCGTCCGCTCACCATGCAGTCGGGCTGGTATTGGTGTACGAGTTCATACAGTTCCTTACTTTGTGCCGGAGTATTTGCTCCCATATCAAACCAGAGTTCGGAAATCTTTCCATAATTGGTAAGGAGTTCCTTCAGTTGAGCTTTGAAAAGCATGGTGTGCTTCTGTAATAAAGTCAGCGTTATGGGGTGACATGGGCGATGCATACGGATAGTGCCAGTCGATAAGCGAATAGTACAGTCCGAACCGCAGTCCATGACGGCGGGTAGCTTCTGATATTTCTTTCACGAAATCCCGTTTGCATGGAGTCGCATCGTATGAGTTGAAAGAAGTAGTAGCCGTTTTGAACAGGCAGAAGCGTCATGGTGTTTGCTGGTCAGGATAATGGAATGCATTCCGCCTTTTTGCCAGTACAGCAATGGAGTCAGCATTAAACTGTGTCGGATTAAACTGGCCGGCAAGTTTTTCGTAGTCTTTCTTGGAAATTGGGGCAAAAGCCTGAATCTGTTCACTGTATCCATTCTTCACCTGTTTACCCTGCCATACCCCGCCTAATTGTGAGTAAAGTCCGAAGTGGATAAACATGGAATATTTGTCTCCGTGCCATTGGCGGAAGGCTTCTTGAGATACCTGGCCTTTTGCTCCCAGGCCTATCACACACATCAATAGAATGATTAACAGTTTTTTCATGGCTTCTTATTTATGCTCTTTAAGAGCAAAGATAACGAGTTCTTTGTTTTTATACCGCTTTTTTATGTAATTTTGCAGCCGATTTTAAAAACCATTAAAAGTACGTTAAATTAAAATGAAAATTATTTCTTTTGCGTTTATTCTTCTTTCTGTATGCGCAGGAAAAGTGATGGCTCAGAACATTCAGTTGCATTATGACTTGGGGCGTGCCTTGTATAAATCATTGGACGAACGTCCGTGGGTGACTACAACGGTCGAGATGTTCAAGGCAGACAAGTGGGGTAGCACTTATTTCTTTGTCGATATGGATTATACAGACAAAGGAGTGTCATCTGCTTATTGGGAAATCAGCCGTGAACTGAAATTCTGGAAGGCTCCTGTTTCTGCACATGTAGAATACAACGGAGGTTTGAATTATATCAACAATGCCTTCTTGGGAGGTGCTACCTACTCATGGAACAGTAATGATTTTTCCAAGGTATTCGGCGTACAGGTGCTGTATAAATATATTCAGAAGAATGAAAAACCGCATAACTTTCAGTTGACGGGTACATGGACCCTGAATTTCTGTAAGGAAAATTTACTTTCAGCGGATTTGCGGATTTCTGGCGTGAGAAACATTTTGATGCAGATGGAAACAACCACGACTTTGTATTCATCAGTGAACCGCAGTTCTGGGTAAACCTGAATAAGTTTAAGCATGTAAACAAAGACTTGAACCTGAGCGTAGGTACAGAATGGGAATTGAGTACGGATTTTGCCGATCGTAACGGATTCTACTTCATCCCGACACTGGCCATGAAGTGGTCTTTCTAAACCGGTTGAATCATTTAAAGCAATTATAAAATGAAAATGCTGGAAAATTATTCGGTTTTAACCCTCGTGAGACGCGTGTGCGTACGGAAATCTTGGCCGGAATCACGACCTTTCTGACCATGGCCTATATTTTGGCTGTCAATCCCAACATTCTGGCGGCTACAGGTATGGACAAGGGAGCGCTTTTCACAACAACAGTCATCGCTTCGGCTTTTGCTACATTGTTGATGGCCTTTTATGCCAAATTGCCTTTCGGACTGGCACCGGGAATGGGGTTGAATGCGTTTTTTGCCTATACCGTTTGTCTTACGCTGGGCTATACCTGGCAGTTTGCTCTGACTGCCGTACTTTTGGAAGGAATCATATTCATTCTGCTGACGGTTACCAATTGCGTGAAAAAATCGTAGATGCGTTGCCCTTGAGCCTTCGCAATGCCATTGGTGCAGGTATCGGTTTGTTCATTGCGTTCATCGGTTTGCAGAATGCCGGTATCATTGTGAATAACGATGCGACTTTGATTTATTGGGAAATATTACTTCTGGTTCGGCCTTGCTGGGCATTATCGGCCTGCTGATTACTTCCATCTTGCTGGTGAAGAAAGTCCGTGGAGCCTTGCTGATAGGAATCTTGCTGACTACTGTTATCGGTATTCCTATGGGATTGACGCATCTGGATGGCGTGTTGAGCACTCCTCCTTCTATCGAACCCATTTTCTTCCAGTTCCAGTGGGAGCATATCTTACAAAGGAAATGGTGATTGTAGTGTTTACTTTCCTGTTTGTAGATATGTTTGATACCATCGGTACGTTGGTCGGAGTGACTACAAAGGCCGGAATGGTGACAAAAGATGGAAAGATTCCTCACCTGAAGCAAGCCTTTTTGGTGGATGCCATCGGAACAACAGCCGGTGCCATGCTGGGTACCAGTACCATTACCACCTTCGTGGAAAGTGCTTCCGGAGTGGCGAAGGCGGACGTAGTGGACTGACTTCCTTTGTTACGGCAGTGTGCTTCCTTCTGTCATTGTTTTGGCTCCGTTCTTTTTGGCAGTACCGGGTGCAGCTACGGCTCCCGTATTGATTCTGGTAGGTCTGATGATGATGTCTTCTGTGAAGAA
>ENA-OQCS01000487-OQCS01000487.1-human-gut-metagenome-genome-assembly--contig:-NODE-487-length-22096-cov-1.480950_pt1 | contig 22096 bp, 33 predicted proteins | sample MGYA00242757_ERZ504575 | MGnify/ENA primary metagenome ERZ504575 (study PRJEB26092, sample SAMD00036297) | human gut metagenome | host: Homo sapiens | study: EMG produced TPA metagenomics assembly of... | reverse complement strand
AGAAAAAGCAATGATTTACGAGAAATTCGTTGAGTGGGCGTTGACGGATTCGAACCGCCGACCCTCTGCTTGTAAGGCAGATGCTCTGAACCAGCTGAGCTAAACGCCCGATAGTCTCGTTCTCAATTGCGGTTGCAAAGGTACAACTAAATTTGTAATCTGCAAACTTTTGAGTTGTTTTTTTTGCCAAAAAGTGAAAAAAAGAGCACATTGAAGGGGGTAAAAATCTATCCAACAAGGAAAATTCGCAAGAAAGAACCCACACAAATCAAATTATTGTACGTAACTTTGCAAGGCTAAAATGAAGGAAAAACAAATGGAAGAAACGTTTGCAAAATACATCAACGTCAACGGAGAACTGATGGATTTATCCCGCCCTCAGGTGATGGGTATTCTGAATGTAACCCCCGACTCTTTTTATGCCGACAGCCGTAAACAAGCGGAAGAGGATATTGTCAGCAGGGTACACCAGATTATAGAAGAGGGAGGACGCATCATTGACATTGGTGCCTATTCTTCACGTCCGGATGCCGAAGATGTATCTCCGGAAGAAGAGATGAAACGGCTGAAACACGGTTTACAGGTTATCCAAAGAGAATTCCCTGATGCCATTGTTTCTGTCGACACTTTCCGTGCCGATGTAGCCGGATGTGCGTAGAAGAATACGGTACGGCAATTATCAATGACATTTCTGCCGGCGACTTGGATGCAAACATGTTTTCTACTGTGGCAAAATTGAAAGTGCCCTACATCATGATGCACATGCAGGGAAATCCACAAAACATGCAAAAGAATCCGCACTACCAGCATCCGGTTAAAGAAATCATCCTTTATTTTGCTGAAAAAATCGAGAAGCTCCGGGCTGCAGGTGTAAAAGACCTTATTATAAGATCCAGGGTTTTGGTTTCGGAAAAACACTGGAACAATAATTATGAAATACTGAACAAACTGGAAGAGTTCTCCATATTCCAACTTCCGATACTTGTAGGAGTATCCCGCAAATCAATGATTTATAAATTATTGGGAGGAGGAGCTGAAAATGCCTGAACGGGACAACTGCCGTACACGCTATTGCCTTGATGAAAGGTGCCAACCTGCTCAGGTACATGACGTAAAAGCAGCCGTAGAAACCGTCCGGATTTTCAATGCCATGCAAAACCAATGATTTAAGACACGAACTTCAACATACTTTTAATTATGCCTTTCGACATCTACATACTCAGTTTCAAAGATATACTCGACATTCTGCTGGTAGCCTTTCTGTTATACAAGTCCTACAAGCTGATGAATCTCGGGCTCCATTAATATCTTCATCGGTATCCTGGTATTCATTATCATTTGGGTAATCGTGTCACAGGTACTCCAAATGAGACTATTAGGTTCTATTTTCGACAAACTGGTGAGTGTAGGAGTTATCGCACTTATTGTCTTGTTCCAGGACGAGATACGCCATTTCCTATTGTCATTAGGTTCCAGACACCGCAGCAACAGCCTGTTCCGTTTCCTGAAAGGCAACAAAAAGACGGACACAGAAAAAGAAGACATCATGCCTATCGTGATGGCCTGCCTGAATATGAGTAAGGGTAAGGTAGGAGCACTGATTGTGATAGAAAAGGATTTCCCGTTGGATGACATTGTCCGTACAGGCGACCTGATTGATGCCAATATCAACCAGCGTCTCATTGAGAATATCTTCTTCAAGAACAGCCCATTGCACGATGGAGCTATGATCATCAGCCACAAACGAATAAAAGCAGCCGGATGCATTCTTCCAGTTTCACACAACCTGGAAATCCCTAAAGAATTAGGACTTCGCCATCGTGCAGCCTTGGGTGTATCACAAGAAACCGATGCCATGGCCATTATTGTATCCGAAGAAACTGGCGGCATTTCCATTGCCTACCACGGACAGTTCCATTTGAAGCTAACGGCAGAAGAACTGGAACGTATGCTGACAGCCGACAACCGGATGTAACTTCAATCCAACATCAGATTCATGTAGGGGAATTTCCCATCAAACAGTTGTCGGGTAAGTTCATTGATAGAAACCACTTGATAAGTCTGCCCTTTCAATTCACCTCTGGAATACATGCCTCCTTCCAAGTTATGCCAACCATTATTTTGCGGAAGAGCCTCATCCCCTTCTACTTTAAAATAATGGTTTCCAGTCCATATTCCTGCCAATAATCTGAACAAAGCCTCTACATGAATGATTCTTGCCATCCCTAGCTCATAAGGCTGACCATCAGAAAAAGAATAGCATTCCAATTCCATCAAGCCGTAATGAGAAGACAATCCACGCAGCATAGCTTGTTCAACGGTCTTATCCCTGCATACCACTTCCTTGATTATCAGTTTTTCCTCTTCCGGCAAACAGAAGCAAAGTCCCTGCAGTTCATCTTCCTCTACAGCACCCCACAACTGACCTCCCGACAAAAGTAAATCCGCCAATATGATGTGGAAATCTTCCCAATTATGCTGTATGCAGTTTTCACAATCAGACTGAAAAAGGTCATAAAAACGGAAAGCATCCCCGCATAAGGCACTTCCTGGAGGGATTTCAACCAGTTTCCACCGATTTGAAAAGTTTTCAACAGGTAAACAAGAAGCTGTTAATAACTTTTTCTACAGTTGAAACAAAGGTATATCCCGAACGGGCATAGTAACCTTTCAGCCAATCCTCTGCAGGTATCAAGTAGAAAAACAGCACCCCTTCCCGAAACATGCTCTGATGAGCCTGGGCCAGCAATTTTCGCATCACTCCCCGCTCCCGATATGCCGGATGTGTACAAGCTCCTGAAATATAGGCAACCGGCACATTCATGCCTTCATACGTCAACCGATACGGAATACGTTGCAAAGCAGCTATTACCTGCCCGTCCGATTCCATATACTCATTCAGGGAATCAGCATAGCGGCAACCGAAATAAAGATCCATGAACGCTTCCGAGTCATGAAAGCAAGTTGCCCATAACATTCTGACCTGCTCTTTCACACTCATTTCAACTCCGCCATGTATTTTTCAAGAATCACTTCCGGCTGATAAGAAAGCTTGGCTTTCCGGAGCCCTTCCAATCCCAAGTCTTCCTCCCGGTTGATATAGATGTACTGCGAAGGAATATGATTGGCAAACTCATAATTAATCATGGCGTACGCTCCTTCCACAGCCGTATTTGCTTTTCCACACAGGTATCGAAGTCGTTTGGTTAATGGGTGCCCCAAAAGTAAAGGCACAATCTCATCCTCCACATAAAGCACTCCTCCAATCACGTCCAATTGCTCCAAATGCTGCAAGGCAGCTGTCATGGAGCAACGTTCGTTCTCCAAGGCCTGATTCTCCGCGCAATTGTTCGCCCGGCACCACTGAGTCTCCAGCTCCAGACATGCAGGAATTAAGTCGGAAGTCAAAGGTTTATATGTATAATTCGGATAATTGTTCCTGAACTTATTCAGATGATTTCGTTTAGGCTGAAACTTTTTCCCTTTCAATGTGGACAAGTCGGAACGCAGATAAATGTAATCAGCATAATCCCGGTCGGATACAAAATTAAACCGATCCGGGAAAGCTTTTCCAGCTCTGCACGCATATTGGCACATACCCCCAACAAACGGAAAGGAGCTCCTTGACTTTTTGCATCTTCCATCAACGCCTCAATCACCGGACGAATATCACTTCCTTCACCTACAGGCATCATATAGGCCAGCTGTCCGTCTGCATAAAACGAAACAGTAAAAAGCCATCCGTTTCCGCAATCTCCGTCTGATACAGGAAACGCCAGCTGTACAAGTTCACAAACGACAAATCACAATTACGCCGTGGACTGCACAACGTATATTTCTGCACAGTTTCCTTATCACTCAGGTCTATCGGTTTAAATGCTATCATATAGGTGTTTCTTTTTTGTTTCGAACAAATACTTACATCTGAAGAAAATAACAAATCAGCCGGTCATTCAGTTCATTCCGAACAAGAGCAAAATCTTAATACAATCCTAAGATATGCAAAATTGTAGGCGAAAGCAAAGCGGTAAGAATTCCGTTCAAGGTCAATCCCAGACTTGCGTACGCACCATACTTGCCACTCACTTCCATGGCACGTGAAGTACCAACCGCATGGCTGGCTGTTCCCATGGACAATCCCTGCGCAATCGGGCTGGCCACACGCCCTACCTGAAGCAACTTAAACCCACAGATTGCTCCAAACAATCCGACTACAATGACCACAGCGGCCGTCAATGAAGGAATCCCTCCTACCGCATTCGATACTTCCATAGCAATCGGAGTGGTTACAGACTTTGGAGCCAGCGACATAATCACTTCGGGAGAAGCTCCCATTAACTTGGCAATAATCGTCACCGAAACCAGTCCAACCACACAACCGGCCAACTGCGAAATCAGAATCGGCATCAGCTGTTTCTTTATCATGCGCAACTGCAGGTACAAAGGCACCCCCAATGCCACAACAGCCGGCTTTAACCAAAATTCCACCAACGAACCAGCCTCAGAGTAAGTCTCATAAGAAACTCCCGTGAACTGAAGAAAACAGATCAACATGGCTATTGCCACAAGGATAGGTTCAACAGCACCCATCCAGTTTTTCTGCAACAATTTTGACAAAAAGAAAAAGCCAAACGTAATGGCCAGCAGAATTTATTTCGAAAAAATCCATACTTACGAACCAATTGATGTACCCAACCTGTTACTACTAAAACCAAAATCGTGCTGACCAGCGTTGCAATTACAATCGGCCAGAACTGCGCCGTAATCACATCGAAATAGAGCATCAACGCCACTCCTGACGGCACAAAGAAAAATCCTAAATTTGCTACCAGAAAATTTGTAAGCCCCTGCACCCACTCCAGTTTTATCCAGCCCAGCTGAAGAAACAAAGTCAGCAACAGCATACCAATGATGCTCGAAGGAAGCTTAATACCCGTCAAATAAACAATCAGTTCACCTAACGCCAGACATCCAAAAAGAATAGAACACTGTCGAATCATAATACCTTTTTATTTTATCTTGAAAACCGGTGCAAAAATACATAATCAGAAAAAAACAATCTCCTTCTAAGCCGCTTTTTATTCAAATCTACAAGGGATGGAAAGGTTTTTGCATACTTTAAAGCAAAAAAAAACGCTTTTTGCAAACTAGATATTACAAAAATACCTATTTTTGCAAGTGGAAAACAAAAAGCTCGTTACCGCACACAACAAGCATTTACAATTTAACATATAAATCATGGATTAATCAGTTGAAATCGTTAAACGCGCTAAAGCAAACAAACAGCGCATCGTGCTTCCGGAAGGAACAGAAGAACGTACTTTGAAAGCTGCCAATCAGATATTGACAGACGGTGTAGCAGACCTTATTTTGTTGGGTAACCCCGATGAAATCATGAACCTGGCCAAAGAATGGGGATTGGGTAATATCCACAAAGCTACCATCATTGACCCAGAAAACAATCCTAAACAAGAAGAATATGCACAGCTGCTGTGCGAACTTCGTAAGAAAAAAGGAATGACCATCGAAGAAGCTCGCAAACTTGTGCTGAATCCTTTGTACTTGGGCTGTCTGATTATCAAGGCTGGCGACGCAGACGGACAATTGGCAGGTGCACGCAATACAACTGGTGATGTACTTCGTCCTGCATTGCAGATTATCAAGACTGCTCCGGGCATCACTTGCGTTTCAGGTGCTATGCTGATGCTGACACACGCTCCTGAATGCGGAGACAACGGTGTATTGGTAATGGGCGACGTAGCTGTAACTCCTGTACCTGATGCCAACCAGCTGGCACAAATCGCTATCTGTACTGCTCAGACTGCAAAAGCAGTGGCAGGCATCGACCCGCGTGTAGCTATGCTGAGCTTCTCTACCAAAGGTTCTGCAAAACACGAAGTAGTAGATAAAGTGGTAGAAGCATTGAAAATTGCAAAAGAATTAGACCCGGCATTGAAAATTGACGGTGAACTGCAGGCTGATGCTGCTTGGTTCCAAGAGTAGGTGCAAGCAAAGCTCCGGGTTCTGAAATTGCCGGAAAAGCTAATGTATTGGTTGTTCCTTGTCTGGAAGTAGGAAACATCTCTTACAAACTGGTTGAACGTCTGGGCCACGCTACTGCTGTAGGACTATCCTGCAGGGTATCGCTCGTCCGGTAAACGACTTGTCACGCGGATGTAGCATCGACGACGTATACAAGATGATTGCCATCACTGCCAACCAGGCTATTGCTGCCAAGGCACAGTAATCATCCGATTCCGATAATTTATTTCCATAATGCACTCACTTTTCTTGCAGAGTGGCATTATAGTTTTCATCATTACAAAAATATTTAATTAAGATATGAAAGTATTAGTACTCAACTGCGGTAGTTCTTCAATCAAATACAAATTGTTTGAAATGACTACAAAAGAAGTCCTCGCTCAAGGAGGTATTGAAAAAATCGGTCTTCCGGGTTCTTTCCTGAAACTGACTTTGCCTAACGGTGAAAAGAAAGTGATTGAAAAAGACGTGCCAGAACATACCACTGGTGTACAGTTCATTTTCGACACTTTGACTAATGCAGAATATGGAGCAGTAAGCAACCTGCACGAAATCAAAGCAGTAGGCCACCGTGTACTGCACGGAGGAACCAAGTTCAGCGGTTCTGTACTGATTGACGACGCCGTAATTGCAGCTGTAGAAGAATGCTGCGACCTGGGCCCGCTCCACAATCCGGCCAACCTGAAAGTATCTACGCCGTACAGAAACTTCTGCCGGAAGTACCGCAGGTAGCTGTATTCGATACTGCATTCCACCAGACTATGCCGGACTACGCTTACCTGTACCCGATACCTTACAAGTATTTCGAAAAATACGGTATCCGTCGTTATGGTTTCCACGGAACTTCTCACCGCTACGTTTCAAAGCGTGTATGTGAATTCTTGAACATCCCGCAGGAAGCAGCCGTATCATTACTTGCCATATCGGTAACGGTGGTTCAATCGCAGCCGTAAAAGACGGAAAATGTATCGATACAACCATGGGACTTACTCCGCTGGAAGGCTTGATGATGGGAACTCGCTGCGGTGACATCGACGGTGGCGCCATCACTTACATCATGAAGAAAGAAGGTCTGACTCCAGACGAAATGTCTACCTTGCTGAACAAGAAGAGCGGTGTACTAGGTATGTTCGAAAAATCAAGCGACATGCGCGAACTGGAAGATGCAGTAGCTAGAGGTGAAGAACGCGCTATCCTGACAGAAAATATGTATTTCTACCGCATTACTAAATACATCGGTGCCTACGCAGCTGCCATGGGAGGTGTTGACGTAATCTTGTTCACCGGTGGTGTAGGCGAAAATCAGGCTACAGCCCGTGCAGGTGTCTGCAAGACATTGGGCTTCCTGGGCGTAGAAATTGATCCGGAAAGAAACAAAGTACGTAGCAAAGAAGCTATCATTCTACAGACAGCTCTAAAGTAAAAGTAGTGGTTATTCCTACTGACGAAGAGCTGATGATTGCTACAGATACCATGAACATCCTGAACAACAAATAATCACAGGAATCCTAAAAGAGTTAAAAGAGGATACCTCCTGCAAAGGAATTCACTATCTTTGCGCCAGAAACAAAGGCAAAGAGAGATTCCCTCAGGAAGTATCCTCTTTCTTTTGCCCACGTTCTAACTAATAAACGAAAAACCTTCTATTATGAGCAAAAAGATTGTAACATTTGGAGAAATCATGCTCCGTCTTACCACTCCCGATAACTTGCGCATCCAGCAAAGCCGTGACTTTCTGGTTAACTATGGAGGAAGCGAAGCTAACGTAGCCATCTCCATTGCCAACTTTGGCGGAGAGGTAGAATATATTACCCGATTGCCGGACAATGCACTGGGAGAGACTTGTATCGCAGAGCTCCGTTCTCACAATATCGGAACTAAACACATTCTTTTCGGCGGACATCGCTTAGGTACCTATTACATGGAGAAAGCCGCTGCCATGCGTAACTCCAACGTTATCTACGACCGTGAGAACTCCTCATTCTCTGAACTGAAGCCTGGAATGATTAACTGGCGCGAGATTTTCAAAGACGCAGCCATCTTCCACTGGTCGGGAATTGATGCCGCACTGACTCCCGGATTGGCAGAGGTGTGCAAGGAAGCCATCGACATAGCCAAGGAAATGGGACTGACCATCTCATACGACATCAACTACCGGAAGAACTTATGGAACTACGGAAAAACAGCCCAGGAAGTATTACGCCCGCTCATGACCAGCAGTGACATCATGTTCGGAAGTGAAGGTGAATATGCTCTCGTTACGGGAATTCCTGCTCCCGGCTTCAAGGCCACCCGAAGCGGTGAAAAATACGATACTGCAGCGTATGAGAAGTTCTGTAAGGAAATCAGCCAGCAGATTCCAAACTGCAAATACATCTACATCGCCCTGCGCAATGTAATGAGTTCAGAACACCACACTTTTGCCGGAGTGCTTTACGCACAGGGAGAAATGAAATACACCCGCGTATTCGATATTGACAACGTAATTGACTGTGTGGGAGTAGGCGATGCGTTCTGCGGTGCCATGCTTTATGCACAGAATGCATACGAAGACAACCAGAAACGTGTGGACTTCTCTACGGCTGCTTCCGTACTGAAGAATACGATTGCCGGTGACTATAACATGGTGAAAGTATCCGAAGTAGAAGGTCTGCTTGCCCGCCACGAAAGCGGAGAAGTTGCTCGATAACTTACAATACAAACTCTATAAAATTCAGGCGCTGAAGAGAATGTACGTTCTTCCTCAGCGCCTGAATTATTTCTTATCCTTTTCACACAGTATCACACCGAAGTCTCCCCTTCAATATACTGCTCCAGGAACATATTTCTCCATCGAAAACCGCATACGAAAATTCGGTAATCCAGTCGCCCAGAATCATCATACGCGACGTACGGCTCAGCATCAAATCCAGCATAATGTGACGATGCCCGTAAATAAAGTAATTAATGTCCGGATGACTCTTTAAATAGTCTTTAGAGAATAGTACCAGCGGTTCCTTATCCTCTCCCATATAATCAGGCTCACGCCCACCTTCCCTCTTCAGGCGACTGTGTTTGGCCCATTCCAGTCCAAATTCCACGCTCCATCGCGGATGAAGCATCGAGAACAATCGCTGCAAGGTCTTGCTGTGAAACATCGTGCGCAGCAACTTGAACTTACGGTCATTGTCGCCCAGTCCGTCACCGTGTCCTAAGAAAAACTCTTTCCCGTAAATCTCACAGGTCAGCGGCTCACGGTGCAGGATGACGCCGCACTCCTTTTCCAGATAGTCTCCACACCAGATATCATGGTTACCGATAAAAATGTACTTCCACTCCCAAATCAGTCAGCTCCGAGATTTTTCCCAGAAAGCGGGTATAGCCTTTGGGAACCACCAGCTTGAACTCATACCAGAAATCGAACATGTCGCCCAGCAAGTAGACGGCCGCTGCCCGATGCTTGATACTGTCCAAAAAGTTCACCAGCCTGCGCTCCTGCGTACGCCCGTGTGCAATGGCCCTCGAACCCAAGTGCGCATCCGAAAGAAAATATACATTCTTCATCGCATCCATAAGCCTTTTCTTACAAAAATCCTAATTCCAGTTTTGCCTCCTCGGTCATCATATCCTTGTCCCATTCCGGTTCAAAGACCAGATTGACCGTAGCGGCAGTCACTCCTTCCACCGATTCTACTTTCTGACGCACATCTTCCATAATAAAATCTGCTGCCGGGCAGTTCGGGGCGGTCAAAGTCATGTCGATAGTCAATTCTCCGTTTTCCTGAAGGTCTATCTTATAAATCAAGCCCAGATCGTACACGTTTACCGGTATTTCCGGGTCGTATACGGTCTTCAACATATCTATGATTTTTTCCTCAATCTTCAACTTCGTTTCGTTGTCCATAATCTTTAATCTTTCAATCTTTATTCTTTCCGCAAACTTAGGGAAAAATCTCCATTTTTCATCTTCGACCGACAAAAAAAAGACACTAAAGGCGGCCTTCATCTCCATAACTGTAATAATCGCCGTCCGAAACCACCACATGGTCGAGCAAGCGGATGTTCATGGTACGTGCAGCTTCCAGCAGCGCATGGGTCAGGCGGTCGTCATCCTGACTCGGACGAATATTTCCCGAAGGATGGTTGTGACAAAGAATCATGGAAGTGGCCCGTTTCAAGAGTGCCTCACGCAAAATACAACGCACATCGACCTGCGTGGAGGCCAGTCCTCCCCGACTAATTTTAACCGTATCAATCACCTTGCTGCCTGATTCAGCAACATCACCCAGCATTCTTCCACCGGCAAGTCGCACATCAGGGGATAAAAAAAGGCATACACATCTTGTGAGCTGGTAATTTTCTTCCGCTCAGAAGGTTCTTCCTCTCTTCTGCGCCTCCCCAATTCAGAGGCTGCCAGAATGCTCACGGCCTTTGCCGGACCAATTCCTTTATAACGGCAAAGATCGTCCACCGTATATTTTCCCAACTCACTCAAACGGTTATGGCAGTCATCCAACACCTTCCGCATCAGTCTACCGCTGTTTCTTCTGTATTGCCGGAACTATCAGGATGGCCAGCAGCTCGGCATTGCTTAAAGCAGCCGGACCATGCAGCAGCATTTTTTCCCGCGGACGGTCTTCTTCCGCCCACTGGGTAATGTTCAGTTTCTCGTTCATGCATCAATTTCTTAATAAAAACACCGACGAGCTACCGAACACTCCGTTGAGGCAATTGCGTTATTTATAAAATGTCTTTTCGAAAGCCGAGAAGGACTTCCGCCACATATACAACGTTTCCACCACGCCCGCAAAAAGCCGGAACCGTAGCCCGTCAATTGTATAAACGCAGCAATGACAGATAGTGCACCAATTTTATACTTTTATTGCGAATAGAAGCATCGATAAAAATAACCACGCAAACAAAGCCAACAAGAGCAAGCTCCACGGACAGATAAACGCAACCAGCAATACCATCACGACTCCAACCGTAAATACAGCCGGAAGCAGATGCACGAGCTTCAATGATTCAGGATATTTCTTATACAAATCAATGCGAGCGATACCGGAATTGTGTACCTGCTTGAAAAAACTTTTCAAGTCCGTACGACGCTTATGCCATACCCAGGCTTCCGGAAACAGACGGCAACGGTAACCTCCTTTAAAAATACGGATACTGAAAATCTATGTCTTCGCCAAAACGCATGGCAGAGAATCCGCCCAATGCCTTGTACACCTCGGCACGGACTCCCATGTTAAAACTGCGGGGATAAAATTTGTCCATTTTCTTCTTGCCGCCCCGGATGCCTCCCGTGGTAAAGAAAGAAGTCATGGCATAATTAATAGCTTTCTGTACATCCGAAAAAGAATCGTGTGCCCGGTCGGGACCTCCAAACGCATCTGCCGGTTCCCGCTGGAGTTCCGCTTCCACCGCAGCCAGGTATGTTTCAGGCAGGATACAGTCTGAATCCAGAATCAGCAGATACTCTCCGCGACTGCGCTCTGCCGCATAGTTGCGCGTCTGTCCGGGTCCTGAATTCGGTTTCTCAAAATAGTGCACATCCAGCATTTCCGTATACTTCTTGACCACCTGCTTGCAAGGAATGGCAGAACCGTCTTCTACGACCACCACTTCAAGTTTTGATATGTCTGACCGCACAGACTCTGCAACAACTCATCCACTTCATCCGGACGGTTGTACACCGGAATCACCACAGAATACTTCGGATTCATCTTTTATCCTCCTTTAATCTTTTTCAATTAATACCGTAGCATAGGCTGAAATACCTTCCTCACGTCCGGTAAATCCTAATTTTTCTGTAGTGGTGGCCTTGATGGACACGTCGTCCACATCCACCTCCATCACCCGTGCCAGCACTTCCTGCATCTCCGGAATAAATTTTTTCAACTTCGGACGTTCGGCGCACACCGTGCATCCACATTACCTACCCGATACCTTTTTCCGGCAATCAATTTTACGGTCTTTGCCAGCAGAATCTTGCTGTCAATGTTCTTGAAGTCGGCCGAATTATCCGGGAAATGATAACCAATGTCACGCATGTTGGCAGCTCCCAACAAAGCATCGCAAATGGCATGAATCAACACATCAGCATCCGAGTGTCCCAGCAAACCCATTTCGTGTTCCAGGCGAATACCACCCAGCCAAAGTTCACGCCCTGTCACTAACTTGTGCACGTCGAATCCAAATCCTACTCTTATCTTCATCGTATGTAAAAATCAAGAAGTTTTTCATTTTCCAAAAATCCCTCCAGGTGGTTCCCGATTTGCACGGGGCCTACTCCCACCGGTGTACCGGTAAACAACAGGTCACCGATTTTCAACGTACAGAAACGGCTCACATAAGCAATAATCTGGTCTACAGAAAACAGCATATCAGCTGTATTGCCCTGCTGCACCGTCTTTCCGTCAATATTCAGATGGAAATTCACTTTCTGTATGTCATTCAGCTTTTCCACTGGCACCCAGTCGCCAATGGCAGCCGAACTGTCAAAACCCTTGCACAGTTCCCAAGGCTTTCCTTCAGCACGGAACTTACGCTGTAAGTCACGGGCGGTAAAGTCGATACCTACCGTCACGGCATCGTAATAGCGATGAGCAAAACGTTCGGAAATATTTTTTCCCAAACGGCAAATGCGCACCACCATTTCCGTCTCGTAGTCCACCTGTTCACAAAAATCGGGAATAAAAAAGGCTTGCTGTCTTTCAGCAAGGCAGAATCCGGCTTCATAAAATAACCGGTTCCTGGGGCAAGGCTTCTCCTGCATGCAACTCATGGCAATGCAGGCTATAGTTCATGCCTATAGCAATAATTTTCATGGAGTTATTTCTTTATAATTCATTCAAACGGTTGAACATCACTGCCAGATGTGCATACAGTGACGTGTTTTGTACGACAATCGTTTCCGGTACACGGATACGGAAGGGAGTAAAGTTCCACACAGCCTGAATACCACCAGCCACCATCTTGTCCGTAATATCCTGAGCAATGTTAATGGGCACGGTCAGCACACCTATTTTCACTCCGTCCTTTGCCCGCCGTTCTTCAAACTCGTCGGTATGGTAAATAGGAATTCCCTCTACGGTTGTACCCACCAGATTCGGGTTAATATCGAATGCTCCTACAATCTGCAGCCCGAAATGTGACAGACCGGAGTCTCTGAGCAATGCGCCTCCCAGACTTCCCACACCAAACAGATACGCCTTATGCAGATTCGTGAAACCTAAAAAATCCTCCAGCACCTGAATCAGCAAATCCACTTCATAGCCCACCCTTGTACGTCCGGAAATATCCACATACGACAAGTCTTTGGCTATCTGCGAAGCATCAATATTTATCTGTCTGGAAATCTGTGTAGAAGATACATACTTCTCCCCTTTCTCTTTCATCAACTTAGCATTCGAAAGATACCACGGGAGTCTGCGTAAAGTAGGCTCAGGAATCTTGTCCGTCATTTTACGACTTCGTACCGCCATTCGGAGTGTGTTCTATTAATCAATAATGCAAAATTAAACTATTTCTTGTAAACCCTGAACACGATTCCTGAAAAATGTCATACCTTTGAAGCAGATTAAATTAAATTCACATGAAAAAGAACGACTGGAAAGACCGTCTGAACATTGTATATTCCACTAACCCAGACTTCAACTATCAGCTTGACGAAGAGGAAGAGCCGGCAACTGTCGACCCGAAGCAACAAAAACTGAGGGTCAGTATCGAGAAAAAAAGGACGAGGCGGAAAGACCGTTACCGTCATTTCCGGATTTATCGGTCCGGAAGATGATTTAAAAGAACTGGGAAGACTGCTCAAAACCAAATGTGGTGTGGGAGGTGCCGTGAAAGATGGTGAAATTCTCATTCAGGGAGAGTTCAAACAACGCATAATCGACCTGCTGAAAGCAGAGGGATTCAGCCAGACAAATAGGCACATAAAAACGCCTTTACGTTTAAGACAAAACGTCAAAGCGTTTTAGTCAAAACGCACTTGCGTTTGAAAGAAAACGTCCTTGCGTTTGAAGAAAAACGCAAGGACGTTTTTTCAGGGCATCTTAAACTTCTTATTTTGAAGCAATTACTTTATCCAGCAAAGTAGCAAGTTCTTTCACTTTTTCCGGATTCTGCGATGCTATCATTTTCTTTTTCCGTAGGTCTTTACGAAGATTATACAACTGAGGTTCAGGCGCGTTACCCAGTTCAGTCTTGGTCCAGAATTCCAATGCAGGCTTATCACTGGGCTGAAGATATTTCCATTCACCCTGAATAATGGCCAGCGTATTGTTCAGATTCTGTTCTACCACATATTCACGGTCAGACTGATCCTTTCCAATCAAAGCCTGCGAACGTGCATGACTGTCGGGGGCCACTCCTTTAGCCAACGGCATTTCCATGATTTCTGCCAGCGACGCAAATACGTCAATCTGAGAGAACAATCCCTGTTGCTTGCAAGGCTGCTGAATAGCTGCCGGCCAGCGTACAATAAACGGTACACGAGTTCCTGCCTCATACAAACTGTATTTTCCTCCACGGTAAATACCCATCGGCGTATGTCCGTTCAACATTTCGCGAGCCTGGTCCTGATAACCGTCATCAATCACCGGACCGTTGTCGCTGGTGAAAATAAACAAGGTGTTATCGGCAATGCCAGACTATCCAGTGTATTCATAATCTCACCAATGGTCCAATCCAACTGAAGGATTACGTCACCACGGGTACCGAGACCACTCTTTCCGGCAAAACGCGGATGAGGAATACGCGGCACGTGTACATCCTGTGTACCCATGTACAAGAAGAACGGTTTATCAGTAGACGAACAGATAAAGTTCTTCGCTTTTTCAGTGATGACATCGGCAATTTCCTCGTCATTCCACAAAGCAGACTTACCTCCCGTCATCCATCCGATACGAGGAATGCCGTTGATAATGGTATTGTTATGTCCCTGACTCGGTTTCAGTTTCACCAGTTCCGGATTCTCTTCACCCGTAGGCCAGTCGCCTACCTTATGGTCATAGCTGACAGTAATCGGATCGGAAGGATCCAGTCCAGCTACTCTTCCGTTTTCCACAAACACACAAGGCACACGGTCTACCGTAGCCGGAATGATAAATTCATAATCAAATCCGATACTCTGGGTATTCGGCTTGATGAGCCGTTAAAATTAGTTCCTCCAACAGGTCCCAGTCCCAAATGCCATTTTCCGACCGCACCGGTATGATAGCCCGCTTCATGGAACACATCAGCCAGTGTAACACATGTGGTATCAATAATCAGCTCAGAATTACCCGGAGCGATACCTGTATTTTCCTTTCTCCACGGATAACATCCGGTCAGCATACCGTAACGCGACGGAGTACTCGTAGCCGAAGTGGCATAGGCATTGGTAAACTGTACTCCCTGAGCCGCCAGTTTATCAATGTTCGGCGTAGAAATCTTCGTAGCCCGTAACAACTCAAATCACCGATGCCTAAGTCGTCCGAATAAATAAAAATCACATTCGGACGCTTCAGGTTAGGAGCTTCCTGCTTCTGCGCCTGACCACATCCGGTCAATCCTGCCAATCCGGAAAGGGCAGAAATACAAACTAAAAGGTCTTGTTTCATCTTTCTATATTTAGGTTAGTAAAATACACGTCATTCTTCTCCCTGCCGGTAAGCCATCGGTGTCAGTTGATATGCCTTCTTGAAAAGCTTACTGAAATAGCGGGGTGAACTGAATCCTGTCTGATCGGAAATCTGGGTTACATTCAGCTCCGGATTGTTCCGCAAAAGGAAGGCCGCTTTTTTCAATCGTAAGGTAATAAAGAAGTCATTAGGCGTCTGGCCAGTAATCGCCTTAATCTTTGCATACATTCTCGTACGCGAAACCAGCATTTGCTGGGCCAGCATATCAATGGTAAAGTCAGAATCATCCAAATGTTGTTCAAATACAGCAATCACCTCATCAAGGAATTCCTTATCCAGCGGATTCGTAGCCAACACCGGAGTCTCCACAGTAGGCTGCTTGGTGAAATACTCCTGCAACTTACGGCGGTTATTCACCAGATTGTTACAACGGAATACCAGCAAACGAGAATCAAAAGGTTTCGTGATGTAATCATCTGCTCCGATTTTCAATCCTTCCAGATTCTGTTCTATTTCAGTACGGGCCGTCAGCAACACCACCGGAATGTGACAAGTGTCCAGGTTCCCTTTCAATTGCTTCACCAATTCAATACCCGACATGCGCGGCATCAGCACGTCACTCAATATAATATGCGGAGAAGCTCCTCTACCTTTTCCAGCGCATCCTGCCCGTCGACTGCAGTCGTCACCTCATACATACCCTCGAACAACTCAGCCAGCATACGACGAATAGAATCGTTATCTTCTACAATCAAGATATGAGGACGGAAGCCTTCTTTTTCTCCTACAAAGTTTCTTCTGTCTCAAGGATTTTCTCAGATAACTCCGTATCTAATTCTTTTTCTGGGCATCAAGCGTCAACTGGCTAACCACAGCATTTTCACCTTCTTCAATAATTTCATCCGCTGTATAAAGCTCCTTGCCCAATGGTATACGAACAATAAACTTAGCCCCCTTGCCTTGGCGCTTTCCACAGAAATCTTTCCATGGTGAAGTTCCACGATACCTTTTGTCAAAGCCAGTCCAATCCCCGTTCCTGCATTAATCTCTGTATCCACTGAACTTTGATAAAACGGTCGAAAATCTTATCAATGTCCGCAGGCTGAATGCCACTGCCATTATCTTCTACCGAAAACCATGCTTCTTCATCAGTCTTGCCAACCTCCATGACAATTTTACCTTGGGAAGGTACATGCTTCACAGCATTCGACAACAGGTTATTTATCACCTTACGCATCTGTTTCCAGTCAAACCACAATTCTATTTCATCCTGCGACTTGTGAAACTCCAAATGTATCTGCTTGCTTTCGGCATAAGGCTGGAAAAGCAAATAAGTCTCATTCAGGAAATTGACCAGGTTCATTCGACACACCTTCAATTTCATCTTTCCCTGTTCCTGTTTCCGGAAGTCCAGCAACTCACCTATCAGTTCCTTTAACTGCACTCCGCTCTTATAAGCCAACAATACATTTGAATAAACAGAAGGAGAAAGCTGAGAGGTCTGCATCAGTTTTTCCAACTGCCCGATGATAAGGGTAAGCGGAGTACGAAACTCATGCGAAAATGCTGGTAAAGAAACGCAAACTTATTCTGATTCAATCGCTCTATATCCTGCAAATGGCGCTGTTCATAGGTCAGTGACGCCTGTAGTTTTACACGGCTCTGATACATCCGCATCAAATAATACACGATTCCTCCTACTATCAGGGCATAAAGCAGAAAAGCCCAGTTTGAAGCATAAAATGGAGATTTCACCACAATTTCCATGCTGATGGGACTGCTTAAACTCTTCGGATTGACGAACGTACCCACAATGTATACGTTCCGGATTAAGTTCGTATAGGTAATAACAGGACGATCTCTCACCATGGTCCATTCCTTGGAGAAACCTTCCAACAGATATTCCATTGGTTCCTTATTCTCCGGGATATAGTTATTGGTAGCAAAATAAATGCTGAACATATTCTGGTCGGCACGCAAAGTAATTTGTGACGTATGGTTCAAAGCACGCTTTAAAATACCAGAAGCATCATTGACTTTTATTTCCTTGCCATTTACTACCAGACGGCTCCACATAATAGAATAAGGCTTCGAACGATAATTTAAACTATCAAGAGCAAACATCACCATTCCGGAAGTACCACCTAAGAACACCTCTTTCTTCTTTGACATGAATAAGGCATTCTCATTTAAAGAATACATCGGGAAACCATTCTCCGACAAATAGTTGCGTATAACTCCTTTATGGTAATCAAAGCAAGAGAATCCCTGATTGGTTATCATCAGCAGCTCCCCACGCTCTCCTTCACAAACTTTATATACACAGTCGCCAGGAAGGCCGTTACTTGCCATATCATAGTTACGGAAGGTATTCGTCTTCTGGTCCAGACAATCCAATCCACTACCTGAAGTGGCAAACCAGATTTTATTCTCGTTGTCACAGAAAATACTGTTCACATTGTTATTGCTGATACCTGACTCTCCGTTACGATATACATAGTGAAGCAATTCATCCGTCTTCAAATTATACGAGAAAACACCTTCACCGGTTACAGCCATCCACAGAACTCCATTCCGATCAAACTCCAGATCAGCTACCATGCGAATCAGTTTCCCTCCTTATGGTTCAGGAACAGCTGGCGACATTTTCCGGTAGTCCGGGAAAACAAGCAGACACCAGCCTGTGTAGCTACCACCAGACTATCTTTATAAGGTACAATATCGCGTACAATATCCGATGGAATGGTTTCCTTATCTCCTTCTCTCTTTCGATACACCGTAAATTGCCCGGTCTTTATATCCAATTTATTGATACCTCCAAGTGCAGTCCCAACCATATACAGTCTTCCGCGTCATCATACCAGATGGATTTCACATTATTATGCGAAATGCTATTGGCAGCCGGACGATGAACAAACCACTGGAAAGTACCTTTTTCCGGATCAAACCGATTCAAATCCTCCTCCCTCTGTACAAATCCAAATATGCCCTCTCTTATCTTCAAGCATATTTCCTACAATCGGACTGCTCAGTCCTTCAGAAGGATTGTCTTCCTTCTGGAAGAAACGATATATGGCATATTCCGGATTAAAATAGTTCACCCCACCAAAATAAGTTCCAGCCCAAATTGTCCCCTGACCATCCTTCTGGAGACACCATACAGAAGAATGGGTCAGTCCATACGAATCAACCCCTTCGCTGTAGTGTTCCACACGGCCTGTACGGTATCCAGGCAATCCAGTCCGGTTTCAGTCCCTATCCAAAGACAACCCTTGTTATCTTCTTCGAAACAGCGTACAAAATCAGAAGAAAGGGACGATTTGCCTGATAGCAACGCACGTATGTTACGCACTGTCCCTTTATTGTCAAAAAGGAAAATACCTCCGCTCCAGGTACCAACCCAGATATTATGAGAAGAATCTTCAAATATAGACGACACATGCTGCCCGTTTACAAGATGTACAGTCTGCACGCCTTCCGCCCAACGATAAAGGCCATCGTGCTCTGTCCCAATCCACAGACGTTTTGACGAATCGAAGAATAAGGAAGAAATGTTTCCGTTATCAGAAGGAAGCCGAAAAAAAGCTGTCAAAATTACCACTCTCTTTGTTGTAACGAAAGACCTCATTTCCACACGCTATGTAAAGCCCTTCATGATAGGTAATGGCATCCACTTTTCCACTGAGTAGTGTAGCAAATCTGCGGGTATCCATATCAAAACTGGCCACCCCTTCCATACACAATAAATAAAGATGTCCTTCCCCATCGCCCGTAATGCGTAGCAAATGATTTGAGAACAAACTATACGGATTGTCCTTTTCCAGCCGGTAGATTGTAATGTCATTTCCATCATAACAATTCAATCCTTCACGCGTGCCAATCCATATCAGGTTATTTTCATCTACATAAATATCATTTACTGATATTTGCGACAAGCCATTATCAGTAGAAAGATGCTTGAAAGTTATATTTTGAGCTGCCAGACGAGGAAATAGTCCGACTAACGCCACTAATAAAAGACAATTAAAAAGTATTTTCTTCATTTTCCTTAGATCCGTAGAAGCTATTACTTGCAATATTCGATAAAAATCCTGAAATATACAAGTCCATAAAAACAAAATATACAATATACATACACCATTGTACAATTTAGGGACATCAATCCCCCTAAAAATTCTTTTATTTGTTTCTTAGTAAATTTCAATTCAGAAACCATTTTAAATATAATGCTATGAAATATCTTATTTCAATCTTGCTTATAGCTACATCACTAATTGGGAAGGCTGAAAAATACAGCTTTGAAAAAGGAATTCCTACACAATTTCAAGTATCAGAAAACTCCCAAATAGAACTCAGCCGCTTTATTACAAGGATGGGACAAAAAGTTTACAGTGGGACTATCAGTCACATTCCTTCCTGACACTAGACGCCCCACTTACATTAACACCAAAAACAGAAAAAAATTACGGTATCACATTATGGATTTATAATGAAAAGATACAAAACGACTCACTTGTCTTTGAATTCTTAAATGAGAAACAGCAAGTACAGTATAAGTTCAGTTTCCATCTGACAGCTATTGGGTGGAGAGCTTGCTGGATTGGATTTGAACAGATGAAAGGAAAAAAGGAAGACAAGAACCTAACAACTTGTCGAATCACAGCACCTGCACAGAAAGGCAGAATTTTTCTGGACAGACTTACGTTTCCTGTAAAAAAATGAATGCCGTACAACTCCCGATATGCAAATGCCAGAAAATAACTCGTTAGCAAACAGAGACCTATGGCACTGGTGCAGACTTTGGGAATGGGAACAATATGAACGTCCCACTACGAATAATATTTCGCTCACAAGCTCAGATAAGAAGGATCTACAAAAGATAGCACAAAGATTAACCGAATACTGCCAGGAAAATCTGTCAAAGAAATTTATCAAAAAGGCAAGCTCATTATATGAGGAATGTCACATCGAAAAATCAGGTAATGGCTACACAGGAAAACCGCTTGTTGCCCCTGATGAGAAAACATCACAAGATATTACGTGGCAATACATTGAAAACATGCTGAGCGGATTTGCGGCAGACTACCTGAAAAATGGGAACGACCAGGCAAAAGAGCTTTATTTCAACACATTCCGTTATGCAATCAACCAAGGATTTGCTTATGGTAGTGGAATGGGTACAAATCATCATTATGGTTATCAGACCCGACAGATTTATATCTCAGCCTGGCTGATGAGAAATGAGATCTATCAACAGCCTGACAAAAAAGAGATTTTAGACATGCTTACTTACTGGTCTGGTATTCAAGAAACAAGGAAACCTTACAAAGAAGGTAGAGATGAATTACTGGACACTTGGCATACATTACTCATTCCCAAAGTAGTAGCTGCTCTTCTTCCTGAGAAAGAAACAGAGCAAATGTGTCAGATGAAGCAGCTATCGGAATGGCTTTCTACCTCATTATGTTTCACTCCTGGAACATTAGGAGGAATAAAAGTTGACGGAACCGCATTCCATCATGGAGGATTCTATCCGGGATATACAACCGGAGCACTTGGAGCTGTAGGCAGTTATATTGGCTTTACCCTTGATACCCCTTACCAAATCAGCCCGACAGGACGAAAAGTATTCCGTACGGCATTGGAAGGCATGCGTAATTATTGCAACCTACAAGAGTGGAGTCCTGCACTGGGGGGACGCCATCCGTTCAGTGGAAGAATGGAGAAATCAGACATCGAAGCATTTGCCAAACTTGCATTGGCAGAAAGCCTGAAGGAAAAGAATTTGACCCACAACTGGCTTCAGATTATCTTCGCCTGCAAACAACTTCTACTCCATCAGGAGAGTTCTTCCGTTCAAAAGGATGTCAACCAGCTTCGAATCCGGAAGGCTTCTCTGTTCTCAATTATGGTTCAGCCGGAATCTATCGTTACCAACAATACATGATTACCCTGAAAGGATATAACACCGATGTGTGGGGAGCCGAAATCTACCAGAAAGACAACCGTTACGGACGTTATCAAAGTTATGGAGCTGTACTGATTATGGGAAATGGACACCCTGTATCCAGAAAAGGAAGTGGCTTCAAGGAAGAAGGCTGGGACTGGAATCGCATGCCTGGTACAACCACCATCCATCTTCCATTTGAATTGTTAGATAGCCCCCTCAAAGGTACTAACATGGCACGGTCTAAAGAGAATTTCTCAGGAAGTACATCCTGGAAGGGAAATATGGCATGTTTGCTATGAAACTTATGGAACGTGAACTGAAAAACTTCACTCCTGATTTCGTAGCACGCAAGTCGGTAGCTTGCTTTGGCAACCGAATTATCTGTCTGGGAAGTGGTATCTCGAACAGTAACGTAAACTACCCCACAGAAAACGACCTTGTTCCAGTGTGCATTACCTGCAAAATACCAACCTACGGTTTTAGAAGATTCTTG
>ENA-OQCS01000486-OQCS01000486.1-human-gut-metagenome-genome-assembly--contig:-NODE-486-length-22096-cov-2.178843_pt1 | contig 22096 bp, 29 predicted proteins | sample MGYA00242757_ERZ504575 | MGnify/ENA primary metagenome ERZ504575 (study PRJEB26092, sample SAMD00036297) | human gut metagenome | host: Homo sapiens | study: EMG produced TPA metagenomics assembly of... | reverse complement strand
TGTGAAACTTGACGGTATTGGCATCAATAAAGAGAGTTTCTCCAATCTCAGTGTTCGACAGTCCTTTGACGGAGAGCTGGAGAATCTCTTTTTCACGGTCGGAAAGAATTAGTTCCGGCTGTTTTCTCCATCGTCTGCCCTCGAATGAATAGATATAGTGGTCAGTACATGTATGGTCTGATATGACTACATCTCCGATGTTTTTCTCCGGTGAAAGTGAAACTGTACATAGAGCCAGCCATATATCTCCCTTGCCACTTAGCAAAACGGGTGTTAGTTTGTGGTGGATAAGGTGCGGATGCTTTTCTGATGTGTGGATATGAAAGTTATATTCGATAGACAAGTCAAGCCTTTTTTCTATAGGCTGGTCATAGTAGAACCGGAATCCAGCTTCGTTGATTTCCATAAGACGGTTTATCTCGTCAGACGGAACAACCTCAAAGTAGAAGGCATAACCTTTTTGTTGCACTTCTTCCGGTGAATGACCGCAGAGAAAAAGCGGGTTGGACGATACGTAAAGGAAATTCTTGCGTGATAGTCTATGATATATAGGCTATGATTGGTATTGCGGGCCAAAGCATCAGCCATGACAATACATACATCGGTTTTTGCATACTCGCTATCTGGTATCTGTATGTCCGTATTTATAGGGCGAAAGAAATTGCTTATAATATTTTGTTGCATAATTGATGTTCTGATTTAGTATTGCAAAGTTATAAAAAGTACAGACCATAATAAAAATGGTCTGTACTTTTTAGTTTATATTCTGAGCCTCTATTTTTTCTTGGCTCCTCCTCTGACTGTCGTAAACTTCGTCTTAACTTTCCCATTGTTTAGAGGTTTTATCCCGATTTAGGTACCGTAACCGGGTAATTACACTAAATAGTTGATTTTCTTTTATTTCCTGATATTACAAAGGTACAAAAGAAAATGAGATTTCAAAGTGTACTAAAAGCGTACTGAATAATAGGAAACGGGCAAAATAGGGAAAAATGGAGAATATAGGAAATATGCAAATAGTTGATAATAAGGAAAATAAATTCTTTTGTTTTCCTATGATTTCTATGGCTTGTACCCGATATTTCACTTGGGTGAAAAGGGCTTTTCATCTGTGTGAATATCCGTTGTCACTAAAGTGGAATCACTGCTTCACATAGGTGAGGCAACAGTATATATCGGAAGTTAACGCAATGACATCCTATTAAATTAAATGAAAGCACGGCATGTCCTGTCAGATCCAATCTGATATCTGCGGCTCTTATACAAATAATGGGCGAATGTTTCCATCTCCATTGCCTACATACCGGTTCAGGGACATTATGGATGTTTTTATACGGTAAATTGCTGGTAATGAGAGAGATGGTGTGACAGAAGAATTTTATGTTTTACATAAGACGAAATCACCTTTTCCTTTGGCTCTTATCCGGATTACTCTTGTTGGACTCTTTCAGCCGCTTGGCTTCACTTCTATAAAGTGATACTAAATCAAAATCGAGCATTACTTTTTGAAACCAACAGCTTCTCCTGATGTCGTAACGTTTTACGTTCTTGCCTTGAATACAGGACTTGCTTTTTGTATCTCCGACTCAAAGCCAAACCAGTAGCCATGTTCTCCCTTTTCATCGGCAGGAAGGAAACACAGACGAAGGCTTTCTTTGTATTCTCCATAAATGATAATTCCAAGTAGCAGGAGGAATTTGTCGTTTGGTCCATACTTTCTCGGCGGGAAGCTTTTCAGTGACATGCCTGCCTCTATCCAGGCAATACTAGCTGTATCTGGTATTTCGGGGTAGTTTTGTTTGCAGAACTCATAGAGTATCAAGCCTCGTTTTTCCAGACTCATGGGCTGGTCTATCAGATTGGCTTTTGTTAAATATGTAAGAAAACGATGGAGGAATTGTTCGTCATTCAAAATGAGTTCACGTGTCAGTGCCTGCCATGCCGGTGTGTTGTAGAATCCGTCCAACAAGCGTGAAAGCTGGCGGGCTGTCTGCAATTCACTGACACTGATCTCGTGGGTTTGTAGCACTTCGTATGGCGGCAGAGGGGAATATTTGATTCCTAATTCTTCCGCCCTCCGGCGCATTTCGGTTCCGGGAAGCAGCTTGAGTGACTCCAGTTGGATTTCTCCCGCAGCATATCCGGCAAGGGTACGGACATCTTCAAATATCTCATGAAGATGATAAAGAGGCAGGCCGGCAATAAGGTCGGCGTGGTTTCCATGTTGGGCAAGGCGCATAGGAATCTCAGACCATCCAGTGCATCAGATAGTTTGCCCATCCGGCGGCTTTTCTCAAGTACAGGTTCGCGCAGGCTCTGGATGCCGGCTTCCAGATGAAGCAGTCCTTTGGGCAGCAGGCTGAGTTCTTCTTTCAGCTCTTCTGACAACAGGGCGGGATGTATTTCCAGATGGAAGCGGATATCGGGATGGAATTCCAGAAAGAGTCGGAGTAGTTCTTTGGCTCTTCGAGGGTTGTAATTAAAAGTACGGTCTAATACACGTACATTTTTGATGCCATGTGCATGGATGAGTTGTAGCCTTCTGCGGATGCTTTCGATGGAAAGGGTGCGTACCGGTTTTTCACCGCCGCTGACACAGAAGGCGCAGGTGTTGAAACATCCGCGTGTTGTTTCCAGTTGGACAAAGGGTTTACTCCAGTTAAAAAACGGCTTTGTTCAGGAGGGACGAGTCCGGCGAAATTCAGTACGCGTGCTATGCCGTTGTCTTTATATTCTTTGTAAGGAGTGAGGTAACAGAGTCCGGGCACGGTGTGCCATTGTTCCGGATGGTTCCAGCAGGTTAACCATTGTGGAAAGACTTCTTCTCCTTCTCCTCTGAAAACGCAATCCACAAATGGATTTTGCGGAGGAATTCTTCATTGTTTCCCAGAAATTCCGGACCGCCCAGCACCAGGCAGGTTTTGGGGAGCAATGCTTTTACTCTGGAAGCGACATGTATCAGTTGCTCATGGTTGAAAAGCCAGGTGGTTGCGGCAAGGATGTCGGGTCGGTGGCGGTAGATCTCATCGACAATCATTCCTGTATTTTCGTTGATGGTGGCAGATACGATTTCCCATTCTATAGAAGGGTCTGTCATGATTTGTGCATGTAGGGCTGGCAGTGCCAATGAGGAATGGCATATGAACTGTTCAGGTCTATCCAGAGAATCTTCATGTTTCTTTTTCTTGTTTATTCGGTTGGCAAAGATAACTCTTTTTCGGTTAATGTCCGCTGGTAAGCGATGCGGGATGTGCCGTTGTGGGTATAAATGATGCCACAACGCCGGAAACCGTACTTTCAGGATATTCTGCATTACAAGGTTGTCGTGGTGGGTATCTACCGGATATTGTTGCAATGTTCGAAACACCATTGAGGCAGGCGTCAGCTACTCCCTTCTGTTTGCCGTTGGTAGCCATGCGGTGAATGACGTAATATGGTTCGTTGTTCAGCCAGTTGCCGTCATCAATGCGGGCATAAGTGGGGTCCTCTCCGGGAATAAAACAGAATGTGCCTATTATTTCTCCGTTTTCATTTTCGCAAACATAGTTGGTTCCGTTGGTTATTTCTCGCAGAATCAATTCAGCGGAAGATAACCGTTTATCCATTGGTTGGGGTTGCCATGCTCTTTCATGAACTGACGGGCATAGTGGAATATTTCTATAATGCATCCAAATCTTTGGGCAATGAATGTCTGATTGTTATCATATTGAAATAGGAATGGGTTATTCTAAATTCATTCTGTACACATTGGTCTGCTTTTGTTCGAAGCCTAATTTTTGATATAGCTTGTTGGCTGCTATCCGTGTGGGGTTTGAAGTAAGCATAATAAGAGGTATGCCTTGTTCCTTCACAAACCGGACAGCGTGGGTGACCAGCTGTTTGCTGAATCCTTGTCCCCGGTATTTTTCATCCATTACGACATCTTCAATCCACGCTTTGCCGCCTGTGGGGCTGTGATAGATGCCTACAGTCAGCATTCCCGCAATTTCCTGATCTGCCAGTAAGAAAAACAGATGGGTGTTCTCTTGGGATATGATCTCTTTGAGGGTTGTCTCGGTCAGTTTTACCGGGCGGTTTGTGAGCTGCTCCAGCAGTTTTTGTACTGCATTGGTGTAGGCTGGGATAAAGTCTTTTAGTTCTACTATTTCTGTCATTTTTATAGCTGAAATTAGAATCGGCTGTAAATATAGTGATTATTCTCTAGATAACTGATTATTTTTTTATATCTTGCTTACGTTTTAATAATAGATATGATATTATGATTAGACGAGTGGAACTTCAGGATGCCAAAGCCATCACGACAATATACAATGAATATGTCGAGCACAGTGTGGCTACATTTGAAACGGAACCTTTGAGAGAGGAAGATATGCGTAGCCGTATTGCCGGAATTGCCGTCCGCTTTCCCTATTTTGTGTATGAGGAAGAAGGGAAAGTAGTGGGTTATTGTTATGCCCATCTGTGGAAGGAGAGGACTGCTTACAGGTATACGTTGGAAACAACGGTCTATTTAGCTCCTGGATACGAGGGGAAGGGCATAGGCAGGGAGTTGATGGAAAGATTGATTGAAGAATGTCGTAGGGATGGGTACCGTGCACTGATAGCCTGTGTCACAGAGGACAATGCTGCCAGTGATGCTTTGCATTTGAGGCTGGGATTTAAAAAAGTTTCCCATTTTAAGAAGGTAGGATTGAAATTTGGACGATGGTTGGATGTAGTGGATTATGAGTTGCTGTTGTCCTGAATCCGCTGTCCGGAATGAACTTTTTAGGACTGTATGGAGTTATAAGCTTGTACCTAAATTAAAATAACCAACTATGACTCAAGTAAACATTAAGAGGGTTTATGATGAACCTTCTGAACAAGACGGCTATCGTGTTTTGGTAGATCGCCTGTGGCCCCGTGGCATGAAGCGGGAATATTTGAAATACGATTATTGGGCAAAAGAGGTCACTCCATCCAATGATTTAAGGAAATGGTTTCATGCGGATATAGAAAAAAGATGGGGGGCTTTTGCAGATATGTATCAAAAAGAATTGAAAGAATCGGATGCCGCTAAAGCGTTCATTGATAAGATAAAAGCTTATTCGAAAGTAACATTACTTTACGCTTCGAAAGAACAGGAGCGAAATCATGCCAATGTATTGAAACATTATTTAGACACACATTTGTAGTTTTTGTGCAAAAAACAAGTATCTTTGCAGCCAATTATGGCTCCCACTTCTAAAAAACAGGGAGTTTTCGTTAAATAATCAATACTAATGAGAGATGCCACCCATGTAAGATGTGTTCATGTATAATGAATGCATCTGTAATTTTGTGTGACATTTCGGGTAAAAAGAGAAAGATTATGATACAAAAGGTTCTAATTGCCAACCGTGGCGAGATAGCCGTGCGCGTTATGCGCTCTTGTAAAGAGATGGGTATCCGCACTGTGGCTGTTTTTTCGGAAGCCGACCGTACGGCGCGTCATGTGATGTATGCAGACGAAGCCTGCCTGATAGGGCCTGCCGCTTCCAAAGAAAGTTATCTGAATATAGATAATATCATTAAAGCTGCAAGGCAACATCATGCCGATGCCATTCATCCCGGTTATGGTTTTTTGTCCGAGAATGCTGATTTTGCCCGCCGATGCAAAGAGGAGGGGATCATCTTTATCGGCCTTCCGCCGAGACGATGGAAGCGATGGGTGACAAGATTGCCGCCCGTAAGCGTATGATTGCCGCAGGCGTTCCCGTGGTCCCCGGTACGGAACAACCGTTGCAAAGTGCCGAAGAGGCGGTACGTATCTGTAATGAAATAGGCTATCCTGTCATGCTGAAGGCTTCTATGGGAGGCGGCGGTAAAGGGATGAGGCTGATACACAGTGAAGACGAAGTGGTGGAGGCATATAACACCGCCCGTTCCGAGTCCATGTCTTCTTTCGGGGATGATACGGTTTATCTGGAAAAATTTGTGGAGGAACCCCATCATATAGAATTTCAAATTCTGGGTGACAATCATGGCAATGTAATCCATCTGTTTGACCGCGAGTGTTCTGTCCAGCGTCGCAACCAGAAGATTGTAGAGGAGAGCCCGTCTCCGTTCCTTACTCCGGAACTCCGCCAGGAGATGGGGGAAAAGGCAGTGGCTGCCGCCAGGGCGGTGAACTATTCGGGAGCCGGAACTATCGAGTTTCTGGTGGACAAGAACCGCGATTTCTATTTTCTGGAGATGAACACCCGTTTGCAGGTGGAGCATCCCATCACCGAAGAAGTGGTGGGCGTGGATCTGGTAAAAGAACAAATCCGTATAGCCAATAACGAGGTGCTGCACCTGAAGCAAGAAGAACTTTTCCAGCGCGGTCATGCCATCGAATGTCGTATCTGTGCGGAAGACACGGAGAACAACTTCATGCCTTCGCCGGGTATCATCAAACAGCTGACGGAGCCTAACGGCATCGGCGTACGCATTGACAGCTACGTTTACGAAGGTTACGAGATTCCCATCTATTACGACCCGATGATAGGCAAGCTGATTGTATGGCTACGACCCGCCAATATGCCATAGAACGTATGCGCCGGGTACTTTACGAGTACAAGATTACGGGGCTGAAGACCAACCTCAGTTATCTGAAACGCATCATGCATACCCCCGACTTGTAAAGGGTGAGTATAATACCTTGTTCATAGAGAAGAACTCGCGTATGCTGCTCCGTGGCAACGGTAATAATGAGGAGATTGAGAATATCGCCATGATCGCCTCTTATATTGACTATCTGATGAATCTGGAAGAGAACAAGAGTCCCCAGCTGTCTGATGCCCGTCCCATCAGCCGCTGGCGTGAGTTCGGCTTGCAGAAAGGAGTATTGAGAATCTGATTCTTCATTTAATTAAGCAAAGTATGGAAATACATATTGGAGACCGCGTAGCCGATGTGACGTTGGTGAGAGGAAGGAAACAAGGTACAGTTTATGATTGACGGAAAACCGTATGATGTGGATATCGTTATGGCCGAGAACGGAAGCTGTTCCATCCTGCACGATGGCAATTCCTTCAATGCCGAACTGATCCGTGGGGAGGGTGGAAAGAGTTATGATGTGAATATGTTCTACCGTTCCTATCATGTGGACATAGTGGACACCCAGACCAAGTATCTGCGTATGAAAAAGGGCGGCGAGGAGAGACAGGATGACAAGATTGTGGCTCCCATGCCGGAAAGGTTGTGAAAATTCCCGTCCGGAAAGGTGACCGTCTGTCATCCGGGGATATTGTGGTAGTGCTGGAGGCCATGAAGATGCAGAGCAACTACAAAGTGACCTCGGACTGCACGGTAAGGGATATCCTGGTCAATGAAGGGGATTCCGTCAATGCTAACCAGGTATTAATAGTATTGGATATAATAAAAGAAGATTGATCATGACAAGAGAAGAAATATACAGCCGGTTTGAAGAGCTGGACAAACGCGCGTCGCTGGGCGGCGGTGTGGACAAGATCGAGAAACAACACGCCCAAGGGAAGATGACCGCTCGCGAGCGTATCGGAATGTTGCTGGACAAAGGTACGTTCAATGAACTGGACAAGCTGGTGAACCACCGTTGTACCAACTTCGGCATGGAGAAGAAGCAGATTGCCGGAGATGGTATGGTCACCGGTTACGGAAAGATAGACGGCCGTCCGGTGTTTGTCTATGCATATGATTTTACCGCACATGGCGGCTCGCTGAGCGAGACCAATGCTGCCAAGATTGTAAAGGTTCAGCAACTGGCTTTGAAGACGGGAGCTCCGTTATCGCTTTGAACGATTCGGGAGGCGCACGCATCCAAGAAGGGGTGAACAGCCTTGCCGGATATGCCTCTATTTTCTATCAGAACACTATCGCCTCAGGTGTTATCCCGCAGATTTCCGCCATCTTGGGTCCTTGTGCCGGAGGAGCCTGCTACTCACCAGCACTAACCGATTTTATCTTTATGGTAAAAGAGAAGAGCCACATGTTCATCACCGGCCCGGATGTGGTGAAGACTGTGACTAACGAGGAGGTGGGCAAGGAGGAACTGGGCGGTGCCTATACCCACAGCAGCAAAAGCGGTGTGACCCATTTTATGTGCGACAATGAGGAGGAAACGCTGATGAGTATCCGCGAATTGCTGAGTTTCCTGCCTTCCAACAATATGGAGGATGCGCCGTTGGTTCCCTGCAACGATGACATCCATCGTCAGGTGGAGGCGTTGCAGACTGTCATTCCCGAAGATCCGAATATGCCTTATGATATAAAGGATATCATCGAACCGGTGCTGGATAACCAGTATTTCTTCGAGGTGATGCCTCACTTTGCTAAAAATGTGGTGGTGGGGTTCGGTCGCCTGGGAGGTCGTTCCGTAGGTATTGTTGCCAATCAGCCCGCCTGGCTGGCCGGCGTCCTTGACATTGACGCCAGTGACAAGGCTGCCCGTTTTATCCGTTTCTGCGACTGCTTTAACATTCCTCTGATCACTTTCGAGGATGTTCCCGGCTTCCTGCCCGGAACAATACAGGAACACAACGGCATCATCCGCCACGGTGCGAAGATAGTTTATGCATACGCCGAAGCTACAGTGCCCAAGGTAACTTTAATTACCCGTAAAGCTTACGGAGGTGCCTACATTGTCATGTCCAGCAAACCGACGGGAGCCGATGTGAACCTGGCTTATCCACAGGCGGAAATAGCCGTTATGGGAGCTGCGGGAGCTGTAAATATCCTCTATCGGAAATCCACTCCTGAAGAAAAACAAGAAATAATCAAAGATTACGAAGATAAATTCTCTAACCCTTATTGTGCGGCAGAACGCGGCTTGATTGATGAAGTGATTATGCCCCGTGACACCCGCTATAAACTCATTCAGGCTTTGGAAATGAGTCACAACAAAAACCAAAGCAATCCGCCTAAGAAACATGGCAATATGCTTTATGATAAAAATCAAGATTCTGCCACAGATTATTCAGATTGACACCAGCCCAATATTAAACAGTTGGTTCTCAATGGAAATAACCGGTGAAAATCTGCGTAGCCTGTGGCGGAAAGCTTTTTACCTCGTCTCTTTGCTATTCTTTATTCAGCCATGCATTGATCTGTGTCTTGATTTCTTCTTGTGTGTCGGTGTCAAAGCTGCCGATACGGGTGGTATGGCTGCCGCCGGGTAACACATAAACTTTTTATGTTTTTCTTGTTCTTCAGCCAAGTACGCCCGAAGCTGTCCAAGGATCATTGCCGCCATAAATATAGATCATTTCGGGATCATTCTCTTTCAGGAATTTTACTACCTTATTATATAGTGTCTTGTCAAATTTGAGATTTGACAGTTCGGGCGGTAACATTACCTTATGAAGATAGTCACGGCTACTCTTTATCGTCAGATACTTTTTGAAAGGTTTGATGTCATATCCGTAATACCCCAGTTCTTTGGCTGCTTGCACATTGAAAGAAGGGTAGGGAGATTGTTCGGAGAAATAATCCGGCTCACAAATAGCCATGAAATGCTTGAATAGAGTGTGATCATCGGCATCTGTTTCCGGAATTTATTTACAGGAGTTCCCCATTGCCATAGGGCAAATGAGTATTCCAATACATTGAAGTCGTATACTTCGGCTATAGGAATGCGGAAGGTATATCCTTTATCTGAGCAATATTTTTCGAACATCGGCAACAGCTGGTTTTTGCGTTTAAGTACTTCCAGTTGAAAGTTTTCAACTCGTTTCCGGTTTTCGGGAGTCGAAACTTTATTGGCAATGAACGGTTCGTGACGGCCGTCCTCCAATGATTTGTTGAGGGGGGCTACGTAAGGTACGGAGATATCCACATCATCGGGAAAGTAAGTGCGATAGAACATCGTAGTCTGTCCGCCTTTGCTGATTCCAGTAGCTATCCATTTCTGATCGTATAGTTGTTTCAAAGTCGTGGTTACATGATGCAAATCATACAGTGAATTTTCAACCGTGAGATAATCCCAATTGCAGGGCTTCGGCATGGACTCACCAAAGTAACGGTATTCCACGAATACCAGATTGGCGTTGAATAATTTGGATAACTCTTCTTGATAACGCGGATGGGTGGCATAATGGGCGGCATAGCCTTCGGTAACCAGTACAGTGGGGCGGTCAAAACCTACATGCGAGAGAATAACCCTTTGCTTAAAATTCCCTGCTTCGGGGTGATGCGGATCCAATAGTTGATTAATGAAGAATACATATTTCTCCGGATAGGCATCACTTTGCATTGGTTTAATGTCACTGATGTCCGGAAAATTTTGAAGTCTTTTCTGTAATTCAGTGGGAGGAGCTGCGGCCTGGGCCATTTGTAAAGGCAATAAGACAGCCAGTATTGCCCATACCATAAAAGAGAGTGTGTGTTTCATCGTTTATAAATGGTTTAATAACTAATGGGCAACAAAAATAGTATTTTATTTCGATATTGTCGGGTAATCTTTTATCTTTGTGTTACTTAATAAAGCTGAGAAATATGTTTTTTCTTCATCGTATATGGAATTGGTGCAGTCGCTTCCGTCACCGTTGTGGTTACGGAGTACACTCTCCGTCTGATTTTTTTCTGATTACTTCTGTCGTTTATGAAAAATATCACTATTATGCTTATCGGGTATTGAAGGAAAGAGGATTTCCTGCTTATTTGCCACATTATCGAAGAAAAGTGAACCGTTTACTATTCCGGTTGGTTAATTATTTCAGACCAAAGTCATTGATTGAAGTGGGAATTGGTAATGGGGCATCCATAGGATATATGCGGGCTGCGTGTCATACCATGGATTCCGTCACCTTGAAAGGCAGGGATTGGACAAAGACTTCTCGACAACTGGAGGAGAAACTGTCGGAGGTGCATACATTAGATTGTCTGCATATAGGGCATACTCCTTTTTATAAAGAAGTTTTTGACTGGTACTTCCTTATGCCGGACCTCGTAGTTGTTTTATTGTCGGAGGAATTCATGAATCGAGGGAAAAACGGAAATGGTGGGAGCAAATTGTAACCAGTGAGTCGACGGGTATCACTTTTGATTTGTATGACATAGGATTAGTCTTTTTTGATAAAGCAAGATATAAACAGCATTATATTGTAAATTTTTTATAACCGGAACCATGAAGAAAAGCATGATATACACCAAAACAGGTGATAAGGGAACCACATCATTGGTAGGTGGTACTCGAGTGCCGAAAACACATATACGGCTTGAAGCCTATGGCACAGTGGATGAGTTGAACTCGTATTTGGGATTGTTGCAAACGTATTTGACGGATGAGGAGGATAAGCAAATCATTTTTCGTGTACAAAATAAATTATTCTCTGTCGGTTCGTATCTGGCAACGGATCAGACACAATCGATTTGCGTATGGAAAGTCGTATAGAGGATGAAGACATCCGGATGTTGGAGCAGGCAATTGACGTAATTGACAATGAGCTTCCTCCTTTGAATGCTTTTATTCTGCCGGGAGGTGACCGTGGAGCAGCCGTTGGACATATTTGCCGGACGGTGTGTCGCCGTGCCGAGCGACGTATTCTTGCATTGGCTGAAGAATGTGACATAGATGCCCGTGTAACAGCATTTGTCAACCGTTTATCTGATTATTTATTCATTTTGACCCGAAAGTTAAATCATTTAACTAAAACGGATGAAATTTTTTGGGATAAAAGTTGCAAATGAAATAATTTATTATACTTTTGCGGCTAATTAGAGAACGAAAGAAAAGTATTTACTTAAAAAATAAGAAAACTATGTACTGGACATTAGAATTGGCCTCGAAGTTAGAGGATGCTCCCTGGCCTGCTACAAAGGATGAGTTGATTGACTATGCAATGCGTTCGGGCGCTCCGTTGGAAGTAATCGAAAACTTGCAAGAGATGGAAGATGAAGGCGAAATCTATGAAGTATAGAAGATATTTGGCCGGATTATCCGAGCAAAGAGGATTTCTTTTCAACGAAGAAGAATATTAGAAAGAGAACATAGCGGACAGAATAAAAAATTCTGTCCGTTTTTTGTTTGATATTTCTTCTTGGAAGGGGGTATTGGAAAGCGTAATGTAACTTTCCTGAGAGATTGAACATTATACATGGAAAAAGTGTTTATCTTTGTGGCGTAAACTAAAAATAGACAAACATGAAAAAGATTATTAGTGTATTAATGGTAGCTGTATGTTTGATGATGGCTGCTCCTGCTCAGGCTCAGTTGCACTTTGGAGTAAAAGGTGGCTTGAACCTGTCAAAGGTTAGTTTCTCGAAATCAGATTTAAAAGGAGATAATAAAACCGGTTGGTTCATTGGTCCGATGGCTGAATTCACCCTGCCATTATTGGGATTGGTGCGGATGTTGCGGCTTTGTATTCACAGACAGAACTGGCTGCAAAGGGATATTCCACCGATGCAAAACTGAAAACGATTGAGATTCCGGTAAATTTGAAATGGTCTTTCGGACTTGGAAGTATGTTGGGTGCTTATATTGCTGCCGGGCCTCAGTTCGGTTTCAATATTGGTAATAAGAAAGGATTTATGAATTATGATCTGAAGAAGAACAATACCAGCTTCAATGTGGGGGCAGGTGTGAAACTGATCCGCCATTTACAGCTTGGCGTGAATTATAATTTTGCTTTGGGGCATACTGCCACTCTTTATGCTGACCCTAATATAATCCTTGATGGTAAACCACTTACTCAGGATGTGAAGATAAAGAACAACACTTGGCAAGTTTCTTTGGCATACTTGTTCTAGACAACCTTATTTAATAAAAGATAAAAAGGAGGTATTCTTCACTGAATGCCTCCTTTTTGTAATTTTGCACCATGAAAAAATTCGTAGATGTCATAGTTCCATTACCTATTGCCAACCAATACACTTATTCCCTTCCTCAGGAGATGGAAGAGATGGTACAGATTGGTTGTCGGGTGGTTGTTCCGTTTGGAAAGAAAAAGTTCTATACGGCAATAGTGACAAATGTACATTATGCGGCCCCGGAGGGGTATGAAACGAAGGATATAGCTGAAGTGCTGGATTCATCTCCGGTACTGTTACCGAAACAATATGAGTTCTGGCAATGGCTGGCGGAATATTATCTTTGTACATTAGGAGATGTGTACAAGGCGGCTATCCCTTCGGGTATGAAACTGGAAAGCGAAACGTTGGTGGAATATAATCCCGATTTTGAGACCACCGCACCGTTACCGGAGAAAGAGCAGAAATTCTAGATTTGTTGAGTCGGGATACAGAACAGTGTGTAACCCAGTTGGAAAAAACAGCGGACTGAAAAATGTGTTGACTGTCATCAAGTCTTTGTTGGACAAAGAAGCCATCTTTGTCAAGGAGGAACTGAAACGTAATTACAAACCGCGTACTGAGGCGAGGGTGAGATTGGTGAACGGAGAAGCGGATGAGGCTTACTTACAACGGCTGTTCAATGAATTGTCACGTGCTCCTAAACAATTGATGATATTAATGAAGTATGTGGAATTGTCCGGTTGGGTAGCCAGAGGGTATGCTTTAAAGGAAGTAACAAAGAAAGAGCTGCTTGAAAAGTCTGGAGGGTCTGCGGCCGTTTTTAACGGATTGGTCGAAAAGAAAGTCTTTGAGGTCTATCATCAGGAAATAGGACGTTTGGATAAAGGAATTTTGGATACCGGTGATATTAATCCGCTGAATATTGCGCAGCAACAGGCCTATAGCAACATTCTTCAATGCTTCAGAGAGAAAAATGTGTGTCTTCTGCATGGCGTTACATCCAGTGGCAAGACGGAAATTTATATCCACCTCATTCAGGAGGTGCTGAAAACAGGAAAGCAGGTCTTATATTTGCTTCCGGAAATTGCACTGACCACTCAGATAACTGAGCGTTTGAAAAGAGTGTTCGGACATCGGCTGGGTATTTATCATTCCAAGTTTCCGGACGCTGAGCGGGTGGAGATATGGCAGAAACAGTTGGGAGAGAAGAGCTATGATGTGATTCTCGGAGTTCGTTCCTCTATTTTTCTGCCTTTTCGTAACTTGGGGCTGGTCATCATAGATGAGGAACACGAGAATACGTATAAACAGCAAGACCCTGCCCCACGTTACCATGCCCGTAGCTCAGCCATCATGCTGGCCTCTATGTTCAAGGCGAAAGTGCTGCTGGGGACGGCTACTCCTGGTGTGGAAACTTACTTTAATGCTACCTCGGGAAAGTATGGCTTGGTAGAATTGAAAGAAAGATATAAAGATATCCGGCTTCCTCATATAGAACTGGTTGACATTAAGGAACTGGCGCATCAAAAGCGGATGCAGGGCCTTTCTCACCGGTGCTGGTCAAGCAGATAAAAGAGGCATTGGAGTGTAAGGAGCAGGTTATCCTGTTTCAGAACCGTCGCGGTTTCGCTCCAATGATAGAATGTCATACCTGCGGCTGGGTTCCTAAATGCAAGAACTGTGATGTGAGTCTGACGTATCATAAGGGCTGAACCAGCTGACTTGCCATTACTGCGGATATACCTATCAAGTTCCCCGTTCCTGCCCGGCGTGCGGTGGAGTGGAATTGATGCATCGCGGTTTCGGTACAGAGCGTATAGAAGATGATATAAAACTGATATTCCCCGAGCGAAAGTCGCCCGGATGGACTTGGATACCACCCGTACCCGTACCGCATACGAGAAAATTATCACGAATTTGAACTGGGCAAGACGGACATTCTGATTGGTACTCAGATGGTATCCAAAGGATTGGACTTTGATCATGTCAGTGTGGTGGGGATTCTGAATGCTGATACGATGTTGAACTTCCCGGATTTCCGGAGCTATGAGCGTGCTTTCCAACTGATGGCCCAAGTAGCAGGACGTGCCGGGCGTAAAAATAAGCAAGGACTGGTCATCCTTCAGACCAAATCGCCGGATTTGCCTGTTATTCATCAAGTGATACATAATGATTATGAACAATTATACTACGATCAATTGGCAGAACGGCAGATGTTTAAGTATCCGCCTTACTATCGTTTGATTTATGTATATTTGAAACATCGCAAAGAAGATGTTCTGGATCTGGCGGCGGATACCATGGCAGCACAGCTCCGTTCCGGATTGGGCGACAGGGTATTGGGCCCGGACAAACCGCCGGTGGCCCGTATCCAGACCTTATTTATAAAGAAAATGATTGTGAAAGTGGAGCAGAATGCTTCTATAAAGAAAGTGCGTGATTATCTGCTTGCCGTGCAACGTGCCATATTGGAAGATGAACGTTTCCGTTCGTTGTTAGTATATTATGATGTAGATCCACAGTAACTGGTCCATGCACTGGATGATAATAGAAAAGATAAACGAAAATAAAGATGAAGATAGAATTAGACGTACATACCCATACCATTGCCAGCGGGCATGCATTCAGTACTTTACAAGAAATGGCGCAAGCTGCCGCCGGTAAGGGATTGAAAGTTTTAGGGATAACGGAACATTCGCCCGGTGTTCCCGGTACTTGCCATCCTATTTATTTTAGAAACTTGCATGTGGTTCCCCGCCGGATGTATGGGGTGGAGCTGTTGCTGGGGGCTGAGATTAATATTCTGGATGGTAAAGGAAACCTCGATTTGGACGAGGACTATATGAAGATGCTTGATATCCGTATCGCGGGTATCCACTCTTTGTGTTATGAATATGGAACGATAGAAGAAAACACTCATGGAATGGTGCAGGCTATCAGTAATCCTTTTATTCATATTATCAGTCACCCCGGAGACGGTACGGCAGCGTTGCATTTTGAACCGATGGTATTGGCAGCCAAAGAACACCATACTTTATTGGAAATAAATAACAGTTCTTTAAAACCCACCCGTAACAAACCCAATGCCCGTGAGAACAACCTCACCATTCTCCGTTTATGCAAGAAATATGAAGTTCCGGTCATCTTGGGAAGTGACGCGCATATTTCGTTTGATATAGCCCGTTACGATAATTTGTATGAATTGTTGCAGCTTACCGGGTTTCCTGAAGAGCTGATCATGAACCGTGATGTGAAATCATTTAAAGAATATCTCCATTTGTAGATTATATATGAAAAGAATACTTTTTGTCTGCCTTGGTAATATTTGCAGGTCTTCTTCGGCAGAAGAAGTGATGCGTACTCTCATAAAGAAAGAAGGACTGGAACACGAGATAGAGGTGGATTCTGCCGGAATCCTGAGTTATCATAGAGGGGAATTGCCCGACAGCCGTATGCGGATGCATGCTTCCCGCCGCGGTTACAATCTGACCCATCGTTCCCGTCCTGTCTGTACGGAGGATTTCTATCATTTTGATATGATCATCGGCATGGACGACCGTAATATAGAGGACCTGATGGAGCGTGCTCCCGATCTGGAAACGGAAAAGAAAATCCATCGCATGACGGATTATTGCCGCACCAAAGTGGCAGACTATGTTCCCGACCCTTACTATGGCGGTGCGCAAGGGTTCGAGAACGTGCTTGATATACTGGAAGATGCTTGTGCAGGATTGCTTACTTCCTTAGTTCCGGGTAACTGATTCGGGTGTGATACATCGTTTTCAGCTTTTCTTTAAACAGTGCTTTGACTGTTGCTATATCCTTGAACGTAATAGGGCATTCTTTGAAATACCCTTCAGATACCTGTGTGTCAATAATCTTATCTACCAGTGTGCTGATGCTTTCTTCCGTGTACTCCGGTAGGCTGCGTGAAGCCGCTTCTACAGAGTCTGCCATCATCAGGACGGCCTGTTCTTTGGTGAACGGGTTCGGACCGGGGTAGCGGAACTTTTCCTGGTCCACTTCTTCGTCAGGATGTTCGTTTTTATATGAAATGTAGAAATACTTCGTCAGTCCCCGTCCATGATGGGTACTGATAAAGTCTTTGATCACTTTGGGCAGATTATGCTTTTCCGCCAGTTTCAGTCCGTCGGTGATATGACTGATGATAACCTGGGCGCTTTGTTCATAACTTAAACTCTTGTGCGGGTTGACTCCCGACTGGTTTTCTGTGAAAAAAGCCGGATTCACCATTTTACCGATGTCATGATATAATGCTCCCGTACGCACCAGCTGGCTTTTACCTCCAATCTTGTTTGCCGCCGCAGCAGCCAGGTTTGCCATCTGCAATGAGTGTTGGAAAGTGCCCGGAGCTACTTCGGACATTTCCCGAAGCAAGCTATTGTTGATATTTGACAGTTCCACCAAAGTCACATCTGAAGTAAAACCGAATATTTTCTCCAAAAGGAACAGTAACGGATAAGCGAACAGCAGTAAGATACCGTTGATCATAAAATAGATGTACATGCGCGTATTCAGCTTGGTCAAATCATCTTCATGAATCAGCTCGAAAGCAAAATATAATAAAGCGTAACTGATAAATACAACCAAAGCCGTCCGTAACAATTGCGACCGTTGGGACAATTCTCTCAAACTATAGATCGCCACCATTCCTGCCACTACCTGTAACAAGATAAACTCATGTGGAAAACGTAAAGTGATGGAGCAAAGCAAAATGATAGTGACATGTGCCATGAATGCCGTTCTTGAGTCAAGGAAAACACGGACTATAATCGGAATCATGGCAAATGGAACCACGTAAATACTTGACAAGTTCTGTTCCACCATAATGGAAGACAGGACGGGGAAGAATACAATCAGCGCAAATAGCAAGGTGAGTGTTCCTTTTCGTTCATAATAATCTGCCCGGAACAACTCCAGATAGGCCATGAAGCAGAACAGGAAGATTCCTACATATAATATTTGTCCGGCCAATGTCAGTCTTTTCTCTTGTACCGAGTCGCTGCGTTTTTCCCATTCCTTGCGTAAGGATTCCAATATATTGTAAGTTTGCTCATCAACAATTTCTCCACGGTCAATAATCTTTTGTCCGTTCAGCACAAAGCCGTTTGCCCATGAAATATTAGAGAGCAGATCTTTTTGCGCGGCTTCGGACTTTTCTTCATCATAAACCAGATTAGGTGTAATGTAATCATTCAGATTACATTGTTGTAATATCTTCTTTTTGTAGTGGGCGGTATCCGCATTCAGCAAATATTCATAGGCTTCCTTCACGGTGTACAATTGGTCGATAAAACGGCTCGTAGCTACATTCTTGTCTACCAGCCGTATGGCAATGATACTGTCTTCCTCCATACGCTTCAAGTCATTTCCGGCAATGATTCCGTCCTCATACAGTGCCTTTAATGTGCGTTCAATATAACGTACATAGTCCGTGCCGGAAGTGAATGGCGTAAGGTCTTGTTGTAATCCTCCCTTAATTTGGAAAGGACATTTTTTTCGGCTTCCTTGTCTATTTGGAAATAAGGTTGATAGTCTGCCAGGATGCTGTCCTGTTCCTTTTGTACTTGCAGATCGTTTTTGTAAATCGGAAAATCAAAAGATGCCTGTAACAGTCCGTATTTCCAAGGCTTGTTTATATCAAATTGATAGTTGAACTTCCCTTCATTGGGCAAAAAGTAGACTATTACCGATACTGTGGCAATGAAAATAAGGCTTTTATAAATCAAATTTTTATATGAAAACCGTTTGCTGGTCTTGAAACTTCTCATAATCGTATATTTGCGCGCAAAATACGAAAAAATCGGGAAATTTAGATTAATTTTGCAGCGTATTTTATATAAAACAACAATGTCAGAAAGAAAAGTAAGAGTTCGTTTTGCTCCGAGCCCGACGGGAGCGTTGCATATCGGCGGTGTGCGCACAGCCTTGTATAACTATCTGTTTGCTCGCCAGCATGGTGGAGATTTAATTTTCCGTATAGAAGATACCGACTCAAATCGCTTTGTTCCGGGTGCGGAAGAATATATCATTGAGTCGTTTAAGTGGTTGGGGATAAACTTCGACGAAGGAGTCAGCTTTGGTGGTAACTACGGCCCCTACCGTCAGTCTGAACGTCGTGATATTTATAAGAAATATGTACAGGTGTTGCTTGACAGCGGTAAGGCGTATATTGCTTTCGATACTCCGGCGGAGTTGGACGCCAAACGTCAGGAAATCTCTAATTTCCAGTACGATGCTTCTACCCGTATGTCTATGCGTAACTCTTTGACTCTGCCGAAAGAAGAAGTGGATGCACTGATTGCCGATGGGAAGCAATATGTGGTACGTTTCAAGATTGAACCGAATGAAGATGTACACGTACATGATATTATCCGTGGCGAGGTAGTGATCAATTCTTCCATTTTAGATGATAAAGTTTTATATAAATCGGCGGATGAACTGCCTACTTATCATTTGGCAAACATTGTGGACGACCATTTGATGGAAGTTTCCCATGTAATCCGTGGTGAGGAATGGTTGCCTTCCGCTCCGTTGCATGTCCTGCTGTACCGGGCTTTCGGCTGGGCGGATACCATGCCCGAGTTCGCACATCTTCCCTTGTTGTTGAAACCGGATGGTAACGGTAAACTGAGCAAGCGTGATGGTGACCGTCTTGGCTTCCCTGTTTTCCCGTTGGAATGGCACGATCCCAAGACCGGTGAGGTGTCTTCCGGTTATCGTGAGTCGGGTTACCTGCCCGAAGCTGTTATCAATTTCCTTGCCCTGTTGGGATGGAATCCGGGAAATGACCAGGAACTGATGTCCTTGGATGAACTGGTGAAGCTTTTTGACCTGCATCGTTGCAGCAAAGCTGGGGCAAAATTCGACTTTGAAAAAGGAAAATGGTTTAACCATGAATATATATTGAAGAAAAGCAATGAGGAAGTAGCCGGGCTTTTCATGCCGATCTTGAAAGAGCATGGCATTGAAGCTCCTATGGATAAAGTGGTGACCGTGGTAGGCTTGATGAAAGATCGTGTAAGTTTTATCAAGGATTTGTGGGAAACTTGCAAATTCTTCTTCGTCGCTCCTACGGAATATGATGAGAAGACCCGTAAAAAACGTTGGAAAGAGGACTCTCCCGAACGTATGCTGGAGTTGGCGGACGTGTTGGAGGCCTTGGACGACTTCTCGCTGGAAAACCAGGAAGCTGTGGTCATGAAATGGATAGAAGATAAAGGTTATCACTTGGGTAATATAATGAATGCTTTCCGTTTAACCTTGGTAGGTGAGGGTAAAGGCCCGCATATGTTTGATATTTCAGCCGTTTTAGGGAAAGAAGAAACATTGCGACGCATTCGTCGGGCTGTGGAAGTGCTCAAGTAATAGCCGGTAGTTATGATTTATAACCTAGTCATCTATATTTATCTATTCGGGGTGAAGGTTGCCGGCCTGTTCAGCGCCAAGCCCGCCAAAATGGTGAAAGGACACCGGGAAGTATTTGATATCTTGCGTAACAAGATAGACAAAAATGCCCGTTATATTTGGTTTCATGCAGCTTCATTGGGTGAGTTCGAACAGGGACGCCCTTTGATAGAACGTATCCGTAAGGAGCATCCCGAATATAAAATATTGCAGACATTCTTTTCTCCCTCAGGGTATGAAGTGAGAAAGAACTACCAGGGGGCAGACCTTGTCTGCTATCTGCCTTTCGACACTCCGCGTAATGTCCGTCGGTTTGTAGAATTGGCTAATCCCTGTATGGTGTTTTTTATCAAGTATGAATTTTGGCAGAATTACTTGAATGAGTTGCATAGGAGAGGTATTCCCACCTATAGCGTATCTTCCATTTTCCGTCCCAATCAGATTTTTTCCGTTGGTATGGGAAGAGATATAGTGAGGTGCTGAGGACTTTTGCTCATTTGTTTGTACAGAATGAAGTTTCCAAAAAATTACTGGCAACAATTGGTGTGACCGATGTGACAGTTGTGGGCGATACTCGTTTTGACCGTGTGCTGGATATCTGCCATCAAGCCAAGCAGCTTCCGCTGGTGGAGAAGTTCAAAGGTGGCTCGTTGACTTTTGTTGCAGGCAGCTCATGGGGACCGGATGAGGATATTTTTATCAAATATTTCAATGAGCATCCTGAGATGAAACTGGTTATTGCTCCTCATGTGGTGAGCGACAGTCATTTGAGGGAGATTTTAGATAAGGTGAAACGTCCGTGCATCCGCTATACCGAGGCTACGGAAGAAAATGTGACACAGGCCGATTGTTTGATTATCGACTGTTACGGACTGCTGTCCTCCATTTACCGATATGGTGAGATTTCGTATATTGGGGGTGGCTTTGGAGTTGGAATTCATAATGTGCTGGAAGCGGCTGTATATGGTATTCCTGTGATATTCGGACCTAACAACAAGAAATTCCGCGAGGCGCAACATTTGTTGGAGCAGAAAGGCGGTTTTGAAGTAACCGGTTATGATGATTTTAAACGGTTGATGGACAAATTCCTGTCGGATGAGGCTTATTTGCAACAAGCAGGGAAAGCTGCCGGAAATTATGTGAACCATAATGCCGGAGCATTAGAAAAGATAATGAAAGATATCACTCTCTGATTGTTTCAAGGTGATTTGAGTATATGCAGGTTATAGAGAAGATTTGGCTCTATAACCTGTTTTTTTTCCTTCAAATCCTTCATTTTAATCTAATTTATTGTTAATCAGTTCGTTATAATGAACCATTTTCACTTTATTTCCTTCATCCGGATATAAATCCTTCAGCCTGCTGAAATGAGGGCTTGTCCGGCTTTGGGGTCAGCAGAAATTAGTGGGGATTTATTTCATACAATTGTTTGTGATACCCCCCTGTACGAGCGTTCGTAATTTTATGGATGGTTTGTATGACAGGCAAAAGTAAAGATTGGGATTGGATATATGCCCTCACTTTAGCATTTCGACTTGTTGCTATATACCATACATGTAGTCAGATGTATATCTTCCTGCCAATATGTTGTTTCGCTTTTTTATAAGAAGCAGTCTGGGGACTTTTCCTCCCTGCTTAAGGAATGCGTAGCTTTGTAATCAGATTCATCCTTAAAAGCTCTTGTCTATATTTCTAAACCTTTCCCGCCGTATGGTTAAGTTTTTTTCCTGTTTGTTCTATCTCCGCAAGCCTTTGGAGTTAACTCCATAGCCTTGGGAGATAACTCCAAAGCTTATGGAGATAACTCCAAAGGCTATGGAGATAGAATACATCCGTATAAAAAGGTTTAACCTGGAAAGAGAAAAGGCTTATGCAACAGGGACGGATGCAATACATTGTTGTTTAATTCCGATGGCGGGTTATTACTTTTTCTCAG
>ENA-OQCS01000485-OQCS01000485.1-human-gut-metagenome-genome-assembly--contig:-NODE-485-length-22098-cov-3.549361_pt1 | contig 22098 bp, 29 predicted proteins | sample MGYA00242757_ERZ504575 | MGnify/ENA primary metagenome ERZ504575 (study PRJEB26092, sample SAMD00036297) | human gut metagenome | host: Homo sapiens | study: EMG produced TPA metagenomics assembly of... | reverse complement strand
GCTCGCAGGCCTGCTCGCTCGCATGCGTTCTGCGGTTCATCGCAGCTGGCTCGCCCGCATCTCGGCTACCCGCGCATCTGCCTGACCGTGCCGTCCATCGTGATCATGGTTCCCGGTTTGTACATGTATCAAGCCATGTTCCACCTCGGCCAATTCGATACCTTGAACGCCCTCGACTGGGCTTTCCGTGCGTTCATGGTGATTATCTGTCTGCCGATCGGCCTAGCCATGGCTCGCGTTATCACCGATAAGTCTTGGAGATACGATATTTGATCCGTTTCGGCATTTGGGCGCGTAAATGAGATAGATGCGATTGTCACAATGCTCGACCGGTACATTGGGACAATCGCATTTTTTCAGAAGAGATTCGAAAGAAATTCGTTTCGACAGAGATTTGAAGAAAGAGATTCGAAAGAAATTCGGCTAGAAATCTAAGAAGAGAGAATTCATGGTTACCAAAGATTTTTGGGTGCTGCTGGCGATGGTCATCTATTTTGTGGCCATGCTCACCATCGGCTTCATCTACTCCAAGCGATCCAATTCCTCCACTCGCCAGTATTTCGCGGGTGGTCGAGGCGTTGGTCCGTGGCTGACGGCTTTAAGCGCCGAAGCCTCCGATATGAGCGGCTGGCTGCTCATGGGCCTGCCGGGCGTCGCCTACTTCACCGGTGCCGCCGACCCGCTATGGACGGCCCTTGGCCTTGCTCTCGGCACCTACCTCAACTGGAAGCTCGTCGCACGTCGTTTGCGCCGCTACTCCGTGGTGGCAGGTGACGCGATCACCATTCCGGACTTCTTCTCCAAACGATTCCATGACAAACGCAACATCGTCTCCACCATCGCGGCGCTGATCATCCTCGTATTTTTCTGCGTGTATGTCGGCAGCTGCTTCGTGACGGTCGGCAAACTTTTCTCGACCCTGTTTGGCTGGGACTACCATCTGACCATGGTGATCGGCGCTGCCATCGTGTTCGCCTACACCCTGATCGGAGGCTATCTTTCCGTGGTCGTGACCGACTTCATCCAAGGCTTGCTCATGTTTTTCGCGCTGGCCGTGGTGTTCATCGGTTCCATCGCATCCGTCGGCGGCGTAGACAACACCGTCGCCTTCCTCAAAGGCATTCCAGGCTTCCTCGACGGCACGCAAATGGCCACGCCGATTTTGAACGATGCCGGTGAGCAGATTATCAAGGCTGGTCAGGCCATGTTCGGCGCTCCTACCGAATACGGCGTGATCACCATGATTTCCATGCTTGCGTGGGGCCTTGGCTATTTCGGTATGCCGCAGGTGCTTGTGCGATTCCTGTCGATCCGCAGTTCCGAAGAGATCAAAAAGTCCCGTATCATCGCCACCACATGGTGTGTGGTGTCGCTTGCGTGCGGTGTGTGCATTGGCTTGGTTGGCCGTGCGATGATGCCGACGCAGTTCGTCACGCAGTCCGCTGCGGAGAATATTTTCATTGTGGTTTCGCAGGCGCTGCTGCCGAGCTTCATGTGTGGAATCGTGGTGTCGGGCATTTTCGCCGCGTCCATGAGCTCCTCGTCGTCATACCTGATTATCGGCGCTTCCGCGGTCGGTGAGAATATTTTCCGCGGATTGCTCTATCGCAAGGCCACCGATCGTCAGGTGATGATGGTTGCACGCATCACATTGCTGGTTATGTTCATTTTCGGCATTGTGGTTGCGTTCGATCAGAATTCGTCGATTTTCCAGGTTGTTTCGTATGCATGGGCCGGTTTGGGCGCTTCGTTCGGTCCGCTGATGCTCTGCTCGCTGTATTGGCGTCGTACCAATAAATTCGGTGCGATTGCGGGCATGCTTTCCGGTACTGCGACCGTGCTGATCTGGCATAATTTCATCAAGCCGCTTGGTGGTGTCTTCGCTATTTACGAGCTGCTTCCGGCGTTCATCATCTCGCTGCTGTTCATTGTGGTGGTGTCGCTGCTGACTCCGGCTCCCGATGCTGAAGTGCTGCACGAGTTCGATCATTATCTTGATGATCCCGATGACCGCAAGGTGGATGACGATTTGGTCGCAGCGGAAATCGCTTCCGGCGAAAAGCGCGCGAAAATCTAATCAAACATAATGTGGCACATGCCACTCAAACGCAACAAAGGTCATTGCACAATACGCAATCCGACCTTTGTTGATGCTGAAACGCTGTTTAAAGCATGATTATGGCGTTTCTGGAGCTTTAGTAGCGCATGCCCATGGCTTCGCGGACTTGCTCCAAGGTTTCGTTGGCGATGGCGTTGGCCTTCTTGTTGCCTTCGGCGAGCACGTCGCGCACGTAATCCATATCCTTGGCGAGTTCCTCGCGGCGGGCACGATGCGGCTCAAGGAAGCTGTTCACCGATTCGATCACATACGCCTTCAGCGCGCCCGCACCGGAATCGCCGATCTCCTCGGCGATTTCCTTCGGATCACGACCGGTGACCAAACCGGCGGTTGTCAGCAGTGCTGAAACCTGCGGACGTGCGATCGGATCGAACGTGATGCGACGTTCGGAATCGGTCGGACTCTTCTTGATAAGCTTAGCGGTCTCCTGCGCGGTGGCGCCCAACATGATGGAATTGCCGTACGACTTGCTCATCTTGCGGCCATCCAAGCCCGGAATTTCCGGCGCTTCAGACAAAATCGCGGCCGGCTCGGGGAACACCGGATGCTTCTTGGCGTAACGTTCGTTGAAACGACGCGCGATGGTACGCGTGATCTCGACATGCGGCAGATTATCCTTGCCGATCGGCACCACATTAGCCTTGCAGAACAGAATGTCGCATGCCTGATGCACCGGATAAGTCAGCAGCAGACCGGTCAATGCATGGCCGGAAGCTTCCATTTCCGACTTCACCGTAGGATTGCGATGCAGCTCGGCCTCAGTTACCAACGACAGGAACGGCAGCATCAGCTGGTTCTCCGCAGGAACGGCGGAATGCGTAAAAATCATGGTCTTTTCCGGATCGATGCCGGCAGCCATGTAATCAAGTACCAAATTGAGCACATTGTCTTCGATATGCTCGGTTGTGTCACGATCGGTGATCACCTGATAATCGGCGATGATGATATTCGAATTCACGCCGCGATTCTGCATGGCGACGCGCTCACGAATCGAACCAAAATAATGGCCGAGATGCAGGCGTCCGGTCGGACGGTCGCCGGTAAGCATGGTGAACTTGCCCGGATTCTGTTCGATTGCGGCGAGCGTTGCGTCGGAACGCTTCTTCGCGGCGAGGAAGCTCGCGCTCATTTCATTGCCGACAGCGGTGATCTGCTGCTCCTGGGTTTCGTCCGTCATACGTGTCCTTTTCTTAAGAAAATCAGCGATTTTATCGTAAAAGTCTGAGCCGACAACGAAATATGGCACAACAAGTGGTACTCTCTTGTTTGATGAATTGATAGCACAGTAATCCTCAGGGGGTCAGATGGGCCGCGGACGTCAGAAAGCCAAACAGCAGAAAATAGCCCGAAAGCTCAAGTACCTGACCACCGACACCGATTACGATGAGCTCGCCAAGGAGCTCGGTGCCCAGGAGCCTGGTTCGGGTTCTTTTGATCCTTTCGCCGATATCGAAGCAAAATATTCTCACGATGCGGACGCTGAAGATGAGATTCCTGAAGATGTTCAGGAGTCCACGCAGGGCGACGCCGAGGATGACCTCGACGAGTACGCGAAGTGGGCCGCGGAGCGGCGGCGAAGGCCACGAGCGGAGAGTTCCCGGCAGCCAAGTCCGCCGCGCCGAAGCCACACAAGCCCATCCCGATGCCGATGCCCAGCGTGCTGAAGCCGAAGAAGCGGGACTGATCGGCATATCAGGTACTTTGTGAAACCGCGATGCGGATATGCCTGCTAGGTGTATCCGCATCGCGGTTTTGCTATACGTTTTGTGCCTGTGACGGTCTTCTCGCAGCCTGTCACACCAACGGCAGTAGATCGCTCAAATCGTCACGTTCGCCGACGGCGGTGATGCGGCCGGCATCTTTTTCCTCCTGCCAGTTGGTGATGCCGGTGGCGAGCCGCATCCACACGTCCGGCTCCAGTTCGATCACGTCCGGCGGTGTGAGATTATGCGGATCGGATGCCGGTCCGTCGAGAATCTTGATGGCACCCCACGGCGCGACACGAACTTCCACGCCCGCCCCGGGCGCTTTTTTCTCCAGCAGATGCAGCGAGTAGCGCACCGCCATCGCCCACAGCTGGCGTGGCAATCGTGGAGAGAATTCCAGACGGAAATCGCGGGCCGCGTCGGTATTTGCGGGAATATTGTCGGCGATCATGCGATGAGACGTTTGCAGCCATTGTGCAAATGCGTCATGCCCCTTATGCAGATCTTGTTCTCGAATAACAGCCATACGTGTTATTTTGCCGTTTGCGAGCGACTATGATGGGGTGTTGCAGACAACGTAGTCACAACTGAATAGGGGTGTGAAGAGAGGGAAAATACTTGCGATTCTTGACAGCGTTCGCAATGTTGTTGCATGTCGTTTGCATGTTGCTCGCAACGTTTTTGCAGCCGGTTTGCATTATTTCTGCAAACGAATGCTTGCTTGTAATTGCTTGAAATTTCATCTTTTTATGATTACGTAGTATGCTATGTATGAGAACGTATGCATGATGTTACTTAGTGTTCATGCGGCCGCTAATGCAAGGACGCTGGGGTAAGGCATAATGTTCCTGGAGAGTAATCCGTCAAAGGGAGTCGATTAATGACTGAAATTACCGCACCGAAGTCCGCGGTCACCGCGGAGCAGTTCGCAGACGAGATCCGCGAGCAGCTGAAGTACACCCAGGGCGTCACCGTCGAGCAGGCCAAGCCGGCCGACGTGTACGTCGCCGCGTCCGCCGCAGTGCGCCGCCACCTCATGGATTCCTGGTTCAAGACCCAGTCCGACATGGTCAACGGCAACACCAAGCAGTCGGCTACCTGTCCGCAGAATTCCTGATGGGCAAGCAGCTGCGCAACGCGCTGCTCAACGCCGGTCTGACCGAGCAGTTCGACGCCGCGGTCAAGGAACTCGGCTTCTCCGTGCAGGACGTCGTCGACGCCGAGCACGAGCCGGGCCTCGGCAACGGTGGCCTCGGCCGTCTGGCCGCCTGCTTCATCGATTCGCTCGCCTCGCTGGGCGTGCCGGCATTCGGTTATGGCATTCAGTACAAGTACGGCATCTTCGAGCAGAAGTTCGATGAAAACGGCAAGCAGATCGAAACCCCGGACTACTGGCTGACCAATGAAGAGCCGTGGGGACACATCGATTACAACCGCGACCAGAAGGTTTCCTTCGGCGGCGAAGTCGTTGAGGAAGATGGCAAGAAGGTATGGAAGCCGGCTTGGTCCGTGCGTGCGGTGCCGGTCGACTACATGGTTCCGGCTACGCCTCCGGCCGTGTGAACACCCTGCGTCTGTGGACCGCCAAGAGCTACGACGAGTTCGACCTGCTCACCTTCAACAAGTCCGAGTACCTTGACGCCGTCAAGCCGCAGGTTGAAGCTGAGAACATCTCCAAGATCCTGTATCCGGAAGATTCCACCCCGCAGCAAGGCACTGCGTCTCGAGCAGCAGTACTTCTTCGTGTCCGCCTCCATCCACGACGCCATCCGCGTCTTCTACCCGGGTCAGGACAAGCCGGATCTGACCACCTTCGCGGACAAGATCACCTTCCAGCTCAACGACACCCACCCGGTCATCGGCATTCCGGAGCTCATGCGCGTCCTCATGGACGAGTACGGCTACGATTGGGACACCGCCTGGACCGTCACCAACAAGACCTTCAACTACACCTGCCACACCCTGCTTCCGGAAGCCCTGGAAGTGTGGCGTCCAAGCTCATCGGCGAACTCCTGCCGCGTCACCTCGAAATCATCGAGAAGATCCAGGACCAGTTCGCAGCCGAGCTCAAGGCCAAGGGCGTCGACGAAGCCACCATCAAGGACATGGCCATCTACACCGGCGACTCCGTGCGCATGGCCTACCTGGCCACCTACGGCGGCTCCCACGTCAACGGCGTTGCCGAGCTGCACTCCCAGCTGCTCAAGGACGTCACCCTGAAGAACTTCTCCGACGTGTATCCGGACAAGTTCACCAACGTGACCAACGGCGTGACCCCTCGCCGCTTCGTCAAGCTCGCCAACCCGCGTCTGTCCGACTCATCACCGAGGCCTCGGCACCGACAAGTGGTGAGCGACCTCGAACTGCTCAAGGGCCTCGAACCGCTCGCAGCCGATGACGAATTCGTCAAGAAGTTCGCCGCCGTCAAGCAGGCCAACAAGGTTGACTTCTCCAACTACGCCAAGCGCGAATACGGCTTCGACATCGACCCGAACACCATGATCAACACCATGGTCAAGCGTCTGCACGAATACAAGCGTCAGGCACTGAAGATCCTCGCCGTGATCGCACGCTACGCCGACATCAAGTCCGGCAAGGTCGCCGCCGACGATGTCATGCCGCGCACCATCGTGTTCGGCGCCAAGGCCGCTCCGGGCTACTACCTCGCCAAGCAGACCATCCAGCTGATCAACAACGTCGCCCGCGTCATCAACAACGACCCGGACGTCAAGGGCAAGCTGAACGTCTACTTCCCGTGGAACTACAACGTGCGTCTCGCACAGCACCTCATCCCGGCAACCGACCTCGACGAGCAGATCTCCCAGCCGGCAAGGAAGCCTCCGGTACCGGCAACATGAAGTTCGCTCTCAACGGCGCCATGACCGTCGGTACCCTCGACGGTGCCAACGTCGAAATCCGTGAGCGCGTCGGCGCTGAGAACTTCTTCCTCTTCGGCATGACCGTCGACGAGGTGGACGCCCTCTACGCCGAAGGCTACGATCCGAAGAAGTACTACGAGCCGATCCTCGTCTCAAAGCCGCCATCGACATGGTCGCGGACGGCACCTTCTCCAACGGCGACAAGACCGTGTACGAAGACCTTGTCCACGATTGGCTTACCAAGGACTGGTTCATGACCCTCGCCGACTTCGCGCCTACACCGCCATCCAGTCGGAAATCGAGGCCCTCTACGCCCAGCCGCTCGAATGGAACCGCAAGGCCCTCATCAACGTGGCGAACTCGGGCTACTTCAGCTCCGACCGCTCGATGGAGGATTACCTCGAGCGCATTTGGATGACCGGTCCGCTCAAGTAATGACGGAGCGTTATCTGCGTTGTGGAAGGCTTGACGTATCTTCGTACGCTTTCGCCTTCCACGCCTTGTGATACTGCGCTCGTCATTACTTTCGCTTCGCACGGGCCATATGTGACGTGAATTATCGCGTGATGTATGACTCGTAGCGTTAGATAGGGCGTGATGACGAAGGGACGATTCCGTTTTGGAATCGTCCCTTTTCGTTTTCCAGGGCAAAACAAAAAGCCCTGCGCGTGGGGCGCAGGGCTTGAAAGAAAGAGAAATCAGGCAGCTTCTGGGGTGGTGGGAGCGACTTCGGCTTCGCCATCCTCGGCATCCTTGGTCAGGCCAAGATCGACAGGAGACGAGCTGTTCTCCCATGGCTCCTCCCACGGATCGTAATCCGGATTCTGCTGCTTGTACACATACAGACCGACGACACCGGCAAGCAAAGCTCCGAAGAGCAGTGCGAAGAACTTCCAACCGTTAGAAGACTTGTTCTCCATGACGGATCCTTTCCCAAATATCGGCGAACATTGGCTGACCTGCTCGTTCAAGCCAACTCTGTTCACTATATTAATTCCTTGAATGTGTTGATTGGGTGGATTTACGCGCCGGGGATTCACAAGAATGCAATCATTTGCAATGATTTCGCAGATTCGCGGATTCGCACGTTCCAGTAGGGTTGAAACATGGCTTATCAACGTTTCAGTCTGTTTCCCGATTCCCCGTCGTTCAAAGACTTCTTCTCTGCACGTTCCATGCGATACCGTTGGCGTAACGGCGATCCTGTGATCACCGTTACGATCATGGCGATATGCGTCGCGGTCTGGATTGTCGAAACACTATTGAAAATCGTCTGGCCGGCCGGCTGCAACGCATTCGTCGGCTCAGGCGCATTCATGCCCGCGCTGGCGACTCACCGCCCATGGACCTTCATTACGTCAATGTTCCTGCACCAGCCGGCTCCCTATGGCACATTCTTTTCAACATGCTGACCTTGTGGTGCGTCGGGCCTGTATTGGAACGCATGATGGGGCATCTGCCATATCTCGCGTTATACGTGCTGTCAGGACTCGGCGGAAGCGCCGGCATGATGGTCTGGTCACTGTTCTCGCAAGACGGTTGGCTGACATCCGCATACGGCGCTTCGGCGCGCTATTCGGCCTGTTCGCGGCAATTCTGGTGGTATACCAGCGCATTGGCATCGACATTCGATCCATGCTGATCTGGATGCTCATCAACTTCCTGATGCCAATCATCACGCCGAACATCGCATGGCAGGCGCATGTCGGCGGATTCATCATCGGAGGAGTGTTCGCCTGGCTGCTGGTTTCCGGTCTGCACGCGTTGCGCGGCAAAAGTCTGCAGCAGCGCACGCTGATGTACGGCGTAATCATGTTGGCCGTGATTATTGCGATTGTCGTCGCATGCAATATGAGCAATCCACTTCGCGCAAACCCCCTTCTTGGCATGTTCTTCTAGTTGGCAGGCAGGAGAAAAAACAGATTTGGGGAATCGCAGACACACACTTATCCACAAATGTGGATAAGTGTGTGGATAAGTGAGGGTTGAGCTGTGGGTAAGTCGGGGATAACTCGGTGCATTATCCACAAGGATATTCACAAAACGGTGGATTCCCCGGCTTTTCAACGGTGGAAAATGTGGATAACCCGACTATGCATAGTGGAAAAATGGGGAAAAACACCATCCTATATATTGTGGACGGTCATAAAACTGCCTACAAGATATAGACGCTATCCACATTCGTCCACAATAATCCACGACTTATCCACATCGTGTGAAACCAGAAAATCCCCAGAATGACGACGAATCAACACAACGAAATCAGGTACGTCACCAATGACAATCATGAATGACGAGACGCGCGAATTCGTGGCGATGCATCGCAACGAGGACGTGCGCGAACTGGCGTTGAAGGCCAAACGTGTGGAAGGGCTCGACCTGCCGTTGGCGCTCGACCAGATTGCCGGATGGCAGATCGCACGCAAAAAACTGCCACAATGGGCCTCCTGCGAGGGAATCGTATACCCTCCGCACATTTCCATGGAACAGTGCTCATCGCAGTTCACAGCCCAATACAAGTCAGAAATCGCACAAACACTGCTCGCGCCGGCCGCAACCGTGCGCGCCAGAGTGTCCGATTCTGGAGAATCGGACAACCAAACCACGAAAAGTGAGCCACAGTTGTCCGATTCTGCCGAATCGGTCATGCAAACGGCAAAAAGTGCGTTCCAGTTGTCCGATTCTCCAGAATCGGACACGCAAGAGATGAAAATGGGCGCGTGGATGTCCGATTCGCCAGAATCGGACACATTGGTGGCGAGAAGTTCGATGGTGGATCTGACGGGCGGATTCGGCGTGGACTTCTCGTATCTGGCGCGCGGATTCAGCCAAGCCACTTATGTGGAACGGCAGCGGCATCTGTGCGATCTGGCCGAACACAATATGGCCGCACTGGGACTCGACCAGGCGCGTATCGTGTGCGGCGACGGCGTGGAATACCTCAGGCAGATGGGTCCGGTGGACTTCATCTACCTTGATCCGGCCCGCCGCGACGAGCATGGATCGCGCACTTACGCGATCGAGGATTGCACGCCGAACGTACTCGAATTGCGTGACCTGTTGCTCGCCAAATCGCAGTACACGCTGGTCAAGCTTTCGCCGATGTTGGATTGGCGCAAGGTGGTCGCCGATTTCGACGGGACCGTACGCGAAGTGCATATCGTGGCCACCGGCAACGAATGCAAGGAACTGTTGCTGGTATTGGGTCAGCAGGTGCATGAGGAACCATCCGCGCCGCGCGTGTTCTGCGTGAACGACAATCAGCGGATCGACTATGATTCCGCCGCATATACGCAGGGCCTGCGCATTGGCGGCAAACCGCTGCCGGAGACGAAAAACTACTTGTATGAGCCGAATGCGTCGATTATGAAGGCCGGTTGCTTCGATCTGGTGGAGGAACGATTCGGTGTGACGCAGGTCGGTCCAAGTAGTCACCTTTTCGTGTCGGCAACGCCGGTTCCGATTTTCCCGGCAGAGGATTCGCGATTGAAGCGATCGGCGGCATGAATAAAAAGGATATAAAACGACTGCTGAATGGCACGAAACAGGCCAATATCGCGGTACGTAACTTCCCGCTTACCGCACCGCAGCTACGCAAGAAATTGAAGCTTGCCGACGGTGGTCCGGTCTATCTGTTCGGCACTACCATGCAAGGCTGCGATCATGTGCTGCTGCGCACGTCGAAAATCTGAAAAACAAACCGGAATCGAAAAAAGAAACAGGCGAACCGGGATTGGCAAGGCAGTCGCGAAAGACCGCGTACGTTTGCGAAAGAGCGTGAAACCTACGAAGAAAACCTACGAAAAGATTGCGAGATAATCGTAAAAGGGCATGCGAAAAGGGCGTCTGACCGCACGTTGTACAGACGCCCTCAAATCGCAGGAAAGGCGAAACTACGCTTTAGCGCCACCACATGGTCATGATGAATCCGATCATGATGATCGCGAATGCGATGGCCAGATTCCACGCGCGATGTTCGGAATCGGGGATAGTCGGAAGTCAGGTAGTAGACGACCGCCCAGATCAGACCGATGATCATCAGCGCGCAGAACAGCGGCACGAACCAGCGTGGATTGGACTTGGTGCCCTTGATGGTTTCCTCCACGCGGCGGGTGTTCTCCGCCTGACGGTTCATCATGCGCTGCATCTGCGGGCTCAGGGAGTCCTTATCGGCGGTAGCGTTCAGCACCGCTTCGACGCGATCCATCGGAATGTCGTGATCGTCATCGTCGTCGGAATCAGCGGATTCGTCAGAAGTGGAATCGACGGTGGTTTCCTCAGCGGCATCCTGAACGGTTTCGTTGCTCTCTTCAACGGCAGCGGTGTCGTCCGTGGACTGCAGATCGTTCTGATCGTCCGCGGTGGTTTCGTGCAGCTCTTCGTCAGCCATCAGCATAGTCTCCTTTAATAGGCTAAAAGTCATAATAGTGGGTAGACTCGAAAGCGGCGAACTCACAGCGCAAAACTGTTCATAATCAGAGCAAATGCTTAATGGGAATCAGGAAGGTCCGCATGGCGAAGCACACCGGCAAGCACACCGCGAAACGGTCGAAAGCGGCCGGAGTGGCGGCATTCCTTGTGCTCATGTTCTCCGGATTCCTGCTCGCCACGAACCTGCGCGTGAACCGTTCCGTCGTGGTGACCAACGACACCGCCGAACTCGTGGAACAACGCGTGAAAAAAGTCAACTCCCTGCAGACGGAAGTCGACGCGCTCAGCTCCCGCGTGAACGATCTGAGCAAAACCCTGAACAGCCAGGACGACGCCGACCAGCAAGACAGCGAAAGCGCCGGCAACGGCACCATGCTGCCCGCGGTGGAAGGCCCCGGACTCGTGGTGACGCTCGACGATTCGCCACTCTGGGAAAACATGGTCGATTCCAGCGGCTCCACCTCCAACATCAACGATTACGTGGTGCACCAGCAAGACGTCGAAGCCGTGGTGAACGCGCTTTGGGCGGGCGGCGCGGAATCCATGATGATCATGGACCAGCGTGTGCTGTTCAATTCCGCAGTGCGCTGTTCCGGCAACGTGCTGCTTTTGCAGGGCAAAAAGTATTCGCCGCCATTCACCATTCCGCGATCGGCCCGGTCGAGACAATGAAAAAGGCGCTCGACAATTCGCAGGAAGTGACCATATACCGGCAGTACGTCAGCACGTTCGGCTTGGGATGGCAGGTCGACGAAAAAGAAAAACTCCATTTCGACGCGACCGACGCATTGCAACAGCCGCTGCAATACGCGCAGGCGATGAACAACGAAACAGACGGATCGCAGCAAACGGACGAAACGCAGGAATCGCAAGAGGGGAAGTAACCGATGAAGCACGTGGCACCAAAACAGCGTCGCAAAAGCGTGGTCTGGACGATACTTGGCATCCTCGCCGAACTCATGCTGACCGCGGCGGCCGTCTGCGCGCTCTACATCGCATGGCAAATGTGGTGGACGGGCGTGCAGGCCGAACACAACCAAATCGAAACACGCCAATCCGTATCATGGTCCGACCCGGGACAAACCGACAACGTCACCATCGCGCAGGCGCAGGAAGGCGACCCGCCAACGCAACCGCAAAGCGCACAGGAAGGCGAGCTCATCGCCCAGGTCTACATTCCGCGATTCGGCAGCCAATGGCAGCGCAACCTCGTTGAAGGCACCTCTCTCACCGAACTCAACAAGCATGGACTCGGCCACTACAAGGATTCGCAAATGCCTGGCCAAGTCGGCAATTTCGCCTTCGCAGGGCACCGCAACGGCTACGGACAGCCACTCGGCGACGTCGACAAACTGCAGGAAGGCGACCCGATCATCGTGCGCACGCAGGATTACTGGTACGTCTACCACTACACCAGCTACAAAATCGTGCTGCCGACCGACATCGAAGTGGTCGCCGCCAACCCCGAAAACCCCGGCGCGACGCCAACCAAACGCATGCTGACCATGACCACATGCGAACCGAAATACTCCACGCCGACACACCGCTGGATCAGCTACGCGGAATTCTCATACTGGGCGAAGGTGTCCGACGGCATCCCCCAGGAGCTCGCCTCCACCGACTCCAACGGCAAAGTCAAATTCGTCAACAACGAAAAATCGTCGATCGTCGCATCCGTCAGCTCACTCAAACCGTGGATTCTCGGCGCGCTCGCCGCATATGCGATCATCTTCCTTTCCGCGCTGGTGGCATGGCGTTGGCCGTATCTCGCCGACGTGCGCGCAGGACGCCGCGAAAAGCCGGAATTCAGCTTGTACGGCGGATTGATGCGATTGCAGCCGGGTGTGCTTCCGATTCGACTTGTGCTCATGGCGTTGCTGATTTTCGCGGCGGCCGCATCGTGCTTTGAATGGCTGTTCCCGTGGCTGCGACGAATATTCCGGCATTGCAGGAAATGTCGAATTACACGGCCATATAAAGCTGTATTCAGGTGCCTTCCGGCGGTCTGCTGGCAGTTTTGCTGGCAGACGTGAAAGCGATTGCTGCGATTGCTGCGATCTGCGATTATCACGATTGCTGCGTGAGACGCGCGCCGCGTCACGACATGTTGCGCACGTACACTGCTATGCAAACGCAAATATTCGCGCAACGTAAGTATTCGAAGCATTCGACGCCGACATTCCGACGTTGATAGGAGCATGATGACCGATTCCGCACGCATTTTGGTCGTGGACAACTACGATTCGTTCGTTTACACGATTGTCGGCTATTTGAAGACGTTGGGTGCCGCGGTGACGGTGGTGCGCAACGATGCGATCGATCCGGGCGAAGCCGATGTGATCGACGAATACGACGGCGTGCTTATTTCTCCCGGCCCGGGCGCTCCGGCCGATTCCGGTGCCAGCGAAGGCATGATTCGCCTGTGCGCGGAGCAGTCCAAGCCCATGTTCGGCGTGTGCTCGGCATGCAGGCGCTGGCCGAAGTGTTCGCGCGACCGTAAGCCACGCGCGACCATCATGCACGGCAAAACCAGCTTGGTGGAGCATATCGACGATGAGATCTTCGAAGGCGTCGCCAATCCGATGACCGCCACTCGCTACCATTCGCTGGCCGTGGAGCCCGATTCCGTGCCGGAAGAGCTGGTGGTGACCGCGTGGACGCAGGTCGACCACATCGTGCAGGGCATCAAGCATTGCAGCAAGCCGATGTATGCGGTGCAGTTCCACCCCGAATCCGTGATGACGCAGGACGGCTACCGTCTGCTTGCGAACTGGCTGAAGGTGTGCGGCCAGGAGAACGCCGTGGAACGTTCCAAGGGATTGCAGCCCAAGGTCGCGGCCTAAGGTCGCAGCAAGAAGACGTGGGAAGTGCGAAAACGCATGGTACAAGCGTGGAAACGTAAGTCGCGCAATCTCAATCGCAAGAAAATACAAAATCGTAAGAAAACACGAATCGCAAAAGAACATAAGACCGTAATGAGGAAGGCCCAGCTGGCATTTCAGCTGGGCCTTCCTTGTGAATGATGGCGGTTATCTCGACCGATCAGTTGCCTTCGGGAGTGTTGTTGCCTCCGTCGGTGTTGCCGCCGTTGTTGCCGTTGCCGCCGTTGTTGCCGCCATTATTGGTGCTGGACGACTTCGTGGTCAACGTGATCGTGGCTCCGCTGTCGGACTGGGTGCCGGCGATCGGTGACATGCCTGTGACCGTGCCATCCTCCGGGCCGGAAACCGTGACCTGGAAACCGTAGCTTTCCAACAGGCTCTTGGCGTTCGCATAGCCCATGCCGACCACGCTGGGCACGCTGATCTGCTGCTTGCCGGTGGACACCCAAATCGTGACCGCGGTACCGGCCTCGACCGTGCTTCCGACACCCGGCTCGACGCGGGTGACGGCGCCGGAAGCGATGGAATCGGAATATTCGCTTTCGATGGTGATCTGCGTCAGACCGGCCTGCTTCAGCTGCTCGATAACCGTGTCTTTCGGCTGTCCGATCAGATTATCGGGAATCTTGGTCATGCCGGACGAAATGTACAGCGTGATGATCGTGCCTTAGTCTGCTTCGAATTGGCGGCAGGATCCGTGCTTACCACCTTGTCTTTTTCGATGGAGCATTGTCGACCGTGCGCACGTTGCCCACCTTGAAGCCGGCGGCCTCAAGAATGGATTTCGCGTCATCCTGGCTCTTGTTCGACACATCCGGAACGGCGACTGACTGAGGGCCGGTGGAGAACCATACGGAAACCGTGGAGCCCTTGGCGACCTTCTTGCCGCCCGTCGGATTCTGCTTGGTGATGGTGCCCTTCGGCTCGCTCGAATCGGAATCCTCTCGGGCATCGAGCTTCAGACCCTTGGCCGCGAGCTGCTCTTCGACACGCGCCTCGGAAATATTCGCCGTGGCGGTGAAATCAGGAACTTCCACCATGTCGGCGGTGGAGTCGCTCTTGTTCAGCATGAAGAACACACCCAGAATGACCAGCAGCGCCACCAGACCGCCCACCACGGAGCCGATGATGATCTGCTTCTTCTTACGCGCCTTAGCGGCCTCGGCACGCTGTTCCGCGCGGGTTTTTGTGGATACGCCGTTCTGTGGGTTCGGCACGGCCTCGAACTGGCCCGTAACGGGATTGAACGCCTGCGTCGCGGCCGTTTCGCCGGCAGGGTCATGGCCACGGTGTTCGCGTCCATTTCGGCCTGCTTGCGTGCTTCATATTGGTCAGATCGGTCAACGGATTGAACGCGGCCGCCATCGGCACGCCGCCGTTCATGAACGTCAGCAGATCGTTCTTGAACTCGGAAGCCGTGGCGTAACGGTTCTGACGATCCTTCGCCATCGCTTTCGCGCAAATCGAATCCCACATCTTCGGCAAGCCGGGAACGACCGAACTTGGGGGAGTGGCGACCTCCGAAACATGCTGGTAGGCGATCGCAACCGCGGAATCGCCGGTAAACGGCGGCCTTCCGGTAAGCATTTCATACAGCACGCAGCCTGCGGAATACAGGTCGGAACGCATGTCGACGCTTTCGCCGCGCGCCTGCTCGGGAGACAGGTATTGCGCGGTGCCGACCACACCCTGCGACTGCGTCATCGTGGCGGCGGAATCGTCGAGCGCGCGGGCGATGCCGAAGTCCATGACCTTGACCACGCCCTGCTCGGAAATCATGATGTTGCCGGGCTTGATGTCGCGGTGGATGATGCCCATGCGATGCGAATACTCAAGCGCGTTGAGCACGCCCATCATCACCTGTTCGGCGTCGCGCTGGCTCAGAGCGCCATTCACTTTGAGAATGTCGCGCAAGGTCTGGCCCTTGACATATTCCATCACCAGATACGGCAGATGTTCGGTCTGGCCGGTTTCCGTGGCGACGACCTCTTCGCCCGAATCGTAGATGTTCACGATATTCGGATTGTTCATCTGCGCCACGGAATGGGCTTCGCGACGGAACGCTCAAGGAAGATCTTGTCGTTGGCGAAGTCGGCGCGCATGATCTTGACCGCGACGGTACGCCCAAGGCGCGTATCGAGCGCCACGTGCACTTCGGCCATGCCGCCACGGCCGACCAGTTGGCCGAGCTGGTAACGTCCACCAGCCAAAGAGGTAGGCATGTTGATGTTCATCTGTTCCTTCCCATCAGTGCTCAAGGAGATATGAGGTCTGCTGACCACGCGTCGCGGAAGTCTTCCGCCTGTAGGCACCACCATCGTGTCAGCCAATTGTGTCTGCTGGTCGAGCAGACGGCGTTCGATGCGGGACAACGTGCGCGACACCGTCAACGCGTCCTTCGGACGGTCAAGCGGGTCTTTGGACAGCATCGACATGACGAATTCACGCAGCTGCACGTCGACGGAGTCTGGCAGCGGCGGAACCGGATTGTTGACATGTGCTGCGGCGATGTCGACTGGCGTGGCACCCGTGAACGGACGATGCCCGCACAGGCCCTCGTAGGCGACGATGCCAAGCGAATAGATATCGGATTGAGGCGTGGCATGCTGGCCCTGCGCCTGCTCCGGGGAAATGTACTGTGCGGTTCCCACCACCATGCGTCCTGCGTGATCTGCTCCTGATTGGTGGAGTAGGAGACGCCGAAATCGGTGATTTTCACCTCGCCGGAATCGGACACCATGATGTTCGCAGGCTTCACGTCGCGGTGGATCACGCCATGCGAATGCGCGACGAACAGGCCACGCGCGGTCTGGATGAGAATCGGCAGCAGACGGGTCGGCTCCATCGGGCCGTTCTGCTCGTGGAACAGGTCGGCCAGCGACTTGCTGGGCACGTACTCCATAACGAGGAAGCCGATGCCGTCATGTTCGTAATATTCGAACAACGCGGCGATGTTCGGGTGTGCAAGATTGGCGGAATTATGCGCTTCCGCACGCAGGCGAAGCAGCTTGGCCTCCTGCGTGACGCCCAAGTCGCCGCGCAACGCCTTAATGGCCACGGGACGACCCAACTGGATATCGTAGCTTTCCATACTTCGCCCATGCCACCCTGGGCCAGACGGGCATCCAACCTGTAGCGTCGGTGGATGAGCTGTCCTTCAATCAGTTGCACTCTGCCAGCGCCTCCTGCATCATCGCCTTCATAATCGGACCCGCCGCGAACGAGCCATACAAATCCACATTGTGCACCACCACGGCAACGGCGATCTTCGGATCGTCCGCCGGGGCGAAGCGACCACCCAGCCGTCGATGGACGTATTGCCGTCACCGATCTGCGCGGTGCCGGTTTTCGCAGTCACCTGCACGCCGTCGATGGCAGATTCGGGTTCTCCTTGGTGACCACCGCCTCCATCATCTGCGTGAGCTTGTTGGCGGTGCCCGAACTGAACGCGCGGCTCATCACCTGCGGCTTGGTCTGCGAAATAACAGACAGGTCGGAGGAACGCACGCGATCCACCAGCGTCGGCTGCATGACCTTGCCCCCGTTCGCCACGGTGGCCGCCACCAGCGCGTTCTGCAGCGGAGTCACCACGGTGTCTCCTTGGCCGATGGACGCCAAAGCGAGCTTGTCGTCGGTCGTGTCGGTCGGGAACTTCGACGCCACGCTCATCCACGGCGTGCCCGTGGAATCGGATCCGTCAACCGTGATCGGACTGTCGAAACCAAGCTTCTTGGCCATGGACGACACCTTGTCATCGCCTAAAGCCACGCCCAGCTGGGCGAACGCGGTGTTCGACGAATACGCCATCGCGTCTTCCAACGTGATCTTGCCGTCCGAACCGTCGGCCTGCGACACCGCGTTCGTCAACTGTGTGACCGTGCCCGGAAGCGTGTAGCTCGATCCGGCCGGAATCTCGGTGTCGGTCTGGTATTCGCCAGTTTCCAGCGCGGCCGCCGCCACCACCGTTTTGAACGTGGATCCCGGAGGATACAGCTGCGAGGTGGCACGGTTGAGCATCGGATTCGACTCGTCTTGCGAAAGCGTGGAATAATTGCCGTTCGCTTCGGACGTGTCGTGGCTCGCCAGCTGGTTCGGGTCGTAGCTTGGCGTGCTTGCCATGGCGAGAATACGACCGGTTTTCACTTCGATGGCCACGGCCGCGCCGTCATTGTTGGCAAGACCGTTGTAGGCGGCCTGCTGGATTTTCGGATCAATGGACGTTTCGATGGTCGCGCCTTGTTTTCCTGGCCGGTGAACAGCGATTTGAACCGCTGCCATACCAGCTGGTCGGATTGGCCCGACAGCAGCGAGCTACGCGACGCTTCGATACCGTTCCAGCCGCGTTGGCTGATCGAGAAGAAGCCGGTGACCGGCGCGTACAGTTCGCCGGCGGTATAGGAACGCTGGTAGGAGAACGCGTCGTTCGAAGGGTCGGATTTGGCGATGACGGAGCCGTCCGAAGCGAGGATCGCACCGCGCGGAGCGCCATACTCGTGGTAGAGGGCGCGGGTGTTGCGCGGGTCGTTGTTGAGCTGGTTCGCGCGAATCGCCGTGATGATGGTGGTGGACATGCCCAGGATGACGAACAGCGCCACCACGATGGTGAAGAGTTGGCGGAGTGACTTATTCATGCTTGGCTCCCCTCTGACATGCTGTCCGATACGTTCGGAGTGCCCGATGGGGGAGCGGGTGGTACGACTGGCGTGCCTGAAACCGGCGTCTCCGTGGAGATGATTTCAGTGGCCTGCGCGGAGGCCACGCTTCTGCGGGCGCGGCTCTGCTTGCGGGCGCGCAGCGCCTGCATCGCCTCATATTGGAACGTGTCGCTATCGATATCGGATTCGGGTTTGTTCGCCGAGTTGGAAATCACCACTAGGAGTGCTGCCAACATGTAATTCGCTATGAGTGAGGATCCGCCGGCGGCCATGTACGGAAGAGTCAAACCCGTAAGTGGGATGACTAACGTGATGCCTCCCACCACGGTGAACACCTGGAAGGCCATGGTGAACACGAGGCCCGATGCGAGAAGCTTGCCGAACCCATCCTTGATTTTCATCGCAGTGATCATCCCGGCGGCGATGATGAGCAGATAGAGCATCAGAATGGCCATCAGACCGGTGAGGCCCAGCTCTTCGCCAAGTGCCGCGTAGATGTAGTCGGAGTTGGCGATCGGAGTGAGCGACGGGTGACCTTGCCCAAGGCCGGTGCCCATCAAGCCGCCTGATGCCAGGCCGAAAATACCCGTGACGAGCTGGTAGGATCCGCCGTACTCCTTGTTGTACTGCGCCGAGTCGAACGGGTGCAGCCAGCGTCGACGCGCGCGCCGACATGGCTGAAAATATTGGCCGCGGCGAACGCGCCCACGGCGAACGCGATGAAACCAATCACAATCCACTGGTGCGCCCCGTGGCCACGTACAACATGGACACGAACATGGCGAAGAACATCAACGACGTGCCCAAATCATGCTGCACGACCAGCACGCCCATCGACACGATCCACACCACGATGATAGGCCCAAGATCCTTGATGCGCGGCAGCTGCAGGCCCAGCACCTTCTTGCCACCGACCGCCAGCTGGTCGCGGTGGTCATACAGGTAGGAGGCGAAGAAAAACGCGAGGAACAGCTTCGCGAACTCGCTTGGCTGGAACGATCCCAAACCGGGAATCTTCACCCAAATGCGCGCGCCATACTGTTCGGAACCGATCACCGGAAGCATCGGTGACAGCAGCAACACCAAACCGATCACCATGCTGACGTACGAGAACCGCCTCAGCACACGGTAATCCTTCATGAAGATCACCAGCAGATTCGCCAAAACCAGCGCTATCGACAGCCAAAGCAACTGTTTGAACGCGACGGACGTGTTCAAATCCTGGTCGATGCGGGCGATCATCATGATGCCGGTGCCAGTCAGCACCATCACACAACACATGATCGCCTGGTTGGCATACGGCTGGAAACGCAGCGGCAATCCCCAGGAAGTCAGGAACAATGCGCCGACAAAAGCGAGCATCCACAAATAATTCTGCGGAAAACCGCCGGTGGTGCGTTCGAACATCTGGAAGAACGCGACGCCGCAAATCAGCATGCTGAACAGCAGCAGGCCGAATTGCTTCAGACGGGTTGCATCATGACTGGTCACCGCCTGACTTGTTTGCCGAAGCGTCGTCCGATTTGTCTGATTTGCCCGACGACTTGTCGGAAGTCGTACCAGAGGATTTGTTGTCGGATTCGCCGTTTGCCTTGTCTTGTTCCTTCTGCGCGGCTTCGTCCTGCTGTTGCTTCAGCTGCTTTTTGATCAGTCGCGTATGCGTTTTCGCCTCGCCGTACGTGTCGAAGGAAATGCCCTGCGCAAGCTGTTCCTGCCAGCTTGGCGGCAGTTCGCTCGTCTTCATATGGGTGTCGGTGACGGCGTGCGACAGCTGGAAGCGAACAGGCTTGTCGGCACGCCTTGGAAAATCGCCACTTCGCCGTTGTCGTCGCCGATGTAGTACTTGGTTTGGCTCCAACGGTAGGTTGCGAACGCGCCGCCCGCCAGTCCCAGCAGTACCACGATGGTGACGATGATGGCGATCACACGGTTGCGTCGGGTGCGCGTGCGCTTCGTTTTGCGCTGCTCGATATGCTCGTTGCGGATGGCTTTGGCGACTTCCGGATCGTTCGGATCGGCGGAAATGCGGCCGTCGTCCTTCTGTACGACGGGGATTTCACCGGTGTCGGGATTGGTGCGGTCGCCGTTCTCCTCGCGTACCGTGGACGGTTGCGCCACGCGCTGTTCCGGAGGATTGTCGTCCTCGTTGGGATTCTTGCCGTTGCGCAGTGCGGCGGCACGGGCGCCGGCGACTTCTTGCCCTCGCGCAGTGCGGGAGCGGATGCGACCGGCTCGTTGATGATGTCGCGATCGGCTCAAGCTTGCGCTGGCCGCGCCGCCAACCAATGGCGTCTGATGCGGCAGATCGAACGCGTCCGCGTCAAGGGCGAGCGTCGCGTCGGCGATGACCGCGGTGACGTTGTCGGTGCTGCCGGCACGAAGCGCCATCGAAACCAGCTGTTGCGCGCACTCCTCCTGATCGGAGCAGGCGGACAGCACCTCCTGCAATGTGGAATCCTCAAGCACGCCGCACAAACCGTCGGAGCAGAGCAGCCAGCGGTCGGCCGGATGTGCCTTGCGTATGGCGATGTCCGGACTCGAATCGATATCGAAATCACCCAGAACGCGCATCACGACGTTGCGCTGCGGATGGTTGCGCGCCTCGGCCTCGCTGATGCGGCCGGTGTCGATCAGATGCTGCACGTAGCTGTGGTCGGACGTCATGCGGATCAGACGGCCGTCATGCAGCAGATATGCGCGGGAATCGCCGATATGCGCCAAAACCCAATATCCGGCCACCAATGCGACCGACGTGACGGTGGTGCCCATGCCCGCGAGACGACGTTCGCGCTTCGCTTTGCCAACGATCGCGTCATGCGCGGCCATAACCGAGGTTTCCATCATGTGGGCGATAATCTGGACATCGCCCTGCACGTTGTCTTGCTCGATATGCGCCAATGAACGGATGGCGATGGTGGAGGCGGTGTCGCCTCCCGCATGGCCTCCCATGCCATGCAGATGGCGATCAGATGCTCGCCGGCGAACGCGGAATCCTGGTTGTTGGAACGTACGGTACCCACATCGGAAACGACGGTGGAATACATGAACAGCGGTTGTGAAGCGGGAGAAGTCGGCAAACGGGTCACCTCAATTCAAAGGTGGTTGCGCCAATGCGTACGGGAACGCGCGATCCGAGAATCATCGGAGCGTTCAGACGCTGCTGGTTGACCACAGTGCCGTTGGTGGAACCCAGGTCTTCGATGGCCCACTTGCCGGTGGCGGGATCCGTATAGACGCGCGCATGGTGGGACGAGACGAATTCGTCGTCCAGAACCACGGTGTTCGAAGCGGAACGGCCAAGCGTGATGGTGTTGCCGGACAAAGGGACGGAACTGCCGGCAAGGGGGCCATCGATGATGACCAGCAAGGTGGGTTTGGCGCTTGATGTGGCGCTGACGACTGGTGCCGGGGCGGCCACGGGCGCGG
>ENA-OQCS01000483-OQCS01000483.1-human-gut-metagenome-genome-assembly--contig:-NODE-483-length-22136-cov-8.161797_pt1 | contig 22136 bp, 22 predicted proteins | sample MGYA00242757_ERZ504575 | MGnify/ENA primary metagenome ERZ504575 (study PRJEB26092, sample SAMD00036297) | human gut metagenome | host: Homo sapiens | study: EMG produced TPA metagenomics assembly of... | reverse complement strand
AGTATAAGAGTTTTTCCAAAGCAGCCGACGTTATGGGAAACAATCAGCCTAACATTACCCGGTGTATGAATATTCTGGAGAATGAGCTGGGATGTAAACTTTTTATCCGTTCCAATCGCGGAGTACAGCTGACCATTGAAGGAGAAAGACTTTTTGAACATGTATCAATTGCAATAGAACAGCTTGTATCAGGAGAAAATGAACTTCTCAAAGATAAAGGTCTGGAAAGCGGACTTGTAAATATTGGTGCCAGTGAAATCGCACTGCGTTTATTCCTGCTGAACGAACTGGAAGTCTTTCATCACCGTTATCCACATGTGAAGCTGAGGATTTCTAATCATTCCACACCACAGGCAGTTCAGGCACTGGAAAACGGTCTGGTAGACTTTGCAGTAGTTACCACACCTGTCGCTCTGAAAAAACCACTTCAGAGAATTCCCCTCTATTCTTTCCGCGAGATTCTTATAGGTGGAGAGGAATATGCGGAAACAGCTTCCAACAAACACTGTCTTCAGGATCTGCAGGATATCCCTCTGATCGGGATTGCTCCCGGAAGCAGTACAAGAGAATTATATACACAGTATTTTATGCGCCATAACCTTCCCTTCTCACCTGATATGGAAGTGGCAACTACTGACCAGATTTTCCCTATGGTGCAGCACAACCTGGGAATCGGATTCTTCCCTGAAGAGCTTGCTGCTGAACATATTGCTCAGGGGAAAATCGTCCAGATTCCCATTGAAGAGCCTCTTCCTGAAAGAAAGATCTGTCTGATCCGCAATGTAAAAAGGCCACAGAGCATTGCAGCACGCAGCCTTGAAGAACACCTCACATCACACCGGGAAACAGAATAACTGTTACTGCAGACAGCAGTACCCCCAAAAACAGGGATCACTCCTGCAGATATCCGGTCTGCAGTGGTAATCCCTGTTTTATTGATGTTATTTATTTAATCCTTTCATGGATAAGCTGATACGTTTTTTCTTCATATCAACTCCGATTACTCTTACATCTACGATATCCCCTACACTCACCGCTTCCAGAGGATGTTTGATAAATCTCTCTGTCATCTCGGAAATGTGCACCAGACCGTCCTGATGTACACCGATATCTACAAATGCACCGAAATCAATAACATTACGGACAGTTCCCTTCAGCACCATTCCTTCTTTCAGATCTTTCATTTCAAGAACGTCTGAACGAAGGATCGGTTTCGGCATGTCATCACGAGGATCTCTTGCCGGTTTCTCCAGTTCCTTCACAATATCACGAAGTGTGATCTCACCGATTCCCAGTTCTGCTGCCATCTTCTTATAGTCTTTTACCTGCAGGGAAAGTCCAAGGAGATTTCCTGCCACAACATCATTTGGCTTATATCCAAGTTTTGAAAGAAGTGCAGATGCTGCTTCATAGCTCTCAGGATGTACACTTGTTGCATCCAGAGGATTCTTTCCACCTGAAATACGCATGAAACCTGCACACTGTTCAAATGCCTTCGGTCCTAATTTCGCTACTTTGAGAAGTTCTTTTCTGTCTGTAAACTGACCGTTCTCTTCTCTGTAAGCTACGATATTTTTGGCAATTGCTTTGCTGATACCGGAAATATACTCAAGCAGAGATGCAGATGCTGTATTTAAATCTACACCAACTTTATTTACGCTGTCTTCTACAACGCCGCTTAATGCTTCATCCAGTTTCTTCTGGTTCATATCATGCTGATACTGACCCACACCGATAGATTTCGGATCAATCTTAACCAGTTCTGCAAGCGGATCCTGTACACGTCTTGCAATGGAAGCCGCACTTCTCTGTCCTACATCAAAGTTCGGGAATTCCTCTGTAGCCAGTTTGCTTGCAGAATACACAGATGCTCCTGCCTCATTTGTGATAACATACTGCACCGTTTTTTCCGGGATTTCTTTGAGCATATCTACGATCACCTGCTCGGATTCACGACATGCTGTACCGTTTCCTACTGAAATAAGGGATACACCGTATTTTTCGATCATACCTTCCACTGTATCCTTGGCAGCACGGATCTTTTTCTCAGTAGTCGGAGCTGTGGGATAAACAACTGTTGTATCCAGAACTTTACCTGTTGCATCTACAACTGCCAGCTTACAGCCTGTACGGAACGCAGGTCCCATCCAAGTACGACTTTGCCTGCGATTGGAGGCTGCATCAGAAGCTGTTCCAGATTCTTGCCGAATACATGGATCGCGCCGTCTTCTGCCTTATCAGTAAGATCACTGCGGATTTCTCGCTCGATAGCCGGTCCGATCAGACGTTTGTAACTGTCTTCTACAACTGCTTTCAGAATCGGAGTTGTATTCGGGTTGTCTTTTTTGATCACTCTCTTATTCAAATAACGAAGGATGTCTTCCTCCGGTGCATTTACTTTAACAGTGATAAATTTCTCTTTCTCACCACGGTTTAACGCAAGAATACGGTGTCCTGCCAGTTTCCTGACCGGCTCCTCAAATTCATAATACATTTCATATACGGACTGAGTTTCCGCATTCTTTGCTGTGGAAGAAATACTTCCGTGCTTTGTTGTCAGGTTACGGATGTAGATACGATAGTCTGCTTCATCGGAAATACGCTCTGCAATAATATCTTTAGCTCCATTCAATGCTTCTGCAACATTCTTAACACCCTTTTCTTCGGAGACGTATGCCTTGGCTTCCTCTTCTACCGGCTTGTCTGTCATCTGCAGAAGAATGATATCTGCCAGTGGTTCCAGCCCTTTCTCTTTGGCAATTGTCGCACGGGTACGGCGTTTCGGGCGATATGGTCTGTATAAGTCCTCTACTACAACCAGTGTCTGGGCATCCAGAATCTGTTTCTTCAGTTCCTCAGTCAGCTTGCCCTGGTCTTCGATGCTCTTTAATACCTGATTCTTCTTATCTTCCAGATTTCTCAGATACGTCAGTCTCTCAAAGAGTGCACGAAGCTGCTCATCATTAAGGGAACCTGTTGCTTCTTTTCTGTATCGGGAAATGAATGGGATGGTGTTGCCTTCGTCAATTAATTTGACTGCGGCTTCTACCTGCCATTTCTCCACCTTCAATTCCTGTGTGATTACCTGAATAATATCCATTAATTTTTTATCTCCTCTTGTTGCTTTTCAGAATGCAGATACGTGTAATCGACCCTTGCATCCACATTGTTTTTCTTCTATAGCATAAAAAACGCTCTTGTGATAGGGTATCAATCTGGCGTTCATTTGTCAAGTGTGGGATTGATTCTGCCAATATGATACATACTGCCGGAATAACATTAGCCAAAATATTCATCCAGCTGTCTGATAAACTCTTCCGGCACTTTCCGTTCAAACGGAAAAATTTCGATGTTTCCCAGTCTGTCTGCGATATATCCCAGTAAAATCGCGCTTCTCTCCAACGACCAGTCCGACAGCAGTGCAATGGTATCATGACGTGTATGCATGCCAAATCCATCCCTGTTTAATGTCATAGCCGGAATACCTTTCCATGCAAAGGTGTTAGAATCGCTTCCCCAGATCTGATTCTTTGTAGACATGCCGATTCCTGTCTCATGAGCCATATATGTAATCATATTGCAGATTGACGCATCACCTGTCACTCCTACAACCGTTCCGCCCACAAGCTGTCCTGCGAGGTCTACATTCATATTGAAACGATGAGCCGGAAGTTCTGTTTCATGTTCTTTAATATAGTTCTGACTTCCAAGCAGACCTTTCTCTTCTGCACCAAACCATACGAATTCCATTGTTCTGCGTGGTCTGTGTTCTTTGAAATATCTGCAAAGTTCCATGATGATCGCGGCACCGGACATATTATCGTAAGCACCAGGTCCCTCCGGTACGGAATCATAGTGTGCAGTAAGAGTCAGGATCTCCTCTGCTTTATCTGTTCCTTTGATTCGTGCCACTACATTTCGGGATGTACGTGTCACTGTCTCCTGTTCTACGAACAGGCAAGCCTTAGCTGCCCCTCTTGTCACTAGTTCGACAGCATCTTTATAATGAATGCTTACACCCGGAATTCTGTTATCGTAATTTGCCGCTTCTATCCCGGCTGCTTTTTTCTCTTCACCTGGCAGATTCTTCGGTAAGCTGTATGCACGCGGTGTCAAATCTACGCCCTCGTCCAATGGGGAACCGGCAATACTGATAAAACCGGCTACACCTGCTTTCACCAGTTTCTGGTACAGTTCCTTTCTTACCGGGTCATTTACCATAACAATTTTTCCTCTGGCATTTGCGAGGCTGATCTCATCAGCATTCTCCACATACAAAAAGATTCATTCCGTCCATTCTCATCTGTATTGGCACATCTTCCATATCCGGTTACGATGTATTCTTTTGCATATGGTTCCGTTATCGTAAGCTTCGCCTTTTTTACCTGAAAAGTTTCAAAACAAAACTCTTCCAGATGGTTCTCCACACCAAAACTATTCAATGTTTCCTGAATAATCGTTGCTGCTTTTTCCTCTCCTACAGTTCCTGCCTCTCTGATATAATCAAACTCCGCCAGAAACTCCATCTGACGTTTTCCACTGATTTCATTTGTGTTCATAATTGTAAAAACCTTCCTCAAATATATTTATGCTACCAGCAATTATTCCTATTATACCATTTACGTATAAGCTTTTTCCACCATTATAAATGAGAAAATTCAGTAAAACCAAATTAATAAAAATAAAAAAGACCTTTATCAACATTTTTACATTGTGTCAGTTAAAGGTCTTTCATATTATGATTTTATTTCAAGCTATTGAAGTATTCATCCCATGGTTTTGGTTCGTTATCTTCTTCCTCTTCCGGAATTGTCTGACTCTGCAGGCTGTCCTGTACTTCTTTACTCTCTGAAGAATCATATGGGTTATCCTGTGTCGTTCTATTATTTTCCACAGAACCATACAAACTATCCTGGGTATTCTCACTTGCTGCATTATTCTGCACTTCTTTGTTCTCATCCGAAGCCACTGATGAATCACCTGTCACACTCCAGAACTGCTGCGGATGCGTCTGATCTTCCTGTGGCTGTTCACTCTGTGAATAGCTGTCAAACATAGGATTCACATAGTCTCGTGCCACACGTTCTTCTTCCTCTTTCTGCACTTTAAGCTCCCCTGTCAGATCACGATAGAACATTACTTCTGTCATGGCCATATATGGAAATACCCACAAAAGTGCAATATAGAACGTAAAAACAGAAAGAAACATCAATGGGATAAAGCTTATCTTCAGCATAAGATATCTTCCGAAGTTTCCATGCATCATCTCCAGACTCTCTTTCATAGCCTCTGTACTTTTCAATTCCGGCTTATCTGCCAGAATATAATAAGTCATCTCCAGAGGAATGACCAGAATCTGATAAACAATCATTCCTACGATCATCAGAACAACCCCTGTATACAGCCAGGTGATCAGCACCTCCACGGAAGCATCTTCACCCGGAAGATTCGCATTACTGTAAATCGTATAGGGCAGCATGGTAAGCAGATTCAGTACTGCCATAAAAAATCCGGCAACGATCACTCTGTCCGGATGATGTCTGTAAAAATAAAACAGGTCATTTAATGAATATACTTTCCCTCTGGCAATATTCAGATACATATAATTCATACCTGCCGCGACCACATTGATCAGCAAAGTCATAATAAATGTAAATGCATACGACAACACAATATCAATTGTTTCCTCTCCCGGAAATAAAGCCGAGGATATCATGCTGCTGATCAGGGCCAGCGCCTGAACTGCAACAAATGCCAGGATCAGTATCCCATATTTTCCTGACATGGCCTGCTTCGCATAGTTTTTTAATTCACGTCTCGATGTCATGTAATTCTCCTAAATCAGTCTGCCAGACCAAAGGCATCATGTACTGCATTCATTGCGCGCACGCCGTCCTTTTCATTGATCAGAACTGTCACACGAATCTCGGATGTAGAAATCATGTTGATGTTTACGCCCTCATTATAGAGGCTCTCAAACATCTTTGCAGCTACTCCGGGATTACTCATCATTCCTGCACCTACAATGGAAAGCTTCGCAATATTTCTCTCAGAATGAAGCTCTGCAAATCCAAGTCTTGCCTGATTTGCATCCAGAACTGCAACTGCATCATCCAGATCATTTCCATCGACTGTGAAAGAAATATCCTTTCTGCCCGCACGTCCGATAGACTGCAGGATCACATCTACATTAATATTCTTCTTCGCAAGGGTATCAAATAATTTAAAAGCTACACCCGGCTCATCCTTTAATCCGATTACCGCAATTCTCACTGCATCTGTATCCAGCGCAACACCGCTGATCAACATTCTCTCCACTGTAACTTCCTCCTTTACCACAGTTCCTTCACTGTTGTTTAAACTTGAACGTACCACAAGCGGCACGCCATATTTCTTCGCCATCTCCACAGAACGGTTGTGAAGCACACCTGCCCCGAGAGTCGCAAGGTCAAGCATTTCATCGTAAGTGATCTCTTTGAGCTTTCTTGCTTTCGGAACCTTACGCGGATCTGCTGTGTAAACACCATCTACATCTGTATAGATTTCACAGGCATCTGCATGAAGAGCAGCCGCAAGAGCAACCGCTGTTGTGTCAGAACCGCCTCTTCCAAGAGTCGTATAATCATCATACTTGTCAACTCCCTGGAAGCCGGTAACTATTACAATCTTTTTGCTGTCCAGCTCTCTTCTGATACGCTCTGTATCAATTCTTTTTAAACGTGCATTTCCATGACTGCTTGTCGTATGCATGGAAACCTGAAAAGCATTCAGGGAAACCGCAGGAACTCCCAGTTTATCCATCGCCATTGCCATCAGTGCAACAGACATCTGTTCTCCGATGGTAAAGAGCATATCCATCTCTCTTTTCGGCGGTTTCTCATTGACATCCCTTGCCATAGTGATCAGTTCATCCGTATATTTCCCCATTGCGGACAGAACGACAACCACGTCATTTCCTTTTCTGTACTCTTCTATACAGCGGCTGGCAACATTAAAGATACGTTCTTTATTTGCAACCGATGTACCGCCAAATTTCTTGACAATCAACATTGTTTTACTTCCTCCATAATAAGTTTACAGGAAAGAGAAGATTCTCATATCTTCCCTTTCCTGTTCTGTTTACAGTAATCACTGTACAAATATTTATCTGAAGTATTGTATCAGTGTCCACCTTATCAGGCACACTATATGATACACGAAATCTGTCAGTTTATCAATCTTTAACTCGAATCTTTGCAAGTACCTGATCTCCGATCTGAGCCAGTTTCTCTTCAAATGCTCCCTGTGTCATTTCATCAGTGATAAATGCACATTCCTGTGGAAGCTGTCCCAGGCTGATGATCTCAACATCACCAAATACCTTCTTCGCTTCTTCTGCTGCTTCTTTTTTGATTCTCACGAAAAACTTTCCTGTCACTTCATCCAGTGGTTTCAGTACTGCCGGAGTGCTGTTCCAGTTTGTCACAATATTAACATGGAGATGTTTTGCGGCATCCACAATATCACCAACTACAGCACTTGCTGTAGGCAGTTTACCTGCACCGCTTCCATAGAACATGGCATCTCCAAGCATATTTCCATGTACAAATACTGCATTAAACACATCATTTACACTGTAAAGAGGGCTGTTCTGGCCGAGCATAAACGGTGCTACCATTGCATAACAGGTTCCGTCTGCCAGTCTGCGGCTAGTTCCAAGAAGTTTGATGGTTCTGCCAAGCTTTGCAGCATACTCCATATCTTCAGGTGTGATTTTTGTAATTCCCTCTGTATAAATATCTTCAAAATCAAAATATCTCTCATAAGCAAGAGAGGAAAGGATTGCGATCTTACGGCATGCATCGTATCCTTCCACGTCGGCGGTAGGATCTGCCTCTGCATAACCCTTCTGCTGTGCTTCCTTTAATACAGTGTCAAATTCACAGCCTTCTGTGCTCATCTTATAAAGCATGTAGTTGGTAGTTCCGTTCAGGATACCTGTTACTTCGTCAATCTCATCTCCTGTAAGGGAAGAATTGATGACACGAATGATCGGGATTCCGCCGCCACAGCTTGCTTCAAATAAGAAGTTAATGCTCTTTTCCTTTGCAATATCCATCAGCTCGCGGCCATGCTTTGCAACCAGAGCCTTATTGGAAGTGCAGACATTCTTTCCTGCCAGAAGTGCCTTCTTTACAAAAGTATAAGCAGCTCCACACCGCCCATAACCTCTACTACAATATCTACTTCCGGATCACTGACGATCTGTTCATAATCATGGACCAGAACCTTCTCTACCGGCTGTCCCGGAAAATCACGAAGATCCAGAACATATTTTACATGAAGTTCCTGTCCGGCACGTCTGGAAATGCTCTCTTTATTTTCATTTAATACTTCAAATACACCGCTTCCAACTGTGCCATATCCTAAAATTGCTACATTGATCATTTTCTTTTACTCCCTGCCTAATATTTTCAGATAATGAATTCCTTCATTCTGTTCAATCGTCTCTACCATTGCTTCTGCATCCCCCTCGCCCGGAAGAATGTCCACACTCAGAGTAAGTGTGGCAATCCCATTGATAGGAATACTCTGATGAATGGTGAGAATGTTTCCATGAAACCGTGCAATCGTCTGCAGGACAACCGACAAAAGCCCCGGTTCATCATCCATCTGGATAATAAAGGTGATCGTCTTTCCCCTTGTCTCTTCATGAAATGGAAAAATATCATCTTTGTATTTGTAGAAAGAGCTTCTGCTGATTCCTGTGCGCTCTGCTGCATCCTGTACAGTGTCCACTTTGCCGGAGTCCAGAAGCTTCTTTGCCTCCACCACCTTCAGCAGGACTTCCGGAACTGCTCGTTCCCTCACTACAAAATATTTCTTTTTCTCTGTTATTGGTTTCTGCATATCAATTTACCTGTCCGTTCTTTAAAGACATTTGTTTTTACACACTGGATATATTATCACACCACACAAAAATACGCAAGAAATATATTCTGCTAAATCATTGTGTAAAATCATTATGCCTCAACACGAAAAAGGCTGTCCTGATTTCAGACAGCCTTTTTTATTCTTTTATTTCTTCAGTGCGATCCATTTCAGATATGCATTGATGAAAATATCAATTCCTCCGTCAAGTACTGCATCCACATTTCCGGTCTCCTCGTTTGTACGATGATCCTTTACCATGGTATATGGCTGCATAACATAAGAACGGATCTGATTTCCCCATCCGATATCTGTCACCTCACCGCGGATACCGGAGAGTTTTTCCTCTGCCTCCTGCTGCTTGAGAAGATACAGCTTGGCTTTCAGCATCTGCATGGCTTTATCTTTATTCATGTGCTGAGAACGTTCATTCTGACACTGTACCACGATTCCGGTAGGATAATGTGTGATACGGATGGCAGATGATGTCTTGTTGATATGCTGACCGCCGGCACCACTACTTCGATAAGTATCAATACGGATCTCATCGTCATTGATCTCTACATCCAGATCCTTCTTGATATCCGGCATAACATCACAGGATACAAAAGATGTCTGTCGCTTACCTGCTGCATTGAAAGGAGAAATACGCACCAGACGGTGAACTCCCTTCTCTGATTTCAGATAACCGTAAGCATTTGTTCCGTTTACCTGGAAAGTAACAGATTTGATACCTGCCTCATCGCCGTCCAGATAATCCAGCACTTCCAGGGTAAATCCTTTCTTATCTGCCCAGCGGCTGTACATACGGTAAAGCATACCGCACCAGTCACAGGCCTCTGTTCCGCCTGCACCTGCATTCAGCTTAATGATAGCATTCTCACTGTCATATTCTCCGGAAAGAAGTGTCTTGATACGGATATTGTCAAAATCCTTCTGAAACTCATCCAGCATTTCCTGAATCTCAGGAATCAGTGCAGGATCGTTCTCCTCATATCCCATCTCGATCATGGTTTCCATATCTTCCATCTGTGTAACCAGATTCTGATAGGTCTCCATGTCATCTTTCATGTCTTTTAATTCTTTCATTTTCTTCTGGGAAACTTCTGCATCATCCCAGAAATCAGGCGCTTCCATTTCGCGCTCTAATTCTTCGACCTTCTGCTCTTTGTTAGCCAGGTCAAAGTGAATCCCTCACTTCCACTAATGGTTCTGTATAAGTCGCAAGAATGCTCTTGAACTGGTCTAATTCAACCACAGCTTCACCCACTTTCTTATTATAAATATTCTCTGTCGGACTCCCTGTGGATAACCGACTGAATTGCTATAGATTATAGCAGTCCTAGTAAATAATTCGTTTAAAATAATACCATATCTTTAAGCAAATTACAAACAAAGAATTACCCACAGCGTGAAATGATCATTTATCATAACAATTATTTCACACTGTGGGTAATCATACTTACACTGAATTACGCATAAAGTCTGTGTAATTTATGAGAAGAAGCTCTCTGCAACACTTATATCTGCAATATATCCCACTGTTCCTGTCATATAGATAGTTCCGTCCTCTTCCATATCGATCTGTATCATTCCGCCTGGCTGATTTACATTAATACGGGATTCTACCAGCCCCAGCTTATAGGCTGCCGCTGCCGCCGCACAGCTTCCTGTTCCGGAAGCCTTTGTATATCCGGAGCCTCTTTCCCAGATTTCAATCTCCAGATTTCCCTTGTCGACCTGACGGCAGATCTGCAGGTTCATTCTCTCCGGAAATTCATCTGCATTTTCCACATAAGGTCCCAGATTCTTTACAGCTTCTGCACTTACATTGTCTGTAAAAATAATGCAGTGTGGATTACCAACTGTCAGGCAGGTAGCCTTGTATTCTTTTCCATGGAATACGAAATTCTCCTTAATTACTTCACGAACTTCACCGGAAACAGGGATATCGCTGGAGATAAAAGATGGTTTTCCCATGTTTACTGTAAATTCCGTTGCCCGACTGTTCAGGCATTCCACATGAATCTTGCCTGACATAGTTTCAATGTCAAATTTTTTCTCAGTAATATATCCATTGTCCATCAGATATTTGGCAAAAATACGCACGCCGTTTCCACTGATGCAGATTCACTTCCGTCTGCGTTAAAAATACGCACACCCAATTTCCCATCAATTTCTACCGGTCCATAAAGCACACCGTCAGCGCCAAGCCCAAATCCTCTCTGGCAGAGAAGTGCAATCTTCTTTCCCTGAAGCTGTACCTGATTTTTCTTCGGATCAAGAATCAGATAATCGTTTCCAAGTCCCTGATATTTACTCATAATAATTGTATTTGCCATAACCATATCTCTCCTTCTGATTTATAATCCCGGATACTTCCCGCTTTTGTATCTGCATCGATAATCAATTGTCGGGCAATCTTTCCAACTCACTTCGCCACTTGTCTGAGTCCCCACCCACTGCTTATTGCTCTTCGCAATTGAAGCAGGGGACTTACTTGATTCGGTTAAATTTTGTGTCAGGTAATTTTCTCTTATCACATCCTGACTTTGTATTCATTATATTTTATTGTTTTTACCATGTATATAGAGTAAAATGCTTGAAATATTGCAAAAAATGCTCTGTAAGTGTTACAAAAAAGACCATTATATCAGTTCTCTGATATAACAGCCTTACAGCAGCATCACTCCTCTCTGTTCAGTTTTCTATTTCTTTACCCTATTTCGAAATAGTTACAAAGTTTTTACGATTACTTTGTAATTGTATGATACTATTATCGTGTAATAATGTCAATATCTTTGTAGCATATTTTCTCAGAAATTATAAAATATATTCGTTACTATTTGTTACATTCTTAGTAATAATTGTACATTTGCGCATTAAATGATATGATTATACCATGAATCAAACTTTTCCCTCCGCTTATTACTTTCCACTGCTTATTTCTTTTCACAATCTCCACAGGGGACTTGCTTGATTCGATTAAATAATCATTGCAGATATCGGAGGCAGATATGTTATTATCAGAACAGTTCTATCAGACAGAAAAAACAGGATACCTGAACGAACAATTCCGACTTTTCATCTTAAAGACCAGACCAGAAAGGAATTCTCTTACCATTATCATGATTTTCACAAGGTAGTTATCTTCATCTCCGGCAAAGCTGCCTATCATATAGAAGGAAAAGCTTATCAACTGAAACCATGGGACATTCTTCTGGTAAACCGCCATGCCATCCACCGCCCGGAGATTGATCCTTCTGTTCCATATGAACGTTTCATTCTCTGGATCCAAAACGATATTCCCTGGCAGGAACTGCTGAAATGCTTCCAGAAAGCAAATGACCGAAGCTATAATCTGGTACGTCTGAACTCTGCTCTTCAGGAAAAGATGAAAGACATCCTGTTTGAACTGGAAAATTCTGCAAAATCCGATGAATATGGAAGGGAAATCCTGACACAGTCACTTTTTCTTCAGTTTATGGTTTATCTGAATCGTATCTTTCTGGAAAAGCAGTACATTTTTGATAAAAAATCTTACACCTTTAACTCGCAGATTGCCAGTATCCTTCAGTATATCAACCACAATCTGAAAGAAGATCTGTCTGTAGAAACGCTTTCTGTCAGATATTATGTAAGCAAGTACCATCTGATGCGGAAGTCAAACAAGAAACCGGCTATACCCTTCATAATTATATTGTAAACAAGCGGCTTCTTATGGCACGTACTCTGATCTCAAATGGAATGCCTGTGACAAAAGCAGCACAGGAAAGCGGGTTCGCAGAATACAGCACTTTTTCCCGGGCATACCGTAAACAGTTCAAAACCAACCCCAGCGAAGAACTGCCTCATTATAGCAATCCTCTAAAATAATGCATCCACTACCTTTACACAACAATTCCACAACACAAAAAAGATGTAACCATGTCTGAAAGACTGTTTCCTCTCAGACATAATTACATCTTTTATTGTTCTCAGGTCGGACAGATATTCGCGCTCCGCTTACTGTTTCACTTTCTTCTTCGCTGTCGCACAGTAGAATACGAATCCCAGCAGTACCAGTGCCACGATCATCCATCCGGCCAGTGCTGCTGTTCCCAGACCTGCAAATTTATCATAGTAACCTTTCAGATAGATCACAATGATAATCGCCGGAATTCCATAGGCAACATAATTTTTCAGACATTTCGGGAATTTCATGCCTGTACCGGCATTCACCTCTGCAATGAAATTGTCCCATCCCCATCCGTTCTTTCTGGTACAAAACAGAAGGTAACCAAGACTTCCAAGAGGAAGAAGATTATTAGAAACAATAAAGTCTTCCAGATCCATGATGTTGCTTCCATCTCCGAATGCTGGAATCCGGAAAGTACATTGAATCCAAGCACACATGGAATGCTTAAGATCATAACAAGAACTGCGCAGACAACAACACTCTTTTTACGGTTCCAGCCAAACAGTTCCATATTAAACACGATCAGGTTCTCAAATACAGCAATGATCGTTGAAACCGCAGCAAATGTCAGAAACAGGAAGAACAGACTTCCCCACAAAGCCCCTCCGCTCATCTTTGCAAAAATATTGGGCAGAGTGATAAAGATAAGGCTTGGACCTGCATCCGGCTGGATTCCATAGGAGAAGCACGCCGGAATAATGATAAATCCTGCTGTCAGCGCAACAAAAGTATCGAGTACGGTGATGCTTACCGCCTCTCCGGTAAGGCTTCTGGATTTGTCCAGATAACTTCCGAAGATCAGCATGGCACCAATACCAATGGATAATGTAAAGAATGACTGACTCAATGCCGCAAATACTACATTACCAACTCCTGCTTCCTTAATCTTCTGAAAATCAGGAATCAGATAGAAGCTGATTCCTTCTCCCGCGCCTTCCATCATTACTGAATGAACCGCAAGGATCACCATAATGATAAGCAGTGCACTCATCATTACTTTGGAGATTTTTTCAATACCATTCTGCAATCCCATGAAACAGACTGCAAATCCAATCAGACAGATGATCACCATCCATAACATCATCGTCGGTGCATTTCCCAGCATATCGGAAAAAGACTGTGTTACTGCTTCCGGAGTCGCTCCAACGAAATCTCCCCGCAGACTCTTCACACAATAGTAGATCATCCATCCTCCTACTGTTGTGTAAAACATCATCAGCATATAACATCCAATAATACCAATAAATTTCAATGGCTTCCAGCCGCTTCCTGCAGGTGCCAGTTTGTCAAAACATTTCGCAACACTTGTGTGGCTTCCCCGTCCTACCGCAAATTCTGCTACCAGAACCGGAATACCGAGAATAACCAGAAAACATAAGTAGATCAGGATAAAGGCCGCACCTCCATATGCCCCGCAGATATACGGAAACTTCCACACGTTTCCAATACCAATGGCACATCCTGCTGACACCAGGATAAAACCAAGGCGTGAGCCGAAAGACTCTCTTTTCATACTGTTTTTCCCCCTTTATGGAATTGTTATGTGACTGTTCATCAATCATAATCACATAGCTGTGGATGTACTGAACAGTTCAGACAGATATTCACAATCTGCCAATTCAACGCGCTAACGTGTTTTTGCGCACGATAAAAGGGCCTCATGATTCAGCCCTTTTATTTTGCAGCAGACATGATCTGCTCACAATGTTCTGTTTACAAAATCATTACTGCCCGCTCTGTAGTAATGAACTCACCACTTACAGAAATGGGAGTCTTCTCAACTGAGATAAACGAGTCAGACCTTATTCTTACGTCCACAGCACTGTTTATATTTCTTACCGCTTCCACATGGGCAGGGATCGTTCGGATATACTTTGATTTCTTTTCTCTGAACCGGTTTCTTAGGACCGGCACTGTCATCCTTGTTTGTTCCAGTAACTTTAGCTACCTGTTCACGCTCGATCTTCTGCTCTACATGTACATGGTACAGCATACGAAGAGTATCTTCCTGAATGGATGTGATCATTTCGTTGAACATATCAAATGCACTCATTTTATATTCAACAACCGGATCTCTCTGTCCATAAGCAGCAAGTCCGATACCCTGACGAAGGATTTCCATATCATCAATGTGATCCATCCACTTGCTGTCAATGCATTTCAGAAGTACAACTCGCTCTAATTCACGAAGCTGCTCCGGTTCCGGGAACTCTGCTTCTTTTTCTTCATAGAGCTTCACTGCCTCTTCTTTCAGTTCATGTCTGATCTCATCGCGTTTCTTGCCTTTTACACTCTCAGCTGTAAGCGGTCTGATCGGAATGATCGGAGTAAGAACACCGTTAAATTCATTCAGATCCCACTCTTCAGAATCTACATCATCAGAGAAACACATATCAACATAAGTATCCACTGTATCCTGGATCATCTTATAGATTGCTTCACGCATATTCTCACCGTCGAGAACCTGACGACGTTCTTTGTAGATGATCTCACGCTGTTCATTGTTTACCTGGTCATAATCAAGAAGATTCTTACGGATACCAAAGTTGTTAAACTCAATCTTCTCCTGAGCTTTCTCAATTGCATTGGAAAGCATCTTGTGCTCAATCTGTTCATTCTCTGCAACACCAAGGGATGTAAAGATCTTCATCAGTCTCTCAGAACCGAACAGACGCATCAGGTCATCTTCCAGGGAAATATAGAAACGGGATTCACCCGGATCTCCCTGACGTCCGGAACGTCCGCGAAGCTGATTATCAATACGTCTGGACTCATGACGTTCTGTACCGATGATCATCAGACCACCTGCATTTCTTGCCACATCATCCAGCTTGATATCTGTACCACGACCAGCCATGTTAGTGGCGATCGTAACTGCTCCTGCCTGACCTGCCTGTGAGACAATCTCTGCCTCAAGTTCATGGAACTTGGCATTCAATACATTATGTTTGATTCCCTGTCTCTTCAGCATACGGCTGAGAAGCTCGGAAGTTTCAATCGTAATGGTACCGACCAGTACAGGCTGCTGTTTCGCATGAGCTTCCACTACAGCATTGACAACTGCGTTGAATTTCTCTTTCTTTGTCATATAAACAGCATCTTCATGGTCAACTCGGATAACCGGTCTGTTAGTCGGGATCTCTACAACGTCCATTGCATAGATATCACGGAATTCTTTCTCCTCTGTGACAGCTGTACCGGTCATACCGCCCTTCTTATCATATTTATTAAAGAAGTTCTGGAAAGTGATGGTTGCCAGAGTCTTGCTCTCACGTTTGATCTTAACATGCTCTTTCGCTTCGATTGCCTGATGAAGACCATCTGAGTAACGGCGTCCCGGCATGATACGTCCGGTGAATTCATCAACAATAAGGATTTCATCATCTTTAACTACATAATCCTGATCCTTATGCATCAGGTTATGGGCACGAAGTGCAAGTGTAATATTATGCTGAATCTCCAGATTCTCCGGATCTGCCAGGTTTTCAATATGGAAAAATTTCTCAACCTTATGAACGCCCTGCTCTGTAAGGTTTACGATCTTATCTTTTTCATTTACAACGAAGTCACCTGTCTCGATAACTTCTTCACCCATGATGCTGCCATCTTGGTCATCTCATGCTGGCTTCACCGCGCTCTAACTGCTGAGCAAGGATATCGCAGGCCTCGTATAACTTGGTTGACTTACCGCTCTGTCCGGAAATGATCAGAGGGGTACGTGCCTCGTCGATGAGAATGGAGTCGACCTCATCGATGATACAGTAGTGCAGATCTCTCTGTACCAGCTGTTCTTTATAGATAACCATGTTGTCACGCAGATAATCGAAACCGAGTTCGTTGTTCGTAACATAGGTAACATCACAGTTGTATGCAGCACGACGCTCATCCTGCTTCATATCATTTAAAACAACACCGACTGTCAGGCCAAGAAACTCATGGATCTTTCCCATTTCTTCCGCATCTCGTTTAGCCAGGTAATCGTTGACTGTTACGACATGCACACCTTTGCCTTCCAGTGCATTTAAATATGACGGAAGTGTGGCGACAAGTGTTTTACCTTCACCTGTTCTCATCTCTGCGATACGTCCCTGATGGAGAATGATACCACCGATAAGCTGCACACGGAAATGTTCCATTCCAAGAACACGCTTGCCAGCTTCACGTACAACCGCAAATGCCTCAGGAAGCAGATCATCCAGTGTCTCTCCCTCTTCAAGACGTTTCTTAAATTCTCTTGTTTTTCCTCTGAGTTCTTCGTCGCTTAACTTCTGCATGTCCGGGCGCAGGCTCTCAATTTTCTCAACCAGAGGCATGATACGCTTAACCTCTCGCTGGCTGCGGGTCCCGAATACTTTTGAAAACATATTCATATTAGGTTTTACTCCTGTTTATTTCTTTTTTATACAAGCATTGCTGCCATATAACAATTGCTACTGTGCGGAATAATTTCTGTTCACTCCGTCCACAGCAGACATGTCAGCAGCATGCGAACATTACAAACGCTTACTATAATACACAATACTTGTATATTCTAACACTTTCCGTTATGGAAAACAATGAATTTTTCATGAACAAACCAAGAAAATTACGGAGTCACCAAAATTTACGTTACTGTTCACTCCGTTCACAGTAACGTAGCCAAAATTCATTCCAGATTGCCTGCGGCAATGGAATTTTGGCTTGTATGTCTCGGGATTTTGGCATATTCATACCAAAACACCTCGCGGGATAGTGGTGTGTGAACAGTAACAAATTTATCGCTTTGTATCCACGATCAGTCTGCCAAATTTCTGCAGTTCCTTTTTGGCCTGTATAAAATCCGGTAAATGCCACTCCCAGTTCGGAGAACCAATGGTTCCCGGTGTGTTGATATGGCCCTCTTTTCCAAGTCCAAGAATATCTGCCAACGGAATGATCGCATATTCTGCCTGATTCTGCATGGTATACTGCAGGAATCTGTCCTTGACAGAGCCCTGTGATGCTCCCGCCTTCTTTAACATCCTGCGGATTTTTCTTCTGGCTGCGGCACTCATATTTCCATACCACTGCATGATCGTATCATTGTCATGCGTTCCTGTGTAAAAAATCATGTTTTCCACATCATGGAAGGTATCTCGGGCATATTTTCCACCTGTTTCTATGGAGAAGATCAGAATCTTCATTCCCTTCAGATGATAATGATTTTTCAGCATCAGAACCTCCGGACGAAGCAGCCCCAGATCCTCTGCTACCAGATCTAATCCCGGAATTTCTTTCTGAAGTGTATCAATGACCTCATATCCCGGTGCCTCGATCCATTCACCGTCAATAGCAGTCGGCAGTCTGCCGGAATTTTCCAGTATGTATCAAATGCCCGGAAATGGTCGATCCTTATAATATCAAACAATTTGTTGCTATAGCCGATCCTGTCCACCCAGAATCTGTAATCCTGTTCCTTCATATGCTCCCAGTCATAGATCGGATTTCCCCATCTCTGCCCTGTAGCACTGAAATAATCAGGCGGTACTCCGGCGATGAAGATCGGACGTCCATCTGTATCAAGAAGAAGTTATCTTTTCCACCCCATACGTCTACAGAATCCTGTCCCACATAGAAAGGAACATCTCCCATGATCTGGATTCCGGCATCGTTTGCAGCCTTCTTCACCTTCATCCACTGTGTGTAGAAAATATACTGAAGAAACATCTGATACTGTGCCTCTGTCTCCACCTCTGCCGGTAACTTCTGTCTGTTCTCCGGCCAGGTTCTATATTCTTCCGGCCAGTCATTCCAGCATTCTCCGTTATTTGCTTTCTTTAATGCGCGGAACACACCATACTCATATACCCATTCCTGTGAAGCAAATTCTTTATATGCTGTTTCTTCCTGTCCCTTTTTCTCTGTAAAAACATCAAACGCAGTTCTTAAGAAAGGCTCTCTGTACTGGCGGACAGCCTCATAATCTACTCTTGTAGCTCTCTCCTGAAATTCCTTTGGATGTTCCTTTAACAAACCTTCGTCTGCAAGCGCATCAAGACTGATATACAACTCATCCCCTGCACAGGAGGAATATGGCTGGTATGGGGAATTACCATAGCCAACCGGATTCAGTGGCAGTATCTGCCATATCTTCACATGATTCTCCTTTAATAACTCGATAAATTGGAATGCAGATTCTCCAAGTTCTCCGGCACCAATACGGGACGGAAGTGAGGAAACTGGCATTAATACTCCGGCTTTTCTCATGATTTTTGTGCTCCTTCCTTCTTTTTACACTTCTTCATTTATAAAATTTCGGTAACTATTCTTCAGCAATCCATTCCAACAGAACATTCCAACAGAATATACAAGTCAATATTCCATTGCCGCAGGCAATCCGGAATGAATTTCAACTTGTAATTTTTTAACTGCTGATCAGTTACAAATTTCATAATATCTTTTGATATTTTAACATATTTAGGCCACTGCGTCAAAGCATTCCTTATGCGCTAAAGGTATATATTTTTCCTGACAAAAAAGCTCCCTTACAGGGTGGCATTTTGTCTCTCTGTAAGGAAGCTTTTCTTTATGAAAACTTTTTTATGGCTGTCTATGTTTCATATTTTTGATCTTATAAGCAGATTTAGAATTCCGGTTCGATCAGACCGTAAGTATTGCCTTTACGTTTGTAAACTACATTTACCTGCTCTGTCTCTGCATTGTAGAATACAAAGAAATTATGTCCGAGCAGTTCCATCTGTACGCATGCATCTTCCGGATACATTGGTTTGATTCCGAATTTCTTGGTACGGATGATCTTAACTTCTTCATCCTCATCGTAGTCCTTGTCCAGATATGCTTTCTGGAAGTTGGCTGCTGCCTGCTGTTTGTCTACGATTTTATTTTTGTACTTGCGAAGCTGACGTTCAATGACTTCCTCTACCAGATCGATTGATACATACATGTCATTGCTTACCTGTTCGGAACGAATGATATTTCCTTTTACAGGGATTGTCACTTCAATTTTCTGTCTTTCTTTTTCAACACTTAAAGTTACTACAACTTCGGTGTCAGGAGTGAAATACCTTTCCAGTTTACTGAGCTTGTCCTGGACTGCTGTCTTAAGACCTTCTGTAACTGTAATATTTTTTCCGCTGATGATAAACTTCATGCTTCCATCCCCTTTGCTGTTTGATGAATCTATTATAACACACATTTTTGAATTTTAACACTATTTTATTAAAATTTCATATTTTTTCTGTTTACTTCAGAAATAGCTTTAAAGTTCCTTTGTCATTATGGGGAAATAGCAAAAATTCTGTAATTGTTCTGTACATTTTCACTGTGATTCATGAGATTACTATAAAAATTAGTTAAAGTTTAATCAGTTCTGAGAATGAAATATTTCCGCCAAAAAGATCCAATGCACTGCCTACTGTGACATCCAGTCTGTCTTTTCCATATTTTCGCAGATCCTCAATATCCTTCATGGAGCCAACTCCACCTGCGTAAGTAACCGGATTTCCTTTATACTCTCCCAGCAGAGATGCAAGTTCTGTTTCAACTCCGCGTGCCTTTCCCTCCACATCTACTGCATGGACCAGAAACTCATCGCAGTAACTTCCCAGTTCTTTCATAATATCCAGTGTCATAGTGACATCTGTAAATTTCTGCCAGCGGTCTGTCACAATATAGTATTTTCCATCTTTTCTGCGACAGCTCAGGTCAAGAACCAGTTTCTCTTTTCCCACAGTCTCTTTCATTTTGTTCAGATTTTCCCAGGAAATCCTTCCATCTTTAAATACATAAGATGTAACGATTACATGACTGGCACCTGCACTAAGATATTCCCCTGCATTTTCCGGGTTCACTCCTCCGCCAATCTGTAATCCTCCCGGATAAGTATGTAATGCAAGAATCGCCTGTTCTTTTGTTGATTCATAGTATGGGGAGTCATGACCATTTAACAGAATTACATGTCCTCCTTTTATCCCTGCCTTTTTATATAATTCTGCATAGAAAGATGCATCCTGCTCAGATACAAAATTCTCACTTGCCTGATCCTGTACGTCCGTAAGGCTTTCACCTACAATCTGCTTTACTTTTCCATTATGTATATCAATACATGGGCGAAATTTCATAAAATCCGTACCTCCATATCCGTTATATGTACTCTCAGAATCTTTTTGTACTATATAGCAAGCCTCTTAAATTAATGCATTTGAGACAGTTCAGCAGAGTGCGAAAGACAAGGAAGATATCTGTAGGCGTGCTGACGCAGGATTTCAGTTACTGTTCACTCCGTTCACAGTAACGGATTTCACGCTCTGATGAGCTGAATCAATATGCATTATTTACAATGATTGCTATAGTTAGATGCAAAAACAAATGCAATAAAAACTTCGGGAGTACACTATTTAAATTTTACCAATTTAACACGATAATACCATAAATTATTCCTGATGTCTATCTTCCTTCTGCCGCATTACCAGCAGCATCCCCCACATCTTCTACAGCATTACCTACCCCTTCGCCCAGATCTTTGACGCTGTTTCCCAATTCTCCGGATACTGTGCCGTCACCGTTGTTGTTTTCATCAATTCTGGTATTATCTGCAGTGTTATCTGTTGCATTGCTATTCTGTTTTGTCTCATTTTCTGCAGCTTCATCCTCTGCGGCAGTTCCATTGTCTGTGACGGTTCCACCATTATTTACATTTTTATCTGCCGCATTGTTTCCTGATGTGCTATTTCCATTTGTATTGTTTTCTCCTGCGTTATTTTCCATGTTATCATCGTTTGCAGCATTATTATCCGTCATATTTTCTTCGTTTGTGTCTGCCTCATCAGCTGCTTTATTTGCATTTCCACATACTGTGAATATGCACAGTGACATAATAAGTGCTGTACCTGTCAGAATCTTTTTTTACCTTTATTCCCATATTCATCTCCTGTTCCCGGAAAGCATTCTGCCGGTCCATGCAGCAGAACCTCTCCGTCTTTTCATGTTTTTATATTATGTTTTTAATATGTACCAAAAACTTAATACTATTCTGGAAAAAATTTACTTTTCATGCTATGATTTAAATAACACAAAACAGATTACTCCGTACATATATACTCCTACAATCTAGCGTACCGACAAGTTGATTTCTCGAACAATTTTGTCGGCACATTAGAGCGCGTCTGAAAAAGGCTTTCTGCAAGATGTGCGTCACAATTTGTGGGATATTTTGCCCGGATGAGGGCGCGTAGCGGGCTACGGCAACTGAATTCGGGTGAAATATCCTGCAAAGTGGGGCGTGCAGATT
>ENA-OQCS01000482-OQCS01000482.1-human-gut-metagenome-genome-assembly--contig:-NODE-482-length-22188-cov-2.006437_pt1 | contig 22188 bp, 29 predicted proteins | sample MGYA00242757_ERZ504575 | MGnify/ENA primary metagenome ERZ504575 (study PRJEB26092, sample SAMD00036297) | human gut metagenome | host: Homo sapiens | study: EMG produced TPA metagenomics assembly of... | reverse complement strand
AGAATCGAAACACCAAAGACAATGCCGAGATGGATGAAATCCTCGGAACCCTCAATGACGTAGAGGCTGACATCCAGTCTATTCGTGATGCAGAAAATTATCTCAACATACAGCAACAAAAGGGAGATCTGAATAAGAGTAATCGCGAACAGATCAAAGAAAACATGCAGTTGATCAGCGAAACACTGAAAAAGAACAAACAGCAGATCAGCGAACTGGAAGAGAAACTGAAAAAGAGCGGAATCCAATCCTCGGCTTTGAGGAAAACAATCAGCCGCCTTTCTTCCGAACTTGACCAGAAAGCCAATATGATTGTCACGCTACAGGAAGATCTGGCAAAGAAGAATGTTCGTATCCAGGAATTGGACGAAATGGTTGCTTCTTTGAACGAAGACGTGGAAGACTTGTCCACTACAACTGCGCCCAGTCCGAGAAGTTGCAGGAACAGGACAAACAACTTCATACTGCTTATTATTGCTTCGGCACGGCGAAAGAATTGAAAGACCAAAAAATCCTTTCCGGTGGCGGCTTGTTTGCCAAATCCAAAGTATTGCAGAACGGCTTCAATAAAGATTATTTCATTTCTATCGATATCCGCGAAGTGAAGGAAATCCCGCTGTTCGCAGGCAAGGCAAAGCTGAAATCCAATCACCCGGAAGTTCTTACGAATTTGTGAAGGACGAGGACGGCAATATGACATTGAAGATCACGGACGAAAAAGCGTTCTGGAGCTTGGCAAGTATTTGGTGATTGAAGTAGGATGATGAAATACAAAAGTCTTTTTATTGATTTGGACGATACCCTTTGGGACACGTACCATAATAATAAGGAATGCCTCGAAGAAGTATATACCGCTCACCACTTTGACCGGTATTATGCCTCCTTCGAGGTTTTTTCGAGATCTACTGGCCACACAACAACCTGCTATGGGAACAGTACCGCAACAATGAAATAGACCGCCAGACATTGATCATCGACGTTTTCGCTATATGCTCCGCCCGTTAGATAGAAGACACAAAATCGGTACTGGCGATCAACAACGATTTCCTGCAACGAACAACCCGCAAGACACGCCTAGTACCGGGTGCAATCGAGCTATTGGAATACCTGCGTCCCTCCTATCGCATGTATATCCTGTCCAATGGTTTCCGGGAAGTCCAATTCAAAAAGCTCTGCAATTCCGGTCTGGCTCCCTATTTCAAAAGGATGATCCTATCTGAAGATGCCTGCATCCAGAAACCTCATAAGGAGATTTTCGATTTCGCCCTTAAAAACACCAACTCCCGCCGAAGCGAAAGCCTGATGATCGGCGACAGTTGGGAAGCCGACATTATCGGTGCCCACAATTCCAAAATCGACCAGCTATGGCTGAATCCGAAAGGGCTGCCGGCAAAAGAATTCATACCGACTTACACGGTTGGAAGCCTGGAGGAGATCAAACGGATCTTATGACTTACACCTAAAAGAAAAGGAACCGGAAAAGCCGTCTTCCTGCCCTTTCCGATTCCTTCCCTCTCTTCAGGATGCCTCCTGTCAAAAATTATAATGGAAACCGATGCTGATATTTTCCGTGTCGAAGTTCACACCTCCAAAATCAGAAGTTCCGTTGTACGAATCGCTATAACCAAGAAATCCGACTTAGTGACAAAAGATATATGTTCCGTCGCTTTCAAAGAAAGTCCCGGACGCAATCCCAACCGGAAACCGGTATCACCGTCACCGGCAGCAATCCCAATCGTCCCATCGACAAACAATCCCACAATACCCGTCTTATAAAACGTATAGCGAGCATACGGAGCAAACTGGAAACGGTTATAATCATCGTAATGCGTATAACCGATTTCACCCCCCACGGCCCATTGGTCAGTCAAATGACATCCTACTTCCGGTGAGATCTGGAAAACAAACTCACTATCTTCACTACCGACTGTAAAACCACCGCCAATATACACCTCCTGTGCACCGACCGAGCAAATCGCCATAAAGGCAATCATACATGAAACAAATAACTTCTTCATTTTACTTTATTATATATAAATATTATTAGAACTCTGAGGTAAAATGGAATTTGATATCGGGGAAATCCTGCTGTGCCATCATCAACACATAGCTGGAATCGGCCAGATAGACATCGCGGCCCTCTTTGTCGAGCGCCATATATTGAGCTTTACGGCGTTTGAAGTTTTCAAGAGCGGCAGCATTGTCGCTTTCTATCCAGCAAGCCTTATAGAGGCTGATCGGTTCCCACTTACACTGCGCACCGTATTCGTGGAGCAAGCGGTACTGGATCACTTCGAACTGCAATTGTCCGACCGTACCGATAATCTTACGTCCGTTGAACTGGTTGGTAAAGAGCTGGGCGACGCCTTCATCCATCAACTGCTCGATGCCTTGTTCAACTGCTTGCCTTCATAGGATCGGCATTCTCGATATATTTGAACATTTCAGGAGAGAAACTCGGCAATCCTTTGAAATGAAGTTCTTCACCGGAAGTCAGCGTATCACCGATCTTGAAGTTTCCGGTATCAGGCAAACCGATGATATCGCCGGCAAAAGCCTCGTCCACCACTTCCTTCTTCTGCGCCATGAAAGCCGTAGGACTGCTGAAACGCATCATCTTTCCGAAACGGACATGCTTGTAGTTGGCATTACGTTCGAAACGGCCGGAACAGATCTTCACGAAAGCAATACAACTGCGATGATTCGGGTCCATATTGGCATGGATCTTGAAAACGAAACCGGAGAAGGCATCCTCTTCCGGATCGACCACCCGTTCCACGGCCGACACGGGACGGGGAGAAGGAGCGATATTGATAAAGCAATCCAGCAGTTCTTTCACCCCGAAGTTATTCAAGGCAGAACCAAAGAACACGGGAGCGATATCTCCTTTCAGGTAGGTATCGACATCGAATTCGGGATAAACACCTTCTATCAGCTCGATATCGGAACGCAGCTTTTCTGCCTGTCCGGCCTCGATATAGTTTTCAAGTTCCGGGCTGTTGATATCCTTAAATTCCACGTTTTCCGTCACATACTGCTTGCTCGGAGTATAGAGGTTCAGTTTCTGTTCATATATATTATAGACCCCCCGGAACCGTTGTCCCATGTCGATCGGCCAGCTCAGCGGACGCACATGGATATGCAGTTCTTCTTCGATCTCGTCCAGCAAGTCGAACGGATCCTTACCGTCACGGTCCATCTTATTGACAAACACGATCACGGGAGTCTTACGCATACGGCAGACTTCCATCAGCTTACGGGTCTGGGCTTCCACACCTTTTGCGGTATCGATCACGATAATAACGCTATCCACAGCCGTCAGCGTACGAAACGTATCTTCAGCGAAATCCTGGTGGCCGGGCGTATCGAGGATATTGATTTTATGGCCGGAATAATCGAAAGCCATCACGGAGGTTGCGACGGAGATTCCACGCTGCTTTTCAATTTCCATCCAGTCGGAGGTAGCTGTCTTCTTGATCTTGTTAGACTTACGGCTCCTGCCACATGAATGGCACCTCCAAAGAGCAACAGTTTTTCGGTAAGAGTCGTCTTACCGGCATCCGGGTGGCTGATAATAGCAAACGTTCTTCTTCTCTCAATCTCTTCTGAATACTGACTCATTGTTATTTATCTTATTTTGTTATTCTTTTCATACATTCACGCAGACTCGCTTCCCAATGGGATATACTGATCTTATAGATCGTTTTGATCTTAGCCTTGTTCAGGACACTGAAATGCGGACGGGCAGCCTTCGCCGGATAATCTTTGGACTCGATCGGGAGAACACGGCAGGGGGCATTCCCTAACTCCATAATCTTCACGGCAAAATCATACCAACTGCAAACCCCTTCGTTAGAATAATGATAGATACCGGGAACGAAAGCATCCGCCTCCGCCTGCACCAACACCGCAAAAATGGCAGCCGCCAGATCCCCCGGCATACGTCGGCGAACCAATCTGGTCGAACACGACAGACAACTGTTCCCGTTCATTTCCCAGACGCAACATCGTCTTGACAAAATTATTACCGAACTCAGAGTACAACCATGCCGTACGGATGATTACTGCATCCGGGCACACCTCCTGCAAAGCCTGTTCACCGGCAAGTTTCGTACGCCCGTAGACAGAGGCCGGACAAGTATTGTCCGTTTCCACATAAGGCAAATGATTTGTGCCGTCAAACACATAATCGGTAGAAACATGGATCACCTCGCCCCAGCCATACGTGCCGCCTCGCCCCAAGTTTCGTACGGCATCCCGGTTGATACGAAGGCAAAGAGCTTCGTCATCCTCCGCCTTATCCACAGCCGTATAGGCGGCACAATTGATGATATAATCGACTTGCTTCTCCTTAACAAAAGCATTCACGGCCTGAGCATCGCAGATGTCAAGCGTATCCACATCCGTAAACACAAACGCATATTGCGGATATCCGGCAGCTAACCGACGGATCGAATTGCCCAGTTGCCCGTTAGCCCCTGTTACTAAAATCGTTTTCATCTTGTCTTATTCTTCTAATTTCAGTTCCCCATTCATATCTTCACGATACTTCTCGGCCAGAAGTGCCAGGAACGACTGATCTGTTTGATCCCCTCCATCGTTTCAGGCTGATTTCCTTCCCTTGCATCTTCAGCATCAGGAAACCGTAAATAGCATTGAAGCAAGTCTCCAACTCAGGCAAGTCCTCGCCGCCCGATTTGGCACGGAGCTGAACGATAAAGGGGAGTGTTTTATAATAGGCCGCCCCATACACCATTTCCTTCGGCGATTTCAAAAGACGGAGGTGCAGATCGGTCAGGGCAATGATCACATTCTTGTTCAGCTGGATATGTCCCTTTTCCATCACCCCTTCGGAACGCATCATCTCGATTAGTTCCTCATACCATTTGGCGATTTCTTCCTTTATATCGTCCGGTTGGTCGTAACGATCTACAACCGTGCGGCGGATCGAATCCATATCGAAGTTATTGGCACGTATCAGTCTTCCACCTGCACATGTACAACAGATATTCGGCTATATTTCTTTTTCTTTTCGTCTTGCAATAATCATGGTTGCAAAGATACACTATATTCGGATAATGCCTGATAAAATCCGCATCTTTTACACCTAACTGGCGGCAGGCCAGGCGGGCAGCATTCAGGTTGATCAGGAAAAAGCGATCCGGAATATAGACGGGAAGTCCCCGTAGCGAGTCTGCAAATAGGTCTTTCCCTCTTTCTCGACCACGACATGCTGGTCGTAAGGCATGGCTGTAATGTCTTCGCGAACCTCTTGCGCAAGCTGTTTGACAACCGGATCGCCGTCGAAATAAATCAGCTTTCCCCCGCGTTCGATAGAAGAGGCGAACGTACGGAAAGTCGTATGGTAGGCCTCCGGTGTGGCGTGGTCGGTAGCGGAAGTCCACATCAGATTGGTCAGAATAGCGATATGCGGACGATAGAACTCCAGCTGGAACCGTTTCTCCAAAGCAGACGTTACATGCTCATCACCTTCGATAATCGCGATCCGAGCTTCATAACTCAGATGCACACGGTCGGGCAACAAGGGGACTTCGCTGGTCAACGCATAGTCGAACGCCAGTTTCTGCCGCTTCAGGGCGCACACAATCATCGAGATGATCGTCTTCTTTCCCCGGCTACCGGCAACAACAACCCGCGTCTTCTCTTTCGTCCGCTGAAAGATGAATTCAGGTATCGAAAGCACTAATAATCCAGTTCCTTTGCACGTATCAATTCGGGGTTATCCTGCCGGACTGCGGCCCCTAATACCACAAAATGTATATCTTTAGTTAATCTCTCCGGGAACCACCCGTCTCCATGACAAGTACACCCCTCTTTTTCCAGTCTGGCAAGGGTCGTATCAGTCAGTCCAACACCGGATACACTTACTTCATATCCTTTTTGGTGGATAGCCAGGGCTAAGTCAAACAACAGAGGCTCGGTTACGGAGATTAAATGAACTTTTCGCATCACTCAGATTTTGCCTGCAAATGTACACAATTTCATTCACGCTTCGCATGGGTTTGAAAGAAAAAACTTCCCTATCTTTGTTGGAAAAAGTATAATTTATGGATATTCAACTTATAGACACAGGCTTTTTCCATGCAGACGGAGGTGCCATGTTCGGTGCGATTCCCAAAACTGCTTGGAGCCGCCGTTATCCAAGCGATAAACAAAATGGATGCATCTTGGCTATGCGCAGCATGTTAGTCCGCGACGGGAACGGGAAGATCGTACTCGTCGACAACGGGGCGGGCAACAAACACCTAAAACAACTCAGCTATTACAACTTCTTCGACCTGGTCGATCTGAAGGATGAACTTCAAAGGCGGGATGTTGCCTGTGAGGATGTTACAGATGTCATACTCACACATCTCCACTTCGACCATTGCGGATATACGACACAAAAAGAAGAGCAGACCGGTGGAAAGCATCTCTTCAAAATGGCCTTCCCAAACGCCATCCACTGGGTAAGCCGTGCACAGTGGGAGAACTTCCTTCACCCGAACGCACTCGAAGCCGACTCCTATTTCATCGAAAACATGCAGGCCGTCTACGACAGCGGCAAGCTTCGCCTCATCGAAAATGACACGAATCTCTGCCCCGGCATCGACCTGCGGCTGTTCGACGGACATACGCCGGGGCAAATCGCACCTTATATCACGACACCTGAGCGCACTTATGTCTTCGCAGGCGACGTCATCCCATTGGCGGCAAGTGTCTCACCTCTCTGGATCTCGGCATACGACACCTATCCTGTCGTTTCCTACAACGAAAAAATGCGGATGCTGGAAGAAGCCGCCTCAGAGAAACAGGCGGTCATCTACTGTCACGACGCCTATACTCAGTGTACTACCGTGAAAAAGGTGAACGACTTTTTCAAGGCAGATCAAAAAGTTTCACTTTTTTTCCATAGGGTGAAAATAAAGTCTCCCGCAGGTAAAAATAAAGTTTCATCGACAGGAACTAAAGTTACCCTTACATGAAACTACAACAAGATTACTACCGGACTAAAGAAAAAGCCGGTTGTATTGTAGGGCAGTCTGCTATTTATCTTTATCTTTGTCTGATTATAATCATAAATTAATCCTGATCATCATGAAAAAGACAATCTTCGCTTCACTGACAATCCTGACATTCTCGGCCTGATGTTCTGTTGCAGCAATGCTCCCAAGCAGGAGAAAGTGCTTCGCCACGTTGTCATGTTCGGTTTCAAGCCAGAAGTATCCGCCAACAGATCAAGAAGTCGAAGATGCTTCTGTGCACTTCCCTCCCAGATAGACCTGATCAAAGGGTACGAATGGGGAACGGATTGCAGCCCCGAAGGGTTGCAACAGGGATTGACGCACTGTTTCTTCCTGACTTTCCATTCGGATGCCGACCGAGACGCTACCTGATCCATCCGGCGCATAAGCTTTCGGGAAAGTATTAGGAGACAAAGCTTCTGCCGTCACCGTCGTGGACTACTGGACCAAATAAGAATTATTATTTTCTCACTTATAACATTTTAAACGCATGAACAAACTAACAAAGTATGCATGTATCCTAACAACCCTGGCCGGAGCGTGGCTTGTTCGGGAGGTAAAAAAGCACAAGGAGACTATGCCATTATCCCTCTTCCTCAAGAGTGGTGACACAGGGCAGCGCCCCGTTCCTGTTGAAACCGTCTACCCCGATCTCTTATCAGGAAGGTGATGCGGAAATGGAACAGACCGCCCGTTTCCTTGCCTCCTATGTCAAAGAGGCTACGGGATATGAACCGAAAGTGATTACCGGGAATGCGGACAAAGGCATTCATCTGTCAATCGCTTCCGACATCCGGAACCCGGAAGCTACCGCCTGCTGGTCAGCGAGAACGGCATCGAGATCGCCGGAGCATCCAACGCCGGTATTTTCTATGGCGTGCAGACCTTGCGTAAGTCTATCCCCGCCGTGGCCGAAGGAATGGACATCGAGCTTCCGGCCGCCAGTATCAACGACTATCCGCGTTTCCCGTATCGCGGTATGCACCTCGATGTTTCCCGGCACTTCTTCCCGGTAGATTCGGTCAAGAAGTTCATCGATATTCTTGCCTTGCACAATATGAACCGCTTCCACTGGCACCTGACAGACGACCAGGGATGGCGCATCGAGATCAAGAAATATCCGGAACTGACCCAGATCGGGGCGCAACGCAAGGAAACCGTCATCGGCCGTAACTCCGGCAAATATGACGGCAAGCCGTATGGCGAAGGCATGTTCTATACGCAAGACGAAATCCGCGACGTGATCGCTTACGCCCAAGAACGTTTCATCACGATCATCCCCGAAATAGACCTTCCGGGACACCAGTTGGCAGCTATCACGACTTATCCGGACCTGGGTTGTACGGGCGGACCGTATGAAGTATGGACAGTGGGGCGTATCGGACGATGTGATCTGTGCCGGCAATGAAAAGGCAATGACCTTCCTCGAAGACGTGCTCGGCGAGGTGATCGATCTTTTCCCGTCCGAATATATCCATGTAGGCGGTGACGAATGCCCGAAGTGCGTTGGAAGAGTTGTCCGAAGTGCAGGCACGTATCAAGGCGGAAGGCATCAAAGGAGACAGCAAGCATACGGCCGAAGAATACCTGCAAAGCTATGTCATTTCACGCATGGAGAAATTCGTCGAAAGCAAAGGGCGCCATATTATCGGCTGGGACGAAATCCTGGAAGGCGGACTGGCCCCGAACGCTACGGTGATGAGCTGGCGCGGCGTAGACGGAGGTATTGAAGCAGCCAAACAGAAACACAATGTAATCATGACACCCAACTCTTACCTGTATTTCGACTACTACCAGTCTACCGACACGGAACACGACCCGCTTGCCATCGGTGGTTACCTGCCGTTGGAACGCGTCTACTCGTTCGAACCGACTGCCGGAATCCCGGAAGAGTACCAGAAATATGTAACGGGAGTACAAGCAAATCTGTGGACAGAATATATTCCGACATTCAGCCAGGTCGAATATATGGTATTGCCGCGTATGGACGCATTGGCAGAAGTGCAATGGACAAACGCCCCGAAGGATTTCAAGGCATTCCTGCCGCGTTTGGTCCGCATGACCGAACTTTACGACCGCTTGGGTTACAACTACGCCAAACACATCTTCGACATTCGCGCCTCCTTCGCTACCGATGGTGACAAAGGTGAAATCGTCGTGACACTCGAAACCGAAGGTTCCGCCGATATCCATTATACACTCGACGGCAGCGAACCGACGGCAACCAGTCCGAAATACGAAGCCCCTCTCCGCATCAAGCAAAATGCAGAAGTGAAAGCCGTGGCTGTCCGCCCGACCGGAAACAGCCGCATCTTCTCCGAAAAGATCGACTTCAACAAGGCGACAGCCAAGCCGATCACATTGAAGGTGGCTCCCAGCAGAGGATATGACTTCAACGGCGGCCCGGAACTGACCGACGGCCTGAGCGGCAACGACAACTACAAGACCGGACGCTGGCTCGGCTTCCAGGGCAAGGACTTGGATGCCGTTATCGACCTGAAAGAACCGACCGAGTTCAGCAAAGTGTCCTTCAACACGAATGTTGTGAAAGGAGACTGGATCATGGGTGCGGCAGGCGTTACCGTAAAGGTTTCGGACGACGGACAGAACTTCAAGGAGGTAGCTTCCAAGGTTATCCCGTCTTTAGGCAAAGACGACAAAGACGGCCTTTATCCGCAGGAAATCTCCTTCGACCCGGTAAAAGCCCGCTATGTCGAAGTCATCATCAAGAGTGACAAACTCCCGACAATGGCACGGAGGTGCAGGTAATCCGGCGTTCTTATTTGTGGACGAAATCAATCTGCAATAAGTAAATATTTAGGCACAGATTACACGGATTTCACGGATTCTCTTTCTCATCTCCGTGTAATTCGTGAAATCCGTGCCTAAAAAATATAAAGAAGTTTTGCTATTCTAACATATTCCCCCATGAAAAGAGACATACTTATCCTTTCTTGCCCTTTGTACCTGTTGCAACCTTTTGCCGAAGAGATCACAGTCAAGTATCTCAGGTATGCAGGTCCTTATGAAATAAAATTGTGTGCCGAATGTAACAAGATCATCTGCGCCGGGGTCGTGTAAGCGCCTTCACCCAGAAAAACATTTTTGTCCTTAACTGCATATCTTTTCAAGAAATACCCGGACTTTAATCTCGATTCTAAGTTTGTTCCTGCTATAATTTCGGATGATATACGGATTATCATGGACTATGAGTAATGAATTAACGTTAAATTTGGTATATTCATCTATTTTTCTTAACTTTGCAAGAACTTCAGGCAGAAATCCACTACTTTTTAAGTACATTAAGTTCTATTTTATGCATGGGATAACTTTTCATCCTCTCTTAGAAATTACACAGAGCCTGCTTTAAGAAAAAACATTTTATAAACCATTGCGAGGTATTGAATAAATGCCTTACTAAAACGTAACTTTATGAGATATAAAGATAGTTGCAATTGCCATTTTTTTGGGCGATAAACATCATTTTACCTATAACAGCAGCTGTATACTAGTATAATTTTAGATTTTGCAAGCTACAGGAGAAAAGAGACGTGTGATGACGATGGCAGTTTACGGTTCTGATAAGGAATAAAGTCTTCAAGATATTGAAACAAGGGGAAAATAAAAGTGAGATTCTGAAGGAGACCGGAAGTACAGTCGCCATAGACAACACAAGCCTCTCTGTCCGGGAGGGTAAGATATTCGTAATCACGGGACTTCCAGAAAGCAGCAAATCAAGTGAACGGACATAGGGATTTGATAGACAACTGGATTCCAGACAAGGAAGAATATTACCGATAAACGTCACGATGGAATGAACGTTCAGACTTTCCTTGTGATGATGTCACTATCGCGTACATGGAATAAAAAACACCACGACTACAGATACGCTCTGAAGATTTGTGGAATGATGAAATCTTATACCATTACCACATTTGGAATAGCAGAAAAGATCAAGAATTATATCTTATTGTTGATCTTGCAGACATAATTCGTTCAAAATGACTTTTATCAATAATTAATTGTCCATTTTATGTAATAGGCGTAGCATTATGCTTTTATAACTTTGCATCATCAAAAATTAACGTTATAAACCAAGTGATTCGGTCACTAAAAACAATATCAGTGCCAAAATGAAAAAAAGTATTTTTTTCTTCTTCCTGTTATTCAGTTTGCAAGCTTTTTCACAAAGAGTTGCGATAAAGAACAATCTCGTATATGATGCACTGTTGACTCCCAACCTATCGCTGGAGTTTTCTTTTTGGGAAAAATGGACCTTGGATACCCAAGTGGGCATGAATTTTTTCTTCTATAAGAACGATCCCACTGCAGATGAATACAAGACAAAGAAATGGAGCCATTGGCTTGTGCAACCCGAGATACGATATTGGATTTGCGAGAGATTCAACGGCTGGTTTCTCGGACTGCACGCACATGGAGGCCAAATGAATGTCGGTGGGATAAACATCCCTTTTATTCTTCAGAACAAGCATAAAGAGATGAAGGCGCACCGTTATGAAGGCTATTTCTACGGTGGTGGCATCAGTGCCGGTTATCATTGGATTTTATCCGACAGACTCAATCTTGAAGCCGCTTTGGGGATAGGATATGCACACGTGAGATATGACAAGTTCAAATGTACGGCTTGCGGACAAAGGATGGAGAAGGGAGGAGCCGATTACCTCGGCCCAACAAGAGTCTCTCTCTCTATTATTTATATACTTAAATAAAACAGGCCTTGGGCAAAATTAGTATAAGATATAAAAATATGAAGTGAATGAGATCAATGCATTATTACATAAAGCTGGCAGTAGTCTGTGCCAGCCTTGGTTTGACGGCTATATTCGGACAGGCCCAGGAAATCGCTGAGCGAAACCTATCACCATTACATTGGAGATATGACGTGAGGGTCAAGCGGAGCGCGGATGGAAAAAGTCTGCGTTTTTCCCTGCATGTGGACGCCATGACCCGGTTGGAGTCACAGAACGTTCTTGTCATCTATCCATCACTGGTTTCCGCCAGTGGGGATGACAGGATCGATTTCGCGCCTGTCGGTATCGCAGGCAGGATACGATATAAGGCCATTACGCGGTCGAAGGCTCTCGGTGAGAATTCCAGGACATCTCGGTTCGACAATGAGCTCCATCCTTTTTCGGACATAGAGGAGCAGGGGGTTTCCTTTCAGGAATCCGTCTCGTTCGAACGCTGGATGACGGATGCCCATGTGACGGTGAGAGAGGAACTGCTCGGTTGTGTGGGTTGTGGCATACGTGAGAATCAAAGTACCGTGGCTGTCATTGACCTGCCTGTTTTCAAGGAGGAGGATTATGCGTATGATTTCCTCGAACCGGAAAAGGTGACGGTCAAGTATTATAAAGACTCCTTTGACAGCAAGGTCACTTTTCCCGTGGCGAGCTACGAGCTGAGCAAGGCTTTCGCTAATAACGGACAGGAGCTCGCCCGGCTGGAAGAATTCATATCAAGAAGTCTGGAAATAAAAGGGGGCGAGTTGAAAGAGGTCCTCATTGAGGGCTTCGCTTCTCCCGAGGGTAAAGCGGAATATAACCAGTCACTGGCGGAAAGACGTACCCTAGCACTCTCGAATTATATCTCCGGGAAATACCCTAGACTTAAAAAGGCCGCGACTTACCGGACGGTCGGTGCTGGGAGGATTGGAAGGGCCTTAAAAAGCTCGTAGGCATTTCTCCTCTATCCAATAAAGAGGAGTTGCTGTCTATCATAGACCGATATCCGACGGATACGGAACGAGAGTCCGCCATACGTAACTTGGACAACGGCAGGACCTACGGTATACTTCTGAAAGAGTTTTATCCGCAACTCCGCCGTACGACTTTCGTTTCAGTTTCGATGTAAGGGTCTATACCCAGGAGGAGTTACCTGAAATATTTGCCACGAGACCGGAATGTCTGAGCTCACACGAAATGTACCAATCTCGGAAATCTATCTCATGCGGGGGGAAAATCCTCTCCCTGTCTTCCTAAAGGCGTACGAACAGTTTCCTGAGGATGTGGTAGTGACACTAAACTATGCCAATGCCTTGCTAAAATACGGGAAAAAGGCAGACAGTGCCTTACGGGTGTTGAACGACGTGAGGAACGACAGCCGGGCCCTTTTTCCGATGGCGATCGCTATCATATCAAGGGAGACTGGAGAAAAGCGGAAGAATTATTGAAGGAGGCCTATAAACAGGGGGATGACCGTGCCAGAGCTTTCTATGGCGAAGACGCTTATGAATAAAGTTAAGACTTTATATAACAACAGTTAATTTATTTATTCACTAATTTTTTAAGTTATGAAAGTAAACAAATTTATTTTAGCAGGCGTTGCTGTCCTAGGTTTAGGCATGACGGCCTGTAATAATGACGATGTTCCTTCGGTAGGGAATCCTACCGAAGGAAACACATTCGTAGGAATGTACATCTCTACTATGAAAGATGTCATGACCAAGGCGGTAAATGACAACCAAAGGAGATTACGCGGGTAAGAAAAGAGGAGAGCACACTTGAGTCTTTACGGCTTATCTCTCCTGGTACGCCTCGGGACTGGACGCTAGGAAGCGCTGACGAGGAGAATAAATTCTGGGCAACGGCAACGACCGGCACTTACACGGTCGCTCCATGGAAAGCCACCTCGGGCTCCCAAACAATGGCGTTGTTGTTTAACAGGGGAACTCTTGAGCCTGGTATCGCAACAGCCACGAACGAGGAGTATGGAAGTGTGGCTACCGCGGTGGCCGACATCGCGGCTCTCGCCACGGATAATAAGTTCGTGATGACCTCGAAGGTCGAGCAGAAAACCATCCAGGACAATATCTCCGAGGAAACAGTCAAGACAGGCACGGGAGAGGCTCAGAATGTATTCTCCTTTGACATGGAACGTGTCGTGTCGCAAGGCATGGTCACAAAAGGGGGAGGCCTAAATGCGGAAACAGCTGATGGAAGAGGATCTGTTGATCTTGATAACCTCACGTATACGGCTATCAACGGCGCCGCAAAGACGTATTTTTTCCTCAACCATGCAGGAGATCGTACAATCACAGTGGGAGACGGGCTTTACAAAGATTTCACATCCGCTATTGATGACTATGTTGATTTTCAAAATGCCCAAGATCCGAACGGTACTGCCAAGGAGCATTTGATTCGCCTGGGAAACCTCTTGCCGGAAGAGACTCCAACAGCGGATAAGCTTGGCATGTACGCGGCCAAGGCGGTTGCGGCAGATGCTACCGAGGCTAAAAAGGTGGCAGGTATTTATTTCTTGGAGAATTCCGTAAAAAAGGAGGCACTCACACCTGACAATAAGAATTTCGGTTACTATCGCCTACCGTATGCCAAGGTCTATACGACTTATACTCCAAAAGAGGTATTGCATTGGGATCAAGATCAAAAGAAGTTAATCAGTAAACCCGGGGTAAAGGGCGAGACGTTCTATCGAGGAGAAGGTGATGGCTGATCTATGCCAGCAAGGATGCCGCAAAGAAAAGCCAGTTGAGCCGGATCAAAAAGCTTACACCTACGCAAAAGGGAGATGCGCATATCGTGCGTTATGGAACCGTCAAACAAACGCTGATGGAAAAACGATTGTGAACGCTAATACTCGTCGTAACAACACCTATCTGTTGACAATTACGGCTTTCCAGGGTCTAGGTATGCCGTGGGATCCTTCCGATCCTAAAGATCCGTATCTGCCGAAGCCTGATGATAAGGAAGAACCGACGAATCCTGAAAATCCGGATATCGAGAAAGAAGAGACCTACATGCGTGTCGAGGCCAAGATACTCCAGTGGAACCTCGTCTCACGTGATGTCGTTCTTGAATGATATTTAGATAAGAGGTAAACTCAGTTAACAATTTCTCACATAACCTTCTGAGAGGAAGGGGAAAAACTCCCCCTTCCCTCTCCAATAGACAAATAAATAGACCTCAAACGGTTAATAATCCAAATATAAGCTATATCAAATGAGAATCAGAAGCGTACATCCTGTCACATTTATCATGCTGCTGGCCTGTTGTCTTATTGGTTGTGATTCAGCCGTATTCGATGACTTGAGTGATTGTCCGCAAGGCGTCAATTTCCATTTTTACAGCCAGACCCCTTGCGGACAATTTCCCGATTATCCGTCAGATATCAGGCAGGTCCGAGTATTTGCCTTTGACGAGAAAGATGTACTGGTGAGCGAATTCTCTGATAAGAAGGTAGTTCTTTCGGCAGATTATTCCTTGTCCGTCACTTTGCGGCATACGGGGAAACTTACGTTTGTCGCATGGGGAAGCCGTAACCTAGAGGCTTATGATTTTCTGGTTTCAAAGAAGGCGTCACGACCAAGCAGGAAATGTGGGTTGCGCTACGGTTGAAAGACAGAAGGGTCTCTTCAGTCCCAGAACCTCTGTACGTCGGGCTAGCTTCCATATCGCTGGAGAATCGGGAGGATATGGGAAGCATATATGAGCGGGTGTCCTTCAATATGCGGGAACTGACATACCGGTACATTTTACTATCTGGCCCATCCCCGATCCATTCCCTATGGACGAGGAATTCGTCATAAGGATAGAAGATGATAACGGTGTTTATAACTTTAACGGGCAGATCGCCTTTTGCGAAACGTTTGAATACGTGGCCGAAGCCACCACGTGATACGGAAAGGATATTAAAGGCTGACTTTACGCTGATGAAGCTGGAGGAAGGCAGGAACACGCTCATATCCCTAGTCAACAAGACAACTGGAGATCCTTTATACCGCCAATCTGGTGGATGATATAATCATGTTCCGAGGTGATTCGGGCGAACCACCGTATAGCCTGGAGTGTGAGCATGATTTTCCCATAATATTGAAACTTAAGTACGAGAAGAGTACATGGACGTTGGTACAAGCGACCGTTCTGGACTGGAATGTTGTTTCCCGTCCCGTAGAACTAGGTGCTGATATCATTTAGGACAGATTTAAAATCCGTGTAGTATCTGAAAGGAGTTGAGATTATTATAAAAAACGATATATAATGAAATACGGAACTGTGATAAGGTTGTTAACAGCGATCTGCGTGGTAATTATACAATTGACCGGATGCTCGCCAGATACGGAAGATATGAAAAGATCCCTCGCGGATATTCCTATCCGGATCGTGGCGGAAATGAACAAGGGCACCGGTGCTTCCCGGATGACGAAAGCCTCTGTGCGTTCAGGGGGGAATGGAAGGAGAACTATATCGGTGCGGAGGAATACGAGAAAACCGTCAAACATGTCCTACTCTTCGCTTATAAGAACATCGGAACCTCTCCGGAGAAAATCATTTTCTATTATCCCCAAGGCACTGCCAATCCGCTGGCGGGTATAACCGGTATTGATCATTTGAGATGAGAGAGATGGAGGAATAACCGTAGAGGACTCCGATATAGCCTGGACCTGGAGCTGATGGGTGGTAATTATAATTTTATCTTATTGGTCAATTGCGAATCCGGACTGAAAAGATCCGGGAAGAGCATACGATTCCGGATCCGAGACTGCTGACGGAGAAAACCGAGATTTTCACGTCCGACGATCTGCAAGGAGAAAACCGGAAGTATCTTCATGGTGGGCCAATGTAATTTTCACGTTCCGAACAATATGGGCGGCAATGACAGGGTAACCCTTTCACCTAGCATACTCCTGGAACGCACGCATGCCCGTGTCGAGTTTATCCTTACGACGGTTGATGACGCAGGAAACTACCTGTCTCCCTTGTTACCGCTTTCCAGAGTGACGAAACTCTCCTTGAATAATGAGACCAGCGGTTATTCCGTCCTGCCTTCCGCCGGGGAATATACCGCCACCGGTGGCGGTAACCCGGATATCAGGGGGGTGGACTACACGGGAGATCCCCTGTTGTTACCGGAAAGGCCCAGTTTTCACGAAGGTGCCAACGAGAGCTCCGGAGAATCCGCCTTTGTGGCCAAATGTAAAGGAAGGCTGCTCCCATATACGGGAGAGACACCTCGCTATATCTACGTGGCCCCGGGAGTCTACGGGAAAGAGGAAGCGCTGGCCTTGGTACTATCCATCGATTACCGGACGGGAGACCCCGATGAGACGTACAAGATCGAGCTCCATAACCCGGATCTTGGGCAAGATGACAAGCATATTACAATATCCGTCGCAATACCATCTACCGTGTCTTCTCCATGCTGAAAGGGACCAAGAACATGGAGTACGACGTTGTCATGGATGAATGGGAGGATACGGAGGTGGCCATCCCCTGGTAACAAAGACGCCACTCATGTCATCAAAAAGAGAAACAGTTTAAAGAACAGATACATATGAGAATCAAACATTACACTTTGCTATTCGCTTTCTTGGCGATATTTATGGGAATACCTCTCATACAAGGGTGCAGTGACCCTTTTGATGAGCATGGAAACAGAGGGACGGAAGTACCGGCCAAGGATGGCTGGCGATCTGTCACCATGTCCGTTGAGGGGCTTGGCCTTCGAAATCCCTTGACCCGCTCCCTTACGCCGGAGGGAGAGAACGAGACGACGGCGGAGAGGATCAAGGTACTTGTGTTTGACAAAGACAATAAGTTCTCATACGAGGCCAAAGTGACATCTTTCATTCCTTCCGGTGACCCGATGATAAGAAAAGCAAGGGTACCATGACCCTGCTGGCGAAAAATACTCCTTCGGGCAATACCAGCACTTTCGTGATGCTGGCCAATATCACCGCGTCAGACGAGGCCGGGGCGGAAGAGTGGACCGGAAAAACACGGGAAGAGATTATGGAACTTTTCACATTCTCCATGCCCGACAAGGGGGAATGGAAGGACGGAGAGCTCCCGATGTGGGGAGTCTCGGATCCGGTCAAGGTGGATCACAGTTCCGGCGCCGTTTCAAAACTCGGAACCATCTACCTAATCCGTGCCGTGGCACGTGTGGATGTAGGGCTTAAACTGAGTGACACGTCGGAAGGGGCTTCCACGTTTGACGAGAAGCGAGGGCATTGAGGGATAACACTGACTAAGGTATTTTTTTATAATACCAATACAAAAGGACGGATCTCTCCGTTCGAGAGCGAGACTTATTGGGATCAGCCAATAGAAAGGCGAAACAGCCTTCCATTCCTGATCCCGCTCCGGCCGTGACAGGAAGGACCGACAGGACATCCGCCATAGTGGATGAGAAAATATTATTGCGTGAAGTCTATGTCCCGGAGGCGGTCAACACACCGACAGGTGCCACGCAAGGAGCCAACGGAGAGGCGCTCCCGGAAGAAGATACGGAAAATTACTTGAGACGCCCCTATATCGTTGTCGGACTGACCGGCGCGGACAAGAGTCGTCCCGACAAGGAGACATTCTTCCGGATAGACTATTTGAAACGTACGGGAACCGAGGCCGACGCTACATACGAGTACCTGCCCTTACTGCGAAACCACCGTTACTTGGTGAACATCACGGCGGTGGGTGGCCCGGGATTCGACACGGAAGAGGACGCAAAGAAAGGGCCGGCCGCCAATATCATGTACAATGTCGTGGTATGGAACGAGTCCACAATGTCCAACGTACAGTATGACGGGCAATATATGCTGGGGTCAGCGATGATCATTCACTTTTTATAGGGAGGGAGGTAGCCTGACAGCGAAAGTGCAGACTTCCTGGCCCGAGGGTTCACGGTAGAGGGCTGCCCGCATGGATCAGCTATTCCATAAAGCCCTCGGAACCAGGAAAGTCAGCACCGACCGACGAGAAAATCGTGACCTTTACGGTCACGGAGCAGGTGGACACGGACCGCACATGGCCGGAAAAAACAGAAGATGCCCAAAATGCGCTGAAAGCCGCTTTTGTGAAAGCGGGCCGTATGAAATGGTTCCTTGGCTTTGAGCAGTCCAAGGATATCAATGTCAACCTACGGATCTTCGCGGACGAGGCGTGCAGCCAGCCGCTGGAATTTATCGAGGTCAACCAGTACGGCGAGAGCTATGGGCAGCCTGGTAAGGTGGTAACGAAAGACGGACAAACGCTTACGGCGGAAGAGGCCGGTGCCAAGGTCACTTTCTATGTGAAGACAGGGCCTCATAATCTGGAACCCGTTTTCCATGCCGAAGCCGCCAACCCGTTCAAAATAGAGAAAGCGGATCAACTTGCGGGCGGGATATGGAGATACACGGTGACAGCTCCCGATATCACGGAAAATCTGGAGTATTTCGATAATTTTAATACTACTTATATCTTCACCGTTACACACGCGGAAACCGATAGAAGCGCATCGGGAAAACTCAGTCTCTTACAGAAAGAATATAATGCCATCCCCTTCTTCGACAAATGGCTGCATCAGTCATTGCTGGTGTCCAGCAACAGTATCTATCTGATGAACGGCAAACAGAAGCAATATTATGTCAAGGCCAACAGCGAATACAAGATCGAACTGGTTTCCGCTTTGTCTGATAACGGAGCGGGTGATGTGATAGAGACGTTCGCTCCTTTCTATGAGAAGGATCCTTCTCTTTCCGGAAAACCAGTTTCTTTCACGGCTGTTGACGATATCGCAACCTCACGTCTTTACTCTGGTAAGGCGAGATTCAAAATTTATTCCCCTGACGGTCTTTTCCCTGAGAGAGAGTTCGAGGTGGAACTGGTTTCCGGAATAGTGCAGCCTGAAGCGAATACTTATATGCTCAAAGCAGGTGCAAAGCAAGGGATATTTATCCCCGTTTCCCGCGTAAATACCGCCTATGAGTATTATAACATGCTTCTGGAACATGACGCTGTTTTGAGTGGTAAGCAAGGGCTTCCCGGAAACAGATCAGACTTCATGCTAAATAAACTGGATGAAGATGATGACTGGAAAGTCAATATCGTGTGGACGGACATTCAAAAGCCCGACGGGCAGAATGACATAGAGCGAGCAGGACTCAGTGAATTATCCGAACAAGGAGGTTCCGGTCCGGGGTCATATATCTATCTCAAACCTGGACAGACCCCGGGAAATGTGTTGATAGAGATCAAGTCAGGAAAGATCAAGGGGAATCCGACACTTTGGTCCTGGCACATCTGGATAGTTGACAAGTATCCAACAGTATTGGAGGTCGGTAAATATGGAGGAGACGGACCGGAGACGGTTCAATTGATGTCGCATCTGTTGGGGGCTTACGAGAAGGTTCATTCACAGTATAGCGCTGACGAGTTTAGGGAATTTGGTATGCAATACCAATGGGGCAGGAAAGACCCGTTCCCGGCACATGATGTTCGTGTCAATACGAACTTCTATGACGGCAACGGCAAGTCTTTTGATTTCCTTTGGGAACAAAGGGGAAATGATGTGGATTATGGAAAACAGATGCTCAGCAAGCGAGAGGGGCCGTTCTTACGATGAAGCAGAGCATTGAACATCCAAGCGCCATTGTCTCCCATCAAAGTTTCTGGCTGTATGAATGTTTCCCGCATGGGATGGTTAATAATTTCAAAGATCGCTGGGTGTTCCTGTATCCATGGAACCAGCCTTCCCTGACAGGAAATCCGGAAGATGTGGGCGGAAAAACCGTATTTGACCCTTCCCCTTACGGATTCCGGATCATGTCACAAAAAGAGGCCGTGACTTTGAGATACGCATATTATTACGAGAGCAAATCCGGAATACAGACACCTCTGCCCGGAAGTATTTATGACGGCTCCTTCTTAAGCGGCTATACAGGGGGGAACGAGGTCATTTTCGCCGTGGCACAGGCAGGAGCGATACTCATGCGGGCCGTTATCTACTCAATTCCACTGGAGGTCCTGCCGGTTGGGCGGCTGCTTCCAATACAAGTGCTACTTACAGGCGTTGTATGACCTTCTCCGTACGTCCGGTTATCGATCCGGATATAACAGATGATTATAAACAATATTTACCTGAATAAAAAATACCCCGTGCAGGTAATGCCTGTACGGGTATATAAACAATTTGAAAGAAGAAAGTGAAACTATTATATTTGAGAGAACATTTATGTTGTTCGAATTATCAGATGAATTCAGATACCGGATTCTCTTGCCACCAACTAGACAAGGATGATGTATACCAGATTGACAACAGCAAGTCATCCTGTGCGCTCTTTGTGATTCAAGGCCGGGTGAATTTCGATTTAGGGAAATCTTATGAGGGGGAAATGGAGCAGAGACAGATGTTATACATACCTCAGAATATGAAAGCCCAGATAGAATCCATAACAAGTTCAAGATGTATTCTTTTGTTTTGGGATAAGCACTTGAATGTATGTAATAAGTTGTTTTTAAACTCTTTGCTTTCTAAAGAGAATGATACAGATATAAAAAATATTATTCTTCCGATCAAGAGTCCATTAATGAATATATTAGAGTCCATTAACTTGTATCTGGATGCAAGATTACTTTGTAGGCATATGCATTCACTGAAACAGCAGGAACTGCTCCTAGTCTTGAGAGGTTTTTACACAAAGCAAGAACTGGCAGCTTTTTTTCCGCATCAACCAATATCGGGGAATCATTTGAAAGATTTGTCTTGGATAATTACAAAAGAACAAATTCAATCAAGGAACTTGCTAACTTATGCCATATATCAGAACGATTCTTTCAAACCGGAAGTTTCATTCTTGTTTTGGGGAAAGCCTTATAAATGGATCCAGAAGAAAAAAGCGGAACAAATACAGGAGATGATTAATGATCCGGAATTTTCTTTTAAGGAAATAGCCGAAGAACTGGGCTTCAGTTCTTCGCCACATCTAACAACATATTGTCAAAGGATGTTTGGGATGACCCCCAGCCAATTAAGAGAAAAAAATAAAGATAAATGGATTAAATAAATTGTTTTTTATGGAAAAATCGGAAGAGCTTCAAATAGCAACTTCAGGAAAGAATATGGATATACACCGTATGGAGCTATTGCCAGTGGTATGCTTATCGGTTTACAAAGAGATTATAAAAGAGATGGCAGAATTGATTGAGGACAAACAGATACGGGAAATATTTTGTTCACTATCTTTAGGAAAAGATCTTCTATGTGTTTCACAGATAACAGGCATTTCGTCCAAGAATCTGGTTTCCATGTATAAGAGGGGGATCCGACAGATCCATTTGAAGTGGAAACCTTATTCAGAATTAAAACGAGAACTAGATCACATATATATCAAATGCCGAAATAATGAATTGCTTTGACACATTCT
>ENA-OQCS01000481-OQCS01000481.1-human-gut-metagenome-genome-assembly--contig:-NODE-481-length-22197-cov-3.484096_pt1 | contig 22197 bp, 32 predicted proteins | sample MGYA00242757_ERZ504575 | MGnify/ENA primary metagenome ERZ504575 (study PRJEB26092, sample SAMD00036297) | human gut metagenome | host: Homo sapiens | study: EMG produced TPA metagenomics assembly of... | reverse complement strand
AAGTATGCGAGGTATAAAAACGTTCATTATCCTTGCGGTGGCTGCGTTCCACTTTTCCGTTATGACGTGGTGTAAAGGGTCGGATCAGTTTATGTTGGATGCCAAGTTCTTTTAAAGTCCGTTGGAATAAAGTCAATGTTTCTTTGCCGGAAGTGGAAAAGCGCTTTGTAAACTCCACGCCGTTGTCTGTCTGAACGCATTCGATTGGCATAGGAAAGCGTTGGATCAGATGCTTGAGGAACTGTGCGGATGAATAGGTGCTGTGTTCTTCAAAAGCTTCCACATACCGCCAGCGGGAGTACTCATCAATGGCGGTATACTGATAGAATTTCTTTCCTTTCGCATTATTGACAAGACAACATGCAGGAACGAATTTCACATCGACCTGGATACGCTGTCCGGGATATTTCATCTGCTCATAAGGCTTCGGAATATATTTGGGATTCGGAAGTTTTTGAGCCAAGATTCCCTGTTTCTTCAGAAAACGATACAATCCTGGGATGGAACGTTTATAACCGCGCTGCATAAGTTTGACCCAAAAGACAACCAGACCAGAATGGGGATTGCGCCTACGCATATCTTGGATCAGCTTGATTTCTTCAGGTGTATGCTGATTGGGATGGTGATGGGGACGGCGTGAACGATCGCGGAGAGACTCTATTGTGCCGTCATAGCGGCGCTTCCAACGATAAATATACTGGCGGTTTGTCTTATATTTAATTGCTGCTTTTGAGACACCATATTTTTCGGCGAAACGGATCAGGGATAGACGATACCTCATATCTTGTGTTATACTTGCCATGCGGGAATACTTCCTTTCTTAAATGTTTAGGTTTGGTAGCTTAAAGCATAACACAGAAAAGGTATTTCCGCTTTTTAATTATTCAGTTGTAACACATGTATTGTAATCCTACAATATTTTGTGTGTTTTCATGAAAATGACGGTTGACAAACAGAATTTACATGATATAATAATTCAGGTATGAATAGGAGTAAATAACAATGTTAATTAACCTATCAGACGTTTTGTCAGACCAGCATAAGACAGTTGAAGAGACTGTGCCGCTTACAATGGGAGAGATCCGGATGAAATTCGGGAAGTATCCGATTGTCGAGAGTGAGCCGGTTCATGTCCGGGTAGAACATGTCAGGGGAAAGGAAATGCTTATTTATGCAGATACCAGACTTGTGACGGTCATTCCCTGTGACAGATGCTTGGAGGATGTAAGATATGAATTTGCTTTAGATTTTGCAAAACATGTCGACATAGGTCTCTCCGACGCAGAACTGACAGAGGAGCTGGATGAATCAAACTTTATTGACGGATATCATCTTGACGTGGACAAACTACTCAGTAATGAGATCTTGTGGGATGGCCGGAAAAAGTACTGTGCAAGGAAGATTGTAAGGTCTTTGCCCGGTATGCGGTCAATTTGAATACAAGTCCTGCGATTGTGAAGATACGGGGCTTGATCCTAGAATGTCAGTTGTCCGTGACTTATTTAAGAATTTTAAGGAGGTGTAACCTATGTCAATCTGCCCAAAGAATAAATCTTCTAAAGCAAGAAGAGATAAAAGAAGAGCTAACTGGAAGATGAGCGCTCCGAACCTTGTAAAATGCAGCAAGTGCGGCGAACTCATGATGCCTCACCGTGTATGCAAAGCTTGTGGCGCATACAATAAACGTGAGATTATTTCCGTTGACTAATCGTGAATTGAATGAAGAGGACGTAAAATATGATTTTACGTCCTTTTTATTGCTATGCGTATGATAAAAAGATGTCCGACGGACATTTTTTAGTTGATTTTTACAATAATATCAATTAGAATGATTTCAGTAGCGTTAGGAGGAATGAAGATGTCTGACATGACAAGAGTAGCGCTTGATGCAATGGGCGGCGATAATGCGCCGGTGGAGATGGTAAAAGGCGCTGTAGAAGCAGTACAAAAGCGGAACGATATTCAGGTTCTGCTCACAGGAAAAGAAGAGATATTGAAGGAAGAACTTGCAAAGTATACATATCCGGATGAAAAGATTCATATTGTGAATGCGACTGAAGTGATCGAAACTGCAGAGCCGCCGGTAAAAGCAATCCGCAGCAAGAAAGATTCCTCTCTTGTGACGGCAATGAAACTTGTCAGAAACGGTGAGGCAGACGCTTTTGTTTCGGCAGGAAATTCAGGCGCGGTTCTCGTTGGAGGACAGCTTCTTGTCGGCAAGATTAAAGGGGTAGAGCGTCCGCCGCTTGCGCCGCTGATTCCGACGCTGAAAGGAGTTTCCCTTTTGATCGACTGCGGAGCGAATGTAGATGCCCGACCGTCTCATCTTGTCCAGTTTGCAAAGATGGGATCTATCTATATGGAGAGCGTTGTAGGTAAGAAGAATCCTACGGTTGGCATTGTGAATATCGGCGCGGAAGAAGAGAAAGGGAATGCCCTTGTGAAAGAGACGTTTCCGCTTCTGAAAGAGTGTCCTGATATCAATTTTATCGGAAGCGTGGAAGCGAGAGAGATCCCCTATGGCGATGTAGATGTCATCGTATGTGAAGCTTTTGTCGGCAACGTGATCCTTAAGCTTTATGAAGGCGTTGCAGGGGCGCTTGTCAAGAAGATCAAAAGTGGTATGATGGCAAATCTGAAGAGCAAAATAGGCGGTCTTTTGGTGAAACCGGCCTTGAAAGATACGTTGAAAGATTTCGACACAAGCGAACATGGCGGAGCACCGCTGCTCGGATTGAAAGGTCTTGTTGTCAAAACACATGGAAGCTCGACATCAAAAGAAGTATGTAATTCGATTATTCAATGTGTGACATTTAAAGAGCAGAAGATCAACGAAAAGATAACGTCAGTTATTCAAAAAAATCAGGAAAATATTTAAAGATCAGGTAAGGAGAAGATATTATGGAATTTGAAAAGCTTCAAAAAATTATCGCGGAAGTTCTTAATTTAAGTGAGGAAGAGATTAGACCGGACAGTACATTTGTAGATGATCTCGGAGCAGATTCTCTTGATGTATTCCAGATCATCATGGGAATCGAAGAAGAGTTTGACATTGAGATCGATAATGAAGAAGCGGAGAAAATAACAACAGTTCAGGATGCTGTTGATCAGATCAAAAAAGCAGTGGAATAATTTGGTGTAAAATGAAAAAGCCCCTGTGGCTCGTTTTACATGGAAAAGAAATAAAGGACGGTGCAAGACACCGGGAAAGAGTAGAAAATGCATAAGAAATTAAAAGAGTTAGAACAGAAGATAGGTTATCGATTCAGAAATTTTTCTTTTCTTGAACAGGCAATGATGCACAGTTCCTATACGAATGAGCATCGGATGGAAAAATACAGATGCAATGAACGTTTAGAGTTTTTGGGAGATGCGGTCTTAGAACTGATTTCCAGTGAGTTTTTGTTTCGGCAGTCTCCGAAAGTTCCGGAAGGAGAGCTGACAAAAACAAGGGCAAGCATGGTGTGTGAGCAGTCATTGGCTATGTGCGCGAGAGACATCGATCTTGGAAGCTATCTTCTTCTCGGAAAAGGGGAAGAGGTAACAGGAGGGCGTTTTCGTGATTCTGTGACTTCAGATGCACTGGAAGCTTTGATCGGAGCAATATATCTGGATGGTGGTTTTACTAATGCAAAAGAGTTTATACATCGTTTTGTTTTGACGGACCAGGAAGATAAGAAACTCTTTTATGATAGTAAAACTATCCTTCAAGAGATTGTTCAGGCTGAAAAACTAGGAGAGATAGAATATCATCTGATAGGCGAGGAAGGACCTGATCATAACAAATCATTTTCTGTGGAACTGACGATCCGGGGCAGGTCGTACGGTAAAGGCAAAGGAAGGACTAAAAAAGCGGCGGAACAGCAGGCTGCCTATGAGGCGATTCATGTGCTGAAAAAAAGATAAAGCAGGTGTTCTATGTATTTAAAAAGTATAGAAGTGCAAGGGTTTAAGTCCTTTGCAAATAAGATTAAATTTGACTTTCATAACGGAATTACAGGTATTGTCGGACCAAATGGAAGCGGAAAGAGCAATGTTGCGGATGCAGTTCGCTGGGTACTGGGAGAGCAACGGGTAAAACAGCTCCGCGGCGGTACGATGCAGGACGTAATCTTTTCGGGAACAGAGAACAGGAACCGTTAAGTTATGCCTCTGTAGCGATCACATTGGATAATGCGGATCACAAATTGCCTGTTGATTATGAAGAAGTTACTGTGACGAGAAAGCTGTACCGTTCAGGAGAAAGTGAATATCTGATCAACGGAGCGTCCTGTCGGCTGAAAGATATTAATGAAATGTTTTATGACACAGGTATCGGTAAAGAAGGATATTCGATTATAGGTCAGGGACAGATCGATAAAATATTAAGCGGGAAGCCGGAAGAAAGAAGAGAATTGTTCGACGAGGCTGCCGGAATCGTAAAGTTTAAGCGGAGAAAAAAACCTATCGGTAAAGAAACTTGAAGAAGAACGTATGAACTTAACCCGCGTAAACGATATTTACAGGAACTGGAAAAGCAGTTGGGACCTTTGGAAAAACAGTCGGAAACAGCGAAAGAGTATTTAAAGAAAAAGGAAGAGTTAAAGACATATGATATTAATATGTTCCTTTTGGAAGAAGAGAGGATCCGTGACTGTTTAAAAGAAACACAAAAGAAACTGGAGATCGCATCATCAGAATTAGAAGAGTCAAATATCAGTTATGATAAGATGAAAACGGAGTATGAGGCGATTGAAGAGGAAGTAGAAGAGATCGACCTTGCAATCGAAACTGCAAAAAATCGTTTGAATGAAACAAATTTACTGAAGCAGCAACTGGAAGGTCAGATCAATGTATTGAGAGAACAGATCAATACGGCTCGTATGAATGATGAGCATTATGATAACCGGTTGAATACCGTCCAATCGGAAATCAATATGAGAAAAGAGCAGAAAGCGTCTTTTGAAGAAGAAAAGAAAAATCTTTCGGAAAAGCTGCGTGAAGCGTCGCAGGCAGATACGGTTGTAAAAAAACGACTGATCGATGTGCAGACACAGATTGCGGAGCATACAGAAGAGATCGAACAGCGGAAACAGGAAATTATGGATCTTCTTGGAAACAGAGCTTCTACGAAAGCAAAAATCCAACATTTTGATACAACGAGAGATCAAATATCAACAAGAAAATCCGTGCTTGCAAGAAATATTTTAGAAGTGTCGGCAAAGGCGAAAGAGCAGGAAGAGCAGCTGCATGAACATGAAGAGCGGTTGTCTGAGATTCAAGATAAGATTCGGCTCTATAATATGCAGATTACCGAAAATGAACAGAAGATACAAAAACTTCAAGAAGAGTTAAATGTCAGACAGGAAAAATTGAATGTCGGACGAACAGCATATCACAGAGAGGCATCCAGGCTGGAATCACTGAAAAATATTACGGAGCGTTATGATGGATATGGAAACAGTATCCGTAAAGTGATGGCAAATAAGGATAAAAATCCGGGATTGATCGGCGTTGTTGCAGATATTATCAAAGTCGATAAAGAATATGAGATTGCGATTGAGACTGCTTTGGGCGGAAGTATTCAAAATATTGTTACGGATAATGAAGATACAGCCAAGAAAATGATTTCTTTTTTAAAGACGAATAAGTTCGGCCGGGCAACATTTTTGCCGCTTACAAGTATGAGAGGCGGAGGCGGAATTCGCAATGAAGAAGCGCTTAAAGAACCGGGAGTGATCGGTACGGCAGATAAGCTTGTTTATGTAGAGGCGCGTTTTACCGGACTGGCAGAGCAGTTGTTAGGAAGAACCCTTGTCGTTAGAACGATCGATGACGGAATTCTCATTGCAAGAAAATATAAGCAGTCGATTAGACTTGTTACTTTGGAAGGAGAATTGATCAATCCGGGAGGATCGATGACGGGAGGCGCATTTAAAAATTCCAGCAACCTGCTGAGCAGAAGACGAGAGATCGAAGAATTTGAAAAGACGGTAGCCATGCTGAAAAAAGATATGGATGCCGCCGAGGCAGATGTAAGCAGGATTAAATCTGACGCGCGGGATGCTACAATATGGTAGATGATATCCGTCAGGAACTCAGAAAGGCATCGGTCATCGAAAATACAGCGAAGATGAATGCCGAGCAGACGAAGACGCGTATGGAGGAGGCAAAACAAAGCTGTGCAGGTTATGTCGCAGAACAAGGAAAGCTTGAAAGAGAGTTAGGAGAGATAATAGAGAACGAAGAGTCGATCAGGATGGAACTTGAGGTATCTGAAAATTTAGAAAAAGAACTCAATCTTCGGATCGAAGAACTTCATGCTCTGCTTGAAAAAGAAAGAGATACGGAGAGTGAACAGCTTAAGATCTCAGAAGAATCACATTTATCTTTGGCAGGAATGGAACAGCAGAATCTTTTCGTATCGGAAATATTTCACGTATTGAAGAAGAGATCGTCAAGTTTCAGGCAGAACTGGAAGAATTGGATAAAAATAAAGATCATGCGTCAGATGAGATTAAGGAAAAGGAAGACAAGATAAAAGAGCTTCGGGGAACGATTGATAATTCAAGAGAATTGTTTGATGAAATTGAAAAAGAAATAAAAGAACAGACAGAGGGAAGAGATGCATTAAACAGGAAGCATAAACAGTTTCTGCAAATGCGGGAAGACTTGTCAAAACATATTTCGGCTCTCGATAAAGAATGTTTCCGCCTGGACAGTCAAAAACAATCTTACGAGGCGGCGTCTGAAAAGCAGATGAATTATATGTGGGAAGAATATGAGATCACATACAATCATGCGATGAAGCTTCGTGACGAAAATCTGACGGATCTTGCGTATATGAAGCGTCAGATACAAGAGTTGAAAAATGAGATCCGAAAACTCGGCACAGTCAATGTCAATGCGATTGAAGATTTTAAAAATATTTCCGAAAGATATGCATTTTTGAAAAATCAGCATGACGACCTTGTCGAGGCGGAGCAGACGCTGATGCAGATCATTGATGAATTAGATGCTGCAATGAGAAAACAGTTTGCCGAGCAGTTTTTAAAAATAAAAGAAGAGTTCAACACAGTGTTCCGACAGTTGTTCGGAGGCGGAAAAGGAACATTGGAGTTGATGGAAGATGAGGATATTTTGGAGGCGGGAATCCGTATCATTGCCCAGCCGCCAGGGAAAAAACTTCAAAATATGATGCAGCTTTCCGGCGGCGAAAAAGCGTTGACGGCAATTTCTTTATTATTTGCGATCCAGAATTTAAAACCGTCGCCGTTTTGTCTTCTTGATGAGATTGAAGCGGCGCTGGATGATAATAACGTGACCCGCTTTGCACAATATCTGCATAAACTGACGAAAAATACGCAGTTTATCGTAATTACGCATCGTAGAGGAACGATGACGGCAGCAGATAGACTGTATGGAATCACGATGCAGGAAAAAGGCGTTTCAACGCTTGTTTCAGTCGATCTTTTGGAAGATAAATTGGATCGCTGAGAATTGATAAAGGAATCAGAGAAAGGAATTAATTAGATAAATGGAAGAAAAAAAAAGGATTTTTCAGGCGTCTTGTATCAGGTCTTGCAAAGACAAGAGATAATATTGTATCCGGGATGGACAGTATTTTTCATGGCTTTTCAAAAATAGACGAGGAGTTTTATGAGGAGCTAGAAGAGACGTTGATCATGGGCGATCTCGGAGTACACTCTACAATGGAAATATTAGAAGACCTCCGGGCAAAAGTAAAAGAAAGACATATCAAAGAACCGATTGAGTGCAGACAATTATTGATTGACAGTATCCGGGAACAAATGGATGTAGGAGAGACGGCATATGAGTTTGAAAACAGAACATCTGTCGTGTTTGTGATCGGAGTAAACGGAGTCGGGAAAACAACTACGATCGGAAAACTGGCGGGAAAGTTGAAAAGTCAGGGGAAAAAGGTTGTTTTGGCGGCAGCCGATACTTTTCGTGCTGCGGCGGGAGAACAGCTTCGAGAATGGGCGAACCGTGCCGATGCAGATATGATCGGAGGGCAGGAAGGAGCAGATCCGGCAGCTGTAATCTATGACGCGGTAGCTGCGGCAAAAGCACGTCATGCAGATGTGCTTCTCTGTGATACGGCAGGAAGACTTCACAATAAAAAGAACCTGATGGAGGAACTTAAGAAGATCAACCGTGTGATCGACAGAGAGTATCCGGAAGCTTTTCGGGAGACACTTGTCGTATTAGATGCGACAACAGGACAAAATGCTTTGGCACAGGCAAAAGAGTTTAATGAAGTGGCAGACATTACAGGTGTTATTCTTACAAAGATGGACGGAACGGCAAAAGGTGGAATTGCAGTTGCGATTCAGGCAGAACTTGGAATTCCCGTAAAATATATCGGAGTCGGAGAGACGATAGACGATCTTCAGAAATTTGATGCAGATGAGTTTGTAAACGCATTGTTTTACAGAGAGGATGAAGAAAAATGATGACATTGGAGAAATTGAAGAAGACCAGCGAGACTTGTAAAAAAAAGTGACGAATTCTACAAAGCTTGTGTACAGTGATTATTTAAGCGAGCAAAGCGGAGGAAAGGTTTATTTAAAGCCGGAAAATATGCAGCATACCGGAGCATACAAGATCAGAGGAGCTTATTATAAAATCAGTACGTTATCGGATGAAGAACGAGGCAGAGGACTGATCACGGCATCGGCGGGAAATCACGCTCAGGGCGTTGCCTTTGCCGCAAAAAAAATTTGGCTGTAAAGCAGTTATCGTTATGCCTACGGTTACACCTCTTATAAAAGTGAACCGTACAAAGAGCTACGGCGCGGAAGTGATCCTGCACGGAGATGTCTATGACGATGCTTATGCCTATGCGTGTGAGCTGGCAGAAAAAGAGGGATATACGTTTGTACATCCGTTTAATGACATAGATGTAGCAACAGGCCAGGGAACGATCGCAATGGAAATCGTTCAGGAACTTCCGACTGTTGATTACATTCTTGTTCCGATCGGAGGAGGCGGACTTGTTTCCGGCGTTGCGACGCTGGCTAAGATGTTGAATCCGAAAATAAAAGTAATCGGAGTAGAACCGGCAGAGGCGGCAAGTATGAAAGCGGCGCTTGCGGCAGGCGAAGTCGTACAACTTGAAAGCGCCAATACGATCGCGGACGGAACGGCCGTGAAAGCTGTAGGAGATAAAATTCTTCCCTTTGTTAAGGAAAATGTAGACGACGTTCTTCTTGTAGAAGATGATGAATTGATCGGCGCATTTCTTGACATGGTAGAGAATCATAAGATGATCGTTGAAAATTCAGGTCTTTTGTCAGTAGCGGCATTGAAGCAGCTTGACTGCAAAGGGAAAAAGGTAGTCTGTGTATTAAGCGGCGGTAATATGGACGTAATTACGATGTCATCTATTGTACAGCATGGATTGATCCAACGCGACAGGATTTTTTCTGTATCTGTACTTCTTCCTGACAAACCGGGTGAACTTGTCCAGGTGGCGCAGACAATCGCAGAAGCTCAGGGAAATGTAATTAAGCTGGAGCATAACCAATTTGTAAGTACAAACAGAATGCGGCAGTAGAGCTTCGTATTACGATGGAGGCATTTGGAACAGAACACAAGCAGGAGATACTAAAAGCATTAGAGAAAAAAGGATACCGTCCGAGATTGATCGGTGCTAAACTGTATTAAGTTTGCAAAGCGGTGAGGGATACATTTGGAAACTATAAAAACGTACAGTCTCAAGATAAAAGAATCTTTTGACTGTACCGTTTTTATAGCTCTAAGTTTCATTGTATAGCAAACAAACATTCAAGCGCCGGTCTTTTAAAATCAATTAGTTACAATATATTTTATACTGTATGCACGATCAAATCTGTTCGCCGCGGGCATATTTTTCAAGCAGAGCATGAATTTTGTCTGTCGGATTCATTACAGCACCGATTGTAATATCGTGATTAAGAGAATCAATGATCAAAGCGAGAAACTTACTCATATCTGCTTTTACGAAATATGGTTTTTTGTATAATTCTGCAGGCAGATATGTAAGGTTTGTCGTAATAACTTTATTGATATATCCCTTTTCATAGTATTCGTCAAATTTTTCAAATCCTTCGGTGAATAAACCAAAAGTTGTACATACAAATACACGGCCTGCTTTTCTTTCTTTTAACTGTTTTGCGACATCAAGCATACTTCCTCCGGAAGCGATCATATCATCTACGATGATAACATCTTTTCCGGCAACGTCATCGCCGAGAAATTCATGAGCCACAATCGGATTCTTACCATTGATGATTGTAGAATAGTCACGGCGTTTATAAAACATTCCCATATCGACACCGAGAATATTGGAAAAATAAACGGCGCGGTGCATCGCTCCCTCATCAGGGCTGATGATCATAAGGTGATCTTTATCGGGGATAAGATCAGGAACGGCGCGAAACAGCGCTTTCATAAATTGGTACGGCGGATTGAAGCTGTCAAATCCGCTTAGAGGGATCGCGTTTTGTACGCGGGGATCGTGGGCGTCAAAAGTGACGATGTTTGAAACTCCCATTGCGTTTAATTCTTCAAGAGCAAGCGCACAGTCAAGAGATTCGCGTTTTGTACGTTTGTGCTGGCGGCTTTCGTACAGGAAAGGCATAATGACGTTAATACGCTTTGCTTTGCCGGTTGCAGCGGAGATGATTCGTTTCAGGTCCTGGAAATGATCATCAGGAGACATGTGGTTTAGATGTCCGTTTACAGTGTAAGTAAGGTTGTGGTTGCAAACGTCGGTCATGATGAAAAGATCTGTTCCCCGGATAGTTTCTTTAAGAAGTCCTTTTGCTTCTCCTGTGCCAAAACGGGGACAGCAGCAGTCTACGAGATAGTTGTTTGACTTGTAGTTTACATACAGAGAAGATTCGGATACTTCGTTGATTGTATTTTCACGAAAAGAAACAATATAATCATTTACTTTTTGTCCGAGTTCTCTGCAGCTTTCCATTGCAATGAGTTTTAGCGGTGCGGCCGGAAGAGTTTTTTCTAAAAGTTCGATATTTGACATAGTATTCTCCTGTTAAATAATAGTATAAATTGAGTTTTAAGCCGGAGCATAGAAAAATGCAAACGACTTTTACAGCACTAGAATCATATCATTTTTCAGCCTGAAATTCAAGCGCCGCTTCTTTTGTATGTATGTTGTATTGGTGAAGTACAGTCTTTGCGAAGAGGTTTAAATGTGTTATAGTATGTGATAGAATGAACAGCAAATAAGGGGAATAACAAATGACAGGAAAAAAACATGAGCATATTGTCAAATCAATCATGCCCGGCAGTATTGCGGAGGAATTAGGCATTGAACCCGGAGATAAACTTCTTTCGATCGAACGGTCAGGAGATTGAAGATATTTTTGATTATCAGTTTACGTGGAAGACGAAGAAATCGTACTTTGATTGAGAAACAGGACGGAGAACAGTGGGAGCTTGAGATTGAAAAAGATGCAGACGAGCAGCTTGGAATAGAGTTCGGGCAGGGGTTGATGGATGAGTATCGTTCCTGCCGGAATAAGTGCATGTTCTGCTTCATCGATCAGATGCCGGAGGGAATGAGAGATACTCTTTATTTTAAAGACGATGATTCAAGATTGTCTTTTTTACAGGGAAATTATGTGACGCTTACAAATATGAGTGATCATGATATTGAGCGGATTATTAGGTATAGGTTAGAACCGATCAATATTTCGTTTCAAACGACGAATCCACAACTAGCTGCAAGATGCTTCACAATCGTTTTGCGGGAGATGCGCTGAAAAAAGTAGACAGACTTTTTGAAGGCGGTATTGAAATGAACGGACAGATCGTACTGTGCAAAGGAGAAAACGACGGGGCTGAGCTGGAACGTTCTATTAAAGACCTGACGGCATATATTCCGCTTCTTCGAAGCGTTTCTGTCGTTCCGGTAGGGCTTACAAAGTTCAGAGACGGTCTGTATCATTTAGAGCCGTTTACGAAAGAGGATGCCAAAGAAGTATTATCAGTTATACACAAATGGCAGGATCGCATTTATGAGCAGTACGGAATTCATTTCATTCATGCAGGGGATGAGTGGTATTTGCTCGCAGGACAGGAGGTGCCGGAGGAAGAGCGGTATGACGGATATCTTCAGTTGGAAAATGGGGTCGGAATGCTCCGTCTTCTTTTTGAAGAATTTACAGAAGGGTATAAAAGCCTTACAGGAGACGAGCGGCAGGAAGAACTGTCGATTGCCACAGGAAAGCTGGCATATCCTTATATAAGCGCCATGGCGGAAAAGATAGAAGAGAAATTTCCTAATTTGGAAATTCATGTCTTTTCTATCCGAAACGAACTTTTTCGGAGAACGCATTACTGTGTCCGGACTGATCACGGCGCAGGATCTGACAGCGCAGCTTAAAGGAGAGCGTCTTGGCAGCAGACTGCTCATTCCGTGCAATATGTTAAAGACAGATGAAGATGTGTTTCTTGATGATTTTACGGTAAGACAAGTATCCGACGCTTTACAAGTGCCTATTGATATTGTAAAATCAAGCGGACAGGATTTTATAGATGCGGTGATCGGAGAAAAACAGACAGATCCGGACTGCAAAACCGAAAGATTGATTTGAAAGGAAAATAATATGAGTAAACCAGTAGTTGCCATTGTCGGCCGCCCGAATGTCGGAAAGTCAACCCTTTTTAATGCTTTGGCAGGAGAGATGATTTCTATTGTGAAAGATACTCCGGGAGTGACAAGAGAACAGGATTTATGCGGATGTGACATGGCTTGATAAAGAATTTACAATGATCGATACAGGCGGTATAGAACCGGACAGCAAAGACATCATTTATCACAGATGAGAGAGCAGGCTCAGATTGCGATTGATACGGCGGATGTTATTATTTTTATAACTGATGTGAAGCAGGGACTTGTGGATGCGGATTCTAAAGTCGCGGACATGCTCAGAAGATCCGGAAAGCCGGTTGTCCTTGTTGTAAATAAAGTGGATAATTTTGACAAATATATGGCAGATGTATATGAGTTTTATAATCTTGGTATCGGGGATCCGGTTCCGATCTCGGCAGCATCCAGATTGGGACTTGGCGATATGCTTGACATTGTCGCGGAAAACTTTCCGGAAGGAAGCGCTCAGGCGGAAGATGATGACCGCCCGCGGGTTGCGATCGTAGGGAAACCGAACGTCGGAAAGTCGTCGATTATCAATAAACTGCTCGGAGAGAATCGAGTAATCGTCTCGGATATCGCGGGAACAACAAGAGACGCCATTGATACTGAGATTCTTCATAACGGAAAAGAATATATTTTTATTGATACGGCAGGACTTCGCAGAAAGAATAAAATCAAAGAAGAACTGGAACGCTACAGTATTATCCGTACGGTAACAGCCGTGGAAAGAGCAGACGTAGTGCTTATGGTTATCGATGCGACAGAAGGAGTGACGGAGCAGGATGCAAAGATTGCGGGAATTGCTCATGAACGTGGAAAAGGCGTGATCATCGTTGTGAACAAATGGGATGCGATTGAGAAAAACGACAGAACGATGCGTGAGTATGAAAGCGATATCCGTCAGGTGCTTTCTTATATGCCGTATGCGGAAATTATGTATGTATCCGCAGCAACCGGTCAAAGATTGAACCGGTTATATGATATGATCGATATGGTTATCGAGAATCAGACACTTCGGATCGCAACCGGAGTTTTAAACGAGATTATGACAGAAGCAGTGGCAATGCAGCAGCTCCGTCAGATAAAGGAAAAAGACTGAAGCTTTATTATATTACGCAAGTTGCGGTAAAACCTCCGACTTTTGTTATCTTTGTAAACGATAAGGAATTGATGCATTTTTCATATACGCGGTATTTGGAAAATAAGATCAGAGAAGCGTTTGGTTTTAGAGGAACTTCCCTGAAATTCTTTATAAGAGAACGGAAAGAAAAGGGGTAAAGAAATATGGAACGATTGATCTGTCTTGCGGTCGGATATGTGTGCGGTCTTTTTCAGACCGGATATCTGGTCGGTAAGATGAACCATATAGATATCAGAAAAGAGGGAAGCGGAAATTCGGGAACGACAAATGCTCTTCGTGTGCTCGGATGGAAAGCGGGGATCTTCACTTTTCTCGGAGATGTTTTAAAATGTGTGGCTGCATATTTTATTGTACGTTTTATGTATCGGGGGAGCGATTGTCTTCCGTTGCTTGTAATGTACGCAGGGGCAGGAGTGACTCTCGGACATAACTTTCCGTTTTATATGAACTTTAAAGGCGGAAAAGGAATTGCGGTTATGGCAGGACTTGTCTTTATTAACAGTGTGTGGCATATGCCGCAGAGTCTTTTTCTTATACTTGTTACGGCATTATTCTTTTTTATTCCTGTGATCGTGACAAGGTACATATCTGTCGGTTCTCTTTGTGCATACACAGCATTTTTAATTGAAATGATCCTATTTGGACAGTGGGGATGGTTCGATATGGAAGCAGGCTACTGTTATGAACTATATGGGATCGCAGTTCTTTTGACTGCATTAGCATGGTATCGCCATAGAGAGAACATAAAGCGTCTGGTCAAAGGAACAGAAAATAAATTCGGTTCAAAAAGAAAGGGGCATTGATTTATGGCAAATGTAGGAGTAATCGGTGCGGGAAGCTGGGGAACGGCGTTATCGGTTCTTCTGGCTGACAACGGACATCATGTGACGATCTGGTCGATCGATGAAAAAGAAGTTGAAATGCTGGATAAAAAGAGAGAACACCTGACGAAGCTTCCGGGGGTGAAACTTTCCGACGGCATGACGATCACGGGTGATCTGGAATCGGCAGTCAAGGGAAAAGACTTTCTTGTACTTGCAGTTCCGTCGCCGTTTACAAGGGCAACTGCGAAGAAGATGTCAGCTTACGTCGGGAAAGGTCAGATTATCGTTGATGTGGCAAAGGGAATCGAGGAGAGTACACTTTTGACATTGTCTGCTCAGATCGAAGAAGAAATCCCTCAGGCGGACGTAGCGGTTCTTTCAGGACCAAGCCATGCAGAAGAAGTCGGAAGAAAGCTTCCGACAACATGTGTCATCGGAGCAAAAACAAAAAAAACGGCGGAATATTTGCAGTCTGCGTTTATTAATAAGTGTTCCGTGTATATACAAGTCCGGATATTTTAGGAATTGAGCTTGGCGGTTCTTTGAAAAATGTCATTGCTCTTGCAGCGGGAATCGCAGATGGCCTTGGTTACGGAGATAATACAAAGGCAGCGCTTATTACCCGCGGAATTGCGGAAATTGCCAGACTGGGCGTGAAGATGGGCGGGAAGATCGAGACGTTCACAGGTTTGACGGGAATAGGAGATTTGATCGTTACGTGCGCCAGCGTCCACAGCAGAAACCGGAAAGCAGGATATCTTATCGGACAGGGAAGGTCAATGCAGGAAGCAATGGATGAAGTTCAGATGGTTGTTGAAGGCGTTTATTCGGCAAAGGCAGCGGCGAAGCTGGCAAAAAAATATGATGTTCCCATGCCGATCGTGGAAGAAGTCAATAAAGTGCTTTTTGAAGGGAAATCACCGGCGGAAGCTGTGGATGACCTGATGCTTAGAGAGTCGCGTTCCGAGCATAGAGCGCTTCAATGGGAAAAATAAAGTCATACCCCCGTTTGCGGATGCATAAATTGTATCAGCAGAACAAGGGGGTATTTTTATGGAATCATTCAAGTATACAAAGATATGAAGGCGAGGACGAACGGGGAAATTTATATCGGGGTAGTCGGACCGGTTCGGACAGGCAAATCAACATTTATCAAGCGGTTTATGGATCTTTTAGTGCTTCCGAATATGACAGATATACATGCAAAAGAACGGACGCAAGATGAATTGCCGCAGTCTGCTTCCGGTACGACAATTATGACTACAGAACCGAAGTTCGTTCCGAAAGAGGCGGCGGGGGTGAAGCTGTCAGATGATCTGGAAGTGAAGATACGAATGATCGACTGTGTCGGTTTTATGGCAGAAGGAGCATCCGGCCATATTGAAAAGGACGAAGAGCGGCAGGTAAAGACACCGTGGTTTGAATATGAGATCCCGTTTACGAAAGCGGCTGCAATCGGGACGCAGAAAGTGATCCGGGATCATGCTACAATAGGGATTGTTGTAACGACAGACGGAAGCGTTACGGATTTGCCGAGGGAAAATTATATTCAGGCAGAAGAAAGGACGGTAAAAGAACTCAAAGCGATAGGAAAGCCGTTTATGATATTGCTTAACTGTAAGAAACCATATACAGAAGAATCTAAGAAGCTTCAGGAAGAACTTCGTGAAAAATACGAAACGGCAGTATTGCCTGTGAATTGTGAACAGATGAAAGAAGAGGATATCCATGAAATTATGCGTCAGGTTCTCTATGAATTTCCGGTCACAGAGGTCGAGTTTTATGTGCCGAAATGGGTGGAAATGCTTTCGAGGGAACATAAGATCAAACAAGATCTTTTTGAGCATGTAAGAAAGATCATGGAGACGATGGATGATATCCGAAGTGTCGTGTCGCGGTCTTTTGAGGCTGAAGGACCGTACATAGAGCGTATCCTGACGGAAAAGATCGAGATGGATACGGGAAAAGTACAGGTGAAAATTGAATTTGCCGAATCTTATTACTATGAAGTGATCAGTGAAGTGACAGGAGAAGAGATTCACGGCGAATATGAGCTTATGGCAGTGATGAAAGAGTTGTCGGCAATGCGGGAAGAATTTTCCCGGATCAAAGATGCTTTTGCCGATGTGAAAATGAAAGGATACGGCGTCGTGAGTCCGTCAAAAGAAGATATCCGGCTTGAAGAGCGGTGATTATCAAACAGGGAAGTAAATTCGGAGTAAAGATTCGTTCGGAGGCGCCGTCGATCCATATGATCCGTGCAAATATAGAGACAGAGATCGCACCGATCGTCGGAAATGAGAAGCAGGCGGAAGATCTTGCCGGATACATTAAAAAAGAGAGTGAGACTCCGGAGGGCGTATGGGGAACAAATATTTTCGGAAAAACAGTAGAAGAGCTTGTGATGGACGGCATGAGAAATAAAATAGCGATGATTAATGATGAAAGCCAGGTAAAACTTCAGGATTCTATGCAGAAGATCGTAAATGATTCAAATGGCGGCATGGTATGTATTATTATCTGACGGCAGTTCTTGACAAGAAAATAAAAATAGTCTAGGCTTTCAGTATGACAAAAGAATTCAATAGGAGGCGTAAGATGAGTACGCAGTTTGACAAACTTGAGAAATGCTATGAATATTGTAAAACAGTGACAGATTTTATCCCCCGCGTCGGTCTGATCTTAGGATCCGGACTCGGGGGATATGCGAAAAATATGAAAGTTGTAAAAGAGATATCATATGACCAAATTCCGGGGTTCCCGGTTTCAACAGTGCAGGGACATGATGGAAAATTTCTCCTTGGTTATATAGGGAAAGTTCCTGCAATGGTAATGAAAGGACGCGTTCATTTTTATGAAGGATATACGCCTCAGGAGGTTGTTCTTCCGGTGCGTCTTATGAAGCGTATGGGGATTGAAATTCTTTTTCTGACGAATGCATCAGGTGGAATCAATCGTGATTTTCAGGTAGGAGATTTTATGATGATCACAGATCATATTTCATCTTTCGTTCCGTCTCCTTTGATCGGAGAGAACGTATCGGAACTTGGCGAAAGATTTCCCGACATGACAAAAATCTATGATGCCAATCTGAATCAGATCATTGAGAAAACTGCCGCGGAAGAAAAGATTATTTTGAAAAAAGGGGTATATCTTCAGACGTCCGGTCCGAATTTTGAAAGTCCGGCAGAAGTGCGTATGTATGGAATATTAGGTGCAGATGCAGTCGGAATGAGTACGGCGTGCGAAGCGATGGCAGCTCGTCATGCGGGAATACGGGTGTGCGGGATCTCATGCGGTCTCTAATATGGCAAGCGGATTGTCGGGTGAAGAATTAAGCCATCTTGACGTACAGGCTGTGGCAGATCGAAGAGCTAGGAGTTTGAACGTCTTGTGACAAGATCGATTGAAAAGATGTGCGAGGATGAAAGATCAGAGTAGGAGAAAACGGATGAGGACGAGAATATACAATGCAAGAATTTGACAATGGAAGAAAAACGACCTGTTTTTAAAGGTGAGATCTATATTGACGGCGGAAAGATTCCGCATAAAAGAAGCCAAAACGGAAAAAAGTGAGCGGACAGAAAAACCGGCTTTAAATGAAGAAGAAAAATGGGACGAAGAAATCGACGCAGAGGGAAATCTGATTATGCCCGGGTTTAAAAATGCGCATACTCATTCTGCTATGACATTTCTGCGTTCTTATGCAGATGATATGAAACTTCAGGAATGGCTTTTTTGATAAGGTATTTCCGGCAGAAGCAAAGCTGACATCCGATGACGTATATCATTTGACAAAACTTGCGATTTTGGAATATTTGACAAGCGGGATTACGGCGGCTTTTGATATGTATAAATTAAAACAAGACAGTGCAAAAGCGGCAGAAGAACTGGGCTTTAGAATGGTTTTTTGCGGAGATATCAATGATTTCGGCGGTACTTTAGAAGAGATGGAGCAAGACTATTTTCGGTACCAATGTGAAGAAACTCCGCTTTTGTCCTATCAGTTCGGATTTCATGCAGAATATACGACAAGCCGCAATTTGATGGAAGGGATCGCGCAGCTTGCCGGAAAATATAAAAAGCCTGTTTATGTCCATTGTTCGGAGACAAAAAGAGAAGTGGAGGAATGTCGGGAAAAAACAGGTATGACACCGATCGCATATATGGATTCTCTCGGCCTTTTTGAAAACGGAGGAGGATTATTCCACGGCGTTCATTTAGATGAAGCAGATTTTGACATTATGAAAAAGAAAAAAATATGTGTCGTTACAAATCCGGCTTCTAATTTAAAACTGGCAAGCGGAATTGCCCCGGTCAAAACGTATCTTGAAAAAGGAATTCCGGTTGCTATAGGAACAGACGGACCGGCAAGTAATAATTGCTTGATATGTTTAAAGAAATGTTTCTTGTGACAGGGCTTCAAAAAGTAGTCCATAATGATCCGGAGGCTGTTCCGGCAGCAGACGTACTGAAAATGGCGACTGTCAACGGAGCTTACGCGATGGGACTTGACAACTGTGATATACTTGCAGAAGGAAAATACGCAGATTTGATTATGATAGATCTGATGCAGCCGAATATGCAGCCGATACAAAATATTGAAAAAAATGTTGTGTACAGCGCCAGTAAGCTGAATGTAAAAATGACGATGATAAACGGGAGAGCTGTTTATCAAAACGGGAAGTTTAAAATCGGGGAAAGCGTGGAAGACATTTATGAAAATGCAAACCGGATCGCAGAGAGGATACTAGATGGCAAAGAATAAATGCTCACAGACGTATCGGAGATTTATTATTTGTGCAGAAGGGGAAACAAATGATTAAAACAGATAGAGAGAAACAAATGAAAGGGGTTACAAAGCAATGAGAACAGCAATATTTACGATCGATACAGAAAGTTATGAAGCAAAGAAAAAAAGTGCGGCAGGAGAGGCTTTGAAGCGTATGCTTGAACAAAACAGGCTGGAAGTGAAAGCTGCGAAAGTTTTGCCAAGAGATAAAGAAGTTGTGGCGACAGTTTTTCGCCAGCTGGCAGACTCGGGCTCTGTCGAACTGATCATAACGACAGGGGCGACGGGATATTTAGGGCAGGACTGTGCTCCGAAGGCGGTAGAAGAAGTCGCAGAGCAGCTTATTCCGGGAATCCCGGAAGCGCTTAGGGCATATAATCTCAGGTATTCCAAGAAAGCAATGCTCGACTGTATGGCGGCAGGCATTCGGAAAAATACACTTATTGTGAATCTGCCGGAAAGTGCAAAAACAGCGAAAGAAGATATGGAATACATTTTATCGGAAGTAGTACAAGTAGTGGAGAGTATTAACTTATGATGAAGATCACATATATCGGACACAGCGGATTTTTTGTGGAAATGGAAGATGCCTGCTTTTTATTTGATTATTACAAAGGAACGATTCCGGAAACAGACGGAAACAAAAAAATGTATGTTTTCGTAAGTCACAGGCATCATGATCATTATAACGAGGAAATTTTCAGGCTGCAGGAAAATTCCGGGATATACAATATATTATTTCTTCAGATGTATATGAACTGGCTTCTCATCCTGAGAAAAACGATAAAATCATTTATATGAAAGCAGGAGAAGAGGCGGACATAAAAGGATGTTATGTGCGAACGCTCCGGTCAAATGATGAGGGAACGGCATTTTTCATTCGCTATAAAGACCAGACGATCTATCACGCAGGGGATTTGAATTGGTGGCACTGGGAAGGGGAGCCGGACGAGTATAATAAAAATATGCGTCGTTCTTATCAGTCGGAGATCAACAAGCTTTGCGGAGAAAAGATTGATGCGGCGTTGTTCCGGTCGATCCAAGACTGGGGGAACAGTATTGTCTCGGAATCGACTGTTTCATGAAACGAACGGAAACAAAAAGAGTATTTCCGATGCATTTTTGGGGAAATTATGATGTGTGCAGCCGTTTGATGCTCGAAGAATGCACAAAAGATTATCAGGACAAGATTGTGAAGATCGAGAGGGAAGGACAGACATTTCTATGCAGGTAAAAATATATACAGACGGGGCGGCACGGGGAAATCCGGACGGACCGGGAGGATATGGAGCGATTCTTGAATATGTAGATACGAAAGGGACGCTTCATACAAAAGAACTATCCCGGGGATATGTCAGAACAACAAACAACAGAATGGAACTGATGGCAGTGATCGCAGGATTGGAAGCGTTGAACAGACCTTGTGAGGTAGAAGTTTATTCTGATTCACAGTATGTTGTAAATGCGTTTAATAAACAGTGGGTAGACGGGTGGATTAAGAAAGGATGGAAGCGTGGGAAAAACGAACCGGTTAAAAATCCGGATCTTTGGAAGCGTCTTCTCAAAGCAAAAGAAAAACATAAAGTGTCGTTTCACTGGGTGAAAGGACATGATGGACATCCTCAAAATGAGAGGTGTGATCTGCTTGCCACTTCGGCAGCGGATGGAGATACACTTTTTGTTGACGAAGGAGTAGGAAAATAGTATAATCAGATACTGTGTTAAGTAAGACAGACAATCGCGGATGTAAGTGCCGAAAGGCAGCAGACGAGGAAAGTCCGGGCTTCACAGGGCAGGATGCCGGATAACGTCCGGTGGAGGTGACTCCCAGGCCAGTGCAACAGAAATAAACCGCGTCGGATTCCATATCGGCGTAAGGGTGGAAAGGCAGTGTAAGAGACTACCGCCTCTGCGGTAACGGAGAGGGCACATGTAAACCCCATTCGAAGCAAGACCGGATAGAAGCAATGTGGCGGCCCGTCACGCTTCAGGTAGGTCGCTTGAGCACGGCGGCAACGTCGTGCCTAGATAGATGATTGTCCACGACATAACCCGGCTTATCGTTTTGCTTAACACATTTTGTTACCCCGAATGCTTTAGCAATATAAAGCTGTGATTCGCTAAAATACATGTCGGATCTGTCAAGAGGATACTAATTTAAAAAGAAACAGGAGAAAAAACTATGGGTATGAAAATAAATGCACACCTTCCGATTCCTGCTGATTTGAAAGCAGAATATCCGCTTTCTTCTCAAATTCTTAAACTGAAAGAAAAAAGGGATCGGGAAATCAGAGAGATTTTTGAAGGGAAATCAGACAAGTTTCTTGTAATTGTAGGACCATGCTCGGCGGATAATGAAGATTCCGTATGTGAGTATGTATCGAAATTGGCGACAATCAACGAAAAAGTATCAGATCGCTTGATGATCATCCAAGAATTTATACGAATAAGCCGAGAACAACAGGAGAAGGATATAAAGGAATGCTTCATCAGCCAAAGCCGGACGAAGCTCCGGATCTGTTAGCCGGAATCATAGCGATCCGAAAGATGCATATAAGAGCGATTGAGGAGAGCGGACTTACAGGGGCAGATGAGATGCTCTATCCCGAAAATAGAAGTTATCTTGACGATATTTTGTCTTATGAGGCAATCGGAGCAAGATCTGTGGAAAATCAGCAGCATCGTCTGACGGCAAGTGCGATGGATATACCTGTAGGAATGAAAAATCCGACAAGCGGAGATTTTTCTGTAATGCTCAATTCTGTAGTGGCAG
>ENA-OQCS01000480-OQCS01000480.1-human-gut-metagenome-genome-assembly--contig:-NODE-480-length-22199-cov-1.658391_pt1 | contig 22199 bp, 28 predicted proteins | sample MGYA00242757_ERZ504575 | MGnify/ENA primary metagenome ERZ504575 (study PRJEB26092, sample SAMD00036297) | human gut metagenome | host: Homo sapiens | study: EMG produced TPA metagenomics assembly of... | reverse complement strand
CCGCGAGGTACCCGGGGTTCGAATCCCTGTCTCTCCGCAAGGAAATAGTAATTCTCTAAAATCAAGGTTTTACGAGAATTTTTTTTGTTCTTTCTCAAAAATGAAAAACAGAAAAGTTGGCGCTGATTTGTTTTTTAGGAGAGAAATGGTTAACTTTAAAAATGCATGAAAGAAATTCATATTAAAATTATCGATAAAATGAAATCCTTGTTATTCCTTTATTTCTGTGTGGCAATGGCTTTTTCTGCCATGGCTTCTTCGGTATCTGACACGTATGTGATTCCTAATCCTCAGCAGATGGTGTGTGGGGACGGACATTTTGTGCTTCGTGCACAGGCATCTTTCTCCTGTAACCTGACAGGAACTGATAAAGACGATTTTGTATCTTATGTAAGTAACTCTCCTTTGTCGCTGATTTATAAGAAGAAAGGAAAGGCTGACATTACTTTTAAACTTGTCAGTTCGGAAAATGCGAAGATGAAAGAAGAATCTTATCGTTTGAAAGTGACAAAAAAAGGCATTCAGGCTGAGGCTACTTCAGCTTCGGGGTTGTTTTATGCTTTTCAGTCTATTGTGCAACTGGCGCGTGAGAGTGGAAATGGTACGTACCAGCTTCCTGAAGTGACGATAGAAGATGCTCCCCGTTTTTCGTATCGAGCATACACCTGGATGTGTCACGTCATTTCTATACAAAAGAATTTGTCAAGAAACAGATTGATGCACTGGCCCGTTATAAGCTGAACCGTTTCCACTGGCACCTGACGGATGGAGCCGGATGGAGAATTGAAATCAAGAAATATCCGGAACTGACGCGTGAAACGGCCTATCGTCCTTTCCCAGACTGGAAAAGCTGGTGGAACGGCGGACGTACGTATTGCAGACAAGATGCTCCTGGAGCTTCCGGAGGATATTATACGCAGGAAGATGTGAAAGAAATCGTAGAATATGCCCGTCAGCGTCATATTACAGTGATTCCGGAAATTGAAATGCCGGCTCACTCGGAAGAAGTTTTGGCTGCTCTTCCGCAACTGGCTTGTGGAGGGGATTTGAAACCTGGCGGAGAGTTTTGTCCGGGAAAAGAACTTACTTATGAGTTCCTGACCAATGTATTGAAAGAAGTGATGGAGTTGTTCCCTTCAGAATACATTCATATTGGTGGAGATGAGGCAAGTACCAACCATTGGAAACAATGTCCCGACTGTCAGGCACTCATGAAAGCAGAGGGAATGAAGGAAGAAGGTGAATTGCAGGAATATCTTGTATCCAGAATTGAGAAGTTTTTGAAAGAGAACGGCCGCAAGATGATTGGCTGGGATGAGATTCTGACAGGCGAGCTGGATGAAACTTCTGCCGTAACAGTGTGGCGTGGAGAAGATAAAGGTGCAGAATCGGTAAAAGAGGATTGCGTACCATTTTGTCACCGGGAGCATATTGCTATTTTGACAGCTACCAGGATGCACCGCGTAACGCAGCCGGAAGCCATCGGAGGATACCTCCCGCTGGAAAAAGGTTATTCATACGAACCGATAACGGAGGCTTTCCCTGCTGATAAACTTGGATTGCGTGTGGGGCGTACAGGGAAATGTGTGGACGGAATATATACCGACACCCGAGCATGCTGAATATATGATTTATCCTCGTTTGCTGGCTTTGGCTGAAGTTGCCTGGACAAATCCGGAGCAGAAAGACTGGAAACGTTTCCATGCAGAGGCTTTACAGGAAGTAAAGGTGCTGAACTCAATGGGTTACCATACTTTTGACTTGCAAAATGAGGTAGGAAACCGTCCGGTAGCATTGAGCGTGGATAATCATTTGGCAAAGGGGAAGAAGGTGGAATATGTACGTCCTTATTCGGACTCTTATCCGGCAGGAGGAGAATCGGCATTGACTAACGGCATACATGGCGGTTGGGTATATACCGACCAGCGCTGGCAGGGATTCCTTGGAAAAGGGGCCGATGTGATTGTGGATTTGGAAAATCACAACCTATTCAGCAGCTTTCCATTGATTTCATGCAGTTGAGAGGTCCGGGGGTGTTCCTCCCGCAGAAAGTCAGCTTCCTGATTTCAAACGATGGAAAAGAATATACACTTTTGAAATCATCACTACTACACTGCCCATTACGGACGAACAGTTGACCATTCAGACGTATGACTGGACAGGTAGCTGTGAGGCTCGTTACGTACGCGTGCAGGCTGATATCAATCCTGAGGCCGGCGGTTTCTTGTTTACTGATGAATTTGTCGTAAAATAATAAATGTCAGGTAGTCGGGAGCACATAGCTGAAGCGCAATAAGCCTATCAGATAGTGGGCTCCCGCTTGCTGAATGAAATGTAAGGTGGGTTGTATAAATCCGTTGCCTGAACAGGGGATTTTCCATGTAAATTCACTGGCCCATTCGTATGAAGGGGAAAATCGGGCGTAGTCGGTGAACAGTCCGCCTTCTGTTTTTCCACATTGCCAGGTGAGACCTGCGCCGGCATAACTTTTGCATCCTCTAGAGCACCTGACTGGAATGAACCTTGCAGGAGTGCATGCAGACCGGGAGCAAGACGTTGCTCTGCATATCCCCAAATTATTTTTCTCCTTTCTTTTTCTGTCTTTTCTGGAGTTCCCTCTTCATAGTCCATATACATGCCGCTATGTAGAGCAAAGCCACATGATAATTGCTGTCATGGTGCTGGTAGTTTAGTGAAGTGACACTGAGTATTCCGTCTTGCTGCGGGCAGAACCGGAATACGTTTCTTTTCCGGCAAACCGGTAGTAACCTTTTCCGTTGTATACCGATGCTTGTAAGGACCATCGTGTGAATTGCAGTTCATAATGCAGTCCGACGGAAGCTATCGGATAATTGGCTATCTGGTAATCGGCGGACAAGGTGGGGAAGATACCACATGAACTGTTGGTGAATAACGAGGTAGCAGGGGAAGTGAAATAGTCTTCATTCAAGTTCCGGATACCGAAAAAGAGCGAGGAATGACCGAACTGTTGCTGGACGCCCAATGTCGCGAGGGCAAGCGGATGGTTTTCTTCTTCAATGTTGGAAAAGGTCTGAAAATCATCAGCCAGTGATTCGGTGCGGGTTCTGGCTGTACTGATGGTGGAGGCTTGTAATGTCGTGTGTTTGCCTCAATGAATGAGTGAATCCAGTCTCAGCAGATTAACCCAGTTGCTTCCTTGTTTGAAATCGCTCTGTAGTTCTGTGGTGTAGCTTACTTGAAGTTCCTGAGCCAGGCCGCAGTGACAGGACACTGCGGCGAGGGACAGGAACAGTTTCATGAATCTTGTCATAACCATTTGGTAAAACGATGAATATACCAGTTTTAATTAATTGAGTCAGTATGCAGTAGGACAACAGGATACCGAAGAGCCAGGGGAAATAGCTTAATGGCAGTGCTTCCAGTCCGATAGAGCTTCCAAACGGGGTGAAAGGCAGCAGGATACCGATGGCCATAATCAGCAGGGTAAGTCCGGTTACTTGCCAGGAGGCACAGCTTTGTATGAAGGGGAGTTTCCGGGTACGTATCATGTGCACAATCAGGGTCTGCGACAGCAGCCTTCGATAAACCATCCGGATTGGAACAGCGTCTGATGTTCCATGCTTTGGCATCCGAAAGCATACCACATCACCAGATAGGTAACGATGTCGAAAATGGAACTGATGGGGCCGATGAATATCATGAAGCGGCTCAAATCGGAGGCATCCCATTTACGTGGCTTCCGGAGGTATTCTGCATCCATCCGGTCGAACGGAATCGTGGTCTGCGAAATATCGTACAGCAGATTTTGAATCAGCAGGTGGATGGGGAGCATGGGCAGGAAGGGAAGGAATGCACTGGCTGCCATTACACTGAACATGTTTCCGAAGTTGGAACTGGCTGTCATTTTGATGTATTTGGTGATGTTGCCAATGTTTTTCGTCCTTCCAGTACACCGTCTTCCAGTACCATCAGACTTTTCTCCAGCAGGATAATGTCGGCACTTTCTTTGGCAATGTCCACTGCAGAATCTACCGAGATACCGATGTCTGACTGACGCAACGCTGCGGCATCATTGATTCCGTCGCCTAAGAAGCCTACTGTGTGCTGTTGCGCCTGAAGCAGGGTGATGATTTCCGTTTTCTGTATCGGAGTAAGTTTGGAAAATACGGTCGTCTGGTTGACTGCTTTCATTTTTTCCTCTTCACTCATCGTTTCGAAAATGGGGCCTGTCAGGGCATTGTCGGTGCGGATACCCACTTGGCGGGCGATGGTGCGAACAACCGCATCATTGTCGCCAGACAGAATCTTGATTTCAATGCCGTGTTCATGCAATTGCTTGATGCGCTGGCTGCCGATTGCTTGGGAGGGTCCAGAAAAGCCAGATACCCAATCAGTACCATGTCTTTCTCGTCCTCGATACGGAAATCGCAAGTTTTGTCCAGGTAGCTTTTGTGGGCTACGGCAATGACACGCATGCCTTGCTTGTTCATCTGCTCAATGATGTCGCGTGCCTTGTTTTTCAGTTCGATGGTCATGGGGTGCACCTCTCCATTAAACTCAGCATGTGAGCAGATGTCCAGCATTTCTTCTACGGCTCCTTTGGTGATAATCTGTCGTTTTCCTTGACGGTCTTCTACCACTACCGACATTCTTCGCCGGGTAAAATCAAACGGAATTTCATCTACTTTTGTGTAATTATCCTTCAGGTATTCCAAAGACAAGTCTTTTACGTGCGACAGAATGGCTTTGTCCATCAGATTCTTTAATCCGGTCTGGAAGAAACTGTTGAAATAAGCGTGGCGCAGGATACGTCGGCTTTCGTCGTTGCTTCCATCGGCGTTGATGTACTTTTCCAATACAATTTGGTCGCAGGTAAGGGTACCGGTTTTGTCCGTGCAGAGAATGTTCATCGCCCCGAAGTTCTGAATGGCATTCAGGTCTTTTACAATGGTTTTCTTCTTTGACATGGCTACGGCACCTTTGGCCAGGTTGGCAGTAACAATCATCGGGAGCATTTCAGGAGTAAGGCCTACAGCTACCGATACGGCAAAGATAAATGCTTCCAGCCAGTCGCCTTTAGTCACACCGTTTACCAGGAAAACGAATGGAATCATGATGAGCATGAATCGTATCAGCAGGAAACTGACTTTGCTGATTCCCTTGTCGAAAGCTGTAGCGGCACGGTATCCGGCAATGCTGCGGGCAATGGTGCCCAAATACGTACTGTTGCCGGTTGCAAACACGATACCGGTAGCAGATCCGCTGACTACGTTGGACCCCATAAAGCAGATGTTTTCCAGCTCAATTACACTTCCTTTGCTGTGCTTGTTTCCTTTGGCCTCCGGACGTTTCTCTATCGGATCTGATTCTCCCGTCAGGAAGACTGGCTTACAAACAAGTCTTTTGCTTCAATGATACGCATGTCGGCAGGAATCATGTCTCCTGCAGCAATCATGACAATATCTCCGGGAACGAGGTCGGTTATGTTGATTTCTTCGTCCTGGTTACCGGCTCGTTTTACGTAACAGGTATTGGTCACCATTTTCAGTAAAGCTTCGCTGGAAGCATTGGCTTTCCACTCTTGCCAGAAACGCAGTATGCTGCTGGCGATAACCATGGTCAGGATGATTATAATGGCTGTCCAGTCCTGTTCACCTGGGTTGGCCAACAGTACGTCGAGTACAAAAGAATGATGACCAGCGCCGTGAGTACGCCGATAAACGGATTGATAAAAGCTTTGATGAAAGTCGATATGGGGTTCTTTTTCTGCTCATGTTCCACTTCATTCTTCCCATAGAGAGACTGTCTGGCCTCCACTTCTTCTTGTGTAAGTCCGATACGGCTTGTCTGGAAATAGCTGAAAACTGTGCCCAGTGTCTGACTTGCTGCTAAAAATACCTTTTCGCCATTGAAGGTGAATGTGGTGCTACTTTTTCTTTTCTTCCACATGATCATTAAAATTCATAGGGTGATTACTATGTTTTCTTTTCACGTGGCAAAAGTAGGCAATGCCCCCGACAGAGGCTGTTAGAGAAATATTAGAGTGGTATTAGAAAACTATTAGAATTTGTGAGACTAATTTTCTAATACCACTCTGATGGAGTTTATTTTTCTTTGAATGGATGTGCCAAAAGATTAAATGTGAGGAAGTTCAATGATGAAGGTCGTTCCTTCTCCTTGTTTTGAATGTACGGCTATACTGCCCTGATGCAGGGCGATGATTTTCTGTCAAGCGCCATCCCGATGCCGTGTCCTTCCGCATGCTGTTCCTGCTCTCCGCGGTAGAACAAGGTGAAAATCTTTTCTTTTTCTGCATCCGACATACCAATTCCGTCATCCGACAGGCGGATAATGGTCCATTTATCCCAGTAGGAAATCTGAATGAAAGAAGATTTGTCGTCCGAATACTTGCAGTTATTCTCAATCAAGTTGGCAAAGGCAATGTTCAAAAGGTAGTCGTTGCCCATGACGGTAATCATCCGGTCGTCTTCCGCATCTTCCTGTTCAAAAATCAGTTCGATGTGGTATTCCGGATGGGCACGAAGAATGATTTCCCGTGTATCGAGCAACAATTCGTCCAACCGGATTTCATGCATCTTGATCTGTTCTTTCTGGTAATCAGCTTTAGCCAAATTAAGCAGCCCGTCAATCAGTTTTGTCATTCGTCGTGCATCCTGTAGCACGTTCTGTATGGCTTGACGATATTGTGTTTCTGTACGGTCTTTCTGCAGACACAAATCCAGTTCCGCAATGAGGGCAGCCAGCGGGGTTCTCATTTCGTGAGACACGTTGCTGACAAACATTTTCTGGGAGTTGAATGATATTTCAAGTCGCTCCAGTAGTTCATTGAAAGCCTGGCTTAGTTCCCCTAATTCGTCTTTCTCGTTTCTTACAGGCAGACGCTGGTCAATACGCGAAGCGTAATCGTTTCTGCTTCTTTTACGATTTCCCGGATAGGTTTTAAAGATGCCCGAACCAGGAAATAGCAGGTAATAAATAAAAGTAAGAGACCGATAAAGAACAGGATGACCAGTGTTTTCTGAAGTTCCAGCAGGTTGGTGTGTCCGTAACCGTCGTAAGCTGCGGCCGTCACAATATAAGTCTGTCCGTTGAATGGATAAACCATCCCGACGGCCTGGTATTTTCCGATATAAAATTCAATTTCCTTTTGTTGGAGAATCTGGGCAATCATTTCCGGATTCTCTTTGACAATATCATTGTCGATGGCGTCGTGGTAGAGCATGTGAAAGTCTGTGGTATATACAGCCACTTCCACCTCATTAATAAACTCCTTATTATTCAGGTAGATGGATTGCATGATGTCGGCATCTACCTGGTTTTGCAGGAACAGATGTACTTTGGTGACAGCTTCACTCTTCAGGTTATGGAAGAAGGTGTTGCTTCGGATATGCTCGCTGACCAGATAGATTAAGGTCATGCAAAGCAGAAATACCACAGCTATGACTCCGGTATTTTTGAGCGTAAGTGCGGTTTTAATTTTCATGGCTTTTCGTCAGTAAGAATAAATCCGATTCCAGGTTTGGTGTGAATCAGTTTGGTTTCAAAGTCCTTGTCTATTTTTTTGCGCAGGTAATTGATGTACACATCGATAAAGTTGGTACCGGTATCGAAGTGGGTATTCCAGACCTTTTCGGCAATTTCTATCCGGCTGATGACCCGTTCTGCATTCTGCACCATGTAAGTAAGCAGGTTGTATTCTTTCGGAGATAAGCGGATGAGGCTACCTTGGCGCATCACTTCCCTGCGGTTGGTATCAATTTGAAGGTCTTTGTAGGTAAGTTTCTCGGGAGCAACAACAGATACAGTTGCTTCTGCTTTTCTTTTTCAGAAGTACTTTAATGCGTGCGTTCAGTTCCCGGAAGTCGAAAGGTTTTACCATGTAGTCATCTGCACCTGCATCAAATCCGTCGAGTTTGTCGTCGGTTGAGCAAAGCTGTCAGCATAAGTACGGGAATATGCGGATTTGACTTGCGTATCTCTTTGCAGAGTTCGAAGCCATCCAGTTTGGGAAGAATAATATCCGAAATAACCAGCTGAAAAGAGTGAGATTGGAACAGACGAAGTCCCATGGCTCCATCGTATGCCACCATGGTGTGATAGCCATTTTCTTCCAGTCCGGTTTTTAGCAAATCGGCTACTCGTTTATCGTCTTCTATGATTAAAATACTGTACATAATAATAAATTGAATAAGTCAGACAAGGTCTGTTTTTATATTTAATCAGGGAAAGTCAAGTGGAGTAGAAAAGAAAAAGTGGAGCATACAGGACTCGAACCTGCCACCTTTGACTGCCAGTCAAACGCTCTAGCCAGATGAGCTAATGCCCCATTGTTTTTGAAGTTGTCACAAAGGTACAACATTATTTCAAAAAAACAAGAAACCTGCTCTATAAAACAGAAGAAAACCATTAGTTTTGCGTCGGTTTATCAAAATAGAAAAGACTTATGAATTACAGATACGCAAGGCTACATTGGATGATTTGGACCGTTTGATGGAGATATTTGAAGAAGCCCGTCGTTTCATGTGCCGCACGGGAAACCCTAATCAGTGGATTAACGGATATCCCAGCGGGAACTGATACAGGAGGAAATAGAAGCTTCTCACTGTTATGTGTGTGTAACGGAGGATGGAAGAGCAGTGGCCACTTTCTGTTTCATTCAGGGACCCGATCCGACCTATGCACGCATTGAAAACGGGGAATGGCGAGACGACTCTCCTTATTATGTGATTCATCGGCTGGCATCCGACGGCTTCTGCAAGGGGATAGGAAAACTATGTGTGGACTGGTGTTTCCGTCAGTGGCCGTGCTGCGTGCCGATACCCATGCAGACAACAAGGTGATGCAACATCTGCTGCTTTCTACAGGCTTTGTGTATTGTGGAATTATCTATGTGCGTAATGGAACTCCGCGACTGGCTTACCAGAAATTAGCTTAGAAAGAGACGCTTTCCCTTAATAATGCTTAATTGGTGAATATTTTCCATTGGAAATTTATTCTTTATGTAATTATTTATTTTCTTTGCAAAAAAGTTTCCATTAGAAAATAATAACAAAGAAAATAAATAGTTATGAAGTGTGTAATTGTTGGTGGGGTAGCAGGTGGAGCCACTGCGGCTGCCCGTATTCGGAGAAACACGGAAAAGGCTGAAATCATTTTGTTTGAGCGTGGAGAATATATCTCTTATGCCAATTGCGGTTTACCTTATTATATAGGCGGGGTAATTCAGGAGCGCGACCGCTTGTTTGTACAGACTCCGGAAGCATTCTCCACTCGTTTCCGCATCGATGTGCGGGTACGTTCGGAGGTTATGGCAATTGATACTGCCCGTAAAGAAGTGAAGGTTCGTACTTCGGACGGAAAAGAATATACTGAAACATACGATAAATTGCTGCTTTCACCGGGGGCATCGCCAGTGCGTCCTCCTTTGCCGGGAATCGATAATGAAGGAATCTTTACCCTGAGAAATGTGGCAGATACAGACCGCATCAAGGCTTATATGCAGAGTCATGAAATAAAGAAAGCGGTGATTGTTGGAGGTGGTTTTATCGGGTTGGAAATGGCCGAGAACCTTCATCATGCCGGTATTGAGGTGGCTGTAGTAGAGATGGCAGATCAGGTGATGGGACCGATCGATTTCTCTATGGCAGCGCTGGTGCACGGCCATTTGCAACAGAAGGGGGTCAAACTGTATCTGAAACAGGCAGTGGAAGCCTTTGAAAAGAACCGATTCCGGACTGAGAGTCAAATTCCAGTCGGGGTTACAGGCGGAAGCTCAGCTGGTTATTCTTTCTATCGGTGTACGGGCAGAAACTCGTCTGGCTGTAGAAGCCGGACTGAAGTTAGGAGAAATGAAGGGTATTTATGTAAATGAATACCTGCAGACTTCCGATGAGTCGGTGTATGCCGTAGGTGATGCCATTGAATATCCGCATCCGATTACCGGTAAGCCGTGGTTGAACTTCCTGGCCGGACCGGCCAATCGTCAGGCACGTATCGTAGCCGACAACATGACATTTGGCAACCGGGTGAAATATGAAGCTCTATCGGGACTGCCATAGCGAAAGTATTTGACTTGACTGTGGCTTCTACGGGACTTCCGGCCAAGCGTCTGAAAGCTTTTGGTATGCCTTATCTGTCGGCAACCATTCACTCTGGTTCGCATGCCGGCTACTATCCCGGTTCCCTGCAGATGGACATCAAGATTACTTTCTCTCCTGAAGGCGGTCGTTGTATGGGGCACAGATTGTGGGATACAATGGAGTGGATAAGCGCATTGATGAATATGCACTGGTCATCAAGCAGAAAGGAACCGTATATGATTTGATGCAACTGGAACATGCCTACGCACCTCCTTTCTCTTCAGCTAAGATCCGGTAGCAGTGTCGGGTTATGTGGCTGGAAATATCTTGAACGGCAAGATGACTCCTCTTTATTGGAGAGAGTTGCAGCAGGCCGATTTGACTAAAGTGACCTTGGTGGATGTGCGGACAAAAGACGAATATGAACTGGGGCACATTTCTGGAGCGGTGAACGTGCCTTTGGATGAGATGCGTTCACGGATGAAGGAAATTCCATCGGACAAACCAGTCTTCTTGTACTGCGGAGTCGGCTTGCGCGGTTATCTGGCCTCTAACATTCTGAAAGAAAACGGTTATAAGGATGTGCGTAACCTGATAGGTGGTATCAAGACCTACAATGCAGCGGTTACTCCGGTTTGCCAGCCGGAAGAAACATGTGCCGTAGCCTGCTCGTGTGAAACGGCTGAAGGAAGTTCGGACTGCAAAAAGGTACATGTAGTAGATGCCTGTGGCATACAGTGTCCTGGCCCTATCTTGCGTTTGAAAAAAGGGATGGAGGAACTGAAAGCCGGTGAGCAGATGGAAATTCATGCTACGGATGCCGGATTTCCGAGAGACGCAGAAGCATGGTGCCGTACTACCGGAAACCGCTTCCTTCCTCAAAGTCGGAAGGAGGAATCTATAAGGTAGTGGTAGAGAAAGCGACTCCTTGTGCCATAGAGGCTTCCCGTCAGGACGTGGGAGAGAAGGGAAAAACTTTCATCCTTTCAGTGATGACCTTGACAAAACTTTGGCTACCTTTGTGCTGGCTAACGGTGCGGCGGCTACGGGCAAGAAAGTGACCATCTTCTTTACCTTCTGGGGACTGAATGCCATCAAGAAGGAACGGAAACCGTCGGTACAGAAGGATATTTTTGGAAAAATGTTCGGCATGATGTTGCCTTCCAGCTCTCGGAAACTCAAGCTTTCAAAGATGAACATGGGAGGTATGGGTACGAAGATGATGCGTTACATTATGAACCGTAAGGGAATCGATTCGTTGGAATCACTTCGCCAGCAGGCCATTGATAATGGAGTAGAATTCATTGCCTGCCAGATGTCGATGGACGTAATGGGCGTGAAAAAGGAAGAGCTGCTGGACAACGTCACCATCGGTGGGGTAGCTACCTATATGGATCGTGCTGAGGAAGCCAATGTAAATCTGTTTATTTAAGTATGGAAAAAATAAAATGTATCTGTGTGATGAGAGAGCTCTTTCGAGCTCTCTCTGAACTTGAATCCCGTTTGATGCAGTCGCATGGAGTGTCGCTGAACGAAGCTATGGTGTTATGTGCCATCGGTAAGGAACGGGTAGCGGCCAGCACGATTGTAGAGCGTACGGGGCTGACTCCTTCGCATGCCTCCAAGGTGATTCGTGCGGTGGAAGAGCGGAATCTGTTGGTGCGTGCCTTGGGCGAGAAAGACAAGCGGCAAATGTATTTCTCTCTGACAAAAGAAGCGCATGGCTGCCTGAAGGGAATACGCGAGCAGGGGATAGATATACCGGAGTTGTTGCAACCCTTGTTTGCTTCTTATGCGGAGGGAGTGTCTGATTCGTGTGAATAAAGGTGAGTGAAAGGATGAAAAAGAAGAAATTTGAATTGGAAGTACCGGGTGGAGCCGACAAAGTCTTGTTGCACACCTGTTGCGCACCGTGTTCATCGGCCATTATCGAATGTCTGTTGAATCATGGCATACGCCCTACTATCTATTATTGTAATCCGAATATCTATCCGTTGGAGGAATACAATATCCGTAAGGACGAGTGTACCCGCTATGCCCAGTCGTTGGGCTTGGATATTGTGGATGCAGATTATGACCATGCATTCTGGCGTTGTACGGTGGCCGGACTTGAAAACGAACCGGAGCGCGGAGGCGTTGCCTGAAATGCTTTAAAATGCGTCTGGCCGATACGGCCCGTTATGCACATGAACACGGTTTCTCAGTCATCACGACCACGTTAGCTTCCTCTCGCTGGAAAAGCCTGGAGCAGATTAATGAAGCAGGACATTGGGCTGTAGCTGCTTATCCCGACGTAACCTGGTGGGAACAGAACTGGCGCAGGGGGGCTTGAGTGAGCGTCGTATAGCCATTATCAAGGAATATAATTTCTATAACCAGCAGTATTGCGGCTGTGAATTCAGTATGCGGAAGCACGACGAAGAACCTACTCTTTCTTCTCTCCTCTTTCTTCGCCTCAATAGGCATGGTGTTGTCCTTATAGGCGGAAAAACCTTTTACTTTTACGCGTTCTTTTTCTCTTCCTCGTTGATGGCTGCCTGGCCTAACTGGTTCATGTTGTCCTTTATCACATTGTGCATGTCAAAGAAATAGTCCAGCAGCATTTTCATGTGTTCTTCCAGCTCTCCTTCTCTGGGAGAGAAGAACGTGTGGCAACGGGAGTGTAGTCCGATGGTCTTCTCATCCTCGTCCGCCATATAGACGGTAGTGACCAGTGAGTTTACATTGGCCAAATTGATAATCTCTTTCAGATAAGGAAGCGCTTCGTTGTCGGCATTGATGGAGCCCCACCATGGATTCCAGATCATGATAAATCGGTTCTCTTCTTCTGCCGCAATATAGAAATCGTCTCCCTGATATTTAAAGGTGATGTGATTTTCTTCATTCACCTTAGGCTGGCAGCTATTTTCTTCAGTACGCTGATGACAAGGTCTTTTGTCGTGACTTCGTCCTGTTCGTCTTTTGTCATTCTTTCAATGTATTCCAACCGTTTCTGACGCTCGCGCAAGAAGCGCAGGGCGAACAATACGACCGGCCAGAGGGCCAGTGCAATGACGGCAATCAATAAGGTTATTTCGCTGATGTGTGTCATGGTACGGTTTTTTAAAGGTTATGAATAGATTTTTTCTTTATATATTCTAAAGATAACAATTTTATTTGAAAAGGGGGCAATACATTATACTTTTTTAAACAGGAATTATGCAGCAAAACGCTGAATTCGTTGTTTATAGTATGTAATCAATTAAAGACATAGATTTATGAAAAAGATGGTATCAATTCTGATATGCGCACTGGCCTTGATGGTCGGACATATTCAGGCTCAAGAAGTTGAGTTGACCAAAGAAGAAAAGAAAGCTCTTCAAGAGAAAATAGACAGTATCCAGCATGCAGAAGCAGTGGAAGCTATCAATGCAAAGAAGTTTACCCTTGAAGCAGACCAGGTGGTGTTCAAGTATGGGCAGACGGCTTACGTCACATCGAATACCAACTTTGTGTCTGTAGATGGAGAAGATGCAGTGGTGCAGGTGGCTTTCAATATTCCGGCGGCAGGTCCTAACGGACTGGGAGGCGTAACGGTAAATGGAAAGGTCTCTTCTTATGAGATGAGGACTGACAAGAGGGGGACGCTCTATTTATCCATGAATGTAATGGGTGTCGGCATTTCGGCTCGTCTGGACATCAGCATGCCGAAGGGAACGAATAATGCTACGGTTACCATTACTCCGAATTTTAATTCCAATCGTCTGACCCTGAACGGGTGATACTTCCGGCTTTCAAGAGCTCAGTATTTAAAGGACGTTCAATTTGATAAAACAAGATGAATTATGAGAAAGATGTTGTTTTTTGCGTGTCTGTTGTTGGGGTTGTCGGCTTGTGAGAAAGACCCTGACATGAATCAGTTGGACGCGGATCTGGTGGTCTACACCGATTATGACAAGGATGCCGACTTTGGTAGTTATAAAACGTATTTCTTGCCTGACAGTATTTTAGAGGCAGGTGGTCATCGGGCTACCTACTGGAAGGATGAAAATGCAAAGGCGATTATTAATAAGGTTGCCGCAGAAATGGATGCACGCGGATACACCCGTATCCTTGATCCGGAAAAGAAGGAAGAAGCCAATGTGGGCTTGCAGCTTTCCTACGTGGCTCAGACAACTCAGGTCATTACCGGTGGCTATTGGGGCGGCTGGTGGGATTATGGTTTCTGGGGTCCTTGGTCCGGATGGTATTATCCGTATCCTGTGTCCTATTCCTATAATACCAATACCTTGGTGATGGAGATGGTCGACCTGACTGCCGATGAGGACGGCACACAGAAAAATCTTCCGGTGGTGTGGTATGCCAGCGCATCAGGATTCCAGTACAGCGGACAGTTTAATCAGATGATGTTGCAGAATTCGGTGGTACAGGCTTTTGAGCAGTCACCTTATATCAAATCGGTTAATTAATTAGAGGAGGAATTTGAAATGAAGATAAATATATTGAAAAAGATGACACTGCTGGCCTTTATGTGTCTGGGAGTGGCTGTAAAAGGATTTTCGCAATACGATATCAGCAAGACTACTTTGAAGGTGGACTGGCAGATGAATGCACCTTTTTCCACTGATTTTGCAGATAAGTTGAGCGGATGGGGAATGAGCTATGAGTTGGGCTATCAGTTACGCCTCGTTGGGAAGCTGGAGTCTTTGCTTCTTTCCATACCAATCATAAGTATGTGGGACGTCAGACGTTGTCATTGTCACCTACGGAGTCACTCACTACCGATCAGCAGCGTTCGGCGTTTCAAGTGCCGTTTGGTGTGATGGGGTCATATAATCTCTCTACCAACCGTTATGTAAAGCCTTACATCGGAGTGAAGGCAGGTGCTATGTTTGCCCGTAATACCACTTATTTTTGGTAGCGGAGGTGTGTACGACAAATCATGGGTCAACCGTTTTTTTTCGGCTTCTCGTGGGAGGCAAAAGGGCAGCGTTATCCGCTGAAAGCCTCCGCAGACCGGGAAGAGCCCGCCCTGGCGAACATCATCGTCACCTGCACCGACAACATCCGCTCCCGGATGAACCTCTGGCGGTTCCTGAAGAAACACCGGGAACACACTTCCAACAACGAGCGGTCGCCCATATACTGGATGGACTTCGGCAATGCCCGGACCACCGGACAGGTCCTGATAGGGAACATCCGTGGCAAGATTCTCCAGCCCGTCTCCAACGAATACCTGCCCGTTCCCCGTATGAATGTCATTACCGAAGAGGTACGCTACTCCACCATCAAGGAAAAGGATTCGGGGCCGAGCTGCTCGCTGGCGGAAGCATTGCAGAAGCAGGACCTCTTCATCAACTCCATGCTGGCACAAACCGGCTGCGACATCCTGTGGCGTATGCTCAGGGAAGGAAGGACATTCTACCGGGGAGCCTATCTCAATCTCGATACACTACGGATAAATCCCATTCCGGTATAGACAATGACCGTCAGTTTTCTTTTATGCATTCTTGCCATGTATAAGACTGACGGTTCCTGATTGTTTCTGCCGTGCGGTTCAGCCTTTCAGCCGCACGCACTTGCCACTCCCTTTTCAGTCATGACCAGCTCATACCGGTCCAGCCTTTCATAGAGTTTGCCCAATGTCTTGCATCCATATCTCCTGACCTTGAATTTGGGCATCATTTTTTTTAATGCGCCGCCGATCAGTGAAAGGGGAACCTCCTCTTTGCCGTCAGCCGCCTGCCGGAAAGCCTTGTCGAAATACTCCATGTCCCTTTGGATAAAAAATTCGGGAGTATTGTCCGAAACCTTGTTTTCCTTCCGGTCGGCATACAGGAACACGGAACAGGATCGTACCAATGATACGGGAGTCTTATCCTCCCCATATCCCAGCACCTTCAATCCGGCTTCCCGTATTCGCTGGGCAAGCAGGCTGTAGTCACCATCACTGGCTACCAGACAGAAACAGTCTGCCCGACCGTCACGAAGAATGTCCATCGCGTCTATGACCAGTGCAATATCGGTCGTGTTCTTTCCGGGAGCATGGGAGGAAGCTTGTATGAGCTGAATCCATGCTCCCGGGCAGTTCCTTTCCATGCGGAAAGCGCTTTTCTCGTCCAATCTCCATAAATTCGTCTCACAACGGCATCCCCATAACGGGAAACAAAACTCATTATATCCTCCATCTTCTCGAAGGAGGTGTTATCCCCGTCAATAAGGACTGCGACGGCATATCTTGAATTGGTATTTGTCTTCATAACAACTGTTTATGAAACAAAGTTAGCATAACTTCCGCATATTGATACTCCCACGCTCATTTTTTCTTTCCGCGTTTCAGCAGAATTCCTGTATTTCCGAGCTTCTGTAGAAGTTCTTTCCGTTATCGTCCGTCTGGTAATAGCGGATCAGTCCTTTTTCCCGGTAGCGGGCGACTGTCCGCAACGACACGTTGAGCAGCCTGGCTATGTCATAGTTGTCCAAAAGTTCGTCACCGTTCAAGAACTCTTTCACACGTTCCATCCTGTCCAGTTTCTTCTCTATGCGGTCAAAACCTTCCACTATGGTCATTATCATTTTTTCAAGCACTTCATTGTCTATATACATCATGGTATGTATCTCCTGCATTTTAAAGGTTATTACTGAAATACCCTTTCTTGTGCGCACTTTCGAGAGTATATGCCATCTTTAGTGAAAAATCTATGCCGGAGTACCGGTATTAACTTAGTTATATATTACATTCTGCTAAGAATCAAGCAAATAATATTGTTTGATTTTTATCAGTGGATGGTAAGTGTAAAATTTTGAAGTGTAAAATTGTAAAGTCCGTAATGTAAACTTTACAAGTTACAGATACCACCCCGCCTATATTCTTAAAACCGGATAAATTGATGACGCTTCCACACAAGGTATTCAACATATAAAGACTATAATATTTATTTCAGAGCATTTTTCTGAAGTTAGACTCTGCAGCTCTCTGTTACATATGACGTTTAATGACATCTGATGTCTTTTGACGACATCCTTTTGGACATGAATATTCCCTTTCATATTTTCGTATCCGACAAAAAATGAAACTTATGGAGTTTGTATGTATCGAGGCTAAAACATTCATGGAAATGAATGAGGCTCTGGAAGCCGTTGTAAAAAAAATGTGTGAAACATGCGGAAGTGGCATATCCGGTATGGACGACTGGATTGACAACCAGGAGGCTTGTATGCTCATGGACGCCTCTCCCAGAAAGATGTTGCAGCTTCGCAGAAGCAGGGCCATCCCTTACAGTTATATAGACCGTAAGGTGTATTACAAGCGTCAGGATATTATCCGTTTTATGGAAAACAATATTCACCGTATAACCCTTAAAAGCGAGATGATCCAATCCCTGTTGACCAAAGAAACCCCGGAATCATTCGTTTTTCCGGAACATAGGCAGCCTGTCCGAAATGCTGGACAAGCAGGAGGAGAAATTACGTCCGGTTCTGAATGGAGAACGTTACATTACGGACTGTGAGCTTGCCGAACAGTTGAAACTGACACGCAGGACGCTGGCAGAGTACAGGATAAACGGCAAACTGCCTTACTACAAGATAGGAGGCAAATTACTATATAAGGAGAAGGACATCCTTGCTTTGTTGGAAAGAAACAGGGTGGAGGCGTTTGATAACCGGTAATGTCCGTTTGGGAAATATCCGGACTTCAAGTGCTTCCTTATACTGTTCAATGTAAGACATATGAACCAAGGAATCTTTTAAAAACAGATTTTCCTTGCCGGATTTTATTGGGGGGATATATCAGGTTGCGAGACAAAGGTTTTCCACCTTAGAATCGAGCAATGTTCCGCATTTCTATTTCTTACCTGCAAAGGTAGCCTTTTGCCTTGATCGTGCAAGGCGGTCCTTCGGACTGGTTGGCTGAAAAAATCATCCTCGCTTCGCTCCGGTATTTTCGCCAAGCCTTGCACAATCAGGGCAAAGACAAACGGATGCATGTAAGAAAAGAAATACCGGCTTTACCAAAGCCGGGCATGTTTAACCATAAAATAAAAAAGACCATGATTCAAACAAAAAACAAGTATTGCAAGGAAACATTCATCCGTCTGAACTACTGGTATGACCAGATACACGGGCTTGTCCGGGAAGACATAGAGAAAGTGAACGCAATGGTGGAACACATCGAAAAGACACGTTCCGACCGGTATCCCCGAACAGGTGACAGCCTGTTCCTTATTTCCGGATACGGTGAACGTTCCCGGCCGTTCTTCGTAGATGCCGCATATGGAGATAACATTGTGCTCCGGAATTTCTCCCGTGTCCCATTCGTGTCCCGGGATAAGAAGGGCATCAAATGCGATATGCATGGCGGCGAGTGCGTGCTGGTAAAGACCGGTGATGTAAGGTTCAAGACTTGGACTACCGGCGTTTCAAGCACTGGGGACATTACGGGACATGTGAAAACGGGGAAGTTTACTACGATGCGAAAGTAGCCCTGTGGGAATGTGGCGCACCTGAACAGCCGGAAAGTCAGGAATGGTTCAAAATCCATATCCGCAAAAACACCCGGTCGGGCGGGGATATGTACACCGGAGAAATATCCTGTAAGGATGAGGATGGACTCAAGCAGTTTGTCAATGACCATGAAGGTTTCATATTCGTAGAAGAGGATTCCCAGGAGATGGTCATACCATGTTTCAGGCATTCCGACATGAGGATTTCCCCGGAAGAATGGGAAAAGATGAACTGTCCGGTATCCGTGCGTGAGATATACGGACAGATGCAGAAGTAAAGATTGTAAAAGACCATAAAACACATCTGACCACATTCTACTATTAACACAGTATCGCCACATTAAAAATCACCCTGCTTCCTGCCACATGCGGCAGGAAGGAAACAAGTATATCATCGATGGTTGGAGACGGTTTTGTAGTCGCTTACGAAAAAGATGGAACATAGTATATCTTACCTCTGAATTATAATTTTACTGATATTGGCTATTTTGTTTATCCAAATCGAAATCATACACTCTCTATCCCTTTATTGCCGGAGTTACGAGTGAATTATCCGGGACGTTACCGGATTTATTATAACGCCAGTATTGAATCCTTTTCTCCCTCATTGCAAAAGACAGTCTATTTGATGGATGAGTTCCGGTTATCGAATGATCTGTCAGATGTGAAACAAGCATGCAAAAATGTTTTTGCAGATCCTCCGTTCTTGAATTAGATGGAGGGGATGAAGTTTTTCCAAAAGTATGTGAGTGATCATATTCGTTATCCGGCAGATTTCAATATGGATATGCTTTATTATGTTACGTGCGATTGTCTGTCAATCCGGAAGGAAAGGTGGTACAGGTGGATGTATTGGATAAGACTTGTCCAGCCTCTATAAAGGCAGAGGCTATTAGGTTATTGGAGAAGATGCCCTAATTGGAATCCGGCATCTTCCTTCCATGTATTTGGTAACCGAACAGCTTATGTGGCAGTTCGATTTTGTCAAGTAGAATAATTATTGGAGTAAAACTCGTAAGTTAATCCCATTTATAAAAATAGTCCTGTTATTGTCATTGGTTAATGGATTCGGTTCAGTTGATTTCACAGTTAGCCCTTCGCTCGTCACGTTTGTATTCGAACTGAATCCTTTTTGATATGTCTTGCGGAAGCGTCTTTATTTTGGCGTTGAAATCCAAAGCTCTGTGGTTGGTGTATTTTCGTGTTTTTATTGATTTTTTTACTTAAGTCCCGAGAGAACTATGTCTTTTTCTCTGTATCACCTATCGCAAAAGATACGGAAAATATTTGTCACAAGTTTTATTTTCCTCAATAGATACCCGGACTTTTTATTAAAAACGTTTATTTTTCGAAAGTTATTAAGTCCTCTCGGAACAATGTTGAAGCACTGTCTTTGGCGTTTCTTTTCGACTGTCCGAGTGACAGCGACATGAAACATCTGAGAGGGTTCGTAACTTCTGTATTTGGGTATCGTAAATATCGAAATGTTCGGTTTATCGGAAATAAATAACAGAATAGAGGTTTATGTATATATACCAATGAATAAATGTTAAAACCATATGTACCTTTAATTGTATAGCTTATGAGATATCTGCTACTTACCGCTGCTTTGGCGATGAACATGCAAGCGATGGTCGCGCAAAGCTCTTATCAAGTAAAGAACAGCGTCACGCTGAGAAACGAGGATTGTGATTTGACAAAGATGAGCGTGATCTTACCCGTTCCTGTCAGTAATATCTATCAAGACGTAGTCGGGCTCAAGGAATCTTCGGGTATGGTTCTCGATTTGGATGCCTCGAATCGGTATTTGAGAGACATAAAGACGGACGGACAGCCGTCCTCCGGCGAATCGTATACGTTAAGCGAGGAGTTCTCGGTCACGCTCTATCCTGTGTACATCGATATGGCACAATTCACCACACTCTATCCGTATGATACCGAATCCGCTATCTATAAGCGATATACTGCGGATAAGGGGGGATATATCGATACGAGCAATCCGACGATTCGCTCCGTGTCAGACAGGCTTTGGAGCGAGTCTGGTGGCGAGATTTTGGATTACGCCCGCTTGTGCTACGAGTACGTAGCGGCGAATTTTAAGTATCTGTATACAGACACCGGGATAAGCCCGATAGCGACTATCCTTTCTGACGGGGGAGGTGATTGTGGTAACCTTGCTTCCATATTTGTCAATCTGATGAGAGCTAAAAAGATACCGGCTAAACATATTGTTACGGTAAGACCCGATGGGTCTCATCACGTCTGGGCGGATTTCTATCTGGAGCGGTACGGCTGGATACCCGTGGACGTGAACGCAAGGCTGGTCGATCCTCGGGGGAATTATTTCGGCTATTGCCGGGGGGATGGCATCATCATGTCGGAAGACATCTGCCATGAGGCGGAGTTCTTGCCCGGAGAGAAGTTCGAGGGGGTAATCCTCCAGACTTTTTGGTATTGGTATTGGTATAGGAATGCCAGTGGGACTGTCGAAGCAGAGCATGCGCTTCGAGGGCGGCAAACCGACCGGGTATCGATACTGTTATCGGTGAGACCCGCTATGACGGAGCCTCCTTGAGCTGGAACCTATTCCCGGGCGCTACCGGATATCGCGCCAAGGTCTATGAGAAGCTACCGGACGTTGGTCGATGCGATAGACATGTCCGCAGACGCCTCCTCCATGCCGTTGGACGGGCTGGATCCCGAGACGGAATATGGAATTGTCTTTACGCCTTTGCGGATGGTGGGAAATATAGAGACGAGCATGGGAACGTATGACCTGGCTTTCAAAGACAGCCGCTATCCCGACCGCCAACGAGGAGATCGAGGCCGGGTGAGTTGCGTGTATGGGCCGCCGGCGGCCGACTGTTCATCGTACACCGGAGGCTGAGCGGCTTATATCGTGACCTTCGACGGCCGTGTGTACAAGACCCTGTCCTTGCCGGCCGGCGAGTACTCGGAACGGATGCCGCAAGTTCTTACATAATTACATATAGGTAAACAGTCTTATAACTGAACTTCTAGACTCTAAACACAAAGCGAGGGTGTGCCATCTTGCATTTGGGCGCACCCTCAAACCTTCAAGGGGTGTGGCGAACACCGGTATATACCGGCTTGCCACACCTCCTTCTTTTCTGTCATCGGAGACACTTCCGTCTCTCTATATATTCCATCATGGATTCCTGCGCCGTCTCTTTCCTGCGCTTATAACTATCTATTTACCGCTCTTCAATAGATCGTATAAGATCTTTTGGCCGTCAGCCCCTACCAAGCCTACGCCCTCTTGGATGAAGAAACGCTTGAATTGCTTGGTATCCGGGGTGCCCCACTAGGTGGTTATGGTTCATGGATCATCTTATTTTTAGAGGCATTTTCTGAATATCCTTGTGTAAGGATAGATCCAATTTAAGTCAATAGCCTATCAATAACGGCATGTAGTCTTTTAATTTGATTCTTAATATTTTTAAAGCTTGTTGAATCCTGTAATCTACAGTTTTAGAGGATATGTTTAGATGTGAGGCGATCTCTTTATAAGTCATATCTTGGAAGCGATTCATCTCAAAGGCTTGCCTGTTAATTTTCGGGTAAATCTTGGATGGATTTTTCTATTTTACGAATCAGTTCCTCTTCGATGTAG
>ENA-OQCS01000478-OQCS01000478.1-human-gut-metagenome-genome-assembly--contig:-NODE-478-length-22233-cov-2.599882_pt1 | contig 22233 bp, 27 predicted proteins | sample MGYA00242757_ERZ504575 | MGnify/ENA primary metagenome ERZ504575 (study PRJEB26092, sample SAMD00036297) | human gut metagenome | host: Homo sapiens | study: EMG produced TPA metagenomics assembly of... | reverse complement strand
AAAAACAAGTTTATTAGAGTATCATACGCATTGTATGACGTAACAAAGGGTGATAACGGCGAAGAGATGCTGATTGAGCGCACAACAGATGAGCGTCCTTTCTTCTTCATCAGCGGTATGGGTGTAACCTTGCCTGCTTTCGAGGAGAAGGTAGTTGATTTGGCTGAGGGCGAAGAGTTCGACTTCGAGTTGGATCCTGAGCAGGCTTATGGTTTGCACTATGACGAGCGCGTAATCGACCTCGACAAGCAGATCTTCACTATCAATGGACAGTTTTGACGCTCAGCACGTACAGGTAGGTGCTATCATCCATTGCAGAACCGAGGATGGTAACCGCTTTAATGCTGTAGTCAAGAATATCACAGACGAGAAGGTAACTTGCGACCTCAACCACCCATTGGCAGGTTTGAAGCTTAACTTCTGCGGTCAGGTTCTTGAGAGCCGTGAGGCAACAGCAGAGGAAATCGCCAAGATGGCTCAGATCATCAGCGGTGAGGCTGGTGGTTGCGGCGGCGGTTGCGACAACTGCGGCGGTGACTGCAAGGATGGCAACTGCGAGGGTGGCTGCGATTGCAACAAGTAAAATTTGAGAATAAACGATAGCGCTATCTCAATACCATTGGGATAGCCGTTTTTCATATCAACTAAAGAATTTGGCAATGAGGAATACATTTGGCAATCTTTTCACTCTCACAACATTTGGCGAGAGTCATGGCATAGCAGTAGGAGGCGTCATCGACGGTTTCCCTGCAGGCATAGACATCGATATGGACTTTATCCAGAGCGAGCTCAACCGTCGTCGCCCTGGACAAAGTCACATTACCACAGCACGAAAGGAAGCAGACCAGGTAGAATTTCTAAGTGGTGTTTTCGAGGGAAAATCTACGGGAACCCCTATCGGCTTTGAGGTACGCAACCAAAACCAGCATTCTCAGGATTATGAGAATATGCGCTGTCTGTTCCGACCATCCCATGCCGACTTCACTTACAATGAGAAGTATGGCATCCGTGATCATCGCGGTGGCGGCCGTTCATCTGCACGCATCACCATCGCCCGCTGCGTAGGTGGCGCCCTGGCCAAGTTGGCACTCCGCCAGCTCGGCGTCAGCATTACGGCATATACATCTCAGGTTGGCAGTATCGCCCTGGAGAAGGATTACCATCTATATGATTTCAACACCATAGAGGGCAATCCTGTTCGTTGTCCAGACCAGGCAAAGGCAAAGGAGATGGAAGAACTCATCGCCCAGGTCAAGGCTGATGGTGATACCATCGGAGGCATCATCACCTGTGTCATCCAGGGATGTCCTGTAGGATTGGGGGAACCGGAATTCGATAAACTCCATTCCCAACTTGGTGCAGCCATGCTCGGCATCAATGCCGTCAAAGGATTTGAATATGGAGAAGGATTCGCCGGAGTTACTGCTCGTGGAAGTGAACAGAATGACGTCTTCGTTCCTAAAGCTAAGAATATGGATGCTACTGATGATGCGGCAAACCATCAGGAAACTACAATCAATCAGGATGTTGCAGCTCGCATCACGACCAAGAGCAACCACAGCGGCGGCATCCAGGAGGATTGAGCAATGGTCAGGATATCTACTTCCGGGTAGCCTTTAAACCAGTAGCTACCTCCTGATGGAACAGGATACTGTAGATTTGGAAGGAAATCCTACCAAACTCACAGCTCGCGGACGCCACGATCCATGCGTATTGCCAAGAGCCGTACCTGTAGTAGAGGCAATGGCAGCATGGTTATCCTGGATAATTATCTTTTGAATAAAACGGTGAGATTATAAAAATAGTTAGGAGTTAAGATTGAGGAGTTGACTACCAACCACAACAACTTCCAATTCTTAACTCCTATCTTTTTAACAAATATCTCCTCACAGGTCAAAGTTTACTGTCCTTCAAGAGTTTTGGACAATATTCATTGAAGAAGCATTTATCACAAAGCGGCTTGGCACTTTTGCAGATATACCTGCCGTGCAACAGAATCCAGTGATGCGCATTCGGAATATCTTCTGCCGGAATGTGCTTCATCAGATAATCCTCCACCTTGCGAGGCGTATCAGCCGTACGAGGCACCAAGCCCATGCGATGGCTCACACGATAAACATGCGTATCCACCGCCATCGTGGCATGCCCAAACCAAACGGCACGGATCACATTCGCTGTCTTTCGCCCCACTCCAGCCAGTTTCACCAGATCATCAGCAGTCTCCGGCACCTCACCTCCAAAGAGTTCAACCAGTTGCCGTGACATCTGTGCCAGATGTTTCGCCTTGGCATTGGGATAGCTTACCGACTGATCAGCTCATAGATATCCTCCTCGCTCGCCTTCGCCATGTGCCGTGCATCTGGATAGCGGGCAAAGAGAGCCGGCGTAACCATATTGATACGCTTGTCGGTACACTGAGCCGAAAGCAAGGTAGCAACTAGAAGCTGAAATGCGCTACCGAATTGCAACTCGGTAGTCACATTCGGCAGCGCATTTCTGAAGTGATTCAATATGAAATCATATCTTTCGTTACGAAGCATATTTCAATACGTTTATATTTTCCGGAATATTACTTCTTCTTGGCAGGAGTTTCCTCTGCACCCTTCAACTTGCCCTTGTAAGCCTTGTTCAAGCCAGTGATAACCTCACTGGTAATATCGTATGCCTTATCAGCATAAAGCAGATTGTCACCACTCTTAGAGAAGATGATGCTATACTTCTTGTCGTTGTTATATTGAGCCAAATAGTTAGCAATGCTGTCGTGGAGAGCCTTGTTGTACTTGTTCTGCTCAGCAGCAAACTCATTGCTCAAACGCTGCTGCAATCCCTGAAGATCATTGTTCTGCTTCTGCAAACCAGCCTGGATAGCCTCAGCCTGCTCACGGTGTAAGCATTCTGCTGAATCTTCTGCTGGAAGTTAGCAGCAGCAGCCTGCAACTGCTGACCCTTCTGAGCGATAGTAGCCTGAATATTCTGACCCTTTTTCTCCAGCAAGGCAGCATACTCCTTAGCGAATGTGTATTGAGTCATGATAGAGTCAACCTCTACATAAGCAATCTTCAACTCTGCTGGAGCCTTGCTCTCAGACTTAGCCTCAACCTGAGGCTGTGACTTATTGCATGATGCCAACGACAAGGCAGCTACAGCAGCAATAGCCACTGAACTCAAAATGTTCTTTTTCATTTCTTCTGTATTTTTATTATTATTTATTCCTAAAACTAAAATGATTTAATACGCCTTGTTTGCTTCGCGCGCTTCGCGGTCTTGGTCAACCACACAGTGGATACCCATCTTGCGCAAACCAGGATTGTCGTGAACATGCTGAGAAGAGAACTTACCATTCTTCTTAAAAATCAGCTTCACACTAAATAATGCCATTGCGATAGCAATTATTAACAGACTTAATAACATTAATTTTATCATTTTTATTACCTTTGCAGTGCCTTAGTGCACTTCACGTTGCAAAGGTACGATTTTTCGGGCAAAAAGCAAAAGAAATCTCATAAATAAATGACTTTCTTGATGCAAAAATAACAAAATAAGAGAATAATACATACAAAATAACATTATCAATGGAAAAAAATGAATTAAAACCTGCTCTTGTGTTCGAGCAGTTCGCTAAAATCAACGAGATACCTCGTCCTTCCAAGCACGAGGAGAACATGATTGAGTACTTGAAGGAATTTGGCAAGAGCCATAACCTTGAGACTGTAGTTGATGAGACTGGCAACGTATTGATTCGAAAGGCTGCTACCCCTGGATATGAGAATGCTGATACCATCATCCTTCAGAGTCACATGGATATGGTATGCGACAAACTGGTGGACGTAGAGTTCGACTTCCACAAGGATGCCATCCAGACCTACGTAGATGGTGAATGGTTAAAGGCAAAAGGTACTACCCTAGGTGCTGACGATGGTATCGGATGTGCCATCGAGCTTGCCATCCTCGCAGCCAACGACATCGAGCATGGTCCTATCGAGTGCGTCTTCACCCGTGACGAGGAAACCGGCTTGTCAGGTGCTGTAGGTATGAAGGCTGGTTTCATGACCGGCAAGATGCTCATCAACCTTGACTCAGAGGATGAGGGTCAGATTTTCGTATCCTGCGCAGCGGCCAGACTACCAAGGCTACCTTCCACTTCACCCGCGAAGAGGCTCCAGCAGGCTACTTCTTCATGGAGGCATCCCTGAAAGGTCTCAACGGCGGTCACTCTGGTGATGACATCAACAAGAAGCGCGCCAATGCCATCAAGGTACTAGCCCGCTTCCTCTTCCTGGAGAACGAGAAACTCAATGGTGCCCTTCGTCTGGTAAGCTTCAACAGCGGCAAGATGCATAACGCCATCCCTCGTGATGGCAAGATTGTCTTTGCTGTCAAGAATGAGGCAAAGGAGCTGGTACGTGCAGACTGGAATATCTTCGCATCTGAGGTAGAAGATGAGTTCCACGTAACTGAGCAGTCTATGCTTTTCAACATGGGTTCTGCCGATGCAGCTCCTGTTATCGAGAAGGCTGTAGCCGATAAGTTCATCATGGCTTTACAAGCTGTAGATAATGGTCCACTCACCACCTGTCAGGACGAGGCACTTGCCGAGATGGTAGAGACATCCAGCAATGTTGCCAGCGTGATGACCGACGAGAATAGCATCAACATCGTGGCTTCTCAGCGCAGCAATGTGATGAGCAATCTGGACAACATGACCAACACCGTGAAGGCAGCCTTCCTTCTGGCAGGTGCCGAAGTAAACGTGGGAGGCAAGTATCCTGCATGGAAGATGCGTGCCAACAGCAAGCTGACCGACATTACCGTGAAGAGTTACGAGAAACTCTTCGGCAAGGAGCCTTTGGTAAAGGGTATCCACGCCGGTCTGGAGTGCGGTCTCTTCTCAGAGCGTTATCCAAACCTTGATATGGTAAGCTTCGGTCCTACCCTTCGCAATGTTCACACACCAGAGGAAGCACTTCTGATTCCTACCGTTCAGATGGTATGGGATCACCTGCTGGATATCCTCCGCAGCGTGAAGTAAGAAGAACAGAGTGAATTTCTAACAAAGGATATGAAATCATGAAGAAGATACTATTCGTATTGACATTAGGCTTGGCGCTGGTTCTCACTTCCTGTGGCGACCAGCACAAGGCTCAATCACTCGTCAAGGATTTCCTCAATGAAAACCTGGAAAACGAAGATTGTAGCTTTAAACGCTTCAGCCAACTCACTCCTACAGCCATGATCGATTTTAACAGAGTAAAATCTATGCGTCAGGAGATGAACCAGTTGCCATATATGAAAAAGAACATCGACTATAACGATGGCACCTTCCAGACACCTTAATGTATCTGAGAGCCACCTACCAGTTGACTACTCATGATGGCAAGAAAGAAGAACTCACCCAGACTTTCTATCTTGACAAAGCTTTGACACGAATCATTGCTTTCAAAGAGAACTGATTCTATTTCAAAAAAACTAAAATCAAGAATTTAAGTTTAGATTGTAAAATTAGACAAACATAAAAACAAGGCTGCACTCCTGTCAAAGGGAATGCAGCCTTATTTTCGTGATAAAACCACCACTTATCAGAAACGCTCATACAGAAGATCTGATTCTTATATCAGGCCTCATCTAAACAAGACCTCATCCTGCCAAAGCCTTCTCAACAAAACCACGAACCTTCTTGCGGGCAACACCCAGTTTCTTTTCTGCTTGTTTATATTTCAGATTGAGTACTACCGCAATCTGACGAACCGGCATATCTTCGTAGAGATTCAGACGATATACCGAACGCTGACTCTCTGTAAGCTGAGCAATCCCTCGCTCCAGAATCTCATTCACTTCACGAGCCGAAAAGATAGACTCCACCCCTTCAGAAGAACTGTTTATCCAACAGCCTTTCCTAATAAAATGCTCATACTTCTCATGTTGCTGTCTGCAACGCCAATAATCAATGACCTTGTTCCTTGCCATCGTATAGACCAGACAAGGCAGAGTTACCGGTGATATCATCTGATCCGACTGCAGAAGTCGAACAAAGATATCCTGCACAATATCCTCAGCCTCATCCACAACTTGCAGACGAGAAATCACGAATTCCTTAAGTTCGTCATAATGATTTGCATAATAATCAGCAATGATGCATTTTTTTGATGCAACATCCTGTTCAGATTCAACTTTTTGTTTCATATCAGGTGGTTTTTATCTGTTTATAGTTTATTTGTTTCTTCTATCAAGTAGTGCAAAGGTACAAAAAACAGATAATATCACCAAAGAAAAGAAACAAAAAAATGTGCTAAATGCCTACATTGAAACATTTAGCACATATCTAGATACGATTTGTAACATTTGATGTTACACTACGTAAAGTAATATACTTTTTATAAAGCAGCAATTACTTGATCATATCCACACTTCTCTTCAGGAAAGCATCGAGAGAAGCCCCCTTCAGCATACCATTCTGCAACAAAGCGAGGTCGATGAGCTGATGAACGATGTTGTTGTTCTTGGCATAACCAGAGATGATATCGTTGCGCTTAGCCTTCTCATCGCTAATAGCCTTCTCTGTGTTGTGAACATCATCCTTCTCCTCCTGGGTAATCTCTTCTGGCTTCTTCTTGCCCTGCTCCTGATGAAGCACAGCGAGACGAGCTTCCTGACCCTTGATTTCTGCAAGGATTGGCTTCAGGCTTTCGGCGGTATTAGCCTCAGCATCCTCCAATACCTTCTTCACCAATGCATGGTCTGAGTTTAATACAATGTTGTAGCTGTCTGGCATCTGACCATAGAAGTTCATACCTGCCTGGAACTGACTCATTGCCTTCATACGGCGCATATACTCGTTCTGAGTAATGAGCACAGGTTGGTTCTGCTCACCCAAAGCCTGAATCTCCACGAAGAACTCTGCCTTGTCGAGCTTAGGCATCTGAGAACGGAACACCTCTGTCAAATTGTCAGACTGATCCTTTGTCAAATCTGTCTTCTTGGCATCTTCCTTCACGATGAGTCGGTCGATGATATCCGCATCCACACGGGTGAAGCGGCTTTTCTCCAACTTTTGCTCCAACATATTTACCATAGGTGTATCGAGCTGACCTTCCATCAGGAGCACAGAGTAACCCTTCTGCTTAGCAGCCTCGATGTAAGAGTACTGCTCCTCCTTATTGTTAGCATAGAGATATACCAGATTGCCATCCTTATCAGTCTGGTTGTCCTTGATCAGAGTCTTGTACTCCTCGTAAGTGAAGTACTTGCCCTCCACATCCTTCAGAAGCGCGAAATCCTTGGCGCGCTCGTAGAAGTCTTCCTGTGAAAGCATACCATAGTTGATGAAGAGCTTGAGGTCATCCCACTTCTCCTCGAATTCCTTGCGGTTTTCCTTGAAGATAGAGTTCAAGCGGTCTGCCACCTTCTTGGTGATGTAGGTAGAAATCTTCTTCACGTTGCTGTCGCTCTGCAAGTAGCTGCGGCTCACGTTCAATGGGATATCCGGTGAGTCGATAACACCATGCAACAAGGTCAGGAACTCAGGAACGATGCCCTCTACCTGGTCTGTTACGAATACCTGGTTGCAATACAGCTGAATCTTGTTGCGCTGCATGTCGATGCTGTTCTTGATGCGTGGGAAGTAGAGAATACCCGTCAGGTTGAATGGGAAATCTACGTTCAGGTGAATCCAGAACAATGGGTCGTCCTGCATTGGATAGAGGGTGTGATAGAACTTCTTGTAGTCCTCATCCTTTAAGGTGCTAGGAGTCTTGGTCCAGAGAGGCTCCACATTATTAATAATGTTATCCTCGTCAGTCTCCACGTTCTTACCATCCTTCCACTCCGTCTTCTTGCCGAAGGCTACAGGCACTGCCATAAACTTGCAGTACTTATTCAGGAGTTCCTCTATCTTGTTCTTCTGGAGGAATTCCTTGCAGTCGTCTGCAATATGGAGAATGATGTCAGAACCACGCTCTGCCTTGTCTGCATCCTCGATTTCAAAAGCCGGTGAACCATCGCAGCTCCACTTTACAGCCTTGCTACCCTCTTTATAGCTCTTGGTGATGATTTCCACCTTGCTGGCTACCATGAAAGAAGAATAGAAACCGAGTCCGAAGTGACCGATAATGGCATTGGCATTCTCCTTATACTTATCAAGGAAGTCGGTTACACCTGAGAATGCAATCTGGTTGATATATTTATCGATTTCCTCCTCAGTCATACCGATACCACGGTCGCTGATGGTCAGGGTACCAGCCTTCTCATCTAGAGAGACACGCACTGTTGTGTCACCAATCTCACCCTTGAAGTCGCCCTGGGCAGCAAGGGTCTTCAACTTCTGTGTAGCATCCACAGCGTTGGAAACCATCTCACGGAGGAAGATGTCATGATCTGAATATAAGAATTTCTTGATGACAGGGAAAATGTTCTCTGTCGTTACACCGATATTACCTTTCTGTGCCATAATTATAATGTTTATTTATATGTTTTACTTTATTTGTTTTTGCTATAGGTTTTACAAATAACGTGCCAAAAAGGGAGAAAAGAACAAAATGGCAGAATAAATCTGACAATATCATCAGAACAAGCAATAAGTCTTAAGGAAAAAAATAAAAAGCCTTAAGGAAAAAAATATTTTCCCTTAAGGGAAAAAACAACTATCCTTAAGGGAAAAGATTAAATGTGCAAGACGCCCTATTTACAGGCTTTTCCAACATCAGCATTCATATTCTGAAATTTTATAACACCCTACAAGCTCGGACACCTATCTGAGATGGATGCTTCTGCATATAGGTATAGAGTGTCATCGGTTCATCAATCACTTTTTTGTGGATGCTGCTGGCATTGAGCAGATGTAATCCATCCTTATGCCAGGAAGCAATGCCAATATGCGTGGTGTCCAATCCCTTCTTTCGGGTTATCATCAGAAGGATGTCACCATCCTTGATAGTATTTCTGAAAAGCTGATTGTTACGAATCTCCCCTTTCGGATATAGCGATAGCGCTTGCCGTTGATGCTCTGCTCCAAAGCACGGATACCCGACTTCCACTGCGGATGAGCCGAAAGCATCTTGTAACTGGATGGATGGGTGGACATCAGTTTACGTTGATGGTCTGGACTGCAGTGAAGGAGGATTATTCTGAATATCCTTCACGATACCTTCCTTTACATTATCATCCACCCAGAGGGTGAAATAATGCTGGCGTTTTACATACGCTACCTCTCCGCCGATATAGCGCACATGCTTCAGATGATTACAGAAAGCAGCAAAACTGGTTTCCTGATGCTTGGCACACATTGTCAGTGCGGTCACGATTTCCACGTAGGTAGTACAATCCAGCTCCCTTGTATTCACCACAAGCAGCTCTTCCCGGGTTCTGTCCAAGGTGCCACCCACATAAGGAATACCCACAAACTGCTTTCCAAACCACATCATCCAGTTGGCAGGCTTTTTCTTCATCGCCTTCGCCTGCTGCAGCAAGGATACAATTCGCAAACTATCCTGGCGCTGATAAACCACGCCCGTCTTGGCAAAAGCAGGCATTACCATCAGGAATGCCGCTGCAAAAACTAAAAAACTATGCTTTACTTTCATCATTTTACGTTTTTATATTCTCGTTTCTTTCCAAAGTTCACACCCACATAAATATTGAGCGAACCGAAGGAATTGTTGGTTGAGAAATGATCCTTGTGATAATTATAGGAATGGATGACAGTACTGGCACCTGCATACCAGCGGTCGTTGTTCCATACCACTCCAAAACGGCCGACACCATCAAAGTTGAAATTCTTGAAGTTGAAGTTCTTCAGATCAAACTTATCCTTTTCCGGATCTCCTGATTTAGAGTGATTGTAGGCTAGACCAACAGAAAGGGAGGCATTGAAGAGCCAGTTTTTGGCAAACACCCAGTTATAGCCATATCCCACCGTAGCGGAATAATCGCTATACTTCACCTTCGAGAACATCAGACTGCTATCTATTTTAGCCTCCAACTGTTGCTTGGTTTTCTGATTGAGCCGCTCATCCACTATGGCAGAAAGCTTATCCCAATCCACTTCCAGCTGATGCTGGGTATATCCCAGTCCTACCATCCATGAGCCGGCACTTTTCTTCTGCCTTGTACTTTGAGAGTAAGCTGCTGGATATGAGAACTTACGATGATTAAATATGTAGTAAAGATTCAAGCCTTTAATACTACTCTTAAAACCATCGAAAGATACTTTTCTCAGAGCATCCGTATTGATATGATCACCCAGATTCATTCGCTGAATATGATAATCATTACCCGTCTGGCGCCAGAACAGATCAACACCCAGCAAACTGCTGTACAGACTCAGGTTGAACTCCTTCTTGCTGCTATGATTATCCTTGGTATTGATATGCTTCAGGTCGAGAGTATAACCCAGGAATACCCATCGCCATCCCAGATAAGGTCCCAGGCGCCAGGAAGGATCAGGCGCAAAGGAGATTCGCTGCCCCTCCTTGCCATAGAGGGTATATTCCTCGTAGGTATTGGTATTCTGCAGCATCACCGTATAATTGAAGTGCTGCGGTTCTATATACCTTTCATCTATATTGGAGAACTCTCTAAAGAAGGTGGTGAAGGTCTTACCCAGACGATGAAAGAATGTGCGCTCATGACGGGCACGAATCAAGCTGTCCTGAGTATTACCCTTGAACATCGAAGAATTGAAAAGGGTCTTGATGAGAGATGAATCCTGTCTTACAGGGCATTCCAACGTATCTCGCTCCGCCGCCATCAGTGGCAGCAGAACGAGAAACAGCAGTCCTACTATAATACCAATTTTTCTCATCCATTTAGGGTATTCTTTCTAATTCTTCCAAAGCACACGATCAAGCACCCAGTTTACCGGGGTAGCAGAAACGCTAGTGCAGGTACAGGTATTGATGCCCTGCAGATGCTCTATCACATTTCTGATGATAGGCAACTGAACATACGGTGGATTGGCAACGGTGATACTCGATCTGCCCTCGCTAGTTATCAACTCGATAGGCTGATAGGTAAAGACAGAGAAAGAGATCGAACCCTTGTCGCAATCACCTCAATACAGTCTTCCTTGCACTCTCATGGCCCACGAAGCACCAACTGCCGCTCGCCGGAATACCACTTCGAAGAAGAAACAGGCAGATACCGTATCTTCTGCATCATAAAGATGCGCACGGTTGGCAGGATAACCATGGGCACGGGTGATGACTCCAAAGAGATCCTGCAATAGGTCTATCTGATGAGGAGCCAGGTCGTAAAAATATCCTCCACCGGCAATATCCGGCTGCAATCTCCAAGCATCTCCTTGCCACTCTTGGTGTCCAGATCACGTGGAGGCACAGAAAAACGAACCTGTACATTGATGACATCACCTATAGCACCACTTTTGATAATCTCCTTTACTTTTTGAAAATAAGGAAGATAACGACGGTAATAGGCAACAAAACATGGCACCCCCCGTCTGCTCGCTGATACGGTTGATACGAATACAATCGCTATAGCTTGCCGCCAATGGTTTCTCGATATATACCGGTTTGCCGGCACGCATTGCCATAATGGCGAAGGTGGCATGCGATGATGGTGGCGTAGCGATATATATTGCATTCACATCTGGATCATCGATGAGTTCCTGTGCATCGGTGTACCATTTTCGTATATGATGACGCTCGGCATAACCACGAGCCTTTTTCTCGCTACGGCTCATCACCGCAACGACCTGCGACCCCTCTACCTCATTGAAGGCAGGTCCGCTCTTCTTCTCGGTTACTTCTCCGCAGCCGATAAATCCCCAGTTTATCTGTTTCATCCTATTACTTTTATATTCTGATTTTACCTGAATATTGTTTATCCGGACACGATTATATACCAGAATCCGGCTGAGTATATCTTGACCCAATAGATCCAGACGGCAGGCTTTTACTCTCCTGCCAGTGATTTATTGATTTCGTCAATATAGTCGAGTACTTCATCACGACCCGTCTTCTTCTCACTACTGGTGATGAAGTAAGGAGGAAGTGCCTCCCAACGGTCCTCCAGAGCGTGCATCCATTTCTCGGCATTCATACGAGCCTTTACCGGTCCCAACTTATCCGCCTTGGTAAAGACGATACAGAAAGGCACATTGCTTTCGCCCAGCCAATCCACAAACTCACGGTCAATCTTTTGCTGCTCATGACGCACATCGATCAGAACGAAGACATTCGCCAACTGTGGGCGCTGCAGGATATAACTGCTGATCATCTGCTCCAACTGTTTCTGTACTGTCTTCGAACGCTTGGCGAAACCATAGCCAGGAAGGTCAACCAGATACCATTCATTATTGATGATAAAATGATTGATAAGCAATGTCTTACCCGGTGTAGCAGAAGTTTTAGCCAAACCCTTATGATTGCAAAGCATATTGATGAGGCTCGATTTGCCTACATTACTACGGCCGATAAAAGCATACTCAGCCTTATTATCTTTTGGACACATGCTCACGCGTGGAGCAGATATCGTAAATTCTGATTTCTTGATTTCCATTTTTTCTATTTTCTTTTATAATTATTATTATAGGCAACACACGAACTAATCATAAAGTTCAATATTCAACCGCTCAAAGTTCAATGTCTATAGCATCTCTGACAGTTCCAGCCACCTCATTTCCTTCTCGTCAAGCTCATCCTTGATTTCCGGCAGGCGCTTGCTCTTTTCGGTCAATTCCTCTACCGACAGGGTACCACTGCAAAGGGCTTCTTCCAACTTTTTCTGCTCATCGGTAAGCTTCTCTATTTCCTGGGTCAGCTGTTCATATTCACGCTTCTCCTTATAGCTCATCTTACGCTTGTTCTCAAAGTTGGCATCACGCTTGGCTGTGCCGGCACCATCATTGACAGCCGTATTGTTATTGCCTGCATTTTTAGCCGTAGCTGCAGCTTTTTCTGCTTCATCCTTCTCCTGCAACCTGCTCCAGTCTCTATACTGGGTATAGTTGCCAGGGAAATCCTGAATTTCGCCTTCCCCCTTGAATACCAGGAGATGATCTACCACCTTATCCATGAAGTAACGGTCGTGACTCACCACGATTACGCAACCGGCGAAATCCTGCAGATACTCTTCCAACACCTGCAAGGTCTGGATATCGAGGTCATTGGTAGGCTCATCGAGTACCAGGAAGTTAGGATTTCTCATCAGCACTGTACAGAGATAGAGCTTGCGCTTCTCGCCACCGCTCAACTTATACACATAGTTGTGCTGTTCCTCAGGAGTAAAGAGGAAGAACTGCAGGAACTGCGAAGCCGTCATGTGCTTGCCGTTGCCCAGGTCGATATAGTCGGCTATCTCCGTGATGACATCTATCACCTTCTGGTCTTCCCTGAACTTGAGTCCCTCCTGCGAGAAATAGCCGAAGCGAACGGTCTCGCCAATATCAAACTTACCGCTATCCGGCTGCACCTCGCCCAGGAGCATCTTGATGAAAGTAGATTTTCCCGTACCATTATTACCTACGATACCCATCTTCTCAAATCGGGCAAAGTTGTAGTAGAAGTTATCGAGAATCACCTTCTTCTTTCCTCTGTCATCGAAAGCCTTGCTCACATACTGGCATTCGAAGATTTTCGAACCAATATATACGGTAGAAGCCTTCAATCTTACCTGACGGTCTTCTATGCGCTGCTTGGCTACCTTCTCCAACTCATAGAAAGCATCCTCACGATATTTCGCCTTATGACCACGAGCCTGAGGCTGACTACGCATCCAGTCCAGCTCTCTGCGATATAGATTCTTGGAATGCTGGATTTCTGCACGCAGATTATCCATGCGTTCCTGGCGCTTTTCCAGATAGTAAGCATAGTTTCCACGATAGGTGTAGATGGTCTTATCGTCGAGTTCCAGGATGGTATTACATACCTTATCGAGGAAGAAACGATCATGCGTAACCATGAAGATGGTCTTGTTGCCACGATTCAGATAACCCTCCAGCCACTCTATCATCTCCAGGTCGAGGTGGTTGGTAGGCTCATCGAGCATCAGGAAGTCAGGCTCATCTATCAGCACATTGGCGAGTGCCACACGCTTCTGCTGTCCTCCACTCAACTGTCCCATCGGCTGGTCCATATTGGTGATATGCAACTGGGTGAGGATCTGCTTCGCCTTGAGCACCTTTTCTGGATCATCCTCATGATTGAAACAAGCTTCCAGCACGCTTTCCTCTGGATCAAACTTAGGAGATTGTTCCAGATAGCCCACCTTCAAATCGCGTCGGTAGATGATATCACCACTCTCATGTCCCTCCTTATCCATAAGGACCGACATCAATGTAGATTTACCCGTGCCATTGCGTGCCACGAGTCCCACTTTCTGTCCTTCAGCTATAGAGAAGGATATTTTATCAAAAAAGAACCTCAGCTCCAAAGCGTTTGGTGAGGTTTTGAACGTCTAAATACGGTATTTGACTTGCCATTTTCGTTATTTTTGTGCAAAGTTACAGAAAAATTTGGCAGAAACAAATTTTTTGCTTATCTTTGCACTCGAAAAGTTCAAATACATCTAGTGTTTCCATTGTAGAAACGCTTCATTTCATAGAAAAATCATATAATATACAATATATAATAATGTATAGCAAAGACGAATTATCAGCAAAAAGTGTCGTTCAACTGAAGGACCTTGCAAAAGAAATTGGCGTCAAGATTAAATCTGGCGACAATAAGGAGACGATTATCTATACGATTCTTGATGCTTTGGCAGAGGCATCAGCAGATGGTGCTGCACAAAAGCGTAAACGCACACGCATCGCCAGCAAAAAAGAAGATCGAGTATATTCTGTTCATGGAATCGAGGGAGAAAACTTCGATGTTATGAAAACCAGGTTAACGGCCCTGCCGCTACTGATACAACCACTGAAGGAGACACTCCACAAGCTATCCCTGCTACCGTTGACCCACTGGCAGCTTTCCCTAAGCACAGAGGCGCAAGAGCAAGGCAGAACTGGAAGCCATTGCGGCTGCTAAAGCGGCTGCCATCAAAATGCAGCAGGAAGGAATGAAGGCAGCAGATAATACTGCTGAGCTACCAACCGAAAATACAGATCATACAGACAATGCTGAAAGCCCAACAGAGCAGGCTGCTGTTTCTGAGGAAGAAGCTATGGCTACAGCTCTGGCAAGCAATGAGCAGCCAACCGAAGAAGCTCCTGTATCTGACAACCAGGAGACAGAGATTCCTGAGCGCAGTTTACCGCCGACGGTTCGGGCAATGACAACAGTGAGTTGATTGCCATGCTCCAGGCTAAGATGAATGCTCACAACGAGAACAGTACTCCTGCAGAACCAAAAGAAAACAATACTCCAGAGTCAGCTGTAGCCGAGACTACACCAGATGGTATCTGGTCAGGCGACCCAGGCGATGGCACCGATTTCATTACAGTGGTAGATTTACCTATCGAGGATCAGGCAGCCATGCTACATACGATATTTTCGACCGTCCGATGACTCTGGCAGCAACTGCAGCACCAGCTTCTGCACAGGCCCCTAAGGAGGTAAGTCAGGAACCGGAATATGATTTTACTGATATCATCTCTGCCAATGGTGTACTCGAAGTACTCTCTGATGGATATGTTTCCTTCGCAGCAGCGATTTCAACTATCTCTCATCTCCAGATGATATCTACGTAGCTACCAATTTTGTGAAGCGCTACGGATTGAAGACTGGTGATGTCATCCAGTGCCACGTTCGTCCACCACATGAGGGTGAAAAGTACTTTCCACTCACCAGCATCGACAAAATCAACGGTCGTGACCCATCGGATGTAAGAGACCGTGTTCCATTCGAGCACCTCACCCCACTCTTCCCTAACGAAAAGTTTGAGCTCTGCGGTGACCGCCGTACCACCAACCTGAGTACCCGCATAGTAGATCTCTTCTCACCTATCGGTAAGGGACAGCGTGCACTCATCGTGGCTCAGCCTAAGACCGGTAAAACCATCCTGATGAAGGATATTGCCAATGCCATTGCAGCCAACCATCCAGAGGCATACCTGATGATGCTGCTCATCGACGAACGTCTGAGGAGGTTACCGATATGGCTCGCACCGTGAATGCGAGGTAATCGCTTCTACCTTTGATGAGCCAGCCGAGCGCCACGTGAAGATTGCCGGTATCGTTCTGGAGAAGGCAAAGCGTATGGTAGAATGCGGTCATGATGTAGTCATCTTCCTCGACTCTATCACACGTCTGGCACGTGCCTATAATACTGTAGCCCCAGCATCAGGTAAGGTGTTGACGGGTGGTGTGGATGCCAATGCATTGCAGAAGCCTAAGCGTTTCTTCGGTGCAGCCCGTAATATCGAGAACGGCGGTTCACTCACCATCATCGCTACAGCCCTTATTGATACAGGTAGTAAGATGGATGAGGTCATCTTCGAGGAGTTCAAGGGTACAGGTAACATGGAGTTGCAGCTCGACCGCTCACTCAGCAACAAGCGTATCTTCCCTGCAGTCAACCTCGTGGCTTCTTCTACCCGTCGCGACGACCTCTTGCAGGATAAGACAACCCTCGACCGTATGTGGATTCTCCGCAAGTTCATTTCCGACATGAACCCGATTGAGGCGATGAACACCATCCACAAGAGTATGCAGCAAACCCGCAACAACGAAGAGTTCCTCATTTCCATGAACTCATAACGATAAATGTCACTCAAAAAAGAGTCCAGTAAGTCCATTCATACTTACTGGACTTTTTCTTTCTATTTGATAGGTAAAACAGAGCATCTCTGTACATAAAAAGCCAGATTGCAGATTCGGCATATAAGCATGACAGCAATACCGGGAATATACTATAAAAAATGTCATTTTCATCACATATCTGAAATAGTTGATACAGGTCAAAAAATACTTGTTGCATTTATATTTCTTAGCATAAAATGCCGTTATTTGATAAAAAAGTGTTAACTTTGCACTCGTATTAAGGAATAACAGTAACAAAAATTTAAAAAGATTTAAAGATTATGATGACTATTTTTACAATGGCAGTAGCCGCAGTTATGTTTTCAGGTATGGTACTTTGCATGGGTATGTTCTTGAGAGACGTAATCAACTCAATCCCGGAAATGACTAATATGAGCCACTCTGTTTGTTTGAGCAAGTAAAAATAGAAATCTCTATTATATTTTTACAGTGAGAGAGATTTAAATATGAGAAAGGGCAAGCTCCATTTTTGGAGCTTGCCCTTCTTGCTTTCCAGTTCATCATTAATATTCCATAGAGAAGGTGATGCCTCTTCTCATCATATCCTTCACGGTTGGCTTCAAGCGGGTCAGGAATCCCTCCCATGAACGGTTCTTCTGGAAACTCCAGCCTGCCTCAGCCAAAGCCAGCGAACGAGGATAAGCCTGATAGTAGATACGCTCTGGCGAATTGATGCACTCGCTCCAAAGGGTTCCGGCTACACCGAAGAGATTGTTCTTCTCAAACTCCTCGCCCATACCCCAGGCAGGATCCAGGCTATAGGCTGCCTTCAGAGATGTTACAGGCATACCCCAGTTTACCTCAGGCATATCGCCCTTTGCCATCGGATAATCAAAATAGCAATGCTCTCCAGGACAAAGCAGGATACGGGCATTGTTCTCTACAGCCGCTACCAATGCTTCCTTTGTCAAACCGGCACGCCAGGCAAAGGTAACACAACCTGGCTGAATCTTCTTGAAATCGGTCTCATACCAGAACATTGGAGTCTTGTGATACTGGGTACGAAGCAGATCTATCACCTTGTCAAAGAGATAGCCCTGCAACTTCCAGTTCTCACGAACGGTCGGTTGTGGTAATACCCAACTTTTCTTCAATGCCTGGCACTTAGGCAATAGGTCCAGCAATCGAGCGCAGGATTTCCTGCCTCATCACCACCCAGATGGATATATTCAGAAGGAAGATATCTGCCAACTCCTTGAATACATTACCCAGGAACTCATAAGTGAAGTCATTACCCGGACAAAGCAGCTCATCCGATACACCGCAAGTGGTACGGATAGGTTTCTGAACACCCTGACAGGTCAACTCTGGATAAACACTGATGGCAGCTACCTCGTGACCAGGCATCTCAATCTCAGGAACCACCTGGATATGATACTTGGCACAATATGCCACGAAGTCGCGCATCTGCTCCTGGGTATAATAGCCTTGATAGGCATCAGCATATCGTCCATTCCCCATCGGCTACTTGCCTCGGCGGTGAGTCTAGGATATTTCTTGATTTCGATGGTCCAAGCCTGGTCATCTACGAGATGGAGATGAAGCATATTCAGTTTATAGCGGGCCATCTCCGGAACAAAAGCCTTCAGATCCTCGTATGGAACGAAGATACGGCAAGGATCCACCATCAACTCTCTCACATGGGTACGAGGCTGGTCTTTCAATGTTAGCTGCGGGATAGCATCACAACCTACCTTAGAGGCGTCGCCACGGAGCAACTGGTCGAAAGTCATCAAACCATAGAAGACACCAGCAGCAGTCTTACCCTTGATTACTACTCCCTTCTGCTGCACATTCAGGGTATAAGCTCATTGTCTGCCAGTGTCTCGTCCAGGGCAAGCGTCATAGTGAGCTGTTCGCCTTTTTTCAAATCCTTATGCTGCTCTACCCGCTCCTTCAGGATTCTCTCGGCATGTTCCTGCTCATTGCCAAGCCCATCGGCAGCAACGATTTTCCAGTTTCCTGCCACCTGCAAAGGTGCCGCCTTGGCATTTACATTCAGATCCATCGGAGTAGGAAGCAGACAAGCCTCAGGATTGCAGACTGCTCTCGCCTGTTTCACCTCACCGAAGAAGTGGTTCCATCCCGGAGCCTTGCGATAGAGTTTTTCGCTACCTCTTGGCATCACCAGTTTCACGCCTCGCATATTCATGCCCGAAAAAGCAGTAGAAGCTGCCTTTGGCGGAATCTTGGAATTCACCTTGATGACCTTTACGCCTTCCAGATTGGCAAAGGCAAACTCTCCCAACTCCGGCGTTCCGTCTATCGTGATGTTTTTCAATGCCTTGCAACCAGAAAAGGCTGCAGCTCCCACTTTCGTCACGCTCTTAGGAATCACTACATCCTGCAGATTGTCGCAGGCAAAGAAAGCCTGACTACCAATCTCCTGCAACTGGTTTGGCAGGATGATATTCTGCAGATGATGACGGGAATGAAAGGCATTCTTTGGAAGAACGGGACAGGTAGCCTCGCTCAAGTCAAGAGTTCTCAATTGCCAGCACAAGTCACGAAGCTGTCGGAAATCCGAATTTCTCGTGGTTGTTAATGTTCCTGTCAATTTCAGGTTAATAGCAGCCGATTTTTTCTCAGCATTGAGGTCCTTCATATTGGCGACGTTCTGCGCCGACAACGAGGTTGGCAACAATGCAAAAACTGCAAAAGAAATCATTTTTCTCATACACTAATGGCTTTTATAGGTTTATATACTATTATTCAAATTAATATTAAACAAAATTAATATTCTTGCCCTTTTCTACAAATTCAGCATTCAGACATCTATGTCTTTCCATTTTTCCCCGTCAAGGTTCTGCTCAGCAAGTCCCACAACATCAGCCCCATAGGTAAAGAGTCGCTCTATCATCGCTCCATAGGTAAGATGATCGATCTTCTCGATTGGATGCAGGATGATCGATTCCTCGAAACTACCCTTCTTCCCGCTTCGGATTTCCACCAGTAGCCTTGCCTGCAGCAGATCCTTCACGGCGTGATTGATGATCTGCTGCGGAATCTTCGTCACCTCATGGATATCTTTCGGCGTAAATGCTGCTCACCATCATTGAAGCGATGACATACCTGATGCATCACCACAGCACAGACCTTAATACGCTGTTCCAACTTCACATGGTCGTACTTCAAGTCCAGATCATAATGATGCAGGTTCTGGTTGGTATAGCAGAGCAAGGCACCGAACACTACGATTGCCCACGAAATCTGGAGCCACAGAAGAAACAACGGAATGGCGGCGAGCGAACCATAGATTACGTTATAGCTCGAAAGGAATACCTGCAGGTAAATATATCCATACTGCAATGCCGTCATACTGATGCCCGCCAGAAGCGAAGGCACCAGCGTACTGCGAAACCGGATATAGGTATTAGGTATCACGCAATAGCAGAACACGAAGAATAGGAACATCGGCACAAATGCAGCTACATGCAGGATGAAAGCCGGGATAGTCTCTCCCATATCAGCAATCCTATCCACATCATCTATCACATTCACTGTCCATACATTAAAGAAAGAGGCGAAGAGAATCATCATACCCAGTCCGAAAAGAATGGTAGGATATTCTGTCACGATCTGCTTCCACGAACGCTCACCCGTATGCCAGATATCATCAAAGGTGAGCTCTATCTTCTGCATCAGTGAGATGATGGTATAGAGAAACATCACAATACCCGTACCGATGATATAATTGCTCTGCGTGTTCTCGATATAATTGTGAACGAAATTTACGATAGTCTGAGCCACAACGGGTTGCGCCTCGAAAGTGGTAGATAGCCACGACTCCAGCATAGCCGTATAACCGAAACCGCGGGCTATGACAAACATCATCGCCATGAATGGAATCAATGCCATAAACGAGGCAAAGGTCAATGCCGCCACATCCCTGGTCCACATATCCTTGATATAGAAGATACGACCGGCGAGCATACCCATCTTGAGCCAAGATTTCATCTTGCCTCGAAAATCCTGGATATTCGAAGAATTCAACTCCCTGATATCCTCATAGAAACCTACTATTTTATCTATTAATCCCATAAACTCTGGTTTTTTGTTATCAAGCAACAAATCCCCTCACAACACCCAGAAGATGCCGTGAAGGGATTTGTCTTAGAATTTTGCTAATCAGATTCTACTACTCTTTAGTAGAACTTGAAGTAGTTGCGAGCGTTGTTGTAAGAGATGTCCTCTACCATGCGAGAGAGGCTCTCCATATCGTTAGGAAGCAAGCCCTTCTCTACATCATTGCCGAGGAGGTTGCAGAGCAAACGACGGAAGTACTCGTGACGTGGATAACTGAGGAATGAACGTGAGTCGGTCAACATACCTACGAAACGGCTCAGAAGACCCAATACAGAAAGTGCGTTCATCTGACGGGTCATACCATCGAGCTGATCATTGAACCACCAGCCAGAACCGAACTGAATCTTGCCTGGGCAAGAACCATCCTGGAAGTTACCGAGCATAGTAGCAATAACCTCGTTGGCGCATGGGTTCAAAGTATAAAGGATAGTACGTGTCAACTTGCCTTCCATATTCAATTCATTGAGGAAGCTGCTCATAGCCTTAGCGGTAGTAAACTCACCGATAGAGTCGAAACCGGTATCAGCACCGAGCTTGTTGTACATCAATGTATTGTTGTCACGGATAGCTCCATAGTGGAACTGCTGTGTCCAATCTGCAGCGTGATCCATCTCAGCGCAGACTTTCAGGAATGCATGCTTGTACTGACGAATCTCGAGAGCAGAAAGCTGCTGTCCACGCATAGCCTTAGCGAAGATAGTCTCAATCTGAGAATCTGTGTATGGCTCATCGTAGAACTCCTCGATACCGTGGTCGCTCAACTTACAGCCATTCTCGGTAAAGAAGTCGTGACGCTTCTGGAGAGCATCAACCATATCCTTGAATGTAGTGAGGGTAACACCAGCTACCTCACCGAGCTTATTCATATATTCAGCAAACTCAGGCTTCTCGATGTTCATAGCCTTGTCTGGACGCCAAGCTGGAATCATCTTGATCTCGAAACCGCTCTCGCGTGTCTGCTTGTGGTAACGGAGATCATCGATAGGATCATCTGTTGTACAGACGCACTCTACATTATAGTGACGCATCAAGCCGCGACGCTGAACTCAGGCTGCTGCAACTTCTCATTACACTCATCGTAGATCTCACGTGCAGTCTTAGGGCTCAACTGCTTGTCAATACCGAAAGCTGTCTTGAGCTCCAGGTGTGTCCAGTGATAAAGAGGGTTACGGAAAGTATATGGTACAGTCTCTGCCCATTTCTCGAACTTCTCCCAGTCGCTGGTGTCAGTACCTGTGCAGAAACGCTCATCTACACCATTGGTACGCATAGCACGCCACTTGTAGTGGTCACCACCGAGCCAGAGTTCTGTAATGCTCTTGAACTTGTGATCATTCGCAACCATCTCAGGGATGAGGTGGCAGTGATAATCGATGATTGGCATCTTAGCCGCATGATTGTGGAAAAGATCCTGCGCTGTCTTGGTGTCAAGCAGG